>JADKLW010000010.1_pt2 | contig 111503 bp, 89 predicted proteins | sample 8641881 | NCBI WGS metagenome assembly JADKLW01 (sample SAMN16272185, study PRJNA661076) | feces metagenome | isolation source: fecal sample from diarrhoea affected cattle B | host: Bos taurus | place: South Africa: Lokaleng Village, Mahikeng | collected 2019-09
AAGAGCGTAGCTTCGGCGGTGGTGATCGTGGCCCTCGCGGCCCGCGCCCTGAAGGCGGAGACCGCCCGCGTTTTAACAAGGATCGCAGCGCTGGTGGCGATCGCTCACGTCCGAATGCGGTGCGCGAAGAGCGTCCAGACTACGCCAACAACGAAGGTGAAATTCGCCGCAACTACAGTGGCATTCGCACCTACCGTGCGCCGGCTGATCTGAAGGGCAAGCCCGCGCCAATCAAAGTGATTCGTCCTGAGGAAGGCGACGAAGCGCCCAAGAAGAAGTGGTAAAAAATAGCGGCTTGCCGTGGTGTTTAAACACATTCAGCATGTTTTAATGCTGAAAACGAGAAAGGGAGCTGGCAATCAGCTCCCTTTTTTGCATCTGTGTGCAGGCTTTAATCGTTGCCGCGCTGGGTCAGCCAGCACTTGTAGATCACAGCGCCCAGCAGCGCGCCCACAATCGGTGCCACCCAGAACAGCCACAACTGGCCTGTGGCAATCGCCGGGCCGAACACTGCGACGCCGGTAGAGCGCGCAGGGTTGAACGTGAGATGTATCTCAGCTTCTGGATACACGCGAGCAGTGATGCCGTGGCTACGCCTGTGGGCGCTGCCACAGCACATCGGGCGTGATATCTGTGACGGTGGCGCAGCCTAAATGGGCCATCGCCAATTCGAACTCGGCACGCAGCAAATGCAGCATGTGCGCCACGCCCAGCAATCCCGCCGTGGCCAAAGCATGCATTTGCGGGCGGCCAATCAGCACGGCGCTGGCACCGAGAGCCAGGGCTTTGACCACATCGGTGCCGTAGCGCACACCGCTGTCCAGCAGCAGCGGGATGGTCGGCCCGACGGCCTGCGCAATGGCAGGCAGCACTTCCAGGGGGCTGACCACGCCGTCGAGCACGCGGCCGCCGTGGTTGGAGACCACCAGCGCATTGGCGCCCAGCGCCACCGCCTGGCGCGCTATGGCTGGAGAAAGCACGCCTTTCACAATCAAAGGTAACTGCGTGTGGGCGCGCAGCCATTGCAGATCGTCCCAGGTGGGGGTTTGCTGCATCAGTGGGGTGCCAAACAGGATCGGGCCCTGCAGTGGGCTGGTGTGCTGCGTGGCGGGCATGCCGCGCAGATTGGCGGCATCCACACCATAGGGCAACGGAAAGCCCGAGCGTTTGATGGAGGCGTCGACCGTCCAGACGATGGCGGTGTAGCCTGCCGCCTCGGCGCGGCGCAGCAACTGCAGGCTGTGGGCACGTTCTGGCTGCAGGTACAGCTGAAACCAGCGCGGTGCGCCGTGTCCCATTTCGGCCGCTGCGGCCTGGCCAGCCTGGGCAATGTCTTCCAGCGTGTGGCTGGAGAGCGTGCTCACCACCATGCCGGTTTGCAGCGCCATGGCCGCACGCATGGTGGCAAGCTCCCCTTCGGGGTGTACCAGGCGCTGATAGGCCACTGGGGCCAGCAAGATGGGGTTGCTGAGTGGGTGCCCCAGAAGCTGAAGGCTTGTATGTGCGTGGCGCACATCGGCAATGGGCTTCGGCAGCAAACGCAGGCGATCAAACGTTGCTCTGTTATGGGCCAATGTCAAGTTCTGATTGGTGCCGCCTTGAATGTGCTTCCACGCGCCTGCTTCTACATGGTGAATGGCGTGGCATTCATAGTCTGCGGCACTGGTGATATCAGAAGGGATATGCCGCAAGACTTCTCTTGGCGGATGCCCCAAAGTGTTCAGAGAGGAAGCAGAGGGCGCACTGTGCATCAGAAAAATAACGTGAATGAATCCATACATTGCGATGACAACGCTGCCACTGCAATGCGTCAAAAAGGGGAGGCGGATGCTCTTACTCTTCTTCTATAAGCTCCAAGGTTTTGGGATCGAAATAGGCTGCAATGCGTTTGCCTGCAGGGTTGGTGCCATAGGCTTTGAGGCACGTGCAGCTTTCTTCTACACGGCGAACTTTCCAGCCATCATTTACCAGTTTGGCTTGCAGCTCTGCTTCTGTGCGCCACTCAGATTTTGGGTGCTCTGGACACTGCACACTTTCTTGCGCGAACGTATGGAGTGCAGAAATACTGAGCAAAGCTGCAGCAGCAATACGCAAAAAGCTAGGGATTGTGATCATGATTTTTATAAGGTGGGGCTTGGCGCTAGATCCAGCGGCGCAGCAGGTTATGGTAGACCGAAGTCAGGCTCAGTACGGATGCGTTCTGATGGCCTAATTCGGCCGTGATGTTCTGGATGGACTGGTCCAGGTCGAATAGCAATGTGCGTTCGCTGTCGTCTGAGACATGGCTTTCAATCCAAAAGAAAGAGGCGACACGAGCCCCTGTGGTCACGGGTGTGACGCGATGCAGACTGGAGGATGGGTAGAGCACCATATCCCCTGCAGCCAGCTTGACGGTCTGGACGCCAAAGTGGCCTTCAATCTCCAGTTCCCCACCTGTGTACTCTTCTGGCTCACACAGGAACAAAGTCGCGGAAACATCCGTGCGAATTTGTTCGTTGCTATGAGGGAGAAACATCAGAGCGCTATCCACGTGGGCGCCATAAGTGCCACCGTCGCTGTAGCGGTTGAACTTTGGGGGGTAAATTCTTCGAGGCAGTGCCGCAGAAACAAACAGCGGATGTTGCGCGAGTTTGCGCAAAATGATGTTGCCCAGTGCCTGAGCAGTGGGGTGTGCATCGTTGAGTTGTTGATTGCGTTTGACGGTTTGCGCCAAAGTGCCTGCACTGCGTGCACCACCTTCCCATTCACACTGCGCCAGTTGATCGCGGAAAGTCTGAACTTCCGATTTGTCTAGGAGCTGATCGATAGTTATGAGCATGGCATTACAACAAGGCCACACAGAAGATAGCTCTTGCTGTGTGGCATCGCGTCCTAAGCGTTAAACGTTAGAGATCCAGGTTTAGCGTGATGCGAACCGCCCGCTCGTCGCCCTTGTACAGGAACGAGCCCGAGCGGTACACCGCCGTGTAGTAGTCCTTGTTGGTGGCGTTCAATACGTGGAAGCGCAGGTCTGCCTTCTTGTTGATGCGATAGCTAGCCATCAGGTCATAGACCATGAAGGAAGGTACTGGCTGAGAGCACAAGCCTTGGGCATTGAAGCCAGCACCTGTGTCGGGTTGACCACCGCAGCGTTCGCTTTCATAGCGAGCCAGCGCGCCTACCGAGAAGTTGCGTGTCAGATAGTATTTCCCTTGGACAGTGAAAGAGCGATCTGCAAAGTTGCTCAGTGGACGCCCCACGTTGGCTGCAGTTGCGGATTCCAGCACTTTGGACTTCATGAATGCGGCACCTGCCTGCATTTCAAAATTGGGTGTCAGCTTGCCCGCAACGCCGAACTCCAAGCCATGAACGCGGTTTTTGCCGGTGTTGAAGGTGCCTACGCTGCCATAGTCCGCCCCCTCCATCACATCCTTCTTGTTGGTGCGGAATGCAGCAGCGGTCAGCAGCAGCTTGTCATCCAGCACATTCCACTTGGTACCAATTTCGAAGTTTTGCGATGTTTCAGGCTTGCCGTTGGCTGCATCCCCGTTGTAGATCACCAGTCCACCATAGCCACTGCTAGTGCCTGCATCTGGCTCACCGCCATTGATGTCCTGTGCGGTGCCGTAGCTGGCATAGAACATGCCCATTGGGTTGAGCTTGTAGCTCAGGCCCAGGTGACCATTGACCAAGGTATCGCTAAAGCCATAGTCGCCGGATGTGACACCTGTGCTGGCATTGCGGGTCAGCATGGACAGCTTGTAATGATCAGCACGCAGACCGCCGAAGACCGTCCATTGGGAGTTCAGATCCACAGTGTCCATGATCGACAGTGCTGTGGTTTTGACTTGCCAGTCACGGTTCCATGGCGTTTTGGCGTAATTGCGGCCAGCCAAATTGCCCAAGTTCGCTACGGTATTGCCGACGGCGTCGCTCAAGCACCATGCATTGTTGGCCCCGGTGGCAGCGGTGCGGCAGTTGTATGCGCCGCTATTGGTGCGATCGTAGCTGCCCGACTTCACTTGGTGGTCGGTGTATTCGAAGCCCAAGATGAATTCGTGCTTGAGGCCACCCAGCTCTTTATCCCAGCGCAAATTGCTCTGGTGCGCGAAGTACTCCACTTCTTGCCAGCCCACGTGACCTGTGTCCAAAGCGCCTGTTGTGTAGGTGCTGCCATCGGGGTTGTAAGCCGTACGGCTGCTCGCGCCGGTTGTGGCGTATCCGTTGTCCGAAGTGCCATAACGGGTCAAGCTGGTCAGCTTCAGATCAGGGGCAAAGCGGTATGCAATGCGCGCTGTCAGCGTATCTACATCCGATTTGACGAAGTCATTGGCTTGGGCATAAACCGGAACGCCCTTGGCAGGTGTGCGGTTCGGTACTGTGCCTTGCAAGTAGCTGCCTAGGTCAGGGCGCTTGTCCTTGGCACGCAGACCGTAGTAATCCACGGTGACGGACAAATCATTGCTGACTTCCCACAATCCGGACAGTGCAAGACCGTTGCGGTGGCGCTCGGAAGGGCTGCGACCGGGCACATCTTCCTGGCCGTACAGGGCGTTGGCACGCAGAGCGAACTTGTCAGAGAACGCTTTGTTCATGTCTGCAGTCAGGCGGCGATGCTCATCCGTTCCCACACTGCCAGACAGGCGGGTGAAGTCGTAGTCCAGCGTTGCTTGTTTGGTCACTGCGTTGACAGCACCACCTGCTGAGCCGCGGCCAGCAAAGCTTGAATTCGGGCCTTTGGTGATTTCTACCTGCTCAAGGGCAAAGCTTTCACGCACGGTCATGCCGGGGTCACGCAGGCCATCCACGAACACGTCAGAGCGTGCTTCTTGGCCGCGAATGATGTAGCGGTCACCGAATGCATTACCGTTTTCACCGGTGCCCAGCGTGATGCCTGGCTGGGCGGCCAGAATCTGCTTGAGGTCCGTCATGCCGGAGTCATCGATGGCCGACTTCGTGACCACGGAAATGGTTTGGGGGGTTTCCGCCAAGGGGCGGGTGTGGCGGGTATCGGCAGAGGTTTTCGCCTTGTAAGGAACGCCAACTTCTGCGTTGGGGTTCGGATCAATCGCTTGTTCTTGCACTGTAACGATGGGCATGGTCGCAGCGGTCGGCTCCACAGCGTTCTGTGCCATGACGCTAAGTGGCAACAAGGTGGCAGCAGAAAGGCTGACCATCAGCGGACTGGAGCGGCGCAAGCTTTTAGGCTTTTGCAAAGCAGAGTGATTCATGATGTTATGAGTTGAAATATTGAATAACATTAAAATCTTATCAAATAAGAATCATCCTCATTTGTGTTATTTAATCGCTGTTGTTTAGATGCAAATATTTACCGTTAGAAAATTTTGGCCAATAGATCGAGTTCAGCTCTTGAAGCGGGATGGGTTGCCCACATATGGCGTGCAAGCCTCGCGAGGCGACTTTGTCCGTTTAAGAAGAAGCACATAGATGAGCAAACAAACCCATTCCTTTCAAGCCGAAGTGGCGCAACTGCTGCACTTGGTCACCCATTCGCTGTATTCCAACCCCGAAATTTTCTTGCGTGAGCTGGTCTCCAATGCCTCGGATGCCTGCGACAAGCTGCGCTTTGAAGCATTGAACGACGCCAGCCTGTACGGCGACCAGCCGAACCTGGAAGTGCGTGTATCGTTTGACGCTGCAGCCAAGACCCTCACCATTGCCGACACCGGCATTGGCATGAGCGAGCAAGAAGCCATTGACAACCTTGGCACGATTGCCAAGAGCGGCACCAAGGCCTTCATGGACAAGCTCAGCGGCGACCAAAAGAGCGATGCCCAGCTGATCGGCCAGTTTGGTGTGGGCTTTTATTCCGGTTACATCGTGGCCGACAAGATCACCGTGGAAACCCGCCGTGCCGGTGCGCCCGCATCTGAAGGCGTGCGCTGGGTCAGCGGCGGCACGGGTGAGTTTGAGGTCGAGCAAATCGAGCGCGCCGAGCGTGGCACCAGCATCACGCTGCACCTGCGTGAAGAGGGTGAAGAGTTCCTGAATGCCTGGAAGCTCAAGCAGGTCATCAGCAAGTATTCCGACCACATCAGCCTGCCCATCCTGATGGAAAAGGAAGAGTGGAAAGACGGCGAGAACGACCAGCCCGGCGCCATGGTCAAGACGGGTGAGTGGGAAGCCATCAACAAGGCCAGCGCGCTGTGGACACGCCCCAAGAAGGATGTGACCGAGGAGCAGTACCAGGACTTCTACAAAGCCATCAGCAACGACTACGAAAACCCGCTGGCCTGGAGCCACAACCGCGTGGAAGGCAACTCCGAGTACACGCAGCTGCTGTACATCCCCGGTAAGGCACCTTTTGACCTGTACCAGCGCGAAAAGAAGGCGGGCGTGAAGCTGTATGTGAAGCGCGTGTTCATCATGGATGACGCCGAAGCGCTGCTGCCCGGCTATCTGCGCTTTGTGAAGGGCGTGATTGACTCGGCCGACCTGCCGCTGAACGTCAGCCGCGAACTGCTGCAGGAGTCGCGCGATGTGAAGCTGATCCGCGATGGCTCCGTCAAGCGCATTCTGGGCATGCTGGAAGACCTGGCGCGCCACGACAAGCACGAAGCCGATGCCGACGGCGTGACCGACGTGGTGGACGCCGACGACAAGGCCAAGGAAGGCAAGTTCAGTCAGTTCTACGCCGAGTTTGGCGCGGTGCTCAAAGAAGGTCTGGGCGAAGACATGGGCAACAAGGAGCGCATTGCCAAGCTGCTGCGCTTTGCGTCCACCACGTCGGACACCGTCAGCGTGTCGCTGGCCGACTACAAGGCGCGCATGAAGGAAGGCCAGGAGGCCATCTACTACATCACCGCCGAAACCCTGACCGCCGCCAAGAGCAGCCCGCAGCTGGAAGTGTTCAAGAAAAAGGGCATTGAAGTGCTCTTGATGACCGACCGCGTGGACGAGTGGGCGCTGAACTACCTGACGCACTTTGACAGCACGCCGCTGCAGTCCGTAGCCAAGGGCGCGGTGGACTTGGGCAAGCTGCAAGACGAAGACGAAAAGAAGGCGGCAGAAGAAGCCGCAGAAGCCTTCAAGCCTTTGCTGGCCAAGCTCAAAGAGGCGCTGAAAGACAAGGCCGAAGACGTGCGCGTGACCACGCGCCTGGTCGACTCGCCCGCCTGCCTGGTGGTGACCGACGACGGCATGAGTGCCCAGCTGGCCCGCATGCTCAAGCAAGCGGGTCAAGACATGCCCAGCACCAAGCCGGTGCTGGAAGTGAACCCCGAGCACGCGCTGGTCAAGAAGCTGGACGGCAGCGTGCACTTCCACGATCTAGCGCACATCCTGTTTGACCAAGCCATGCTGGCCGAAGGTGGCGCGCTGGAAGATGCCGCCGCTTACGTCAAGCGCGTGAATGCCCTGCTGGTGTAAGCACTGCGCAGGTTGTGAAAAGCAAAACCCACTGGTGCGATCCAGTGGGTTTTTTTGTGGGCCCCGCCCAGGGTCTTATCAAAAGAGAAGCGCATTACCATTGTCAATGCTTGATTTCAAGGTGTTTTATGGATGAAATCAAGGAATATCAACGGCGTATAGCTATCTTTTAAGATTCATTGGCTGCGTTCAAGATGGTTTCTATGGCGGCGCCCATGGCCAGCAATGGCCGGTCTGCATGGCGGCTGCCTACCACCATCAAGCCAATTGGCAGCTCACCCGCAGCGCGCGGTAGTGGCAGCGACAGGGCGGGCAAGTCATAGAAATTGAACACCGAGGTGTTGCGCAAAATCAGGCTGTTGGCTTGCGTGAAAGCGGCTTCGTTGGCCAAAGCATCGATGCGCGGCGCGGTGAATGCCACTGTGGGCAGCAGCAACACATCCCACTCCGCCATGCGTGCATCAAGCTGGGGCAGCAAGGCGTTGCGCGCCTGCTGGATGCCGACATAGGTGGCGGCATCCATTTGCATGCCACGGTGAATGCGGGCGTGCACCAAGGGGTCGAACTGGTCGGCGTGGGATTGCAGATGCTCGCGGTGAATGTGCGCGGCCTCGGCCGCAACCAGCGTGCCTTTTTCTTGCAATGAAAATGGTTGGATGAGCAGGTCATCCCAGGCTACATCCTGCACGCTGGCGCCTGCAGTGCGCAGTTGAGCCAGCGCTTTTTCGACAGCTTGCAGCACCACGTCTTCGGTTTCGGTAAACAGCAGGCCGCGCGGTACGGCAATGCGCAACTGCTGCAATTTGCATGCGGGCAGGGGCGCAGCGGCGGTACCGCTGAAGATGGCATCGGCATCTGCACAAACTTGTACGCTGCGCGCCAGCGGGCCTACGCAGTCCAGCGTGAACGACAGTGGGAAGGCACCGTCGCGCGACACGCGCTGCTGGCTGGGTTTGAAGCCCACCACACCGTTCAGCGCAGCAGGAATACGCACGGAGCCACCGGTGTCTGAGCCAATTGCCATATCACACCAGCCACGCGCCACGGCCACACCTGCGCCGCTGGAAGAGCCGCCCGGAATACGCTCTGCATCGTGCGCATTGCCCGGAGTGCCGTAATGCGGATTGATGCCGATGCCGGAGAAGGCAAACTCCGTCATATTGGTTTTGCCAAGCACCACGCCGCCTGCAGCGCGCACGCGTTGCACCACGGCGGCATCGTCGGTGGCCCGTGCTTGCGATTGCAGCAGCTGGGAGCCGGCGGTCGTCACTTGCTCGGCCACATCGAACAAATCCTTGATCGTCACGATGCGGCCGTCGAGCGGGCCCAATGACAGCCCACGTGCGGCACGTGCATCCGCAGCCTGGGCGGCCTCTAACGCGGAGTCAGGGTAGCGCTGGGTGAAGGTGCGGGCGCCTTGCTCACCGGCTGCGTGAATGGCCGCCAGTGTGCGTTCAAGGCGTTGGACTGCAGATTCCATGGTGGTGCCTAGAGTTGGGTCAAAGAGGAAAAGGGCTCAAGCGATTGTCCTGCAAGCCAGTGGCCTGGTTTGCACGGCAAGCCTTGATGGGCGGGGTGTTTACCAGCTGTCACAGCCTGAACATGGCAAAGCAATGCCGGTGCACGCACAATGGTGGGATGAAAAAATGCTGCATGCCCGTGCGTATCCTTACCGCGTGCGCAGTGCTGGCCATGCTGCCTGCCTGTGCACCGCATGTGGGCGTGGGAATTCCTGTGGGGCCATTCAATATTGGGGTGGGAGTGGGCTCCGGTGGGGTGTCTGCCGGAGTGGGTACGGGCTTGGGTCCGGTCGGGGTGGGTGTCGGGGTCAATCAGCGTGGTCAGGTGACAGGGCACACCGGTGTGGGCACTTCGGTGCCTGTAGGTGGTGGTGCCCGTGTGGGCGCAGGCGTAGGCACTTCCAGCGTACTGCACGATCCGCAGTCAGCGCCTGCCACTGCCAGGGCGGCTGCGCCTTCAAGCCAGGTGCCTTCTGCAGCACCAGCACCTTTGCAATGGCGTGATGCGCAGGGCAATCTGGTGAGCGAATGCCGCATACAAGGCCGCTGTTAAGCAGCGTTGGCTGAGCGTGCTTTAACCCGCATTGGTGGCCACAATCCGGTTGCGGCCAGAATTTTTTGCACGATAAAGGCGCTCGTCGGCCATAGCCAGTAAATCTTGGCAGCTATGGATTTCGCTAGCGCGTGCGGCGGCAACGCCGATGCTGACAGTCAGAATGTCAGCCGCCTGGGCTTTGTCGTTTTGCAGCTGGAGTCGGGTGATGCGGTGCTGAATATCTTGTGCGACTTTGATGGCACCCTCCCAGTCGGTCTCGGGCAACAGACAGACAAATTCTTCACCGCCATACCGGGCCACCATATCTGCGGCGCGGTGCAGACTCTCGGCGATGGTCTGTGCCACCGTCTGCAAGCATTCGTCGCCCTTCAAGTGGCCGTAGTGGTCGTTAAATGCCTTGAAATCGTCCACATCAATCATGAGCAATGCCAAGGGCAAGTTGTGCCGTTGCATGCGGCTAAATTCGCGTGGCAATGCCACGTTGAAATAGCGCCGGTTGGCAATGCCAGTCAATCCATCAATATGGGACATGCGCTCCAGCATGCGGCGCTGGCGTGCCAGTTCCAAATGATTGCGCACCCGGGCGAGCAAGACCGGGGTGCGAAAAGGCTTGGCAATAAAGTCCGCTGCGCCCAAATTAAGGCCCAGTTCCTCAGAGCTTGGGTCCGACAGCGCCGTTAAAAAAATCACGGAAATATGGGCGGTGCGCGAGTCTTTCTTGAGCTGCTGAAAGACTTCAAACCCATCCATGCTGGGCATCATGACGTCTAACAAAATCAAGTCCGGGTTGTACTGCAGCGCCAGCCGCAGACCTTCTTCCCCGGAGTGGGCAATTTGCACCTCGCACAAAGAACGGATAACGCTGGCAATGAGCGTTGCGTTCATGTCCACATCGTCAATCACCAACACTTTCTGAGTCGGTGTGTGGCTCAATAAATGGGGATGGGGCGAGGGAAGGTTGGCAAAGGCCATGGTGAGTGTCTTTAAGCCTGTACAGATCTGGTCGTGCAATAGGTGCGTAACTGCGCCACCCCATCTTCCGCGCAAGCGGCAATAGCGTGGGTCAGTGCCAAGGTGCTGGCAGCATCTGCCGCTTTTAAGCTGGAGGATAGCGCAGTGCTCAAATGACCCAATCGCAACAGTCCAAAAGTAGCCGCCGTACCTGTGAGCTTGTGCGCCTCGCGGCGCAGCGCTTGCCAATCGTGCTGCTCACCGAATTGGATCAAGGAGTGGGCGCGCTCCAGGGTGTCGCTTGCAAACTGCGTGATCAGTTGGTCAAGTTTCTGCGCATCAAAAAGCTCGGCCAGCTCGTCCAAAAGTGCGGCATCAAAAACTACTGGTAGTTCTGCTTGTGGGTCAGTTACGGTGTTTACTGGGGTTTGGGCTATTGGCCACCCACTGCCTTTTGCAGCTGCTTGCAGACACTGGTGCAACGTTGCATGGAGTGCGCTTTCCAGCAGGGGTTTGGCTAGGTGGCTATTCATGCCCGCCTCCTGGCAGCGCAGCATGTCTTGCACGCCTGTATGGGCCGTCATCGCAATGATTGGCAGCGTCTCAAAGCCCGGCAGACGGCGCAGTTCACGTGTGGCGCTGAGACCATCTAGGTGCGGCATCTGAATGTCCATGAACACACAGGCATAGTAGTTCGGGCCGTGGTGCTGGAGCCTTTCCAGTGCTTGGTGCCCGTCCTCTGCCGCATCGGTCATAAAACCTGCGGCATGCAGCATGCCTTGTGCCACGGTACGGTTCAGGGGGTGGTCATCGACAACCAAAACATGCATTCCTTGCCCTTGGAAAGGCGCCGGGTGAGACGTGTACGTTGCATGTCCGGTACTTGCTACGGGTGTGCGTGCAGGCTCTAGAACGGCCGTAAACCAAAACGTACTGCCCTGGCCTAGCTGGCTTTCAGCGCCTGCTGTGCCGCCCATCAACTGGGCCAGCGCCCGTGAAATGGTAAGCCCCAAACCAGTTCCACCAAAACGACGGGTGATAGAGTTGTCGGCCTGCTGAAAAGCGGTAAACAATGTGGGCAAGCGATCAGCAGGAATACCCAGTCCGGTATCTTGAACGCTGGCGTGCAGCACGATGCGGTGCAGGGTGCTGGCGGTATCTAAACGGATGGCAACTTTGATGCTGCCAGTCATGGTGAACTTGATTGCGTTGTTGACGTAGTTCAGCAAAATTTGCGCAAGGCGGTGTGAGTCACCGCGCAAACCATCAGGTACGTTGCTGGCAATCGAGTATTCCAGCGCCAAGTTTTTGGCACTGGCTTCTTCACGGCACATGCTCAGTACGTCTTGCAGCACATCACTCAGGCTGAAATCCGTACTCTCTAATTGCAGCTGCCCGGCATCGATTTTGGAAAAATCCAGCACTTCATTTACGATGCCGCGCAAGTGCTGGCTAGCGCGCAGTACGCTTTGTAATTGCTCACGCTGTGCACAGGGCAAATCTGTTTTCAGCAGCAACTGCGTTAAGCCCAAAATTGCGTTCAGCGGGGTACGGATTTCATGGCTGATGCTCGCCTGTAGCGTTGATTTTTCTTGAGCGACCTGTTCTGCTTGGCGCTTGGCTTTTTCCAAGGCGCGCGCTTGCATGACTTCTTTGCTGACATCCAGCCAGACACCATTGAAAGTGACGCTGCCGTCCGCCTCTAAATGGGGATTGGCGCGTGTTTTGATCCATCGTGTTACGCCGTCGAGCATCGTAATAGAGACATCAAAGTCCAAGGGCTCCAGATGCTGAGCGCCGTGGTTGAAGTGGGTGTAACTGATGGCCGTCGCCTCCGCAGCATGGGTACGCAGGGTGCGGGCAGCCATGCTGGTGCTGGTGTCCTGGCCAGGCTCCATCCCCATCAACTGGGCCCATTGCTGGCTAGCAAAACGTAACTGCAGTGGCTGACCAAAACGCCAGCACATTTGAAATACGGCCCCGGGCAAGGCACTGGTCAGATCGCGCAACTGGTCAACCAGCAACTGGTTGCGTTCGTGCTGGGCCCACTCTTTTTCCATTGCTTTGGCTTTGAGCATGGCAGCGCTGAAGCTTTGCAGCGTGCGTGCCATGGTGCCCAGCTCATCGTGGCGCTCCTGTTCGCTGATGGGCGCTCCATATTGCTGCTCGCTCAGGCGCTGCATGCTCTGCGTCAAGCGGCCAATCGGCAAAGAGACATGGCGCAGCGCAATCCATGCGGTCAGGGCTGTAATCACTAGTAAGCTGAGCCCCCCCAAGATGGCGGTGGCCAGCATGGTGCCGTGGGTGTCTCGGGCAATACGCTGTGAAGCTTGGGAAAAATTATCTTGGGCCGCAGCGCTTGTACTGGCTAAGTCTGCCTGGAGCTTTTGCAAGGCAGGCCAAAAGGCTTGCTCCAAAATTCGCAGTGCTCGGCCTTCGCGCCAGCTTAAGGTTACGGCAATGGCGCGGTGTCCTGCATAAAAAACCTGTCGCGCTTGCATATGCACAATATCAAGCTCAAATTCGCGCCCCGGCAGCAGGGGATATACCTGCTGTAAATCTTCTTCAAATTTCTGCTGGAGCGCATTCAGACGGGCGGGAGCCTGCAGTTGCTGCTCTTCGGTGTAAGCCGTTAACACCGAATACATGATCGCAGAGGTATCGCTAATATGTTGGCGTACCTTGCCCACTTGAAAGGCTGCTTGGCCTTGTGTTTGCAGTAGTCCCAGGTATTGGGCTTCACTGCGCTGCATGTACCAAATGGCATAACCCGCGATCAAGGCCGCAGTGGTACCCATCAAGGCCACCAACAAAACAATTTTGGCGGTGAGGTTCAGATAGGGCAAGGTCATGGTCTAGGCAGCAGTACCCGCGTCAGAACGCCGTGCCGTAATGAACCCCAGACGCAGACTGGGTGGTGCAAAACGGGTGGTGCTTCATGGGATGTACAGATCAGCTCGCCACAGAGGCTTCAGGCGCGGGCAAGATTTCCATGCGATAGCCAAGCCCGTAGATCGCTGTCAACTGATAGATCTGTCCGTGGCCGTGGTACTGCCCCAACTGGAGCTTGGTGCGCAGGCGGGAGGCGTGGGTATCCAGGGTGCGGGAGGGGGTGTGCGTAATGCTGCCCCACACGGCCTCGCCCAGATGGTTGCGGGACAGCAAACGACCACAGTTCTGAAACAAGAATTCCGCCAGCTCATATTCCCGGTGCTTGAGTTCAATCGCCTGCTCGTTCAGGTACACCGTACGGGCCACAGGATCGAGCCGGTAGGGCTCAAAATCCAGACGCATGGTGCTGACATCAGGATAGGCGCGGCGCATCAAGGCGGTCACGCGTGCCATCAGTTCCTGCACACGCAGGGGCTTGACCATGAAGTCATCGGCCCCGGCCCTGAAAGCCGCCACGATGTCTTGCTCTTCATGGCGCTGGCTGGCAAACAAGATGGGCAATTTGCTGCCACCGGCTTCGCGCAGGGCTTGAACAACTTCAATGCCGCTGAGGCCTGGCAATTGCCAGTCCACGATCAACAGGTCAAAGCTTTCGCGGCGCATGGCGCGCAGCAGCTCTTCACCGGTTTCAAACAAGATGGTTGCATGCCCCATCTGGTGAATCGTTGCTTCTACCAAATGCAGGAAGATTGGATCGTCGTCAAGAACAGCAATGCGCATAGCGCCCTTTGTAACAAGGAAATTCACGGGGTCTGTATGACCAATGCAAATGAATGCAAACTTCGCACATAAATGGCTTTATCACTGTGTAAGTGATCAAGCACTTTTGCTGCGCAATGAGTAAGCATTAACAACGGTGTAACAGATTGTGATCTTAACGCCCTTACGGAGTGACTGAAGCGATGAGGCTTTGTAATTAAAGACGGCCCTTTAAGAACCAGCTTCTGTGAGTTGTTGATGGTCGTGATGCAATTGACTCAAGGCTTCAAAAGGCAATTGCTGTTTGACCAGAATGACCGTGCAGGGCGCGTCACGGGCAACACGCATGGGAACCGTAGCAATCCAACGCTGCATCTGCAGGCCGTGGGTGGCTGCACCCAAGATGATGAGGCCAACGTTATTGCCCTCAGCGTAGCGCACCAACGCTTGGGCAACGTCGCCGGACTCCAGTACGTGGTAGCTCACACCGTGGCCGGACATGTCCAGCCCTTGCGCCCACTGTTTGAGGCGGGCGAGGTGGTTGCGGTGCAACTGCGTTTCGCTGCGGCTGCTGTCGGTGCTGCTACTGGAGGACGAAGAGAGCACCGTTACCACGGCCAGCCGGGCACCGGGGCGGGTGGACAGTGAGCGAGAAACCGCTTGGCGCAGGCTGTAGAGGGTGGCATCGCTCACATCCTTATGGGGCACCGCCACCATCAGAATGGGCACTTCGCTGATCTGCTCTGTGGGCACCGGGCTGGGGCGGTACTCAAGGCCTGCTGCTTTGAACCAGCGGCGCACCTTCCCCCAAAATGGCTGCCCCTGCAGGCGCTGGCCCCGGCGTGTGACGGGAACTTGTTCTGGATTGCTCAAATCGAAAGCCAGCTCGGCTGCGGTAGCGTAACGGTTGGCTGCTTCAGGCTCCAGGCAGCGCAAAATAATTTCTTGCAACCAGTCGGGCGTGTCAGGTCGCAAGGCCCGAGGCGGGGTAGGGGCCATCCACATACGCTGGCGCATGCCAGCATCGGTGGCGGGCGTGCCAAAGGGCAACGCTCCCGTGGTCAACTCATACAGCATGACGCCGATGGCAAAAATATCGCTGCGCAGATCGCCGCGTATCCCGACGATTTGCTCGGGCGCAATCCACGCGGGCGAGCCTACGGCTTTGCGCAACTCTTCGGCCAGCAAGTCCGGATAGTGGGCGTGGCAGGACAGCCCAAAGTCCAGCAGCACCGCGTTGCCGTCTTCCTGGATAAGCACATTGCCTGGCTTCAAATCAAGGTGACAGCAGTTTTGCTGGTGCAGGCTGTGCACGGCCTGGGCCATGGCAGCGCCGAGCTTGGCGATGGTGGCAACCTCCGGGCGGCTGCTTTGGTCCAGCCAGTGCTGCAGGGTATGACCAGGCATGTGTTCCATGACCAGATAGGGCAGGCGCAGCAGATCGCCCGCGGCGACAAAGCGCGGCACGTGCGGGCCGTGCAGCAGGGGCAGGATTTGCAGCTCCATCTCAAAGCTGACGATGTTCTCGGCCCCGTCGCCTGCGGTCATGCGCGGGATTTTCATCACCATCGGAAAGCCGGGCGCGCACAAGGGGCGCTGTGGTTGCGCATAGCTCACAGAATAGATGTGCGCCATGCCGCCGGCGTGGATGCAGGCGTTGACCAAAAAACCGTCGATTTCGCTGCCTGGTTCCAGTTTCTTCATAAGCCTTGCTCCAGCCGTTGCGCAAAGTATTCCGGCATGTCTGAGGCGCGCACAGCCAAGGCTGCAGCGTTGTGGTCGTAAGCCACGCGGTGAAATGTGATGCTGGATGCGTTTTGGTCATACAGCGCGTACATGGCGCGGGTGTCGCCATCGCGCGGTTGACCACAAGAGCCGACGATGGCCAGCCATTGGCGGTGGCCCGGCACCGGCACTGGTACGCCCAGTTGGGGGACAAAGCGCATCAGCTTGGCCGTGGGCGTGAGGTAGTACAGCGCCTGGTGGTGTACATGGCCGCTGAATACATAGCGCACGCTGGCATCCAGCTCGCTGGCAGCGGCCATGCTGCGCTCGGCGGCGATGCTGTTGTCGACATAAGGCCAGCGCTCAGGATGGTGGGCGCTGGCATGGACCAGCAGCACCCGGCCCTGGACTTGCACCAGCGGCAGCTGCTCCAAAAAAGCTTTGTGGTGCGGCTGCAGCTGGTGGTGCGTCCATTGCGCGCCTTGTTCGCCCACGTGCTGCACATGCGCTGCAGGGGCCAGTGCCATGTCATCGTGGTTGCCGCGAATCGCCCAGGCACCTTGCTGCACTTCATGCATGACGAGATCCAGCACTGCCGCAGGGCTGCCGCCGTAGCCCACCATGTCGCCCAAAAAGGCCAGTTGTGTTGCGCCCTGGCTGCGGGCATGGTCAATGCAGGCCTGCAGCGCTTGCAAGTTGGCGTGGAGATCAGAAAGCAGAGCCAGTTTCATGCGGGTCATCATCTCGCTTGAAGCTGGCGGCTGGCTTGCAATACGTACTGGTGCTTTCCCGAAAGTAGCAGGTTGTGTTTTTCAAAAATAAGAGCTGCTTGCCCTTGTAATTAAAAGAGTTCAGATAGTTTTAATGTTGAAGTTAAACAAAATAAACGGCAGGATGCTCTTATTTTTATATCTACGTGGGAATGGCGCAATGGCACACTGAGCGCCTATGAACGCTGCCACTTCCCTGTTGACCCAGCCTTGCGAAGACCGAGATTTTGTCGACTGGCACCGTGGCTGCCCGTGGTGTGCCGTCTGGCTAGTGTGGCTGGGTGCGCCGCAATGGCAAGCGCGGGTTGAACAGGCGCGTTCTGCTTTGCAACCCTGGCTGCTGCCACGCTATGCGCGCCAGCCGCATATTTCGCTGGCTTACAGGGGGCTCATGTGCGGTGCGCAAACCCACTCAGCGGCAGAGTTTGGTCGGGCGCAATTGCGCGCAGATATTGCGTGCTTGCACAGTCTGCAATTAGCGCCTTGGGAGATACGGGTGCAGGGCAGCGATAGTTTTTCGACCGTGCCTTATCTGGCCGCCAGCGATGCGGGCAGTTTGCAGGCGGTGCACCAAGCGTTAACGCCACACATGCCCGCACCGGACTGGCGGTATGTGCCGCATGTCACGCTGGGGCACTACGCGCAGGCCGTGCCGATGGCGGACATGGTGCGCACCTTGCAGTCGGCGGTACACGGGCAGGCGCCGATGGTGGAAACTGTTCAGCAGCTCTGGCTGGCCCGCTATCGCACCCATGACATTGCAGGCCCCCTGGCGCTAGAAGGCTGTTGGGATCTGCGCAGCCAGTGTTATGTGCCACAGCCAGGGGCGCTGCTGCACCCCTGAGCGCTGCCAAGCCGGCTTTAGGCGAGGGTGATCTGAACGTCGATATTGCCGCGCGTAGCGTTAGAGTAAGGGCAGACTTGGTGTGCCGTATCCACCAGCTGCTGGGCTTGCGCTTTGTCCATGCCGGGCAGATGCACCTTCAGGCGCACGGCAATGCCATAGGCTTGGCCGGTGGGGCCCAGATCGACTTCTGCATCAATGGCTACATCGCTGGGCAGCGTCACTTTTTGGCGCGCCGCCACGGCTTTCATGGCACCAATAAAACACGCGGAATAGCCTGCGGCAAACAACTGTTCAGGGTTAGTACCGCTGCCGCCGGGTGCGGACTGCTGGACATCCAGCTTGCCATCATCGCTGCGCGATGCGCCGTCACGCCCGCCTGTGGTGTGTACATGGGCGGTATAAAGCACTTTTTCGAGTTGGGCCATCGTTTGCTCCTTAAGTAAGGCGCGAAATGCGCCGTATGACAACCGAACAATGTAGTCTCCTGGCTTTACAACCGCCGTAGGCCAACATGCAGCGCCTATAAAAAAGCGCCAAGCATTGGATGCATGGCGCTGTACTGTCGGCAAGCGGCTATTAGTAGCGGTACACGCCTTGGCCCGTCTTGCGGCCCAGGCGGCCAGCGGCCACCATTTCACGCAGCAGGTATGCAGGGCGGTACTTGCTGTCGCCAAACTCTTCCAGGTACACCTCCATCACGGCCAGACACACGTCCAGACCAATCATGTCTGCCAGTGCCAGAGGGCCAATGGGGTGGTTGCAACCCAGTTTCATGCCTTCGTCAATGTCTTCAGGGGAAGCAGTACCTTCGGACAGCACTTGGAAGGCTTCGTTGATCATGGGCACCAAAATGCGGTTGACCACAAAACCAGGCGCATTCTTGACGGTGATGGGGGACTTGCCCAGCTTTTCCGACATGGCCTTGACCGCATCGTGCGTGGCGTCGCTGGTTTGCAGGCCGCGAATGATTTCCACCAGCTTCATCATCGGAACGGGGTTGAAGAAGTGCATGCCGATGAACTTGTCGGCCCGCTGGGTGACTGCGCCCAGCTTGGTGATGGAGATCGACGAGGTGTTGGTGGCAATCAACACTTCAGGTGCCAGCAGCGCATCGAGTTGCTGGAGAATTTTGACCTTCAAGTCGTAGTTTTCGGTGGCGGCCTCGATCACCAATTGCGAACCCTTCAAGGCTTCGTAATGGGTCGAAGTCTTGATGCGTGCCAGTGCAGCATCTTTGTCAGCCGCTGTGATTTTTTCTTTTTTAATCAAACGGTCCAAGCTGCCAGACACCGTAGCCAAGCCCTTTTGCACCGCAGCTTCTGAAATATCCACCATCACCACATCAATACCAGACACGGCGCAGGCTTGTGCAATGCCATTGCCCATGGTGCCCGCACCAACGATACCTACGGTTTGAATGCTCATAGCGTGATCTCCCTCGACTTACTAAATGAATTGCATGAATGAAACTACGGGGAAGATGGTATCGAGTTTCTATAGCAATGCCGCTAATGTCAGCAGCTGGATCAGTGAGAGTGACTGAACAGGAGCGCATGCTGCATGGAACAAAGTGTTGACTACGTGGTGATAGGTGCTGGCTCGGCCGGTTGTGTGCTAGCTGGCCGGCTGAGCGAGAGCGAGGCGCATGAAGTCTGCGTGCTGGAGGCCGGTGGTACGGACCGCAGTGTGTTGATGCAGTGCCCGGCAGGCTTGGCTGGTCTGGCCAGGTCTGCCCAGTTCAACTGGGGGCTCTCCAGCGTGCCCCAAGCGGGGTTACACCAGCGCACCAGCTATCAGCCTCGTGGAAAAGTGCTGGGCGGCTGCAGCTCTGTCAACGCCATGATCTATCTGCGGGGACAAGCCCAAGACTACGATGCGTGGGCCGCCCAAGGCAATGCGGGATGGTCTTGGGAAGACGTGAAACCGTGGTTCCTGAAAGCAGAACACAACGAGCGCGGAGCAGATGCCTTTCATGCGCAAGGTGGCCCCTTGAATGTGGCCGATCTGCAGCAGCCCAATCCTTTGAGCCTGGATTTCATTGAAGCTGGCGTGCAGGCAGGATTTGCGCGCAACGAAGACTTCAATGGGCACAGCCAAGAAGGCATGGGCCTGTACCAAGTGACGCAAAAAGGTGGTGAGCGTTACAGCGCAGCGAAGGCGTATCTAACGCCGCATTTATCTCGCCCTAATTTGCATGTGCATACCGGCGCTCAGGTGCTGCGCATCCTCACAGAAGTCACACCCGAGGGCTTGCGTGCGACGGGTGTCGAATACCTGCGCGCTGGCACACGCCATGTGGTTCATGCGCGCCGGGAAGTGTTGCTAAGCGCAGGTGCTTTGTTGTCGCCGCAGTTGCTGATGCTGTCAGGCATTGGCCCGGCGGAACATCTGCGAACCATGGGCATCCAGCCGTTGCTGGACTTGCCGGGCGTGGGCGCGCACCTGCATGACCATCTGGATGCCACCATCGTCTGTGATGCGCCTAAGTTGACGCAGTCATTTGGGCTGTCGGCGTCAGGCCTGGTCAATATGGCGCGTGGCATGTGGGAATGGCAGCAAAAACGAGCAGGCATTTTGACCAGTAATTTTGCCGAAGCCGGGGCTTTTTTGCGCAGCAGTCCTGAGGAGCAGGTTCCGGATATTCAGCTGCATTTTGTGGTGGCCAAGCTGATTGACCATGGTCGGCAAACCGTATGGGGACATGGGTTTTCATGCCATGTCTGTGCCTTGCGCCCCGAAAGCCGGGGTACGGTGCGCCTTGCCAGTGCCGATCCACTGACTAGCCCCCTGATCGATCCCAACTTTATGAGCGCAGAGGTTGACGTGTTGCGTATGGTGCGTGGTGTGCAGACCACACGTCAGATCCTGGCACAGCCCGCATTGCTGCAGCATGGCGCACGCGAATTGGACGCAAGTGCGGCCGCGCAAACGGCCCACCAAATTGAAGGATGGGTGCGTCAAGCCGCAGACAGCATCTACCACCCAGTGGGGACGTGTCGAATGGGCAGCGGAGCGATGGATGTCGTAGATGCCAGCTTGCGTGTGCATGGCATGCACGGACTGCGGGTTGTGGATGCATCCATCTTCCCGAGCATCATCAGTGGCAACACCAGTGCGCCGACGGTGATGGTGGCGGAAAAAGCGGCACACATGGTTTTGCATGCCTTGGAAATGTGTGAGTAAGTGAATGCTTTTGGATACAGCCAGGCTTGCAGGGAAAGTCCGATCAAAGGCTGTAGTCAGGAAGGTATGTGCAGATGTGCGTGAGTTGATATTGGTCAAGGAGCGTGACTTTGAGTTTGTGAGTTAGCGCGCTTTTACTGAGAATGAATGCAGTTGCTCAAAGTTGCAGTTCTTCTTGTTAGGTGGTTGACCATGGATAAAAAGGCGTCTTTTGCATATATTCCTGATGCACAGGCAGAAGCCGTAAGTGCGTTGGATGACCGGGTACGTGCTTATCTCAATAGCGCCACCATGGGCCTGTCGCCCGTCGCTTTGAGTCTGGCCACTGCAGACTGGGCGATGCATCTAGCCACAGCGCCAGGCAAGCAAATGACGCTGGCACAGCGCGCTTTGCAGCTGTCTCAACAGGCGGCACAAGCCAGCCTGCAACCTAGTGGTGAAAAAGATGCGCGCTTCAAAGATCCCGCATGGACGCAGTGGCCCTATAGCGCGATAAAAGAGCAATTCAAGGCAACAGATGCCTGGTGGAGGGAAGCTGCGCAAGTGGAAGGAATGACCCGCCACCACCGGCATGTGATCGATTTTTTTGCGCGACAGTGGATGGATGCGTTGGCGCCTTCGAACTGGGCAGCCACCAATCCAGAGGTACTGGCCAAAGCCAAAGAAACGGGGGGAGAAAGTCTGCGCCAAGGCTTTCAATTGTTTACCCAAGACGCCCAGGCTGCGCGCAAAGCCAAAACCGACACCAGTGCGCAAGAGCTGGAGCCTTTGGAATACGCCGTAGGCAAAGATGTGGCTTGCACCCCGGGCAAGGTTGTTTTTCGCAACGCTTTAATCGAGTTGATTCAGTACGCGCCAAGCACCGACAAAGTTCACCCTGAGCCCGTGCTGATCGTGCCGTCTTGCATCATGAAGTACTACATCCTGGATCTGTCCCCACAGAACTCCATGGTGAAGTATTTGGTCGGCCAAGGGCACACCGTCTTCATCATCTCCTGGCGTAACCCGGATGCTTCGGATCGCGACTTGAAGATGCAGGACTATCTGAGTACGGGCGTACTGGAGGCCATGGCAGCCGTGAAGTCCCGCACCGGAGCACCCAGTATTCACACAATGGGCTACTGCTTGGGGGGCACTTTTCTCGCGATTGCGGCGGCGACGCTAGGTCGTCTGGCTCGCAAGCAAGGCGAGCGCAGCGCCAAGGAAAAGACACTGATTCCTGCCGACATGCCCGAGCTGGCATCGGTCATCTTGCTGGCTGCACAAACTGACTTCTCAGAGCCAGGAGAACTGGGCGTTTTCATTGATGAAGATCAGTTGGTCAATCTGCGCCAGAGCATGAATGACAAGGGTTATCTGTCCGGCAAGCAAATGGGGGGATCGTTCCAGTTCATGGCCTCTAAGGACTTGATCTGGTCGCGCAACACGCGCCGCTACCTGATGGGAGAGGACGATGCCAGCTTCGATCTGATGAGCTGGAATGCCGACCAGACCCGGTTGCCTGCCCGCATGCATTCGGAGTATCTGACATCGATGTTCCTGAACAATACCTTGGCCTCAGGCCAATACCGTTTTGCCGGGGCTACGGTAGCACTCATGGATATCAAGGCACCCATGATGGTGGTCGGCACCACACGCGATCACGTCTCGCCTTGGAAATCGGTTTACAAAATTCATCTGCAAACTGATACCCATGTCACCTTTGTATTGGCTGCGGGTGGCCATAACGCCGGCATCGTGTCAGAACCCGGCCGCCCGCGTCGCAGCTACCAAATCGCAAGTGTGGAAGATGGCCAAGGCTGGATGGATCCCGATGAATGGGCGGCACAAACTGCCGTGGTGCAAGGTTCTTGGTGGGAGGCCATGAACGCTTGGGTCAAGGCGCGCTCCGGCAATGCGACCAAAGCCAAACCCATCAAGGCTGAGCATGTGGTGTGTGATGCCCCCGGTGAATACGTCATGGTGCGTTACGCCGACTAGACATATTTTGGCGGGCTGGCTTTGTAGCGAAGCACCTTGCTCGCTTTGAAATTCTTATTTTGGCTAAGGTGCTATGCGGTGTAGCGCCTGCCTATTCACGATTGAACTGTTATGAACAACGCACATTCTGCATTTAGTTTGGCTGGTAAAAAAGGCTTGATTCTGGGCTTGGCCAATGATCGCTCTATCGCCTGGGGTTGTACTGAACTGGCATGCGCCCAAGGCGCTGAGGTCATGGTGACATGCCTCAATGAAAAAGCACGCAAATGGGTAGAGCCGCTCACCAGTTCCATTGGCGCAGAGCTTGTCAATTGCAATGTAGAAGACGAGGGTGCATTGGAAGCACTGGTGCAGCAAGCGGTGCAAAAAATGGGCAAGCTCGACTTTGTCATTCACTCAATTGCTTGGGCGCCGCTGGAAGACTTGCATGGGGATGTGGTGGATAGTTCACGTGAAGGGTTCGCGCGCGCCATGAGCGTGTCCTGTCACTCTTTTGCAGAGCTGGCCAAGTTGTGCGCGCCGCACATGACCGATGGCGGCAGCATGATTTCCATGAGTTATCTGGGTTCGGGCGAAGCTGTGCCGAACTACGGCTTGATGGGGCCTGTCAAAGCTGCGCTTGAATCTTTGGTGCGCTACATGGCGATGGAGCTTGGCGGCAAAAATATCCGCGTACATGCCGTGTCTCCGGGGCCCATCTTGACCCGTGCTTCATCGGGTATTGCAGATTTTGATGCGCTGATGGCGACTGCCAAAGCGAAGGCCCCCTTACAGCGTCTGGTAACACTGGAAGAAATTGCGCAACTGAGCATCTTCCTGTGCTCGGGTGCAGCTGCAGGCATGACGGGCCAGACCATCTATGTAGACGGCGGTGTACACGCTGTGGATTAAGGCGAGCGCTGAGCGGCCATTCATAAGATTCACCGAAGCACTTTATCTTTGTACCTGTGCGGCGACCTGTGCCGCAGATCGAACCATGAACACCAACGCGCCCCATATTGAATGGATGGAAAACGTCACTTTTGACGAATTGAGTGTCGGCCTCAGTGCACGGTTAGTGCGTACGCTGACACTGGAAGATATTCAGGCTTTTGCCGCTGTGTCTGGCGATATCAACCCTGCGCATCTGAATGCCGAGTACGCGGATGCGTCCATGTTTCATGGTGTGATTGCACATGGCATGCTGGGCGCTGCCTTGATTTCGGCGTTGTTCGGCACCCGATTTCCTGGCCCTGGAACCATTTATCTCGGCCAAGAGCTGAAGTTCACCAAGCCCGTACGCATTGGCGATACATTGACCGTGCTGGCTACGGTGGCGGAAAAGGACGACGAGAAAAAACGCGTCCAGATGGACTGCTTGGTCACCAATCAAAAGGGTGAAGTGGTGCTCAAGGGTGAAGCTAAGCTGATGCCGCCGACGCAAAAGGTACGTGTGCCGAAAGTGAATGCGCCACAAATTCAGTTGTTTGATCCCGAAGCGCGCCTGAAAGATTTACTGGCCCGTGCTGAGCCCCTGGAAGCTGTGCGCTGTGCCGTGGTGCATCCTTGCGATGAAGGCTCACTCAGCGGAGCGATGGACTCTGCTCGCTACGGTTTGGTTATTCCGGTACTGATTGGGCCAGAAGGCCGCATACGCCGTGTCGCGCAAGACCACGGTATCAGCCTGGACGGTGCAGAAATCATCTCTGTGGAGCACAGCCACGCAGCTGCTGAATTGGCGGCAGCAATGGCCGCGCGCAAAGAGGTCGAGATTTTGATGAAAGGCAGCTTGCATACGGATGAGCTGCTGAAAGCCGTACTGTCCCAGCCTTCGCTGCGTACAGGACGCCGTCTCTCGCATATTTTCCGCTTTGATGTACCGCTGTATGCCAAGCCGCTGCTGATTACCGATGCGGCCATCAACATCCGTCCCAGCTTGCAAGACAAAGTAGACATCATTCAAAATGCCATCCACTTTGCCCAGATCATGGGCGTCGAGCAGCCCAAGGTGGCTATTTTGTCCGCCGTTGAAACGGTGACACCTAGCATCCCCTCCACGATTGATGCCGCTGCACTGTGCAAGATGTCCGATCGTGGACAGATTCAAGGCGGCTTACTTGATGGCCCTCTGGCATTTGACAATGCCATCTCGATGGAAGCGGTACGTATCAAGGGCATTGTTTCGGAAGTAGCGGGACAAGCCGACATCTTGGCTGTGCCCGACTTGGAAAGCGGCAATATGGTGGCCAAACAGCTGGAATATCTGGCGGGCGCTTCAGGCTCCGGTTTGGTGCTTGGCGCGCGGGTACCCATTGCCTTGACCAGCCGCGCTGATGGTCCGATAGCCCGCGTGGCTTCTTGTGTGTTGGCAGTGCTGGCCGCCCATGACGTGCGCAAACAGCAAGCTGACAACGCGTGGAAACAGGGTTAATCAGCGGCAAACATAAGGATAAACGCCATGGCCATTCTTGCTGTTAATGCAGGCTCTTCCTCGCTCAAGTTTTCGCTGCATCCCCTGCAAAATGGTCAGGTGCAATCGCATGTGCTATCGGGCAATATCCAGGGCCTCGAGCCTCACGGTGCGCCTGAGATGGGGTGGAGTTACCTAGGAAAAAAGCACTCTCAGCCTTTGCTGGTAACGGCTGATAGCTCTCCTTTTGAGGTGGCGCTTGAGGGCGTGCGTGCTTTGGTCGAGAAGCTGCAAGCCGCACCCGATATCGAAGCGGTTGCCCACCGCGTGGTTCACGGCGGTGGGGAGTTCACCGCCTCTGTGGTAGTGGATGAGGGCGTGCTGGAACGTCTGGCCCGCTTTAACTCTTTGGCTCCACTGCACCAGCCCCACAATCTGGAAGGTATACGGCGTTTTCGGTCAGCGTTTCCTCAAGTGCCGCAGATTGCATGCTTTGACACGGCTTTTCACGCCAGCATGCCCGAGGTCGACTACGCTTTTGCGCTGCCCAAAGAATTGCAGGCGCAGGGCGTGCGCCGTTATGGATTTCATGGGCTGTCCTACCAATACATCATGTCGGTATTGGAGGCGCAAACCATTCGAGGCCGAGGCCGTGTCGTCATGGCTCATTTGGGCAACGGTGCCAGCTTGTGCGCGGCGCTGGCTAGCAGCAGCGTAGCAACGACCATGGGCTTTTCAGCCCTGGACGGACTCATGATGGGCACGCGCAGCGGTTCGCTGGATGCAGGGGTGTTGCTGTATCTGATGGAGCAAGGCTGGACGCATGCGCAGATGGAAAAGCTCCTCTACAAACAAAGTGGTTTGCTAGGAGTTTCGGGTATTTCTGCCGATATGCGCACATTGCGCGCTGATGGCAGTGACAACGCACAGCGTGCCATTGCCCAATTTACCCATCGTGTGGTTCGTGAAACGGGCGCATTGGTGGCGTGCTTGGGCGGTCTTGATGTGCTGGCATTCAGCGGCGGCATTGGCGAGAACGACGCCGTCCTGCGTGAGCAGGTGTGCGAGCGTCTGTCGTGGCTGGGTATCCGGTTGGATCTGGAGCGTAACCAGCAAGCAGATGGCGTGCGCGCCTATGCTGTGCATGCGCCTGACAGCTCGGTAGAGGTCTGGGTGATTCCTACCGACGAAGGCCGCGTGGCAGCCCGAGAAGCTGCCGCCTTGCTGGCTGCCGCCTTGCCCGCAGCAGATGCAGAGCCAGCATTGGCGGGCTCAATGTCCTGAGCATGTACGTTTGTTTAGGCTGTGTCTCGGATGGCGTAAACCGCCTTCGCTGCGGCGTGCCCATGGGGTTCCGTCAATGAATCTTCAAACACCAAGCACCCTCGGCCACTGGCTTTGGCAGCATACAGGGCTGCATCAGCGCGCTGCAGCAAATCAGGTAACTCGCGCAGTTGCTGGGTTTGCAAAGCACAACCTGCGCTGATGCGCAACTCAAAACCTAGCTCTTGCTTGGAGCGATGGCTTAAGGCTAGACACAGGCGCTGAAAGAAGATTTCTACGGCATAGGGCTGCGCGTAAATAAGCAAGCAAAACTCTTCGCCACCCCACCGTGCTGCGGTTTCAGCCGTACGCATCTCGGCCTTTAATACGCGGGCCAGTAACTGCAGCGCAAGGTCACCTTGGGTGTGTCCATACTGATCATTGACGGCCTTGAAATGATCCAGATCCAGCAGCAGCACGGCAAGCGCTATGTGCTGGCGTTGCGCATGCGCCAGCATGCGGGGTGCGACCTGAAGCAAAGCATGGCGGTTGGCAAGTCCTGTCAACTGATCCGTCATGGCCAAATCGCGCAGTTTCTGGTTGGTTTCATCGCGCCAGGCCACCAGGATGCTGACCAAAACCAGTGTGCTGCACAACTGCGCCATGATGACAAAAGTGTGATTGACTCCGGTGTCGATGGCAAATTCCTGCAGCCATGGCGTTGCTGCTGCCAGGTAACTGCGACTGAGCAGACCCACCCCCATGATGCAGGCAGAAGCTGCCATCAAATAGCGCCAAGAACGCGGGGCCGGCCGGATTGGGTAAAAACACATGGCGCCAAGGCAGGCGACAGAAAGTCCATGGCACAGACTGAACCAGGCTGTGCGCCAGACCATGTTGTCTAACCACACCATGAACCCCAGCGGCCCCAGCAAGCACAGCGTGAATAGAACGGGGCGGAACCGCCGTGCGCCCAGCCAGTTTTGTAGTGCTTGGGCCATTTGCCATTGCGCTGCAGCGGCAGCGCACGCTGCGGCGACGCTCAGCGGTGCGTCCCAAGCCATCCCGCGCATGCGACCGGCAGCGAGGATGAAGGCCCAGCCGATGCCCTGCAATAAAAAATAGCGCTGCGCATGCCGTGCAGCCTGGCTGACAGGGTTGTCCATGACCAGCGGCAAAGCTGCACCCATTACCGCAAGATTGAGTGCAATCAAGATGGCCATGGAGGTGAAGTCAAGCTGTGGCATGGCGTAAAGCGAGGTGCTGAAAATTATTGAAAGGCGACTTCTGCAAAACTGCGCAGCTTGCGGCTGTGCAGGCGCTGAGTTCCACCTTTTCGCAAAATTTCGATCGCACGCATGCCAATACGTAGATGCTGATCGACCCGTTCCCGGTAGAAGTGGTTGGCCATGCCGGGGAGTTTGATTTCACCATGCAAAGGCTTGTCGCTGACGCACAGCAAGGTGCCGTAAGGCACACGAAAACGGAAACCGTTGGCGGCGATGGTGGCGCTTTCCATGTCCAAAGCAATAGCGCGGCTTTGGCTGAAGCGGCGCTGTGGCAGGTTGTCAGGCAGTAGCTCCCAATTGCGGTTGTCGGTACTGGCGACGGTGCCAGTCCGCAAAATACGCTTGAGATCTTCCTCGGGCAACTGGGCGATGTCTTCGGCTGCCTGGTGCAAGGCCTGCTGAATTTCAGCCAGCGCTGGCAGGGGCACCCACAAAGGCAGCTCCTCATCCAAGACATGGTCTTCACGCACATAAGCGTGCGCGAGGACATAGTCACCCAGTTGCTGGCTATTGCGCAGGCCTGCGCAGTGGCCCAGCATCATCCAGGCGTGGGGGCGCAGGACCGCAATGTGGTCGGTGATGGTTTTGGCGTTGGCGGGGCCGACACCAATGTTCACCATGGTGATGCCATCGGCATCTTTACGGACGAGGTGGTAGGCCGGCATCTGCGGCAAACGTGCGGGAATGCTACCCAGTGCATCAATCTCTTGGGGCGATAAGCCCGTGCGGCGTGTGACCACATTGCCGGGCTCAATGAAGGCGATGTATTCACTGTCGGGCCTGGCCATTTCTGCGTGCCCCAGGCGCACGAAATCATCGATATAAAACTGGTAGTTGGTAAACAGGACAAAGTTCTGAAACCATTCGGCGGCTGTGCCGGTGTAGTGGCGCAGGCGCTGTAGCGAATAATCAATGCGTGGCGCCGTAAACAGCGACAGCGGCAGAGCCCCGCCGGGTTGGGGTTGCCAGGTGCCATTGGCAATGCCGTCATCCATGGCGGCCAGATCAGGCAGATCAAACACTTCACGCATGCGCTGGCGACGCAAGGCATCTAGGGTGCCTTCAATGTGGTCGTTGTCAGCAAACGAAAAGTGCACAGGAATGGGTTGCTCACTCAGGCCGATTTGAAACTGTATGTCGTGGTTTTGTTGCAGCAACGTCAGCTGCGTGAGCAAGTATTTGGCAAAGAGATCAGGCCGCGTAATGGTGGTCTCATAGGTGCCCGGATGGTCCAGAAAACCATAAGCCAGGCGGGTATCTGGGCGGCGTACCGTGTGGGCCTGAATGCGCAGCAGTGGATAGAAAGCGCGCGCTGGGGCGGTCAGTTCATGGCCATCCACATAAGCCTGCATGGCAGTGCGCAGGTGCTGGATTTGTTGGCGGTACAGCGTCTGCAAATGCGCCAAGGCATCGTGTGCTTCAGAAAAATGGAGTAAAGCGGCCATAACAATCTACAGGTTGCAAATAGAAGGCTCTATGGTGGCGCACCGACATGACAACGGTGCTGCTGCCAACACAAAGCGTCTTCGGAGGCCATGGGCCGAGAGAGGTAGTAACCTTGTATCAGATCGCAACCCATTTCTTTCAATAAATCCCACTGCGCCTGGGTTTCTACCCCTTCTGCCACCGTGCGCAGATTGAGGCTGCGGTTCATCTCAATAATCGCTTTGATGAGGCTGACGCTGTCGGCATCTTGCGGGGTGTCTTTCACGAAAGAGCGGTCAATCTTGACTTTGTCCAATGGATACCGCTTTAAGTAAGCCAGCGAAGAATAGCCGGTTCCAAAGTCATCAATAGACAGGCGAACCCCCAAGGCTTTCAAAGATTTCAACGTTTCCAGCACCCGCTCGGACTGCTTCATCAGCGTGGTTTCGGTCAGCTCAATTTCCAGCCACTGCGGGCCGACTTCGGTGGCGGCAAGAAGGCGCTGTACTTCATCGACCAAATTGTTTTGGTTAAATTCACCCGCAGACATATTGACCGAGACGGATACGGGTGGCAGCCCTGCATGACGCCAGGCTTGCAATTGCTTGCAGGCTGCACGCATGACCCAGCGGTCTAACAAGGAAATCAGGCCGCGAGACTCTGCAAACGCAATAAATTCTCCGGGTTGCAGCAAGCCGCGTTCTGGGTGCTGCCAGCGCACCAGTGCTTCAAAACTCTCCAGCCGATTGGTCTTTAAGTTCCACAGCGGTTGATAGTGCAGCAGCAGGCCCTGGTCTTTTTCTACGGCTTCGCGCAGCAACTGGTCTTGCGCCAGTAAGCGGCTGGGACGCACGGCCATGTGCGTACCGTAAAACTGGTGGCTGCCTTGCCCTTGGTCTTTGGCGCTCTCCATCGCCGCGCTGGCGTTGAGCATCAGCTCTTGCGCCGTGGTCCCATCTTCAGGAAAAACGCTCACACCGATGGAAGCCGCTACGCTAATGATGCCGCCTTGCGTGGCGTAGGGCTTGCGCAAGGCAAACCGGATTTCGCGCAGCATGCAATCGGGCTGGCAGGCGGTCAGTGGAGACGCCAGCACCACGACAAACTCATCCCCAGCCAAACGCGCCACGATGTCATCGGGATGGACTTTGCTGCGCAGACGGCGAGCCACCTGGATCAGCAGTGCGTCTCCGGCATCGTGGCCTAAAGAGTCGTTGACATCTTTAAAACGATCCATGTCCACGTACAGCAGCACCAGATGCTGCTGCTGTTTTTCAGCAACCAGCAAGGCTGTGTGCAACTGTCTTGCCAGACCCTGGCGGTTCGGCAGGCGAGTGAGGGAGTCGTTGTAGGCCAGAAAGTCGGCCTCGGCCTCACTGCGTTTGCGCGCGGTGATATCACGCAGCACCATCATGCGGTAGTGCCCACCGTTCTCAGGCATGCACGAGACGGTCACTTCCACATCCAGCTCCTGACCGTCGTGGTGCAGCAGCCGCGATTCTTGGGGATTTTGCGTGCCTGCTGTCAGGTAAGTTTGTGCCTGGCCACGCAAGACATGGGGTAGCAATTGCAAGACAGGTTTGTCCTGCAATTGGCTCAGCGGGTAGCCGGTGAGTGCCAATGCGGCCGGGTTGGCATCAAAAATACGATCTTGGCGAAAGAAGATGATGGCTTCACTGGTCGCATGCGCAAACATGAACATGCGGGTGTCCGCATCCCGCACCATTTGCATGGCATCGACGTAGCTCAAGTTCTGCAGCGCAGTGACCACCACGGCCTTCATCTGACCCTGTTGCATATGGGCAACCAGCTGGGTGGGGATTGGCTGCTGGCCGCCAAAGAGCAATGGTGTTTGCAGACTGCTGCCGTGTACTTTACTGTCAGCGAGGCGATTCAGCTCGCACTTCCAGTCGTTCCACGCGCAAGCCGGCAGGTAGTTTTGCGGTGCTTTGCCTACCAGCTCTTCGGTGGACATGTCCAGCAGCTTGGCATAAGCGGCGGTGGCCCACAGGCAGCGACCGCTGGGCCAATCCAGGTAAGCCATGGGGCTGCCTGTGGCCGAGGCTACGGCGAACAGGGCATCTTCTTGGTGAGCATCCAGCGGTGAAGGCAACGAGACGTTCATATGTACACCGGTAAGGCGCAGAGGGGCAGAGGGGCAAAGGAGCCGACCGATCAGCGATCAGGCAGCGAAAAAAAGGGGCCGGTCATCCCCAACCTATAAGCAGTTGCAGCAGCGCTTCATCTTTGCGTTCTCCTCGGTTTTCAAGCGCAACACAGGTCTAGGCTATTGCGCTAGGGCGAGTGTTAGCCAGCGCGGTTACGCAAGACAATCTATCTGTGCACGACCTTTGCGATAAGGCAAAATTGGTACCGCTTTTGATAAATATGAGAGCGGTACGCCATTGCTATCATTGGTTATCCAATACATAAGATGCGGAAAGCCTTGAAGTATCAGGGCTGACAGCTATAGTTTTGTTTAGCATTTTTAAAAATCGTTATTTGCCATGATCACTGTCTTACAGCGCGTTGCGCATGCCCGGGTCGAAATTGCAGGCCAGGTGGCCGGCCAGATTGAACAAGGATTGCTCATGCTGGTGTGCGCCGAGCAGTGCGACACCGAAAAAGAGGCGGACAAGCTGCTGGCCAAAATTTTGAAGCTGCGCATCTTCAGCGACGAGGCAGGCAAGATGAACCGCAGCGTGCAGGATGTGGGCGGCGGGCTGCTCATCGTCAGCCAGTTCACCCTGGCGGCGGATACCAGCAGCGGCAACCGCCCCAGCTTTACGCAGGCGGCCAAGGCCGATGAAGGCCGGCGACTGTATGACTATGTGGTGGCGCAGGCCCGCGCTTTGCACACGGCAGGGATCGTGCAGACGGGGCAATTCGGTGCGGACATGCAGGTACACCTGCTCAACGATGGCCCGGTGACCATTCCCATGCGCATTGCCCCGGCGGTCGTCTGAATCGAGCAAAGCCTCAGGGGCTCGATTACAATCTGCCCCTCTTTTCCTTCCGAGGAGCGTTGCAGCGTCACCCAGTCAGCGGTGCGTGAGGCTCGGAAGGTTGGGCAGGCCGCTCTTTCGCAGTGGTCGGGCCTTTAGGCAACGACGCTCACCCACGCTTTCTGTGCGGTGAGGCCTGTCAGCCCCAAATCCCCCAGAACGTGGTTTTTTCAAGTTGTCTTCCGCACGGAGAAACCATGAGCAATACACACGATCGCGCAATCACCGACATCTCTTTGGCCGACTGGGGCCGCAAAGAAATCCGCATTGCCGAAACCGAAATGCCCGGCCTGATGGCCATTCGCGAAGAGTTCGCCGCCGCCCAGCCCCTGAAGGGCGCGCGCATCACCGGCTCGCTGCACATGACCATTCAAACGGCCGTGCTGATCGAGACTTTGAAAGACCTGGGCGCTGAAGTGCGCTGGGCGTCGTGCAACATCTTCTCCACCCAGGACCACGCTGCTGCGGCGATTGCCGCGACTGGCACGCCCGTGTTCGCGATCAAGGGCGAGTCGCTCAAGGACTACTGGGATTACACCCACAACATCTTTGAATTCGGCGCCAAGGGCGAAGCAGGCGAAGGCCCCAACATGATTCTGGACGATGGCGGTGACGCCACCGTGCTGCTGCATCTGGGCCAAAAAGCTGAAAAAGACATCTCCGTGCTGGCCAACCCCGGCAGCGAAGAAGAAAAAATCATGTTCGCGGCCATCAAGGCCAAGCTGGCGATCGATTCCACTTGGTACACCCGCAAGTCGGCCGAAATCCTTGGCGTGACCGAAGAAACCACCACCGGCGTGCACCGTTTGAACGAAATGTCCGCCAAGGGCACGTTGCTCTTCCGCGCCATCAACGTGAACGACTCGGTGACCAAGAGCAAGTTCGACAACCTGTACGGCTGCCGCGAATCGCTGGTCGATGGCATCAAGCGCGCCACCGACGTAATGATCGCCGGCAAGGTCGCTGTGGTGGCTGGCTACGGTGACGTGGGCAAGGGCTGCGCACAGGCACTGAGCGCTTTGCGCGCCCAGGTGTGGGTGACGGAAGTCGACCCCATCAACGCCCTGCAAGCTGCCATGGAAGGCTACAAGGTCGTGACCATGGAATATGCCGCCGACAAGTGCGACATCTTTGTGACCACCACCGGCAACAAGGACATCATTCGCCACGAGCACATGCTGGCCATGAAGGACCAGGCCATCGTCTGCAACATCGGTCACTTCGACAACGAAATCGACGTGGCCTCTATCGAGCAGTACAAGTGGGAAGAGGTCAAGCCCCAGGTCGACCAGATCGAATTCCCTGACGGCAAGAAGATCACCCTGCTGGCCAAGGGCCGCCTGGTGAACCTGGGTTGCGCCACGGGCCATCCTTCGTTCGTGATGAGCGCCTCGTTTGCCAACCAGACCATCGCCCAGATCGAGCTGTTCACACGCCCTGAAGCCTACGAAGTGGGCAAGGTCTACGTGCTGCCCAAGCTGCTGGACGAGAAGGTGGCCCGCCTGCACCTGAAGAAGGTGGGTGCCATGCTGACCGAGCTGACCGATGCGCAAGCCGCGTACATCGGTGTGAAAAAAGAAGGCCCTTACAAGCCGGAAACTTACCGCTACTAATCTGTAGTGGCGCAAAGCGGTGGCGGGTGCTGCCGCTTTGCAAGCTCTAGTTTTTGATAGCTGGTAGCCCTAGTGAAACAAGGGCTAGAGCCTTATTTGAGTGAATAAAAGGAAACTACGCCATGCGCGCAGATGTATTTTTGGTGGACAACGGGCATGCCACCACCCGTTCGCAGGCCCAGCGCCTGATTGCTGCGGGCGTAGAGTGGCGGCTGACGCCCCTGGCTCCGTGGAAAAAAGTGGCAAAGAACGGCGACGATATCCCCGCTGGGGCTGAGCTGAAATTGCTCGACGATGCGGAAGTCAAATTCATCTCCCGTGGTGGTTTGAAGCTGGAAGGCGCATTGGCCGCTACCGGCCTGAAGGTCGATGGTTTGCGCTGTCTGGACGTGGGCCAGAGCACGGGCGGCTTTACGGACTGCCTGCTCAAGCACGGTGCAGGCCAGGTGATTGGCGTGGACGTGGGCCAGGGCCAATTGCACGACAGCCTGCGCGGCGACGTGCGGGTGATTTGTGTGGAAGGGCTGAACGCCCGTTTCATGACCGCAGAAACGCTGGAAGATGCCTGCGAAGAAGTCATTTCTGAGCGCTGGGAAGAGGAAGAAGACAACGACACCTTGCCCCAGGCGCCGTATGCGTGGATGCGCAACGGCGGCCAGGTCGACGATGAATACGACGACAGCCGTGACGTCAAAGACAAAGACATCGAAGCCTTCAAGGCCGAGCGTGCAGCCAAAATCAAGGCCCGTGAGGAAGGCACCATTCCCACCGAGCGCCGCCGCAAGGCCGAGTACGCCGATGTCAACATCACGCCCGCGTTTGACTTTGTCACCGGTGATGTGTCCTTCATCTCCTTGACGCTCGTGTTGCCCGCCGTGGTGCGCCTGCTCAAGCCCCACGGCCAGCTGCTGATGCTGGTCAAGCCCCAGTTTGAGCTGCAACCCGGCCAGGTCGGCAAAGGCGGCATCGTGCGCGATCCGGCCTTGTTCCAGGAAGTCGAAACCCGCGTGCGCACTTGCCTGGCCGAGCTGGGCCTGGAAGTGAAGGCGTGGATGGACTCCGCCATTGAAGGCGGCGACGGCAACCACGAGTTCTTTGTGCACGCCGTGCAAGGTGCGGAGATCAAGCATCTGGACCAGCCCCTGCCGGACATGCCAGCTGCCTCGGCCGCCAAGCGCGTGTCGCGCACGGTGCTGCGCGAGCTCAAGCGCATTGATGTGATTGACGACGAAGACGATGGCTACAACGTGCCGGGCCCTGCGCGCCCCAAGCGCAAGCACGTCAACAGCAAATAAGCCCTGTGGGCCCGCAGCGCCCACCTGTGCGGTGGCTGCGCTGCGCCCTTGCAGAGTGGTGATTGAAAAATTGGATCTATTGGATCTCAGGGGGCGTGCTGCGCACTGCCGTGTCTGCGGGCCCCCGCCGTGACAACCAGCAGCCTGCCAGGAGGGCAGGCGAGGAGTGATGACCGTGGCCAACGCAGCAAACAGCAGCTTCCCCATCAGCTTTGAATTTTTCCCCACCAAAACAGCCGAAGGTGCGGCCAAGCACGTGCAGGTACGCCAGGCGCTGTATGCGCGCAAGCCCGAGTTCTGCTCGGTGACCTATGGCGCAGGGGGCTCGACGCAAGTCGGCACCTTCAGCATGGTGCGCGACATTCAAAGCGAGGGCATGCAGGCTGCTTCGCACTTTTCGTGTGTGGGTGCGACCAGTGCCAAGGTGCGCGAAGAGTTGCAAGAGCTCAAAGACATGGGTGTGAAACGCATCGTGGCCTTGCGCGGCGATTTGCCCAGCGGCTATGGCTTGGGGGGTGAATTTCATTACGCTAGCGACTTGGTGGCTTTCATTCGCCAGGAGTTTGGCGACTGGTTCCATATTGAGGTCGCGGCCTACCCGGAGACCCATCCACAAGCCAAATCTCCGGAGGCCGATCTGAGAGCTTTTGCAACAAAAATCCAGTCGGGTGCGGATACCGGAATCACCCAATACTTCTACAATGCGGACGCCTATTTCCGTTTTGTTGAAGGGATTCAAGCACTTGGCGTGTCAGCGCCAGTAGTACCGGGTATCATGCCGATCCTCAATTCCTCTCAGCTCATGCGCTTTTCCGACGCGACGGGCGCTGAGATTCCCCGCTGGATCCGCCTGCGCCTGCAGGCCTACGGGGACGACGTGACGTCGATCCGAGCCTTCGGCATGGACGTCGTCACTCGCTTGTGTGAGCAGCTGCGCGATCAAGGCGCACCTGGCTTGCATTTTTATACGATGAACCAGAGCGCAGCTACATTGGAGCTTTGCGACCGACTGGGCCTGTAAACGGCCTCAATTTACGGTGCAAGCCCTGTAGCGGGTGAACTTTCACACGCTCGCCGTTATAAGGGTTTGACCATGCCTGCACTTACGTGCCCGACTGATTCCACCAGTGTTTCTCAACCTGCGCGCCGCAGCTTGGTGCTGCCTGGCGCTGCCGTACTGCTGGCATCCGTATTGAGCGCGTGTGCGCCGTTGTCCACCTCCACCGATGGCGCTATCGCCACCAACGTCCCCAAAACTTCCTCGTCCAAAGGGGCGGTAAATCCTTCATCGGCCACCTTGGCGCGCGTAGCACCTGCCGTGCCGCGCTTCCGTGACCCGATGGCTGCATTGCAAGATGAACTGACCGAACAAGCGCCCTTGCCGGAAGTCGAGCAGCAAGGTGTGGCCTCTTGGTATGGCCCCGGTTTTCATGGTCGCAAAACCGCCAATGGCGAGCGCTACAACCAGTACGATTTGACGGCAGCCCACCCCAAGTTCGCCTTTGGCACCCAACTGTGTGTGCGCAATGCCGCCAACGGCAAAACTGTGATGGTGCGCGTGAATGACCGCGGCCCGTTTGTGAAAAATCGCGTGATCGATTTGAGCAAAGCCGCTGCGGAAGAAATTGGCATGCTCGGCAAGGGCATCAAAAAAGTCGAAATCTACAAGCTCCAGGCGGACGATGAAGACTGCCCACAAGCACTGCAAGACGTGGTGCTGCAAGCACGCAACTAACGGAGAGCGACCACAAGCAGGGCTGCTGCTCAACAAAAAAGGAGCGGCTTGCCGTTGATAAACTTGGGTTCCAGAAGTAAAACCTTCCGAAACCTTTTGCTCATCACGGCAAGCCGCTCCTTTTTTTAATAGTTTCTAAGGAGTGAAGGGCTTTAGCCGCCCGACTCCAGCGTATGGGTTGCGTTCTTGTCCTGTGCCAGCAGCTTTTGCATTTGTGGCAGTGCTTCTTTCAGCGCTGCCTTGAGCGAATAAGGCGGGTTGATCAAGAACATGCCGCTGGCTGGCAGGCCCGGGCGCTTGGATTCACCCTCGGCCACCGTTGCGTCGGTGCGGATTTTGCTGCTTTTTACGGTCAGCGTGGCATGCAACCAAGGCTTGCCGGCTTTGGTTGCAATCGACTTGAGGCGCTTGGGCAGATCGTGCGCGTCCTGGCGCGGAATGATCGGATACCAGACGGCATAAGTGCCGGTGGCAAAACGGATCAACGCGTCTTCAATCATCGTCAGCACGCGGCCGTAGTCGGTCTTTATCTCGTAGCTGGGGTCGCACAGCAAAAAGCCGCGGCGCGATGGTGGTGGCAAAAAGCGCTTGACGCCGTTAAAGCCGTCTTCCATCAGCACTTCCACTTGCTTGCCCGCTTCGAGCTGGGCCATATTGCCTGTCAGTGAACGCGCATCGCTGGGGTGCAGCTCAAACAGGCGCAGCTTGTCTTGCGGGCGCAGCAAACTGTGTGTGATGAAGGGCGAGCCGGGGTAGGTTTTCACGCCCTTGCCCTGGTTCACGCTGCGCACTGTCTCTACGTAGGCGCGCAGGGCGGGAGTCAGCTCTGCCAAGGGCGTATCCAGCAGACGGGCAATGCCTTCGTGCGATTCACCGCTGGTGTTGGCAAAGTCACCATCGAGGCGGTACAGGCCTGCACCCGCGTGGGTGTCATAGACGCTGATGGCGGTTTCTTTTTGCGTCATGTGCTGCAGGGCAGCAATCAAAACAGTGTGCTTGAGCACGTCGGCGTGGTTGCCGGCATGAAAGCCGTGGCGGTAGCTGAACATAGGTCGTAATGCTTTTCTTTTTAGTGCGGCAGCCGGGCTGCAGCGGGACGGGCGGCCCGGGGCCGCAAAGGGTTGCCAGTGTGTGTGGATGGGCGTAATCCGCCTAAATCCACACGAGCGCAAGGTGCAGATAGCGCTATTGGACGCTATTTCGTATAATGGCGGGCTTCGCAGCGATTTTATGAGTCCCGCGGCGAAGTGTCGACGCCCGGGCCTAAAGCCTTGGCTTTGATAAAACACTGCCTAAGAGGCTTCCTGTTTCAGCAATGAAATCTAGAAGAAGCACCGACCGCAGAAAAGGACCGTCAAACCTTCTTGAAAGAGAAATCTCATGTCTACATTCAGCGCAAAGCCCGCTGAGGTGCAACACGAGTGGTTTGTGATTGACGCCACCGATAAGGTGCTCGGACGTGTCGCCAGCGAAGTGGCACTCCGTCTGCGCGGCAAGCACAAGGCAATCTACACACCTCACGTTGACACCGGCGACTACATCGTCATCATCAACGCCTCCCAGCTCAAGGTTACTGGTACGAAGAACACCGACAAGGTGTACTACCGTCACTCCGGTTACCCAGGCGGTATCACTGCTACCAACTTCCGCGACCTCCAGGCTAAGTTCCCTGGCCGTGCGCTCGAGAAGGCCGTTAAGGGCATGCTGCCCAAGGGTCCTCTGGGCTACGCCATGATCAAGAAGCTGAAGGTTTACGGTGGTGCTGAGCATCCCCACACCGCACAGCAGCCTAAGGCTCTGGAAATCTAAGGAGACTTGAATGATTGGTGATTGGAACAATGGTACCGGCCGTCGCAAGTCCAGCGTCGCACGTGTATTCCTGAAGAAGGGCTCCGGCAAAATTACTGTGAATGGCAAAGACATTCAACAGTACTTCGGCCGCGAAACCTCCATCATGATCGCTAAGCAGCCTTTGGTGCTGACTGGCAACATCGAAGCTTTCGATGTCATGGTGAACGTACACGGTGGTGGCGAATCCGGTCAAGCCGGTGCCGTTCGTCACGGTGTGACTCGCGCCCTGATCGACTATGACGCAGCGTTGAAGCCTGTCCTGAGCCAAGCTGGCTACGTGACACGTGACGCTCGTGAAGTTGAGCGTAAGAAGGTTGGTCTGCGTGGTGCTCGTCGCGCCAAGCAGTTCTCGAAGCGTTAATTCGTCTCGGACCTTCCGGAAGGCCGTTTCTTCGGAAATGGCCTTCTCACAAAAAAGCCGCCTGTTTTCGAACATGGCGGCTTTTTTGTGAGAAGGCCTTCCAGCCTGCAATGGTCTAACCTGTCTGCAAGATAATGTCCATACTCGGTTTGGCGTCAAACGGGCGGCTTGCTTAATTCCCGAGCAATTTGCAGTACCATTCCTTCCGATTTCAGAGAAATACTTGGAGCAGTTACCCCATGAGCGCCGTTGCCGAAAATATCACCACCGAAATGCCCGAACCTATCGTCTTCACCGACAGCGCAGCTGCCAAGGTGGCTGATTTGATCGCGGAAGAAGGCAACCCAGATTTGAAGCTGCGCGTGTTCGTGCAGGGCGGTGGTTGCTCGGGTTTCCAGTACGGTTTTACCTTTGACGAGATCACCAACGAAGACGACACCACCATGACCAAAAATGGTGTTTCGCTGCTGATTGACGCCATGAGCTACCAGTACCTGATTGGCGCAGAAATTGACTACAAAGAAGATTTGCAAGGCGCGCAGTTCGTAATCAAGAACCCTAATGCGACCAGCACTTGCGGTTGCGGCTCCAGCTTCTCCGCCTAAGCCTAAATCTCTGGATTGCGCACAAAAAGACCGCTCATTGGGCGGTCTTTTTTACGTCCCTTCTTTGAAAAGATAGCGGTTGGCCGTTGTAGTAGGCGGTTTTAAGAGCTATTTCTACTTGAAGTGATTGCTAGGAAAAGGTGGGCAGCTATTGTTTTTAAGCGGGATAAATGGCACCCAGAATGCGCGGGCCTCGTGCACCCGTTACGCGCGGGAGATTTCCTGGCAAGCCCAGCATTGCCTGGCGTGCCAGCCAAGCGAAGGCGGCGGCCTCTACCTGCAGCGGCGGCATACCACGTGCTGCAGTGCTTTGCACGTGCAACTCCGGCAGCAAGGCTTGAAGCTGTCGCATGAGCTCGGTGTTCAGTGCCCCGCCACCGCACACCAGCAGCGCATCGCAGTGGGTGCCAAAGCGTTGCACGGCAGCCGCGCATGTCTGCGCTGTGAGCGCTGTGAGTGTTGCCTGCACGTCTTGCGGTTGGGGGGTGTAGCCCAGTGCGCGCAGATGTTGCTGCAACCAATCAGGGTTCAACAGATCGCGGCCCGTACTTTTTGGCGGAGCTTGTTCAAAATAAGGTTCGGCACAGAGCTGCTGTAGGAGAGCATCCAGCACTTGGCCGCTGGCAGCCCATTGCCCGCCGTCGTCATACGCCTTGCCGGTGTGTTGCAGGCACCACCAGTCCATCAAGGCGTTGCCCGGGCCTGTATCAAAGCCAATGACCGCGCCGCTCTCGTCTGACAGCGCGGGCAAGACGCTCAGATTGGCAATGCCACCAATATTGAGCACTAAGCTGCCTTGGTCGGCACGGCCAAACAAACCTTGATGAAATGCTGGTACCAGTGGCGCACCTTGACCACCTGCAGCCACATCACGGCTGCGCAGATCGGCGACCACGGTGATGCCGCTGCGCTCGGCCAGCAAGGCAGGGTTTTGCAGTTGCAACGTGTAGCCGGTGCCGTCGTGCAGCTGCGGCTGGTGGCGCACAGTCTGGCCGTGCGCGCCGATAGCGGTCACCTCATTGGTCGTCAGGCCACTTTGTTGCAGCAGGGCTTGCACCACATCCGCATAGGCATTGCTGACCGCGTTGGCCGCCAAGGCCGCGCGGTGCAGCTCATTGATGCCTTGCGGGCTGTTTAAATCCAGTAGCTCTTGCCGCAGTGCGCCAGGGAATGTCTGGTTGGCGTAGGCCACAACATGAGGCTGCTGCTGGGCATCAAACCGCACCGCGACGCCATCCACCCCATCCAGCGAGGTGCCAGACATGAGACCGATATAGCAGTCGTTGAAAGAGGGGTTCGCAGAGAGGGTGTTTGATGGGGGCATGGCGCAGAAATGGGCAAAACAAAAGGGCCTCGTTGCCGAGGCCCTTGGGGCAGGTCAATGCGGTGGCAATGACTTATTGTGCGCTGGCTTGACGAATCTGCTCTGCCGAAGCCAATTGCATGTGCAACATGCTGGCTTGTGCCATGAATGCGTGGCGCACCTTCTCGGAAATCGCTGTTGATTCATTCTGTGCAAGCACGGCTTGGGGGTTCTGGTGAACGCCGTTAACGCGGAATTCAAAGTGCAAGTGTGGTCCGGTGGACCAGCCGGTAGAACCGACGGCGCCGATGATTTCGCCTTGCTCCACGGCCTCGCCCTTCTTCACATCAATGCGGCTGAGGTGGGCGTAAACGGTAACGTGGCTGACGTTACTATGTTTTACAAAGATTACATTCCCAAAGCCGTTCTGCCAGCCCGCGAACTCCACCACGCCGTCGCCCACGGTGCGCACTTTGGTGCCTGCAGGGGCAGCGTAGTCATCGCCCAAATGGCGGCGCCATGTGCCGTGGATGGGGTGCTTGCGCACGGCGAAGCCGCTGCTCATGCGTGAGAACTCTACCGGCGTCTTCAGATAAGCGCGGCGCAGGCTGGAGCCGTCCATCGCGTAGTAAGAGCCACGCTGGCCGGGTTCCTGGAACCACATTGCTTGGTGCAGTTTGTCGCGGTTCTGGAATTCAGCCGCCAAGATGCGGCCAGAGCGCAGGAACTCGCCATCAGCTTCAAGGGTTTCGTAAATCAGGGAGAAGCGATCGCCCTTGTGCAGGCGGTGAAAATTGATGTCCGAGAAAATATCGGCAATCTGTACGGCCACGGAATCGGGCAGGCTGGCTGCATCCGTGGCGGCAAACAGTGTGCTGTGGATGGTGCCGCCCGCTAAGCGAGTGCTAACTGTCAATGGCGCGGTGGACACGGTCGCCGCAAATTGACCGGCGGCATTGCGCTCCAGCACCAGGCGCTGAAAGTTGCCGCTGTTTTCCTCCATCACCCAACGCACCGTCAGCTTGAGCAGCTGGTGGTCATTGCTGGCTTCCGCAGAAACCAAGCGGCCACTGCGGCTCAGAACGTGCTGGCGAGCCAGTTCATTGCTGCGCAAGAACGCGGAAGCGGCAGGGTCTGCCACGCCCAAGCGCTGGAGCAAGGACTCCGGGGTGTCGCTGGAGCGTGTGTAATCCGTACGGTACAGAGAAAAGCTATTGAGGTCGGCCAGGTCCGCTAACGTGCTGCCTTCCACTAAAGAAGGGATGGCTTGTGTCAGTGTGCGGACAGGCAGATCTGCGGGGTCTGGGCCCAGCGAAGCCACCGCAAAAGCACCACCGCCTGCCGTCAGCATAAGGGCTGCGATGGCTGCGGTCAGACGCTTGGGGTGACGCTGGATGGAGAGGGCTAGCCGTGCAAGCATGGCACTGCCGGCAGAAACGAGGCTGTTATTCAAAACATGGTTCCCGGGAGTGGTGCGTACCCTGAATTAACAAGAGGGGGCGTGAGTGACGGGCTACGCTTTCTGTCAGCATAGTTTCCATTTAGCGATGTGTAAATGGCTTGCCGACTAGAATTCATCACTTCTATCGAAGCCCGAAGTATACCGGGGAGGCTTATCCCCGCGCTGGAAAAAACCCTTATGAATCAAAATGCTGTTACAACATACCCGGTCACCGAGGCTGTAAGACAAGCGCTTGAAATCACGCTGCGTGGTGTGGAGGAGTTGCTGCCCGTCAATGACTGGACGCAAAAGCTGGCGCGCTCCGCCGCAACCGGCGTGCCTTTGCGTATCAAGCTGGGTCTGGACCCTACTGCACCGGATATTCACTTGGGCCATACGGTGGTGCTCAACAAGATGCGCCAGCTGCAAGATCTGGGTCACACCGTGATCTTTTTGATCGGCGATTTCACGACGCTGATCGGCGATCCATCGGGTCGCAACTCCACCCGCCCACCGTTGACGGCGGAGCAGATCAAGGCCAACGCCGAGACGTATTACACGCAGGCCGCCAAGGTGCTGGACCCGGCCCGCACCGAAGTGCGCTACAACAGCGAGTGGTGCGACAAGCTGGGTGCGCGCGGCATGATTGAGCTGTCGGCCAAGTACACCGTGGCCCGCATGATGGAACGCAACGACTTTCATACGCGCTTTACCGAAGGCAGCTCCATCAGCCTGCATGAGTTTCTGTACCCGCTGCTGCAGGGCTACGACTCAGTGGCGCTGCAGTCGGACTTGGAGCTGGGCGGCACCGACCAGAAGTTCAACCTGCTGATGGGGCGCCACCTGCAGGCTGAGTATGGGCAAGAGCAGCAGTGTGTACTGACGATGCCTTTGCTGGTGGGCTTGGATGGTGTGGACAAGATGTCCAAGTCCAAGAACAACTACATCGGCATCACCGAAGACGCCAACACCATGTTTGCCAAGGTGCTGTCAATCTCTGACACGCTGATGTGGGACTGGTACACCTTGCTGTCGTTCAAGAGCCTGGCTGAAATTGCAGCGCTGAAGGCCGAAATTGAAGCGGGCGGCAACCCCAAGCACGCCAAGGTGGCGCTGGCCAAGGAGATTACCGCGCGCTTCCACAGCGCGGCGGCGGCGGATGCGGCGGAGCAGGACTTCATGAACCGCTCCAAGGGCGGGATTCCCGAAGATATTCCGGAGCTGAGCCTGTCGGGCGCACCGCTGGGTATTGGTGCCTTGCTCAAGCAGGCCAATCTGGCACCTTCTACAAGTGAAGCCAACCGCCTGATTGACGGCGGCGGTGTGCGCGTCGATGGCAATGTGGTGAGCGACCGCGGCTTGAAGCTGGAGGCGGGCACGATGGTGGTGCAGGTGGGCAAACGCAAATTTGCACGCGTGACTTTGTCTTAAGTTGCTGCATTGGCCGCGAAAAGCCGCTTGGTATCAAGCGGCTTTTTTATTTTTGATAGCGTCTTGCCGTTGATTATCAAAGACTTCAGCAACTATTAACAAGCAAAACCAAGCAATCTAAAGGCAAGCAGCTATTGAATTTGAATTACGTGCTTGGCGAGATAATGGCCGTCTGCTTGGTGCAAAAGCGCACCTGATTTTTTTGGACTGCAATTTTTTCTTATGACTTCGAACGCACACCCACTGGATCTCGTCATCATGGCTGCCGGCAAAGGCACCCGCATGAAAAGCCGTATGCCGAAGGTGCTGCAAAAGCTGGCGGGTCGCGCTTTGGTGCAGCATGTCTTGCACACTGCGGCCCAGTTGCAGGCGCGCTCGGCAGTGGTCATTACCGGTCATGGTGCTGAGCAGGTGGAAGCGGCCTTGGCTGCGGGTGCGACAGACAGTGCGATGGCGCTGAAGTTTGTGCGCCAAGAGCCGCAGTTGGGGACGGGGCATGCAGTGCAGCAAGCGGTGCCTGCGCTGGCAGACGATGGTTTGGTGATTGTGCTGTCTGGCGATGTGCCATTGACGCAGGCCCAGACCCTGCAGGCCTTGGTGGATGCTGCAGGTGCTGATCGTATGGCGCTGTTGACGGTGGCACTGGACAACCCCACCGGCTACGGTCGCATTGTGCGCAATGCCCAAGGCACCGTGCAGCGCATCGTGGAGCAAAAAGATGCCAGCGAGGACGAGCGCGCCATCCAGGAAATTTACAGCGGCATCATGGCCGTGCCTGCCAAGCGTTTGGCGCAGTGGCTGGCGCAATTGAACAACCACAACGCCCAAGGTGAGTACTACCTGACCGATATTGTTGCCATGGCGGTGGCTGAAGGGGTTGAGGTGGTGGCCCACCGCATCACGGATGCGGTGCAAGTGGCTGGCGTTAACAGCCCGCTGCAGTTGGCAGAGCTGGAGCGCGCCCACCAGCAGCGCCAGGCCATCGCGCTGATGGAGCAAGGTGTGCGCCTGGCTGATCCTGCACGCCTGGACGTGCGCGACGATGTGCGCGGGCTGCCTGCCCATCTGGTGTGCGAGCAAGATGTGGACATTGATGTGGGCTGTATTTTCACGGGGCGTGTAGAGATTGGCGAAGGCGCGCGCATTGGCGCTTACTGCCACATCAGCAACGCCACGATTGCTGCGGGCGCAGTGATTCACCCCTTTACACATATTGATGGCGAAAAGCTGGGTGCCAGCGTGGGAGAAGGTGCTTTGATTGGCCCATTTGCCCGCTTGCGCCCTGGTGCGCAGCTGGGTAAACAGGTGCATATTGGCAATTTTGTGGAAGTTAAAAACTCCACCATGGCCGAGGGCTCCAAGGCCAACCACTTGGCCTATCTGGGCGACGCCACCGTGGGGGAGCGCGTCAACTACGGTGCAGGCTCGATCACTGCCAATTACGACGGGGTGAACAAGCACCGCACCGTGATTGAAAACGACGTGCAAATTGGCAGCAACTGTGTACTGGTGGCGCCCGTCACATTGGGGGCGGGTAGCACGGTGGGTGGTGGCTCTACCGTGACCAAAAACACGGAGCCCGGCGTCTTGACGGTAGCGCGGGGCAAGCAAGTGACCATCAGCAACTGGAAGCGCCCCGTCAAACAACCCAAGGTTTAAATCTATGAGCACCCCCGCGCATTCCAGCCCCACCACCTTAGAGGCCGCGCTGGTGCTGATTGCGCAGCAGCAAGCAGAGATTGCGCGTTTGCAGCAATCGCATGAAGGGTGGATGCGGGCGGTAGCACATGATCTGCGTGCTCCACTGCGGCATGTGGTGTCTTTTGCGCCGCTGTTGCAAGAGTCGGTGCAAGAGCTGGCTGCAGCGGCTCCGCAAGCACCGGACGCGGCCGAGGATGCGCGGGAATTTACGGCGACCATGGAGCAGGCAGCGCGCAAGATGTCGCTCATGCTGGACGGTATGGCGCAGGTCTCACGTGTTGCGCGCGCGCCCCTGCATCTGGGGCTGGTCGACTGGAGTGCGGCCACCCAGGATGTGGTGGAACTGATGCAGGCCCAGCAGCCCCACGTGCACTGGGAGCTGCCCACGGCGCCCGCACCTGTCATGGCCGATACACACAGCCTGCATACCCTGACACAGGCATTGCTGGAGAACGCGGTCAAGTTCTCTGCGCGCCAGCTCCAGCCTGTGGTGCGTATTCACGTGGAGCCTTTGCCCCATGGCTGGTGGCGCTGGGTGGTGCAAGACAATGGCGCGGGATTTGATGCAGAACGCGCCTCTACCTTGGGGCAGTTGTTTCAGCGCATGCACCGCGACACCGACTTTGAGGGCGCAGGCTGTGGATTGGCGGTGGTGAGCACCTTGGTAGAGCGCCATGGCGGGCGGTGGCAGATCCACGCCCAGCCCCAACAGGGTTGCACGGTCAGTGTGGATTTGCCCGGTGCTTTCTGAATTTATAGTGAAAAGTGCCTCAAGCCTTTATGTATCAAGGGCAAGTAGCTATCAATTAACCCTTGTCTACCAGCCGAGGCAGGTGCGGGCTGAATTTGGCACGTTTGGTTGCAAAAAAGGTTTTGACGTTACGAACATTGGCTTGTGACGTAAATAAGCGCTGCGACAAGGCCAGATAAGCGGGCATATCACGGCAGGCAATGACCAAGATGAAATCTGGCCCCGGAGAGACGCGCCAGCACTGCTGCACCGCATCTTCTGCCACGGCGCTAGATTCAAAGGCATCGAGCAACTCCGCTTGCTGGCGCTCCAGCGTTACCTCCACCACGGCTTGCAGCCCATAGCCCACCAGCGCCGCCACAGCCTCTGGTCGAGCAATCGCCACTTGGCGCTCAATCAAACCCAACTCGTGCAAGCGTTTGTTGCGCCGCAGGCAAGTGGGTGGGGAAATATGCAACAGCTGCGCCAGCTTCAGGTTGCTCAAAGATGCATCGCGCTGTAGCAAGTCGAGCAATTGCAGATCGGTACCATCCAGCACCTGATTTGATTGATTAATTTCATTTTTCATGATTTATTGAAATTTAAAAAAAATTATGAAATTTCAGGAAATTTAATTTCTTAAAAATTAAAATAAAGATCATAAGTTTTATGCACATGCTTTTAGCATGGCGTCCTTTACAGAGCTTCTTGGAGTACCTCCTATGTGCGGCATCGTCGGTGCAGTTTCTACGCGCAACATCGTTCCTCTTTTGGTGCAAGGCTTGCAGCGCCTGGAATACCGTGGCTATGACTCCTGCGGCGTCGCGGTGCATCGCATGGTGGCTGGCACACCGATCAGCCAAGGTCTGCAGCGTGCGCGCAGCACCGCGCGTGTGTCCGAACTGCTGGAGCAAGTCACGCAAGATGATCTGCAGGGCCTGGCGGGCATCGCCCACACGCGCTGGGCCACCCACGGCGAGCCGGCCGTGCGCAATGCGCACCCGCACTTCAGCTATGGCCCCGGTGAGAGCATCGACAGCGGCAAGCCTGCACGCGTGGCCTTGGTACACAACGGCATCATTGAAAACTACGAGCAACTGCGCAGGGACTTGCAAGCCAAGGGCTACATATTTGCCAGCCAGACCGACACAGAAGTGATCTGCCACCTGGTGGACAGCTACTACAACGGCGATTTGTTCGAGGCCGTCAAAGCCGCCCGCGCGCAGCTGCATGGTGCCTACGCGATTGCCGTCATGCACAAAGATGAGCCGCACCGCGTGGTTGGTGGCCGCGCAGGCTCACCGATGGTACTGGGTGTGGGGCAGGACAACAGCGAGTTCTTTTTGGCCAGCGACGCCATGGCCGTAGCTGGCGTGACCGATCAAATCGTGTATCTGGAAGAGGGTGATTTGATCGACTTGCAGCCCGGCCGCTACTGGATTGCGGACAAAACCGGCCACGCGGTGCTGCCCGAACAGCGCCCCGTCAAGACCGTGCATGCACACAGCGGTGCCGTGGAGTTGGGCCCCTACCGCCACTACATGCAAAAGGAAATCTTTGAGCAGCCACGCGCCATTGGCGATACGCTGGAAGGCATCATCAACATTGCTCCCGAGCTGTTCGATGGCGCCGACGGCGCTGCCGCCTGGCGCGTATTCAAGGAGATCGACAATGTCTTGATCCTGGCTTGTGGCACCAGCTACTACAGCGGCTGCACGGCCAAGTACTGGCTGGAATCGATTGCAGGGATTCCCTGCAACGTGGAAGTGGCCAGCGAATACCGCTATCGCACCAGTGTGCCCAACCCCAAGACCTTGGTGGTCACCATCAGCCAGTCCGGCGAAACCGCTGACACTTTGGCCGCGCTGCGCCATGCGCAAAGCCTGGGCATGACCAATACGCTGACGATTTGCAACGTGGCCACCAGCGCCATGGTGCGCGAGTGCAAGCTGGCCTACATCACCCGTGCGGGCATGGAAATTGGCGTTGCTTCAACCAAAGCATTTACGACGCAGCTGGCCGGTCTGTTTTTGCTCACCTTGGCGCTGGCGCAATCGAAGGGCAAATTGAGCGAAACCCAGGAGCAGGACTACCTGACCGCCATGCGCCATCTGCCGGTGGCGTTGCAATCGGTATTGGCGCTGGAGCCGCAAGTGGTGAGCTGGGCCGAGAACTTTGCCAAGCACCAAAACGCTTTGTTCCTGGGGCGTGGCATTCACTACCCGATTGCGCTGGAAGGTGCGCTCAAGCTCAAAGAGATCACTTATATCCATGCCGAGGCTTACCCAGCAGGTGAGCTCAAGCATGGCCCCCTAGCCCTGGTTGATAACACCATGCCGGTGGTCACTGTGGCCCCTAACGACGAGTTGCTCGAAAAACTCAAAAGCAATATGCAAGAAGTCCGTGCACGCGGCGGGGTGCTGTATGTGCTGGCAGATGCAAAGACCAACATTGAAAATGAAGAAGGCATGCACGTGATCCGCATGCCTGAAAACTATGGTGCGCTCAGCCCGATATTGCACGTCGTGCCCTTGCAACTGCTGTCCTATCACACAGCAGTGGCGCGTGGCACCGATGTCGATAAGCCACGTAATTTAGCGAAATCCGTCACTGTGGAATAAGTCGCCTGGCGGCTGTTTCTTGATGCCATGAAAAGCGCCCCTCCCTAGGAGCGCTTTTTGTTTGTGGGCTGCCGCCGCAGAAGTTCCGTGTGCCTAAAGGGTTAAGCCAGTACAGTGCAGCCTATGACTGCTGTCCCACCTCTTGCTGCTTTGGCCACTCCCGTTTCTGGCGCTGTTGCGGCCGCTACATTGCCTGTGCTGGGCATGACTTGTGCCTCCTGTGTCGGGCGCGTGGAGCGCGCGCTTACAAAGTTGCCAGGCGTCACCAGCGCCAGCGTGAATCTGGCGACGGAAACTGCCAGGATTCAATGGAACGGCACCACCGTGCTGCCCGCCGCCATTGCTGCCATTGAAAAAGCGGGCTACAGCGTGCCGCAGCAGTCAATAGCGCTGCAGGTGCAGGAAATGACGTGTGCTTCCTGCGTGGGGCGCGTGGAACGTATCCTCAAAAAACAGCCCGGCGTGCTGGATGCGCAAGTGAATCTGGCCACCGAGCGTGCCGTGGCGCAGGTGTTGCAGGGCACCGATATCAGCGCTTTGATGGCGGTGCTCACCCAGGCAGGCTACCCCGCGCAGCCCGTTCAGACGCAAGCTACGCAGGTGACGGGCAGTGATGCCGTGGCCCAGCGCCATGTGCAAGAAAGTGTGCGGCTGCAATGCTCGCTGTGGATCGCTGCGGTGCTGGCGTTGCCGGTATTCGTGATGGAAATGGGGGGGCACCTTTGGCCTGCGCTGCACCAGTGGGTACATGTGCATATCGGGCACTTCAACAGTCTGTATCTGCAATGTGTGTTGACTACGCTGGTACTGGCAGGGCCGGGGCGGCAGTTCTACCAAAAAGGCATTCCGGCCTTGCTGCGCGCGGCACCCGATATGAATTCGCTGGTGGCGGTCGGTACGCTGGCAGCCTATGGCTACTCCCTGGTTTCCACCTTTGTGCCGCACTGGCTGCCGTACAACACGGCGCATGTGTATTACGAGTCGGCGGCGGTCATTGTGGTGCTGATCTTGCTGGGCCGTTACCTGGAGGCGCGCGCCAAGGGCAACACCTCGCAGGCGATCCAGCAACTGGTGCGTCTGCAAGCCAAAACAGCGCGTGTGCGCCGTGGCGGGGTGGTGCAAGAAATCGACATTGCGCAGGTACTGCAAGGGGATGTGATCGAGGTGCGCCCCGGTGAGCGCATTCCCGTCGATGGCGTGGTGCTGGAAGGGCGCAGCTTTGTCGATGAATCCATGATCAGTGGCGAGCCCGTGCCGGTCGAAAAAACCGAAGGCGCGCAGCTTATTGGCAGCACGGTCAATCAGCAAGGTGCACTGCTGATGCAGGCCACCAAAGTGGGTGCCGATACGCTGCTGGCCAGCATCATTCGGATGGTGGAGCAAGCACAAGGGGCCAAGCTGCCCATTCAGGCGCTGGTCGATAAGGTCACCATGTGGTTTGTGCCTGCCGTCATGGCAGTGGCGCTGCTCACTTTTATTGGCTGGATGGTCTGGGGGCCCGAGCCGGCACTGTCAATGGCGCTGGTCAACGCCGTGGCAGTGCTCATCATTGCCTGCCCGTGCGCGATGGGGCTGGCTACGCCCACTTCCATCATGGTGGGCACGGGCCGTGCCGCGCAAATGGGCGTGTTGCTGCGCAAGGGTGAAGCATTGCAGCAGCTCAAAGATGCCAAGGTGGTGGCAGTAGACAAAACCGGCACGCTCACCAAAGGCAAGCCAGAGCTGACCGACTTGCTGCTGGCGCCAGGCTATGAACGCGGTCAGCTTCTGGCACAGATTGCAGCGGTAGAAGACAAGTCGGAGCACCCGATTGCCCGCGCCATGGTCGATGCGGCCAAGGCTGAACGTTTGGAATTGCCGACTGTGGAAAGCTTTGAATCCCTGACAGGCCGTGGCGTGCGTGCCCAGGTGCAAGGCGTGCGTGTGGACATTGGTGCGGACCGCTGGATGCAGGAGCTGGGTTGCGATGTGGCCCTGTTTGCTGCCGATGCGCAGCGCCTTGGCGGCGAAGGCAAAACCCCGCTGTATGCCGCTGTGGATGGACGGTTGGCTGCCATGATTGCAGTGGCTGACCCCATCAAACCCACCACGCCCGCAGCGATTGCTGCGCTGCACCGTCTGGGTTTGAAGGTGGCAATGATTACCGGCGACAACCGCCACACCGCGCAGGCCATTGCGCGACAGCTGGGGATTGATGAGGTGGTGGCCGAGGTGCTGCCCGGTGGCAAGGTGGAAGCGGTGCAGCGCCTGCAGGCGCAGTACGGTGCGCTGGTGTATGTGGGCGATGGCATCAACGATGCACCCGCATTGGCGCAGGCCGATGTCGGCGTTGCGATTGGAACGGGCACCGACATTGCCATTGAATCTGCCGACGTGGTGCTGATGTCGGGCGACCTGCAAGGCGTACCCAAGGCCATGGCCTTGTCCAAAGCCACCATGGCCAATATTCGGCAAAACCTGTTCTGGGCCTTTGCCTATAACGTGGCGCTGATACCGGTGGCTGCCGGGCTGCTGTACCCGTTCAACGGCCCCTTGCTCTCGCCCATGTTTGCTGCCGGGGCGATGGCCATGTCCAGCGTATTTGTGCTGACGAATGCGCTGCGATTGCGGCGCTTTCAAGCTTGATAGCGGCATGCCCTAGAAAACAAAGGCTTTCAGATGTGTAACTATCTGAAAGCCTTTTTTGACTAGGGCAGACTGCTCTTACTTTTGCAAATTGGGCACATCCACAAAGTCGTCCAGGCTCAGACCTTTTTCCTGCAGCAGCGCTTCCAGCACCGGCTTCAAACGGCCCAGGCTGGCTTCCACAGTTTCGCGCACGGTGTCGACCACCACTTGGGTGCTGCGTTCGATTTCAATGTTCACCAAGTCACCCACGCGCTTGGCGCCAAACACCGTCATGCGCAAGGTTTCAGGGATCAGCCACACCTCAAACCAGCCCGCTTTGCGATCCACTTCAGCCACCGTCAGGCTCGCGCCGTTGATAGCGATATAGCCCTTGGCAAACACATAGGGGCGAAACGCCTCGGGAATGCCAAAGCGGATTTTGTGGTTGGTCTCGGTGCTCAGCACTTCCAGCACCGGCGCGGTGAAGTCCACGTGGCCCGACAGCGGGTGGCCGCCGATTTCCGCACCATCTCTGGCGGCGCGCTCGACGTTCAGCGTGTCGCCCACCTGGTATTGCCCCAGCGTGGTGATGTTCAGGCTCTGCAGCATCACGTCAAACGTGGCGCGGGTGGGCGAGAGGTTCTCCGTCACCGTCAGGCACACGCCATCGTGCGAGACGCTGGCGCCAATGGCCAGGTCCTGGCAAAAGCCGGCGGGAAATTCCATGGTGAAGGTACGCAGACCGTCTTGGTCGTGCAGCGCGGCAATCGTTGCCACGGCTTGGATGATGCCGGTAAACACAGTCGCAATTCCTTGTCAGCAGGCCTTGTGGTCAGGCCTCAATGCAAAGCGCACATTGTGCAGCTTATATCTGCGCCATCGCGCTGGCCAGGCGTTGCACGGCCTGGGCAATCTGCGACACGTCTGCAGACGCGAAAGACATGCGCAGCGTATGCACATCAGCCTGCGCGGGGTAGAACGCCTTGCCCGGCACATAGATGACCGAGTTGGCCACCGCTGCATCAAAGAGCTTTTGCGGGTCCATCTGGCGATCAATCTGCGCCCAGACAAACATGCCACCCGCCGGTGCGGTGCACCGAATGGGCGCACCAGGCAAGGCGCTCAGGCCCTGTACCAATGCCTGCATGCGCGCCTGGTATTGCGCCCGGGCCCGCTCTACGGTGGGTGCATAGCGGCCGCTTTGCAAATAGCAGGCGGCCACGCCCTGCGCCAGCGGCGAAGTGCACAGGTCGCTGGTCTGCTTGGCCACCGTGCAGCGGCGCAACATGGGCGCATCGGCCAGCATCCAGCCCACGCGCAGCGCCGGGGCCACGGTTTTGGACAGGCTGGACAGGTAAATCACCGGGTTGCGGCCTGCCGGGGCCAGCTGCTCAGCGATGGCGCGCACCGTGGGGGGCAGCGGCAAGGGCTGGCCATCCTCACCATCAAAGCGCAGCTCGCCATAGGGGTCGTCCTCCACCACCCAGAAGCCGTATTGCAGCGCCAGTTGTGCCAGTTGCTGGCGGCGCTCGGCGGTCAATAAGCTGCCGCGCGGATTGGAGAAGTTGGGCACGGTGTAGAGCAGCTTGGGGCGCTGTGCAGCCGGCAAAGCGGCCAGCAATTGCGCCAGCGCCTCGGTCTGCAGGCCATCGGCATCCATGGGCACGGCCACGATGTTGGCCTGCGCCAGGCACAGTGCCTGCAGCGTGGCAGGGTAGGCTGGCACTTCCACCAATACGGTGTCGCCCGGCTCAATCAGTACACGTACCACCAGGTCAAACGCCTGCTGTGAGCCCGTCGTCACCACCACGTCGGCGGCTTGCGCCTGCATGCCGCGATCCCGTGCCTGCTGCGCCAGCGCTTCGCGCAGTGCGGGCTGGCCTTCGGTAGCGCCATACTGCAGCGCCGCTGCGCCTTGCAGCATGGTCTGGCTGGCAGCTTGCGCCAAACCTTCCGCATCAAAGAGGCTGGGGGAGGGATAGCCGCCGGCCAGCGAAATCATGCCGGGGCGGCTCAGGTAGGGAAACAGCTCGCGGATGGCCGAGCCTGCAGGCTCGGCAAACAGTGCGGAAAAGCTGGCCAGCGGGCTCATGCAGCCGCTCCGCCCAGAGCACTGCGCACTTGGGCCAGGGAGCGCGCTTGCGCATCCGCATACAGCGCAATTTCGTCATGCACCGCAGCGCCCAGTGCGGCTTCAAACACCTGCTGTGCAGCATTGGCCTGGTAGTGTTTTTGCTCGTCGCCACCCAAGTTGGACTGGAAGATGCCGGCCGCACTCACGGGCAGAAAGTCTTCATAGGTAATGGGTTCGGCGTGCACGATGCCTTGGGCAATCAGGCCTTCCAGATCGCCATCGGCATCTATACCGGCGGGCACAGTGGCCTCGGCGTTCAAGCTGTAGCGATAGAACGCCAGACCCTGCTGGCGCAGCGCCACATGCTCATCGGGAAATTGCGCAAACGCACGTTCGAGCCGCGTGGTGTAGTCCGGCGCGGCACTGCCTGCGCTGCCCATGCTGCGCACTTGGGCCAATAACTCGTCGTACAGGGCGCGGCCCTTGCGTGTCAGCGCCACGCCGCGCTGTTCAATCTCGCCAAAGCGTGCCGTGTGCGCACCTTGGCCATGGGCCCCGTCATCGGCATCGGTAAAGCGAATGGTTTCTTTAAGGGCCTTGAAGCTGGTCTGGCGCAGCAAGATGGGGCAATGGCGGCGCGGAGGGCCTTCCACCACATCCTTGGCATCCATGCCGCGTGCGGGCATGCCATCTTGGGCGGTATCAATGTCCAGCGTGCGGGGCGTCAGGTGATTGATGTGCGGGCCTTTAAAGCACACCACATCGGCAATCAGGCGGTGGGCTTGCTGCAAGGCCTCGTAGGTGGCGGCATCGACGGTGGCATCGCTGTGCCAGCGGAAAGTTTCCAGTGCTTCCTGCACAAAGGTGTTGGCATCCTGATCATTCAGTCCCCCTTGCTTTTCAGCCTGCGCAATTAGCGCCAGAGCGCCCGGCGTAAAAATGTTGCGTTGCGCCAAGATCGCGCTGGCTTGTTCGCGCAAGGCGGGGTCGGTAATCAACTCCAGGCGCAACAGCGAAGTAAACACACGAAACGGGTTGGCCAGCAGCGCTTCGTCGCTGACCGGGCGAAACGCCGTGGAGTGCACCGGCACACCTGCCACGGAAAGGTCGTAATAACCCACCGGCTCCATGCCCATGACGGCAAACAGGCGGCGCAAGGTGGCCAGCTCTTCGGGGGTGCCCACGCGAATGGCACCGTGGCGCTCCACATCCAGGCGCTCCAGCTCCCCGGTACGTTCCATTTGGGCGTGCAGTGCAGGTTGGGACAGCAAGACTTGGGCATTCACCTCCGCCACCAACTCAACCAGACTGCCGTACTGGGGCACTTCCTTGCGGTACATCTCCGACATCGCGCGCGAAAAGCGCGTGCGAATCTCATTGGCAGTGACAAAAGAAGCGGGAGGTTGATGCGTATGGCTCATGATGGCTCGAAGTTTGAAATGTGCAGCATGCAATGCACTTGCCGTGTTAACACGGATAGTGGCATTCCTATTCACGAGGCATGGTGCGATCTGTTTTGACTTTGGTCAAACGATAATCTGGTGTTCAGGTCATACCTTTTTGGAATGACTGTGCGTTTTTAGACTTGGAAGCGTTTTTGTCCATGCAACTGTCCCGCCGTTTCTTGCCGCCGATGTCTTTGCTGTGCGCTTTTGAAGCCTCCGCACGCCACCAAAGCTTCACGGCGGCGGCTGCAGAGCTGCACCTGACGCAAAGCGCCGTCAGCCGGCAGATTCGGGCTTTGGAAGAGCGACTGGGTACCGAGCTGTTTGTGCGTGAGCGGCAAACCGTGCGCCTGAGTGCCGCAGGCCATGCCTATGCGCTGGAAATTCGCGCCGCGCTGCTGCGCATCTCCAATGCGACCTTGGGCTTTCGCACCAACCCGCAGGGCGGCATCTTGAATCTGGCGATCTTGCCCACCTTTGGCACACGCTGGCTGGCCCCGCGCTTGCCGCAGTTCTTCAGCGCGCACCCCGGCATTACCATCAACCTGACCACGCGGCTGTCGCAGTTTGACTTCCAGCTGGAAGCGGTGGATGCCGGCATCCACTTTGGCCTGGCGCACTGGCCTGGTGCAGAACTGGAGTTCCTGATGAGCGAAACCGTGGTGCCTGCTTGCAGCCCGGCGATGTCTGCGCAGTACCAGTTCCGTGCTCCAGAGGATTTATTGCGTGCACCCCTGCTGCATCTGGCCTCGCGCCCAGACGCCTGGCGGCGCTGGTTTGAGCACCAGGGCAGTCATGCCACTGAAGTTTCGGGCATGTTGTTTGATCAATTTGCCACTGCTGCGCAAGCTGCGACTTCGGGCGTTGGGGTGGCGCTGCTGCCCAAATTTTTGATTGAGCGTGAGCTGGAGCACGGTGAACTGGTGCGCGCACTGCCGCAGTTGCCAGAACTCGAAAGTGCCGAGCGCTATTACCTGGCCTGGCCCACAAGCCGTGCCAGTTATCTGCCACTGCAGGCGTTTCGTAGCTGGCTCAAGGCTGCAGCGCACGACACCCGCACACCGGGGGTAAAACCGGCGCAGGCAGACACTGCGCAGTTGCCGCAATAAAATCGCGGCTCACTGACTGCGCCCTACCTAACGTGCCCGATATTCTCAATATTTCCTGCTACAAGTTCACGCCCTTGCCGGACGCCGACATCCTGCGCGAGACCCTGGCCGAACGTGCCAATGCGCTGTCTCTCAAGGGGACGGTGCTGCTGGCCGAAGAAGGCATCAACTTCTTTCTGGCGGGGCCAGCTGCAGCCATTTACGCCTTTGTGGACGCACTGCGCGAAGATCCGCGCTTTGCCGATCTGAACCCCAAGGAAAGCTGGTCAGAGACCGTGCCGTTCAAGAAGATGATGGTCAAGGTCAAGCGCGAAATCATTCGCATGGACCACCCCACCATTCGCCCCGCTGAAGGCCGCGCGCCATCGGTCGCGCCCGCCACCCTGCGCCGCTGGCTGGAACAAGGCCATGACGATGAGGGCCGTGAAGTCATTACGCTGGACACCCGCAATGACTACGAAGTCGACGAGGGTGCATTCCAGAACACCGTGGACTGGCGCCTGACCAAGTTCACCGAGTTTCCGCCCGCACTGCGCGCGCACAAAGCCGAGCTGGCCGACAAGACCGTGGTCAGCTACTGCACGGGTGGCATCCGCTGTGAAAAAGCCGCCATCCTCATGCGCGATGAGGGGCTCGAACACGTCTACCAGCTCGAAGGCGGCATCCTCAAATACTTTGAGGAAACCGACGGTGCCTTCTATGACGGTGGCTGTTTTGTGTTTGATGAGCGCCGCGCCGTGGGCGCGGACTTGGCGATTACGCCTTTGCAAGCCGAAGGGCAAGACAAGCCCGCGTAACTGGCACCCATGCCAGTAGGTGCTTAGGAAGTGTAGGCTTCCAGAGGCTTGTCGTTGGGCGTTTGCAGCAGTTCCTTGAGCGTCTCGCCCATCGGCAGATTCAACGAAGTGTTCTTGGGCGGGATGGGCTGCACAAACCACTTGTCGTAAATCTTGGCCACTTCGCCGGACTTCATCATGCTGATCAGTGCATCGTCCACGGCCTTTTTGAAGCTGGGATCATCTTTGCGGAACAGCAGCGCAATTGGCTCGGCGCCCAGCACCTCGCCCACAATTTTGTAGCCCTTGGGGTCCTTGGAGTTGGCAATCACGCCGGCCAGCAGGTTGTCGTCCAGCACAAAGGCCTCGGCGCGGCCTGCTTCCAGCATCATGAAACTTTCATAGTGGTCCTTGCCCAGCTGGGTGGGCAGTTCGATGCTGTTGTCGCGCGCAAATTTGCGCAGCAGTTGCACGGCCGTGGTGCCCGCCGAGGCAGCGACGGTTTTGCCATGGAGTTCTTTGAGCGACGTGACGGGCGAGTCAGCCCGCACCGCCATGCGAACCTCGCTCACATAGGTGGTGACGGAGAATGCCACCTGCTTTTGGCGGCTTTGGTTGTTGGTAGTGGGGCCGCAGCCCAGGTCCACGGTGCCGTTTTGCACCAGCGGCAGGGTATTCTGCGCCGTCATGGCCATGTACTCAATCTTGGCCTTGGGGGCCACCTGGGCCAGCACCTTCTCGCACAGCTCAACGTGGTAGCCCACAAAGGTGTGGTTGGAGCCCAATGCATAAGCCATGGGGGCAGAGCTTTCACGCACGCCAATCACCACCTTGCCTTGTTGTTGGATTTTTTCCAGGGTGGAAGCGGTCTGTGCCTGTGCGCTGAATGCAGACAGCACCACAGCACAAGCCAAAGTCAAACGGGCGGACAAGCAATGCATACAAAAGACTCCTTCAATTCAATGTTGTTAGCAATCTCTGTGCCCAACCTCGCTGGGCAGGCATAGCCATCAGAGAGGCCATAGTCGTCAAGGACTTGCATCAACTATCTGGCAATTGACCTGGACGGCATAACGATGAAATGGAAGGAGGTCATGCGTGGGCTGTATGACTCGGGAATGACCCTAGCACCCAGTGGGTGCGCGCAGCGCTACTTCATGCAGGTCAAGCCATGGCTGCGACAGGCTCTTCCCACCAGCCACTGACCAGCGATTGGGGCTTGCGCAGCGCACGTACCCAGGCGCAGTCGGGCCATGCCTGCATCTGCACATTCATGCCCGCAAATACGCCGTAACCGCTGCCTGCCTCAATCTCGCCTTCGGCCTGCAAAGTCTCGCCGGCGCGGATGCTGCACGCGGCGCGCAGGTGGCCCAGCGTCTTGATGCCCCAGCCCGCCTGAATGTGGTTGCCACAGTCAATATCGCCCTGCGCGGCAATGCCTTGGGCCACTTCCAGCAAGCCTTGGACTTGCACGTTGCCGCCTGCGCGCAAACCCTTGTCGCACTGCAAAGCGCCTTGCACCTGCACCTCACGGCCAATGTGGGCCTCACCGCGCAATTGCACCTTGCCCTCACAACGCAGCTCCCAGCCTGTGCGCAGCGACTCAGCGCGGATATCGCCTTGCGCTTCCACGCTCCAGGCAGCCTTGATTGCGCCGCGGGCTTTGAGCAAGGTCTCACAAAAAATAGCGCCGCCGCTGTGGATGTCTTCACCCACTTCCACCGTACCTGCGCGAATGCCGGCACCTACCTGCAACTTACCGCCCACCAGCAACTGGCCCGGCACGCGCACATCGCCATGCACGATCAGCGTGCCGGCGTAGACAAAGTGCTCGGCCTCCAGGTGATCGAGTTCCAGCACCGAGTGCGTGGGGCCAAAGTTCTCCAGCAGCCAGCGTGCATCTTCAATGCGCCCGGCGGCCACTTGCGTGTCCATGGCGTTCTGGTAGTCCTTACCGCTGAGGTCGTTGCGCACAAACCAGCGGTAGCCAGCAGCGCAGGGGTTTTTGCCGCGCAGAAAAGTTTGGGTCAGTTCCATGTCCATGGGTCAAGCTCGTTCAGTTCCGGGTGAAGGAAAGCAGGCGCGTGGCTTGGCCTTGCGATAGACGTGGTGGGGCCTAAGGAAGTGCGCACGTGCCCTTGCGTGGTGTTGCAAGAGTTGGTGGCCGTGCGCAGGGGTGAAGGTGTGTGGTCTTACGCCCTCCGCACGGCGGCGGAAAGCATGGCGGTAACACCACTGAGGTTGATGAAAGCCGTGGGCACCCCGTGGCTTTGCGCTTGCTGGCGGCGCAGCACACAGGCACGCGACTGCGGCGCTGCGGTCAGGGCGGACCGGCGCAGACAAGTGGCAGTGGGTGCGAGGGTGGTGTGCATGGAGCGGGCAGGGTGTCGAGCCTGCGATTATTGTGGACATCGCTTTTCGGCATAAGCCAGTGCGACATTCGCAAAGTGTTGGAGACCTTGAACTGCAGCAAGGCTTAGGGCTTTGGGTAACATCGGCTGCCTTGCGGGCGCGCGCGGATCGCGCAGCACCGGGCCCGCAGCCCTATTTTTTAGCTCGGCAACGTTCCCATCCCCCGGGTGGTCTTGCGCGAAGTGTTTTCGAGAACCATGTCCATGACATCCCAAACTCCTCCTTCATTCCTTTCCCGCATCGCGATTGCGATTGGCAGCTTCTTCGCAATCTTGGGCAATGGCCGCCTGGCTGCCGATGTCACCCGCGTGCGCGCTGGTGAAGCCTTCGCCGCCGACGTGGCGCCCAAGGAAGTGCGGGTGGAAGTGCCCGTTGAGAAGATCGTAGAAGTGCGAGTGGAAGTACCGGTGGAAAAAATCGTGGAAAAGACGGTCGAAAAGCGCGTGGAAGTGCCCACGCACACTGCGGCTTTGCAACTGCTGGGCCTGCTGCAACGTGAAGCGCGTTTTGTGGACTTCTTGCAGGAAGACGTGGCCCCGTACACCGATGCCGAAATTGGCGCCGCCACCCGCGTGGTGCATGAAGGCTGCCGCAAAGTGTTGGGCGAGCATTTCGCCATTTCCCCCGTGCGCACGGAAGCCGAAGGCAGCCGCATCACGCTGCCTGCTGGTTTTGATGCCGCTGCCGTGCGCCTGACCGGCAATGTGGTGGGACAAGCGCCCTTTACCGGCACCTTGAACCACCGCGGCTGGCAAGTCACGCAAGTGAATCTGCCGCAACTCACCGACATGCAGGCCGCCCAGGTCATCGCACAGGCAGAAGTGGAGCTGTAAGCATGTCCGAGCAACAAAATTTCGGAGCTACCAGCCCAAGCGCAGTAACGGCCCAAGGCCAAAATGATGCCAAATTCAGCATCGGTATTGATCTGGGCACCACGCACTCGGCCCTGTCGTTTGTGGACAAGGCCGCCAGCGATGGCGAAAACGTCGTGCAGCAGGTACTCAACGTGCCCCAGCTCACGGCCCCGGCCAGTGTGGAAGCCAAGCCGCTGCTGCCGTCGTTTTTGTACCTGCCGCACGACAGCGAGCTGACCGAGGCCGACAAGGCTCTGCCCGGCGCAGCGCCGCAAGATTTCGTCGTGGGCGAATTTGCCCGCACGCGCGGTGCCGCCACGCCCATCCGCCTGGTGAGCAGCGCCAAGAGCTGGCTGTGCCACCCCGGTGTAGACCGCCGCAGCCCGCTGCTGCCCGCCGATGCGCCCGAAGAAGTCAGCCGCATCTCGCCTTTGAGTGCTTCCATTCGCTACCTGTCGCACCTGCGCTGGGCGTGGGAGCAAGCCCACCCCGGGGCACCGTTTGACCAGCAGGACATCACCGTCACCATCCCCGCGTCGTTCGACCCCGCCGCGCGCGAGCTGACCGCCGAGGCCTGCCGCGCTGCGGGCTTCAAGCACCTCACACTGCTGGAAGAACCCCAGGCCGCGCTGTACAGCTGGATTCAGGCCAGCGGCGGCCAGTGGCGCAAGCAGGTCAAGCACGGCGACATCATTTTGGTAGTGGACGTGGGCGGTGGCACGACCGACCTCTCGCTGATCGCCGTGCTGGAGCGCGATGGCAATCTGGAGCTGCAACGCATTGCCGTGGGCGAGCACATCTTGCTGGGCGGCGACAACATGGACCTGGCCCTAGCTTACGGCGTAGCCCGCAAGCTGGCTGCTGAGGGCAAGCAGCTGGACGCCTGGCAAACCCGTGCCCTGTCGCACGGCTGCCGCGCCGCCAAGGAGCAGTTGCTGGCAGATAGCGCGCTGCAATCCGTGCCCGTGGTGGTGCCCAGCCGGGGCAGCAAACTCATCGGCGGCAGCATCCGCACCGAAGTCACGCGGGACGAAGTGCTGACCCTGCTGGTGGAAGGCTTCTTCCCCAAGGTGGCGGTTTCCGACAAACCCCAGACCCGCGCCCGCGCAGCGCTCACCCAACTGGGCTTGCCGTATGCGCAAGATGCGGCCGTTACGCGCCATCTGGCCGCTTTCCTGAGCCGCCAGGTCAACGCCCTGCAAGACATTGACGGCTTGCAAGGCCAGCAGTCTGAAGGTGCCACCTTCCTGCACCCCACCGCCATTCTGTTCAACGGCGGCGTGCTCAAGGCCCCGCAGATCGAGCAGCGCATTGTGCAAGTCATCAACGACTGGCTGCATGCCGAAGCCTGCGAGCCCGCACGCTTGCTCGAAGGCGCCAATCTGGATCTGGCCGTTGCCCGTGGCGCGGCCTACTTTGGCCACATCACCGCATCGGGCCGCGGTATGCGCATTCGCGGCGGCACGGCGCAGTCGTACTACGTGGGGGTGGAATCGAACATGCCCGCCATCCCCGGCATGGAGCCGCCCATTTCCGCGCTGTGCCTGGCTCCTTTTGGCATGGAAGAAGGCACGGCAGCCTCGGTGCCGGATCTGGAGCTGGGCTTGGTGGTCGGCGAGCCGGTGCGTTTGCGCTTCTTTGGCTCGTCCGTGCGCCGTGCGGATGTGGTCGGCACGATGCTGGACTTCTGGTCTGCGGAAGAACTTGTGGAGTTACAGGAGATTGAGTTGAACTTGCCAGCTGCCGGACGTGCGGCGGGTGAGGTGGTGCCTGTGACGCTGGAGGCTCGTGTTACGGAGATTGGTACTTTGGAACTGAACGCTGTGCCTGTGGGTGGGGTGGATCGGTGGAAGGTGGAATTCGACGTTCGGTCGGAGACTTCGGACAAGGCATAAGCGGCCTCATCGCTCTAGCTTTTGAAAAGTTCTTTTCGAAGCCCGCATCGCTTTGGTGATGTGGGCTTTTTTGTTTTATGAGTGTTTTTAGGGTTTTGGCTAGGTTGCACTAGGGCGTGTAGCTACGTTTTTGATTCTGTTGTTGGTTTTCTTGCAGAGGCCGGGTTTCGCCCCGGCGGGCGAGTAACTTTCTTGTTCGCGACAAGAAAGTCACCAAAGAAGCGCGTCTGTGACGCTGTCCAGCGGAACTCGCTACGCGCTTGCAGCGCTTCGCTCAAACAGCCGCCGGAAATATGAAGGACTTCCACGATTGGGGCGCGACGCTTGCGCGCGCGGGAATCGCAGAGGCTTCTGCTCTTCAGTTGAGATGTGGTTAAATTTATAGATGTTTTAAAGAAGATGAATTCTTCAGTATTACTTATTAAGTACGACATATTTTTAAAATATTAATGTTTGGAGGAATAATGACAAGAGCATTGATGCCAAAGAAGTTGAAAGACGATCTTTTAGATGAATATGACCATCGGTGTGCTGTTTGTGGAGGTGATCGACCACATATACATCATATTGATGAAGATGCTACTAACAATAAATTAGATAACCTTCTTCCACTTTGCCCAAATTGCCATCTGAGAGATCAGCATAATCCAACCAGAAAAATAGATATTCCTAAGTTGAGAATATTTAGGAAGTATAAAGATCCCGCAATTTTAAAACCTCAATTCCACCCAATTTATCTAAGGCAATCATTTCTTGATCATGTGGAGTTGAATGATGAAAAGGTTGAAGATATAAAAATAAAAGTTAATGAGTTAATTGAATTTATTCATTCATTGGAAATGGGGAATTTTTACTCAAAAAGACTAATGGAATTAATAGGGGCTCCCAAAGGGAGTGGCGGCTTATTTTTTATAGGAATGGAAGATGATGAGTACAGAAAAAGATTGGTAAAAATAAATACTGATTACAGGACTAAAATAATTGAGAATAGAGATTCCGTGAAAATTCTATTGATTGAGCTTTTGCGTTATCAAGCGTGGGCTAACAAATAATTATTAAAATTGGAATGAAGATTTAGGGAAGCTCTGCATAAATCAAAAATCACCTGCTACGCGGTAGCAGCGCTGCCACTGATGCATCGCGGATCATCGGTAAGTCATTGATTTTCGTTGCCAGACATGAGGTACGGACTTTCAAAATTCGATCCGTCACGCGTGAATGCGATTTATGCAGAGGTTCCTTAACACTCCCTTCTAACAGTGCCTATGCTAACCCCAGACCTGCCGCAACGTAGTTGCGAGACAGGTCTGCCTCGTCTATCTAACTCGCCGTGGTTGTCCGAGCGCAGCGCTGCAAGCGCGCAGTGAGTTTCACGGCGGGTATTCAAAAAGCGATTCTTTGGTGACTTTCTTATCAAGATAAGAAAGTTACTCGGCAGCCGGGCCGAGACCCGGTCTCAGAACTTAAACCAATCAACAACAATAAAGATAGCTACAAGCCCTATTAAACCCTAGTCAAAACCCATATTTCACTCAACATCCGCCTCTAGCTGAGATCGCACCACAGCACCTGCATTCCCCAAGGCAAACGCACTCCTCACCTACAAACAATCACCACCGCCCACCGCTAGCATCAGGCACGCTTCCAAAGCCCCCGCTTTGGCCCCAATTTGCAAGGATGTACCTATGAATCGATGGAACCTGACGGCGGTCTGCGCTGCCGCTGTACTGGGCTTGGCTGCTTGCGGCACCAACCCTTCATCCAACACGGTGCCACCGGCCCACCAGCAAGGCATGCACATGTCAACCAACGCCACTTTGCAGGCCTACCACTGGTATTTGGAAAAGGCAGTAAATGCCAAGGGTGTGGCGCAGCCGCAGTACAAAGCGCTGGAGCCTAAAACGCAGGTGCGCTTGGATTTTGTGGCGGGCAGCAAACCCGGTGAGCAGACAGTGTCCAGCAAGGTCTGTAACAACATGACGACCAACTACGCGCTCGACGGTGACAAGCTGCAGGTGGGCCGGGTCGTCAGCACCATGATGGCGTGCCAGGGCGACGCGCTGATGCAGCTGGAGCGTGCTGTGGGTGCGCAGATGGGGCGCATGCAGTCCGTACAAATGGTGCAGGGCGCGCCGCAGCCGCGCATGGTGTTGACTTTTACGGATGGCAGCCGTTGGCACATGTCCGGCAGGCCCACCGATGCCACACGCTATGGCAGCGCGGGTGAAACCATCTTCCTGGAAATCGCGCCGCAGACCCAGCCCTGTGTAACGGGCGCGATGCGTACCGAGTGCCTGCAGGTGCGTGAGGTGCGCTATGACAGCGCCAGCCGCAAGACTGTAGCGCCTGAATGGCAGCACTTTTACGGCAGCATTGATGGCTTTGCATTCAGGCCCGGCGTGCGGCAAGTGTTGCGCCTGAAGCGTTACCCCGTGAAGAATCCGCCAGCCGATGCATCTGCCTTTGCCTATGTGCTGGACATGACGGTTGAGCAGGAGATGGTAGATCGCAAGTAAACCCCCCGGCTGGGGGCTACAGGGCTGGCTTGTCCACTGACAGGGGCAGCCAGCTTTTTTGTTCTTTGCCGAGCCTGTATGGCAGATCCGGGGTCTATCAGGTGAAGGCTTCAGGCCATGGGGCAAGTTGCTACGATCGGCGCTCTGTTTTGATCTGCGTCGCTTTCCATGCATTCCCCAGCTCCCCAATTTGTCGTCGGTATTGATTTGGGCACCAGCCACACGGTGGTCGCCAGCGTGCCGGTAAGGGGCGATGCAGCGCAGATTGCCTTGCTGGCGCTGCCGCAGCGCATCTCCGCCACCGAGGTGCGCAAAGACACGCTCTTGCCCTCGGTGCGCTATCAGGCCGCACCGGGGGAGCTGGGCGATGCGTGGCAGCAACCGTGGCCGCCGAAAGGAGCCGACGCGCAGGCACCCGCCGTGCTAGGGCGCTGGGCGCGGGATTTGGGGGCGGCGGTGCCCAGCCGCTTGGTGGCCAGTGCCAAAAGCTGGTTGTCTCACCCTGGCGTAGACCGCACCGCCGCCATCTTGCCGTGGGGTGCGGGCGATGAGGTACACAAGCTATCGCCGCTGGCGGCCTCGGCCTCCTACCTCGCCCACATCCAAACCGTGTGGGATGCAGAACACCCCGCCGCGCCGCTGCACACGCAGAGCGTGGTGCTGACCGTGCCCGCATCTTTTGACGAAGGTGCCCGCGCTTTGACGCTGGAAGCCGCCAGGCTGGCGGGCCTGCCGCAGGTGCAATTGCTGGAAGAACCCAAGGCCGCTTTCCACGACTGGCTGCTGCTGCAAGGCGCGCGACTGTCGCAGCAATTGGCGGACAGCCGCTGGGTGCTGGTGGTGGACGTGGGCGGCGGCACCACGGATTTGACACTGATCCGCGTAGGGCCTGCCGCAGACGGTGGCCTGCCCGCGCTGACCCGCACTGCCGTGGGAGAGCATTTGATGCTGGGGGGTGACAACATGGATTTGGCGATTGCCCACCAGATGGAGCCCTTGCTGGCCAGTGAAGGCCAGCGCCTGCCCGCCGCCCGCTTTGCGCAGCTGGTGCAGCGCTGCCGCACCGCCAAAGAGCAATTGCTGGCCGCCGATGCGCCGGAGCAGCTCAGCATCGCCCTGCTGGGCAGTGGCAGCCGATTGATGGGCGGCACGAAAAGCGCCACGCTCACGCGCGAGCAAGTGCAGCAATGGGTGGTGGAAGGCTTTTTGCCGCAGGCGGCGCTGAGCGATCAACCCCATAAACGCCAAAGTGCGCTGCGGAGTTTTGGCCTGCCTTATCCGGCAGATGCGGCCATTTCGCGGCACTTGGCACAGTTTTTGGCACAACACGCCGAAGGTGGGCTGCCCGATACCGTGCTGCTTAACGGCGGCGTGTTCCATGCCCATGCGCTGGTGCAGCGGCTCACGCAGCAGCTGCAAGACTGGCGCGGTGCCCCGGTGCGCGTATTGCACAACCCGCACCCGGACTGGGCCGTGGCACGTGGTGCAGCAGCACACGGCTTGGCGCGTTATCAGGCGCAGCAGGCTTTAGAAAAAAATCAGTCGCCAGCCCAATCCCATCAAGGGCGGGCAGCTATTAAAACCGCATTACCCGTGATTGGCGGTGGCTCGGCACGCAGCTACTGGCTGCTGCTGCAAGGCAAGAAAGACGCTACGCCGCAACTGCTGTGCCTGCTGCCCAAGGGCACGCAAGAGGGTGTGCGCATGGTGCTCTCGGGTCGGCGCTTTGCGCTCAAGCTGGGACAGGCCGTGCGCTTTGTGCTGCTGGCCAACAGTGGTCAGTTAGAAGCCCGTGCCGGGCAATTGATGGCTATGGACGGCGATGGCTGGGTGGAACTGCCGCCGTTGTCCACCGTGCTGCCCGCGCCCGAAGGGCATAGCGCCGCGCAGGTTGAAGTGCAATTGCAAGCCGTGATGACCGAAGTGGGCACGCTGGAAGTGCGCTGCCTGCGCGTAGTGGACGGTGTGACCGATGTCGCGCAATCGTGGCTGCTGTCGTTTGCGGTGCGCGGTGCGGTGGGGGCTCCATCTGAAAGCATAGCTGCTAGCCCAGGCACAGCAAAGGCAGAAGGCCAAAAAGGCTTGAAAGCGTTCGCGGACAAACTGCCAGCGGCGATTACGCAAATTGACCGTATTTTTGGTAGCCAGTCGCAAGACGTGACCGCCAAAGAAGTGCGCCAGCTGCGCCCGTCGCTGGAAAAGCAAATCGGCCCGCGTGAGGGCTGGGGCGTGGGCGTGCTGCGCGCTTTGTTCGATGCCTTGCTGGCCCGCGCCAAGCGCCGCCGTCGCACGGCCGACCATGAACGCGTGTGGCTTAACCTTGCCGGCTGGTGCTTGCGCCCCGGCGTGGGGGCGGAGCTGGACGCGTGGCGTATGCAGCAAGTGTGGGCGCTGTACGAACAAGGTTTGGGCCACGCCAAGGAAACGGCGAACTGGACGGAGTGGTGGGTCTTTTGGCGGCGTGTGGCCGCTGGCCTGAACGAAGCGCAGCAAATGCAGGTGCTGGAAGCCGTGGCCGGTGCCATGCAAAAAACCGTGCAGCAATCGACTGTGCGCAACGGCGGAAAAAGCAGCTTTGGAAGCTATGACGACATGCTGCGCCTGTTTGCCGCCATGGAGGCCGTGCCCTGGCAGTACCGCCAGGAGATGGGCCAGTGGATGCTGCAGCGCCTGCAACGCCCCGATGAAACCGTTCAAACCTGGTGGGCCATTGGGCGCTTGGCGGCCCGCCAATCTTTGGCTGCGAATGCGCATTTGGTGATGCCGCCCTCGGCTGCGCAAGAGTTCTTGCAAGCCACGCTGGCACAGGACTGGCGCAAGAACGAAACCGCCATGTTTGCCGCCGTGCAAATCGCCCGCATGACCGGCGATATCGCGCGTGATATGTCCGATGCCGTGCGCAACCAGGTGCTGGAGAAGATGCGCTCTGTCGGCGCACCAGAGCGCTGGATGCAGCTGGTGCAGCAGGTGGTGCAGATGGAGGCCGAAGACCAGAAACGCAGCCTGGGCGACAGCTTGCCACCGGGGCTGGTGTTGCTATGAACGGTGAAGATTTCGGCGAATGAAAACTGCGCTGTCCTGTTGCGGTTGATGGCTCCGGCGGATAGCCGGTGCAGGCTCTGGGATTGCCGCCTGCGCGACTGTCGGGTATTTGCTGCTGCGCCAAGCTTTGCTATGTTGCAGGACAACTTTTTTGCCCTGCCACCTTCATGCCTACCCCCAATCTTTTCAAACGCGCCCTGACAGCCCAGCAACCGCAAATTGGCCTGTGGTCTACGCTGCCGTCACCCTATGTCAGTGAGTTGCTGGCGGGCAGCGGCTTTGACTGGCTGTTGCTGGATACAGAACACACCCCCACGGACGTGCCGCAAATGGTGCAGCAGCTGCAAGGCGTAGGCGCTGCCCAGGTGCGCGCTGGTTGCCAGCCCACGCAGGCCGTGGTGCGCCCGGCGTGGAACGACAAGGTGCAGGTCAAGCGCTATCTGGACATTGGCGCGCAGACGCTGCTGCTGCCGTTTGTGCAGAACGCGGCCGAGGCCAAAGCCGCTGTAGATGCCATCCGCTATGCGCCAGAAGGCGTGCGCGGCATGGGCGGCAGCATGCGCGCTTCCAACTTTGGGCGCGACAGCGAATATGTGGCCCAGGCTGCCAATGAAATCTGCCTGCTGGTACAGGTGGAAACGCGCGACGCCTTGGTGAATCTGGAAGACATTGCCAGCGTGGACGGGGTGGATGGCGTGTTCATCGGGCCTGCAGATTTGTCGGCCAGCCTGGGCTATGCGGGCCACTCCACGCACCCGGATATGACCTTCATCATCGACGACGCCTTGCAGCGCGTGCGCAACTGCGGCAAAGCGCCGGGCATTCTGGTAACCAGCCCTGATCGCGTGCAGGCCAGCTTGCATGCCGGCGCCTTGTTTGTGGCCGTGGGCATGGACATGCTGCTGCTGCGCACCGGGGCCGATGCGCTGGCGGCACGTTTCAAACCGTCGCAAATTAAGGCGGCGTCTAGTGCTTCCATGTATTGAGCCGTTGGTCGTGCTTTCTACAATGGTCTGCATGCCGCATTCTGCATGTTGCTTTCAAAAATGAAGCGGCTTGCCCTTGTCTTTCAAGGCATTGCAATAGATTTGGCAATGAAACCTTTGTTTGACCAGGGCTTGCAGCTATCAAAATCTCCGTCATCTGGCCTGGCTGGTGGGCGGCTTTTCTTCTGTCTTTAAGGTTGAGAACACTCCATGTCTACTGCTTACCCCGATACGCAATTGCTCATCAACGGCCAATGGCAGCCTGCTGCCAGTGGCAAGACCATCCCCGTACACAACCCCGCCACAGGCCAGGTGATTGGTCAGCTGGCGCATGCCGGCATTGCGGACTTGGACCGCGCACTGGCCGCCGCTGAAAAGGGCTTTGCCATCTGGAAAAACACCAGCGCCCATGAGCGCCAGGCCACCATGCGCAAGGCCGCCGTCTTGCTCAAGGAGCGCGCCGACCAGATTGCCGCGCTGCTGACGCAAGAGCAGGGCAAACCACTGGCCGAAGCCAAGGCCGAAGTGCTGGCCGGCGTGGGCATCATTGAATGGTTTGCCGATGAAGCGCTGCGCCTGTATGGCCGCATCGTGCCGGCGCGCCGCAGCGATGTGCAGCAGCTGGTCATCAAAGAGCCCGTGGGCCCGGTGGCCGCGTTCACGCCGTGGAATTTCCCGGTCAACCAGATCGTGCGCAAGCTCAGCGCGGCGCTGGCCACAGGCTGCTCGTTCCTGTGCAAAGCCCCGGAAGAAACCCCGGCATCGCCCGCCGCGCTGTTCCAGTGTTTTGTCGATGCCGGCGTGCCTGCGGGCGTGATTGGTCTGGTCTACGGCGACCCGCATGAAATCTCCAGCTACCTGATTCCGCACCCGGTGATCCGCAAAGTCACATTTACCGGCTCTACCCCAGTGGGCAAGCAACTGGCGGCCATGGCCGGTGCGCACATGAAGCGCAGCACCATGGAGCTGGGTGGTCACGCGCCGGTCATCATTGCCGACGATGCCGATGTGGCGCTGGCCGTCAAATCGGCCGGTGCCGCCAAGCTGCGCAATGCAGGGCAAGTGTGCATCTCGCCCACACGTTTCTTAGTGCACAAGAGTCTGGAAAAGCAGTTCACCGAGCAGGTCGTGGCGTACTTTGAATCCATCCAAGTCGGCAATGGGCTGGAAGCCGGTAACACCATGGGCCCCTTGGCCAATCCGCGCCGCATTACCGCCATGCAATCGCTGGTGGCCAATGCCAAAGACAAGGGCGCCAAACTGCTGATGGGTGGCAAAACGCTGGGTGATGCTGGCAACTTTTACGCACCCACGATTCTTGCCGACGTGCCGCTGGATGCCGATGTGTTCAATCAAGAACCGTTTGGCCCAATGATTGCCATGCGCACCTTCGAGCAGCTCGATGAAGCGATTGCCGAAGCCAACCGCTTGCCCTATGGTTTGGCTGCCTATGCGTTCACGCGTTCGCTCAAAAATGCGCACCAGTTGAGCCAGCAGGTGGAAACCGGCATGCTGTGGATCAACCAGCCTGCAGTGGCATCGGCTGAGATGCCGTTTGGCGGCGTCAAAGATTCTGGCTACGGTTCTGAAGGCGGCCCCGAGGCGCTGGAGGCGTATCTGGTGCCCAAGGCTGTGTCGATTGCGATGGTCTGACGCCCTGATGGGGCGCTGAGGAAGGCTTTGAAAGGCAACGTGTCGGCACGTTGCCTTTTCTATTGAGCTGCCGCCCCATTGCGGTCAACGGGTTCATGAATGTCGCGCAAGCGTCAGCAAGAAATAAAACATCAGTCGCACACTGGCGCGATTTTAAAAAAGGGTTTTCAGGAGATTTATGACTGCTTTAAAGGCCATGCTGGATTTTGAGTCCATGGTGAATCTGCTGTCACTTTTCATCCTGCTGGCGTTAGCGGCCTGGACAGGGAGAAAGTTCAGCATTCGGCGCTCTCAAGAAGAAGTCTTACAAGATGAGCACGTAAAAATAGTGCTGGGCGCCACCCTGTCAATATTTGGTTTATTAATCGGTTTCTTATTATCTTTTGCTATTAGTGGCTACAACATGCGTTTGGGAGCTGAAGAAAAAGAAGCCATGGCCTTAGGCAATGCTTTTCAGCGTGCGACTTTATTGCAAGATCAACCAGCGCAAGCAAAGATGGAAAGCATGCTCAATCAATATCTTGACGCCAGAATTGAGTTTTATAGCGCCCCCACTGAATATCAGCGCGACAGCTTGCGGCAGGCGTCGAGAGAGCTGCACTCCAATATCTGGATGTATGCCAGTGAGCAGGCCAGGCAAGCCCCCAATATGTTTTCTGCTTCATTAATGGACGCGTGCAATCAACTGTATGTTGCACAACAAGAAACGATGGCAAGTTGGCGCCACCAGATTCCATTGGTCGCGTGGATGATCTTGATGGTTTTTGGCGTGTGTTCCAACTTTTTGGTGGGTTATCACATGTACGGTGGAAAACGGAAGCTGAACTGGTTATTGGTCGTGCCTTGTGTAACCGCACTGGCGTTATTTATGATATTGGAGATTGATGTGCCTGGAAAAGGAATGATCCACGTAGCGCCCGATAATTTGCAAGACCTGCGCGCAGCGATATTGCATGAACATCTTCTGACTTAAATAACAAATAACGCATTGAAGGCAATTCAAAAAGGGATGCGCAGGCATCCCTTTTTATCTCTCCATCGCAATTCAGTGCCTTGGCTGACCGCCACGCACAGGGGCAACCAGGGTTTATCTATTATTTATATTGCGCACGGTCAGCCGTTGATTACTGACTATTTGGTGGGAATATCGTCCCCCAAAGGCCTTCCATCGGCCGCTCGGGCATCGGTGTTGATCAGACCTTTTTTCAGGTCGCGGTGCGCTTGCTGCATTTCAGGGTGCGGGGTCTGGTTGGTCATGGTGATGCTCTCATCACGCTCGTGGGGCAGCTTGGCCTGATGGCCTGGAGCGTCGCTCGATTGCGGGGTGGTCGTATCAATGCGCGCCAGGGGGATGCGGCTGCCAGGATCGTGGTGGGGCGTTGGCGGTGTTTGGTTGTCCGGGTTGTCTTCGTCCGGTGTCGGGGCTGCAGTTTTTGAGTTCATGAAGCACTACTCCTTTGCGCACCAGTATGAAAGCAGCGCGGTGCGTGCGATGTAGGCTGAGACGGCGCGTGCTTGGCAGTCAGTGAAAAAGAATGTGCAGCCAATAGATAGTCAAAAGCGGTACCCGTTGCTGCTGGCGCGTCCTACAGACTTGCACGCAGCAGGCACGCATCATGGCGTTATGCAGATGCGGCAACGCGCCGCAAAAATCTTTTCAGTCCACGATTTAAGGAGGAACGTATGAGCCTGACACCCGGCGATTCGCAACCGAGCTTCACCACCTTGTTTGAACAATTAGGACTGGAGAGCGACCCAGCCAACATTGCGTTGTTCATCAAGCAGCACTCACCGCTGGACGACACCATGCACATCTATGAAGCGCCGTTCTGGACGCCCCAACAAGCCATGCTGCTCAAAGAAAAGCTCAAGTGCGACGATGACTGGGCGATTGTGGTGGACCAGCTCAATGTGGCGCTGCATGAAAAGCCTGACTTAGACAATTTGTAAGCCACAGCGGCTTTTCCCAGCTCAGTAGAACGGCAATCTTCGGGTTGCCTTTTCTTGGGCCGAACAGATCAATAAGTGAGCTGCATGCCGTGGCGAATGCTTGATTTCAGCTACTTATTGCAGTGAAGTCCAATGCACACCAAGGCATGCTGCTCACATTAATAAAGACAAAGCACATTCAACGCAGAGGAATCGGCGTGCTGCGCGGTACGGGTACGGCAGCCACGCTGTTTTGCGGCGAGCCTTCAATAACGCGGTCGGAATAGGTCATGTAGACCAGCGTATTGCGCGCAGCGTCCACCATGCGCACGACGCGCAGGCGCTTGAACAGCAGCGAGCTGCGCTCGGTAAACACTTCTTCTTGCTGCTTGATGGGAGCGGCAAAGCTGATGGGGCCGGTGGCCTGGCAGTTGATGGAGGCTTCAGAGCGGTCTTCGGCCAGCCCCAAACCGCCCTTGATGCCGCCCGTCTTGGCGCGCGAAACATAACAGGTCACGCCCGTGACTTTGGGGTCGTCATACGCATCCACCACAATTTTGTGGTCCGGGCCAAGGAGCTTGAACACGGTGTCCACGGAGCCAATGGTTTCGGCGGCAGCGGCGGGTGCGTAGCTGAGTAGCAGGGCAGCGGAGCAAGCGGTCAGAAGTTGGTGAATGTGCATGCGGCAAGCATAAGGCCACTGCCACCATAACTGTTGCAAATGGCTGGGCCCTGGCCTTGGAAGGGCGGGAAATGGCAGAGCGATTTCGTTTATGCTTTTGACGGTTTCAATCTTTGTGGGCAGCGTGCGCTGACCCACGCACACACAAGGAATATCGTTATGGGTCTCATCCAGGCGGCAGTAGGTTCGGTTGGTGGCATGCTGGCTGACCAATGGAAAGACTTCTATACGGTGCCAGACAATCTGCCGCCCACAGCCGCGCTGTTTGCTGCGGTGCCGCGTGGCACGAATGCGGGCCGGGGAGCGAACACCAAGGGCTCTTCAAACATCATCACCAATGGCTCCAAGATCGTGGTGCCTGAAGGCTACGGTTTGCTGCTGTTGCAGGACGGCGCGATCACCGGCTTTGCTTCAGAGCCGGGCGCTTATGAGTGGAACTCCAGCGATGTGCAGTCCAAATCCATCTTCACGGGCGGCGGCTTTGTCGATTCGCTCATCCTGCAAAGCTGGGAGCGCTTCAAGTTCGGTGGTCAGCCCGGTTCGCAGCAGGCGGCATTTTTTGTCTCGCTCAAGGAGCTGCCCAATAACCGTTTTGGCACGCAGTCCGAGATTTACTGGGACGACCGCTATCTGAATGCCCAGGTAGGTGCCATTACGCGCGGCACGTACACGCTCAAGATTGCGGATCCCATCTTGTTTGTGAAGCGGTTTGTGCCGGCCACCTATCTGCAAAGCGGCCAGATTTTTGACTTCACCGATCTGGATAACGACGCCGCCAGCCAGCTGTTCAATGAAGTCGTTGGCTCATTGGCTCCGGCGTTCAGCCTGTATACGAACGATCCATCCAAGGTCAACCGCATCACGCGCATCCAGCAGGATTCCATCGGCTTTGCGCAAAGCCTGTCGGCTGTGGTGGAGCAGAACTACCAGTGGAAATCTGACCGTGGGCTGGAGATCGTCAAGACCGCCATCATTTCGATTGAGTACGACGCCAACACCAAGGAGTTGCTCAAAACGGTGCAGCGCGCCGATGCCTTGCTCGGTGCGCGCGGTAACTCAAACCTGCAGGCATCGGTGGCAGCAGGCATGCAGTCCGCGGGTGAAAACGCCGGTGTAGGTGGCTTGATGGGCATAGGCTTTGCCACTGGCGGCATGGCGGGTCTGGCGGGCTTGCAGCAGCCCGTAGCTCCCGCCGCGACACCGGCACCCACTGCCGCAGCAGAGCCAGCGCCTGCGGTGGACGACGTGATCGTGCGCCTGACCAAAGCCAAGCAAATGCTTGATGCCGGTCTGATTACGCAGGCGGACTATGACGCGGCCAAGGCGAAGGCACTGGGTCTGTAATCAGCGAGTGCGTGTGAATCATTCTCAGCTACCGACAGGCCCGGGTTCTGCGCAGGAGGTACCACCTCCTGCGGGGCAATTTCCGATAGATCCAGCCGCTTTGCCAGCCTCCATCCGCGATGAATTGCAGGCGCCCGATCCTGTTGCCATCGACACGGCATCGCCTGAATTGCGCGATGGGCAGAACCATTGCCCCAAGTGCGGTGCCACCGAAATCCACCAGCGTGCAGGGACCGATCAACTGGTCTGCATGTTCTGCCGCCACCAGTGGGAAGCCGTGCGGGTGGAAGAGAAGTTTGGCTTGGGCGAGGGCATTGGCGAGCTGCGGGGCACGCAGATGACTTCGGGGGCGCAGGACATTGCGGCAGATTCTCAGAGCCTGCAGACTTTCAAATGCACGGGCTGCGGCGCTGAAGTGGTGGTCAACACCGCCACCAGCATGACGGCGCGCTGCCATTGGTGTCGCCATGTGTTTGGGGTCAATGAGCAGATCAACAATGGGGCTGTGCCTGATGCGGTGCTGCCATTTTTGATAACCAAAGACGATGCCGTGGCGCGCATTCGGCAGTTTGTGGACAAGCGCCGCATGTTTGCTTTGAAAGCCTTCAAACAGGAATTCAAGCCCGAGAACGTGCTGGGCGTTTACCTGCCTTATATGGTGGTGGACGCCAACGCCCGCGCAGCCGTGCAGGGCGCAGCGGAGATTGAAACTGCGCGCTATACGCGCGGTGAAGGCAAGGACCAAAAAACCTACTACGACGCGGATGTGTACCGGGTAGAGCGCGAGGTGGAGTTCGAGGTGGATGACTTGACGCTGGAATCCAGCGAGCAGCGCGGCAATCTGGATACAAAGGTCAACACCAACAACATCATCAACACCATCTTGCCGTTTGACACCAAGAACGCGGTCAAGTGGAACGCCTCTTACCTTGTGGGCTACACCTCGGAAAAGCGCGACCGTGATGTAGCGCACCTCCATCCGCGCCTGGAAGACCAACTGCTGTCGATAGCGCGTGCGCAGGTGCACGCCTCCGTGGGGCGCTATAACCGTGGTGTGCGCTGGGAGCAAGAGCACCTGGAGGTGCATGGCACCCGCTGGGTGTCGATGTATTTGCCGGTGTGGCTGTATTCGTACCAGCAGTCCAACGGCATGCTGCACTACATTGCCGTCAATGGCCGCACGGGCGAGACCATGGGCAGTGTGCCTGTGCAGCAATGGAAATTGATTGTGACCTCGCTGGCCGTCGGCACGGTGGTCGAAGGATTGGCACTTTGGATGGTGGGGCGCTGAAAATGGACCAAGAAGGCATATTGTTTCTGCTTGCCATGGGGCCAGCCAGCGCGGTGGGGCTGTATTGGATGCTGTACCGCTACTACCGCAATACCGACAAGTCACACAGCTTTGAGCATGAGACGCAGGTGGTGACGCGCGCTTTGACCGGGGCAGAAGCCGACCACTGCATCAATGCCATCCGGGGCACCCAGCAAACACGCATTCCCGGTGACAACGTTGGCCGCTACCGCCATCGTGTGAAGCGCTTTTAGTCGTTGCGCTAAGCACCGCCTGCGCTTGCAGGTTTGTGCGGAGGGCGCTGCAAAGCGCAAGCCATAGCGAGACAATCGCGTTCTCACTCATTGCGCGCTGTGCGGGATTTTCCCGTTGTCGGCGCCCGCGGCCTGATTTTTCAGGCCGTTTTTACGTCTGCTTTTTCCCATGTCTCGACAAGATTTTCCGGCGCAGCCTAGCGTTTTGGCTGCGCCCGCTTTGCTATTGATGGCCGTCGCCTGCGGGCTGTGCGCCGGTGGCAATTACTTCAACCAGGCCTTGCTGCATTCGATAGCCTTGCACTTCGGCGTGACGGATGCCGCTGCGGGCTTGTCCGTCACGGTAGCGCAGGTGGCGTACGCCGTGGGCCTGCTGTTCATCACCCCGTTGGGCGACAAGTTCGAGCGCCGCCGCATGGCCGTGGTGCTGATGTTGCTGGCCGCTGCAGGCCATGCGCTGGTGGGCTGGAGCAGCAGCTTTGCCATGTTCATGGCGGGCACGCTGATTTCCGGTTTGTTCTCGGTCGCGGCCCAAGTGTTGGTGCCCATGGCGGCAGCCTTGGCCGCGCCCGGCCATGCAGGGCGCAATGTGGGCTTGGTGCTCAGCGGCTTGCTGGTGGGCATCTTGCTCGCGCGCAGCGTGGCAGGCGGCTTGTCGGCGCTGGGGGGGTGGAGTCTGGTTTACCAGGTCACTGCGATTGCCATGGCGCTGATGGCGCTGTGGATGCGCCGCGCACTGCCTACTTCGCGCCACCCGCAGCCGATGCCGTACGCGCGCGTGCTGGCGTCCATGGCTGAGTTACTGCGCACGCAACCGGCCTTGCGTTTGCGCACCACCGCCAGCGCACTGGCATTTGCGTCGGTCAGTGTGATGTTTTCGACGATGGCACTGGTGCTGTCCAACGCGCCCTTGCAGTTGAGCGATGCCCAAATTGGCTTGGTGGGTCTGGCGGGCGTTACCGGCGCTTTGATCGCCAATGTGGCGGGCAACTGGGCTGACCAAGGCAAAGACCGCACCTTGCTGCGCATCGGTGCCGTAGCGCTGCTGCTGTCGTGGCTGCCGCTGTGGTGGGGGCAGGCCAGCGTGGCGTGGTTTGTGGTGGGTGTGCTGGTGATGGACTTGGGCCTGCAAGCCATCAATGTGACCAACCAATCCAGCGTGGCCAGCCTGCTCCCCGAAGCGCGCAGCCGCATGAATGCGGTCTATATGACAGGCTACTTTGCCGGGGCCTCGGCCGGCTCGGCACTGGGTGTCTGGGCCTGGAACCAAGCCGGCTGGCAGGGCGCATGCAGCGTGGGCGCGGGGCTGGCTGCCTTGGCCGCCCTGAGTGTCTGGCGCGGGGTGCGCTGGAGTCAACGGCAGCAGCAACTGGTGGTGAAGTTGCGCTGAAATGGGGTCATAGAGAACCGGCCACCCATCGCTCCTGCAGCGAAAAAAAGGCCTGATTTACGCGAGAATTAACTAAAAATAGGGATAGACGGCCTCAGTATTTGTCGATGTAATAGGTAAGCAATTGTTTGCTTTTTACACCTCGCCAAGGAGGCCATCCTTGAATCAGTCGTTCACCGCTCAACGCCGCCAGTTCATCGCAGCATTGTCCAGCTGCATGCTACTGGCTGCTGCACCCATTGCCACAGCGCAGTCGCTTACGCCCAAAGCCTCCTCTAACAAGATGCGGGAGTTGATGGCGCTGGGCAATGCCTTGGCGGGCACCCAAGTCAGCGACGCAGCGCTGGTTGAGCAATACCTGCAAGTGCTGCAAGAGCACTTGCCCCCCGCACAGCTTGAGGCCTTGCTGGCACTGAGCCACCTGCCTGCACCGCAGCAAAAAACCGCCTCACTCACACCGCCCGTGCAGGCCAGCGCGGAGTTTGCGTTGCAACTGTGGATGAGTGGCATGTCACCCGGACCAGCCCCCGTTGTGATGGCCTATGTAGACGCCCCCGTCTGGGCCGCATTGAGCAGTTTTACCAAACCGCCGGGCGTTTGTGGTGGAGCCTTTGGCTATTGGGCTGACCGTCCTGTGTAAAGCTGTTTCCGCCCCCTTTGTTTGATGCCTGTGCCGCTGTGCGTGGCGCATGACCCTCCAGCGCGAGTCCACTCCATGAATCCAAAAACCTCTTCCGATGCCGCATTGACTGCGGATGTGATCGTGATCGGCGCCGGTGCTGTCGGCAGCATGATGGCGTGGCAGCTTGCGCAGCAAGGCGCCAAAGTGCTGCTGTGCGAGGCCGGCCCCACCATTGACCGTGGCCAGGCCGTGCAGCACTTTTATGCCTCTGCCGTCAAAGGCCCGAACGCGCCTTACCCCAGTCAGCCCTATGCCCCGCATCCGATGGATGCGCATGATCACATGGTGCAAGCAGGCCCTGCCGTATTTGGCGGCAGCTACTTGCGCGCCGTGGGAGGCACTACCTGGCACTGGACGGGATTTGCCACGCGGTTTCGCCCCAATGACTTCAAAACCCAGTCGCTGTACGGCGTGGGCCAAGACTGGCCACTGGCCTATGAAGACTTAATGGAGCACTACACCTTCATTGAGCGCGAATGGGGCACTGCCGGTGACAACGCGTTTGACCAGGGCGGCCCCCGGCATGGCGTGCCATTTCCCTTGCCGCCCGTGCCCATGGCCTATGCCGACCAGGTGATTGCCAAGGCCATTGCACCTGTGGGCTACACCATGGGGCCGTTCAGCCATGCGCGCAATTCGGTGCCGTTTGATGACCGGCCACCGTGCTGCGGCAGTGCAAGCTGTGTGCCGATTTGCCCGGTGGGTGCCAAGTACGATGCAGCCGTTCATGTGGCCAAAGCCCAGGCACAAGGGGTGCAGTTGCTGGCCGAAAGTCTGATTGAGCACATCGAAGTGGGGCCAGATCAGCTGATCCGCAGCGTGCGCATTCGCCGCAGCAATGGTGAGCGTGTGGTCGCTCGCGCCAAGCTGTATGTGCTGGCGGCGCATGCGATTGAAACCCCGAATCTGCTGCTGCGCTCCACACAGGAACATGCACCGCAAGGGGTGGCCAACCGCAGTGATGCGGTGGGCCGTTATCTGATGGGGCAGGTGGACTTGGATACCCGCGGCCTGACACGTGAGCCGCTGTTTACCTACCGGGGGCCGACCACGACCGCTGGCATTCAGGAGCTGCGCGATGGCGACTTTCGCAAGCAGCACGCTGCCGTCGGCACCTCCTTTCTCAACCGGGGCTGGCGCACGGGTCTGGGGCCCATGCAGCGCTCTGCCCAATTGATCAAAAAAGGCTTGCGCGGGCAGGCACTCACCGATGCCTTGGCGCAGGAATGCGCGCGTGAGCTGGCCATCAACAGCTCTGTGGAAACCTTGCCGCAGGCCCACAACCGTGTGGTGCCCGATCCCAGCTTGAAAGACAGCAGCGGCATGCCACGCCCGCGTGTGGCTTTCACTATCGACGACTACAGCATGCAGGCCATCGAAAAAGCACGCCAGCGGCACGCGCACATCACCACCGCCTTGGGATGCACCGATGTAGTTACGGATGAACCATCGATTGCCACCGCCATCATCGCGGGCACTGCGCGCATGGGCACAGATGCCCGGCAGTCGGTGGTCGATCCGTGGTGCCGCAGCCATGACCATGCCAACCTGTTCATCGTAGGTACAGCCAACTTTCCGACCATGCCCATCAATGCGCCAACACTCACCGCCGTAGCGCTGGGTTTGCGGGCCTTGCCGCACATGGCCAACGACCTGTCCACAGGCCGTTTCAACCGCATCCATTAAAGAGAGGCACAGCATGCTCCGACGTTCATGGCTCAAGGCTTCTGCGCTGGCTTCTATGGCCTTTACGCTGTCTGGCAAGGCTGCGGCACGCACCAGCAGTACACCCGCGGCAGGCACCCAAGCAGCCTACCAGCACATCGTGGGATCGATCCGCGACAGCTTTCCTTCGCCCACCCAATCGGCCGCAGCAGACAGCCGCTTTTCTCGCACCATGGCTTTTGCCTTGTCGCAGTACGAGAAGCTCAAATCGCACCGCACTTTCCTGGGGCAGCGCAAAAATCTGGATTACGCCGGGGCGCGCAAATTCCGTGTGCCGCAGGAAATGGGCGATTCCCGCACCACCATCCGCGAACTGGCGGGTTACCTGGAAGGGCAGTACACCTGGAGCCACCCGGACGTCCACCGCCTGCATGGCTCGGCCACCTCGGTGTCCATCATTGGGCAGTTGTACGGCTCCATCGTGGACCCCAATACCGTCTGGGATGACTTGTCGCACAAAGTGGCCGAAGCCGAAGTGCGCGTCTCCGCCATGTGCGCGGCCATGCTGGGCTATGACCCGGAAAAAGCACTGGGGCTGTTTACGTTTGGCGGCACCGGCACCACGCTGTATGGCATCAAGATTGGTGCAGAGCGTGCGCAGCCCGGCTTGTTCAATGACGGCATGTGCCAGCCGCTGCGGGTGTTTGGCTCTGATGTGGCGCACTACGCCAAGCTCAGCGCCTGTGCCTGGCTGGGGCTGGGCAGTCATGCCGCTATTTCCGTACCGACCAGCGAAGACAACGCCATGGATGTGGCGGCGCTGGAAGCGGCTTTGCGGGCCAGCATCGAAAAGGGCGAGCGCATTGCCGCCATCATCGTCACCATGGGCAGCACCGACGCTTTTGGTGTGGACGACATTGCCGCCATTCACGCGCTGCGCATGCGGCTGGTGCAAGAGTACCGGCTCGATTACATCCCCTACCTGCATGCGGATGCGGTCATTGGCTGGGCTTATTCGGTCTTCAATGACTACGATTTCGAGCGCAATGCGCTGGGCATTCCGCAGGCAGCCAGCGCCTCTTTGCAGGCGGTGCGTACGCGCATGCGCAGCTTGTCGCTGGCAGACTCGCTGGGCATTGATTTCCACAAAAGCGGCTATACGCCCTATGCCTCCAGCCTGTTTCTGGCCAGCGATGCGCAACTGCTGAACCCGGTGCGGCGCGACAAAGTGGCCATGCCTTATCTGTTCCAGTTTGGCGAATACGACCCCGGCATCTACACCCTGGAATGCTCCCGTTCGGGTGGCCCCGTGCTGGCCGCTTTGTCCAATTTGATGCTGCTGGGCAAAGACGGTTTCCGTGGTTTGCTGAGCCATTGTGTACAGATGTCGGAGCTGCTGCGCAGCAAGGCGCAAAGCCTCCCATGGCTGACCGTGCTGAACCCGGACAACCACGGCGCAGTCGTCGTCATCCGCGTCTATCCGGACGGCGTGGATGCCGACAGCACCTACCTGGCCGAAAAGCACGACGAGGCCCAGCGCGCCAGCCTGCAAAAGCACAACCAGTTCAACGAAGCGGTCTACCTGAGCACGCGCGATGCGGCTGAATCGGGTGAGAGCCCCGTCTTTGTGCAGACCAACCGCTACCGCAGCACCGCTTATGGCGAACCCGTGGTGGGCATCAAGTTCTTCACGCTGTCGGTCTTTACCACGCCGGAATCGATTGACCACGCCATTGCAGCACTGGCCAAGGCAAGAAAAAAGATAGCAACTGGCCGTTGAATACGCTAGTTCTCAAAGCAATTTGTACGTAATAACTAATAAACACAACGGGATGCTGCTATGAAAAATAAATTCCTCCAGAAGGCGCTGGCCTGGCAACCCCACACCCAGATGCTGGCCAGTGTGCTGGCCGTGGTGGCCTTGCATACGGCCACACCCGCGTGGGCCAAAGCGCCTTTGCCGCCGGCTGCGGTGGCGCAGGCGCAGACACAGGCGGCCCCCCAGCAGCCGTTGCCGATTCCCAGCCATTTGTTCACGCTGTCGCACCCCATCGGGCAGCAGCGCCTGCTGGACAGCAGCTATCGGCAGGCTTACTTTCCGCTGGCGACATACTTTGAGACGCAACGCAACCAGGCGTACTGTTCTGTGGCTACGTCGGTCATCGTACTCAACGCAATGGAGCTGCCGCGCCCGGCGTCTGCGCTGTACCCGGACTTTCCGTTTTTCACGCAGGACAACTTTTTCGACGGCATTGATGCACGCATCGCCCAGCCGGAAGTGGTCGCCAAGGAAGGCATGACACTGGACCAGCTGTCCACCGTGCTGTCGCACCACGCAGTGACGGTGCAAAAGATTCCGGGAGACACGCTGGAGTTGCCCGCTTTTCGCGAGCTGCTCAAGACCCATTTGCGCGAAAGCAACCGGTTTGTGCTGCTGAACTTCAACCGCCGCCTGATTGGGCAAAAGGGCGGCGGTCACTGGTCACCACTGGCGGCCTACCATGCAGCCAGTGACTCCGTGCTGCTGATGGATGTGGCGCGCTACAAGTACCCGCCAGTGTGGGTGCCGCTGGCAGACTTGCTGGCTGCGGCGCAAGACCCGGACAGCGTCAGCAACCAGCCACGGGGCGTGGTGGTTGTGAGCCCGCGCTGAGCATGGCGGCCGACGTTATCGACCTGGCAGCGGGCCGCGATCACAGCCTCGTGCTTTACGGCGATGCAGTGCTGACTGGCTGGGGCGGCGATGGTACCGGGCGCTTTCCGGTGCCTGCAGGCGTGTGCGCGGCACCCAGTAATGAGGGCGATGCCGTTTACATCTCCCACCGCATTGAGCTGCAACAGGTAACGGCCAGCGCAGGCGTGAGCTGGGCGCTGGACCGCATGGGAACCGCTTACGCCTGGGGGGCCAACCGCGCCGGGCTGGGCGGGCGCATCCAGCAGATCACCCAGTCACAGCCGCGGGCGCTGCCCGGCTTGCCTGCGCTGCGCGAAATTCGCGGCAGCGAGTTCTTTACACTGGCCTGCAGCAGGGGTGGTGACCTCTACCACTGGGGCCTGCAGCCGGGCAGTGTCCACAGCGTCAACCACCGGCCAGCGCGCATTCACCAGGCCCCCAAGGTGCTGACATGCGCTACGGGCGGGGCACATGCCCTGCTGCTGGATGCAGCGCACCAGCTGTGGGTCTGGGGGGGCAATACGTCTGGCCAGCTGGGGCTTGCCAATTTGCGCGATCAGGCGTTGCCTGTGCTGCTGCCCACGCTGAACAATGTGCATCGCATTGCCGCAGGTGCCAGCCATAGTCTGGCGATTGCGGCCAAAGGGCAGGTCTGGGGCTGGGGGAGCAATCAGCATGGACAGATCGGCGACCTGCGCCACGCTTTTTATGACCGGCCGCAAAAGATCGCACTGCCCGAACCCATCACCGAAGTGGCCGCTGGCCAGTATGTGTCCTATGCACTGGGCCGCTCAGGCCGCGTCTATGGCTGGGGCTGGAATGCCAAGGGCCAGCTGGGCCAAGGCCATGTCCGTGCGGTAGACCGCATTCAGACCATGGCAATGCCGGCTCCCATTCGGCTGCTCGCAGCAGGGCAGGGTCACGTGTTGGTCAGTGATGGCAAGCAGGTGTGGGGCTGGGGTGACAACAGCAATCGCCAGCTTGGCACCCCAGCGCGCACAGAAGCTGCGCCCGTGCTGCTGGCGGCCGCATCTTGATTTCGTATTTGAATTTGTTTTCAGAAAGAGTTTGCCCATGCGTGCGACTACCAACCGCCGAGACTTTCTCCATGCCTCCTGGAAATTGAGCGTAGGCGCCATACTGCCGGGCACGCTGATTGCCTGTGGCGGGGGCGACGATGCCAGTCCTGCTGGAACGCGCGAAACCTTTGTCGAACCTCCACGACTGGTCGCGAAAGATGGCCTGCTGGAGTACGAATTGCGCATGGTCTATGCCGATATGCAACTCAATGGTCAGAACGTGCATCTGCGTAGCTACAACGCCATGATCCCGGCCCCGACGCTGGAGATACAGGCGGGCGAGATGCTGCGCGTGCGCGTGGTCAACGACCTGCCCCCCAATCCGGACATCATGGAACCTGCAGAGCATCTGCGCTTCATGAACAGCGCCAACCTGCACACGCATGGGCTGCATGTGGCGCCGGGTCTGGTTGCCCCTGGTGTGTATGGCGACTATGTGGTGGACACGTCGGAATCTGCTGTGCAGCCCGGTCAGGTGCGCCAGCATGAATACAAGATTGGTGCGGACCATCCGGCCGGTACCTGTTGGTACCACCCGCACTTGCATGGCTCTACCGCCGTGCAAGTGGCCAGCGGCATGGCCGGTGCCATCGTGATCAAGGGACCATTGGATGCCGTGCCGGAAATTGCCGCTGCCCGTGACCGGGTGTTCATGTTCCAGGCGCCCATTCATGATGCACAAGGCAAGCTCGAAAGCTTTAGCCAGGTAGCCAGCCCGAAGGCAGAGCCACCCTTTGTCATCAATGGCGTACGTCGCCCGACGCTGGTGCTGCGCCCCGGTCAGGTCGAGCGCTGGCGGCTGGTGAATGCGGGCATTGCCAATTATTTGAACGTGGTGCTGGAAGGCCACGATCTGCATCTGATCTCCTGGGACTCCTGCCCGCGAGAGACCATGAAGACGTATGCACCAGATGCTGCACTGGGGCTGGTGATTGCACCGGGCAATCGCGGCGATGTACTGGTCAAAGCGGGGGCTGCTGGCCGTTATGTGCTGCGCACACGCGCTTACGACATGGGCAATCAAGACTTGTTGCCCGACGACATCCTGGCCTATGTAGTGGTGGAAGGCGAGCCGCTGGACATGCCGCTACCGACCGCCGCTTTGCCCACGCCACCCGCACTGGCAAGCATCAGCGATACCGAGCTGGCGCGTTCCGGAGGGCTGCGCCGTAATGTGGTGCTGCGCTCGGTGTTCAACAACGATGGCAGCCCTCTGACGGAAATGCCCGCGAGCGGTCTGCTGGACATCCCCGAAGGCGAGATGGACCAGTGGCAATACCAGACCGATGGCACTTTCTTGGCGGATGCCGCATTCACCATGGGCGCTGCCAGCGGTGCGGGCTCGACTGCGCCGCTGATGCCGGAGACGTTCGCACCGTTTCAGTCGCACAAGGCCGTCCGTCATACGGTAGGGTTGGACAGCGTGGAGGAATGGACGGTCTACAACATGAACCAGGTGCAGCACCCTTTTCACATCCACATCAATCCAATCCAGATCGTCCGCATCAATGGCGAAGCGGTCGAGCCGTATTGGTGCGATACGGTAGGCCTGCCGCGTGGCGGCTCGCCCGAGCAACCCACCTCCGTGACATTTCGCACGCGGTTCAGTGAGTTCACCGGTGCTTTTGTCATGCATTGCCATATCCTGGCACACGAAGACATGGGCATGATGCAGGTGATTGAAGTGGTGTAAATAACGTAGGCAGCGGCAGCATCGCCTGTTGGTAAATCAAAAAAGGCTCCTCATTGAGGAGCCTTTTTTATGGGTGCAGCTGGGAGCCGCGCAGGGATTAGGTTTTGGCCGCGTCTTCCACATGCTTGCGCAGGTGTTCCAGCGATGCTTCCACCTGATCGACCAGCACCAGACACAGATCACCGGGTTGCAGGCGGCTCAATGCATGGTCAATGGCGATGAATTCGCCTTGAATTTCAGTGCTGTAGCTCGTGCGCGGTGCGCCTTCCAGGCCTTGTTTTAGCAGGGCCAGAACTTCTCCATCAGCACGGCCGCGCTGGCAAGCGTCTTCGTACAGGATCACATCGTCAAACGCTGCGCCCAAGATGCGGGTTTGCTCAATGATGTCCTGGTCACGGCGGTCGCCCGCACCGCTGATGACCACGCTGCGGCGTTGGGCTGGAATGGCCGACACCGCTTGCGTCAATGCGCGGATGGCATCGGGGTTGTGGCCGTAGTCGGCGACGATGGTGGCGCCCTTGTAGTCCATCACATTGAAGCGGCCGGGAGCGTTGGACGAGTCGTTGTGGAACGATGCCAGGCCACGGCGGATGGTGTCCCACGGCAGCGCGGCGGCCCATGCGGCACCGATGGAGGCCATGGCGTTGTCCACCTGAAAACCAATGGTGCCATTGCGGGTGATTGGAATGTCGGTTAGTGCGATGCTTTCCTTGAATGCACCTTCTGCGCAGATGATGTGGTCTTCATCCACATACACCACACGGTTGCCCTGGGCGCGGTGCGTGGCCATCACATGGTGGTGGCGGTCCGCGCCAAAATAAATCACCTTACCCTGGCACACATTGGCCATGGGGGCCACGTGCGGGTCGATGGCGTTGAGCACGGCGTAGCCCGTAGGCGCCACGTTTTGCACAATCACGCGCTTGAGCACCATCACGTCTTCGACGGTGGTGATGAAGTTCAGACCCAGATGGTCACCTTCGCCCACGTTGGTGACCACGGCCACCTGGCAGCGGTCAAAGCCCAATCCCTCACGCAAGATGCCGCCGCGTGCGCATTCAAGAATGGCGGCATCCACCTCGGGGTGGGCCAGTACATTGCGCGCGCTCTTGGGGCCCGAGCAGTCGCCGCTGTCGATCTGGCGACCGTTGACATACACGCCGTCGGTGTTGGTCATGCCCACGCGCAGGCCTTGCGTGGCAAAAATGTGGCTAATCAAACGGGTGGTGGTGGTCTTGCCGTTGGTGCCAGTCACGGCCACTACCGGGATGCGGCCATCTTCGCCATTGGCAAACAGCAGATCGACCATGGGCACGCCCACGTTGCGCGGTTTGCCAAAGGAGGGCGCCAAGTGCATGCGCAGGCCGGGGGCGGCATTCACTTCCACAATGCCGCCGTTTTGCTCTTGGAGCGGTTTGAGCATGGTCTCGCAGACCACGTCCACGCCGCAGATGTGCAGGCCCACGCAGGCCGCGGCTTCAATGGCGCGCGCGGCGATGTCGGGGTGTACATCGTCGGTCACATCGGTGGCGCTGCCGCCGGTGGACAGGTTGGCGTTGTTGCGCAGCACCACGCGCTGGCCCTGGGCGGGAATGGATTCGGGTGTCAGGCCTTCACCTGCAATGCGGGCAATGGCGATGTCGTCCAGGCGAATCTTGGTCAGCGCCGTACCGTGGCCGGAGCCGCGGCGTGGGTCGAGGTTGACGATGTCCACCAGTTCACGGACGGTGTGTTCGCCATCACCCAGCACCTGGGGCGGGTCGCGGCGGGCCGCAGATACCAGTTGGTTGCCCACCACCAGCAAGCGGAAGTCATGGCCGGGTAAGAAACGCTCGACCATCACCACCGTGCCAAATTCCATGGCCGTGGCATAGGCTTTTTCTAACTGCTCACGGGTCGTGATGTTGACGACGACCCCCTTACCCTGGTTGCCGTCCTGGGGTTTGACCACCACAGGCAGGCCGACTTCTTCGGCAATGGCCCAGGCGTCTTCCACATCTTTGGCGGGGCGGCCCATGGGCACAGGCACGCCGGCGGCATGCAGCAGGCGCTTGGTCAGGTCTTTGTCTTGCGCAATGGTCTCGGCCACAGAGCTGGTCTGGTCCACTTCTGCGGCCTGGAACTTGCGTGCTTTGGAGCCCCAGCCCAATTGCACCAAGCTGCCGGCGGTGAGGCGACGGTAGGGAATGTCACGCGCAATTGCGGCGTTCAGTAGCGAGCCCGTCGAGGGGCCGACGCGCTCTTCTTCGTCCAGCTCATGCAGCTCGGCAATGGCGGCCTTGGCGTCAAACGGGGTGTCGTTGAGCGCGGCGGCAATCAGCTGTTCGGCCAGTTCCACAGCACGCTTGCCCACCGCTTCTTCGGTGTACTCCACCACCACCTGGAAAGTGCCGGCTTCCACGGTGGCGTGCGTGCGGCTGAACGTGACAGGGCAACCCGCCTGAGCCTGCAGCGACAGCGCAGCGGCTTCGAGCACATGGGCCAAGGACAAGGGGTTGTCCATACCCTGTGGCTGCAGGCCGCCGATGGCGGGGAAACGGGCTCGCACCTTTTCTTCAAAGCGGGGAATCTGGTTGAAGTTGTGCTCTTCGGGCGTGCAATGCACGATGGATTCAATCGCCGTGTTGCGGCTCCAGAGATTGGGGCCACGCAAAGCGCGGGAGCGAGAAATTTCCATGGTCTGTCTTTCCGCCAACTTAATGGTCAAATTGGCTTCTAACGTAGATTTGACAAGGGCTACTAGCTATTCTTTAATTATGCTGGCTGGTAATCAAAGGTCTTGATGCCGGCTGCAATCAATTCGGGGCTGATGTCCAAAGCACAGGCTGTGGCAATGGCAGCCAGCAACGCTTCAGCATCTGGCTCAAAACCGTTGACAGGGCGCAGGGCGTCCAGCTGACCCAAGCGGCGTTCTGTAGTGCCTTGCACCAGCAGTACTTCGCTGCCATTCAACACCACGGCACGACCACCGGCTTCGCGGTGGCTGTTGACCACGCTGCTCTTGGGATCGTGTGTGTAGAACATCACTTGGCCATCGCACAGGCGCGCCATGTCGGCGGCTTGTTCATCGTCGGCGTTGATTACGCCCATGCCTTGGCTTAGCACCACATCGATCTGGGTACGCATCACGCGGGTCATTTGCTCAGCTTCCAGCACGTCGTGGTCGGCCAAGTTTTCAAAACCGTCCATGTCCGTAACGACACCCACTTGGCAGCGGTCATAAGCCAGGCCTTCTTCAAAGATAGAGCGGGCGGTGGTTTGAATGACCGCAGCTTCTGCCAGGCGGTTGACCAGTAAACGATGGGCTGCATGCCAGTTGGTGTTGTCGCCCTTTTGCGTCAGGCGGCCTTCAAAGAAGGTGCCTTCGCTGCTGGCCACGCCGGTGCGTTTGCCGCTCAGTTGCAGCAACCAGCCCACCAAACGCGCGATGAACGCGTTGTGGCGCGAGCCCGCAATGCCCACCACGGGAATGCGTGAGGATTGGCCTTCGCTGTTGCCATCCGTGCTGGGGAAAAGGTTTTCCACAATGGCCTGGCCCACAGGCCGCGCTACGCCAACGCTGGGTTTGAGGTGCATCAGCAAGCCCGGGCCTGCATTGACTTCCAAAATTGCGCCGCCTTGGCTTTGCAGCGGTTGGCGAATGTCTTGGCAGACCAGATCCACACCCGCAATGTCCAAGCCCACCACCTTGGCGGACAGGGCGGCCATATAAGCCACTTCGGGGTGCACATCGTCGGTGCAATCCACGGTCACGACCTTGGCGCGCGGGTTATGTCCGCCTTCTGGGTATTCGCCGCGCGAAGCAGCCACCACCTTGTCGCCCACCACCAGCAGGCGGTGCACATGGCCGGGGATATGGCGCTCTACCATCACGTAGCGCGTGAGTTTGCGCGCTTCGTCGTAGGCGGCGCGCACTTCGGCTTCGCTGTTCAGATTGACGCCCACGCCTTCACCCTTGTTGGAGTTATAGGGTTTGACGGTCACGGGCAGGCCCATGTAGTCGGCCTCTTCCCAGGCCGCATCGGCGGACTTGACCAATTCCCACTCGGGCACGGGCACGCCGCAGGCTTTGAGGAGCTGCTTGCTCAGGTCTTTATCTTCGGCAATGCCAAAGCCAATGGCGCTGGTCTGATCGGTCTCGGTGGTCCAGATGCGGCGCTGGGCAGCGCCATAGCCCAGTTGCACCAAGTTACCGTCGTTCAAGCGAATGCAGGGAATACGGCGCTCCGCTGCTGCGTTGACGATGCTGGCGGTGCTGGGGCCCAGGTAACGATTTTCGATTTCAGCCTTGATGACCTCTACAGCGGCTTGCACGTCAAAAGGCAGGTCATTGATGGCCGCCATGATGAGGGCGTGGCCTTGCTGCAAAGCCGCGTGTGCGACCGACTCTTCGGGGCAGCGAAACACCATGCGGTACACCCCATGCTGCGAGACCGAGCGGGTTTGGCCAAACTCGGCTGGCATGCCCGCCATGTTGAGCAGCTCAATGATGGTGTGTTCCAGCACATGGCCGCACCAAGTGCCATCATTCAAACGCTCCAAGAAGCCGCCCCGGTGGCCCACGCCGCAGTGGTGCTCGACCAAGCCAGGTAACCAAGCGGTTAAACGGGGGGTGAAGCCTTCGATTTTGTTGGAGGGATAGTCTTCCAACTCACCCAAGTCCAACCACACTTCAAGAACTGGACGGTAAGTCCAGACGCTGGGGCCACGCAAATAGGTGGTACGAAGCAGTTGGATGTCTTTGAATGTCGCCATGAATGTCAGCGTTAGAGTGTGAGCTGCGGTCAAAGGCCACAGTCTGTGAAAAGAACGGCTATTGTGTGCGGGAGGTAAAACCGTCGCTGCTTGTCAGCCAAACCCACCCCTGATGCGTTCAAGGGTGTAGTTCCTACTTGGGCCGGGTGTGTTTTTGATAAGAATACGCCAAGCCCCAACCCATTGGCAGCTTAGCCAACGATGGGTTCTAACGATTCCAACATGCAACATCACCATCCTGTAGATGCCTCCGGCGTCTTCAATGGCCCTTTGGGGGCTGAATTGCGAGCGCAACTCGCACCCCATGAGAACGTTTTGACCGCGCTGACGGTTGACTTGACGGTGTCTTTGCGCTTTCAGCAGGGATTGATTGCGCTCACCGATGCCCGCATTGTGGGCAAAAATGCGGACAGCGAATGGCAATCCTGGCCTTTGGAAGGACATTTGCAACTGTGCCTGATTGACCACGCCGGGGTTGGCACACTGGAATTGCACGATGCACAGCAGCGTCTTGCTTTGTGGCGCTTTACCTTGAGTCAGCAGGCCCAGGTGCTGCGTTTTCTGCAGCGCTTTGAGCAACTGCGCGACGCAGCGGCCACGGGCAATTTGCAGGGGGCCTTGGTTCCAGTTGAGGAAAGCCGCTGCGCTGTGTGCAGCGAGATCTTGCCGCCCGACAGCGACGAGTGCCCAGCCTGCGCACGCCAAGCGGCACCCAAAACCTCGACCTGGGTGTTGCTGCGCATTGGTCGCTTTGCTACGCCCTACAAGGGCATGCTGATTTTGGGCTTTATCTTGACGCTGCTGTCCACAGCCGCCACCTTGGTGCCGCCGTACCTCACCATCCCCATCATGGATGACATTCTCATCCCTTACCAAACCGGCACGCCGATTGATACCTGGCTGGTGGGCATGTGCCTGGGCGGCTTGTTGTTGTCGGCCTTGCTGGCTTGGGGTCTGGGCTGGGCGCGGACCTGGGTCATGGCCAAGGTATCGGAGCGCATTGGCGCGGACATGCGCACCACCACCTATGCACACATGATGAAGCAGTCGCTGGAGTACTTCGGCGGCAAACGCACCGGCGATCTGATGAGCCGCATCAGCTCCGACACGGACCGCATCAACATGTTCCTGTCGCTGTATGCGCTGGATTTTGTGACCGACGTCATCATGATTGTCATGACGGCGGTTATCCTGGCCTCCATTAACCCGTGGCTGGCATTGGTCACGCTGGTGCCGCTGCCCTTTATTGCATGGCTGATCCAAAAAGTGCGGGGCCGCTTGAGCGTGGGCTTTGACCGCGTGAGCCGTGTCTGGGCCGATGTGACCAATGTGCTGTCCGACACCATTCCCGGCGTGCGTGTGGTGAAAGCCTTTGCGCAGGAAGAGCACGAGATCGAGCGTTTTCGCCAGGCCAATGTGCGCAATCTGGAAGCCAATGACCGCGTGAATAAGGTCTGGTCGCTGTTCTCGCCCACCGTCGGCCTGATGACCGAAATCGGTTTGCTGGTGGTCTGGGGTTTTGGCATCTGGCTGGTTTCACACGATCAGATCACCGTGGGGGTGCTCACGGCCTTCATTGCCTATATCGGGCGTTTTTACACACGGCTCGATTCGATGAGCCGCATCGTCAACATCACGCAAAAGGCCGCTGCAGGGGCCAAGCGCATTTTTGATGTGCTGGACCAAGTCAGCAGCGTCCCGGAGCCGAGCAATCCCGTACAGCTGCCTCCGTTGGTGCAAGGCCGTATATCACTGCATGACGTGGGTTTTCGCTACGGCAGCCGTCAAGTGATACGCAATTTGAATCTGGATATCCAGCCCGGAGAGATGATCGGACTGGTGGGGCATAGTGGTTCGGGCAAGAGCACGCTGGTCAACCTCATCAACCGTTTCTACGATGTGACAGAGGGCAGTATTCAATTGGATGGCATTGACATTCGCCGTCTGGCGGTGGCCGATTACCGTAGTCAGATTGGTCTGGTGCTGCAAGAGCCGTTCTTGTTCTTTGGTACGGTGGCTGAAAATATCGCCTATGGCAAACCCCATGCTTCACGCCAAGAAATTGTGGCGGCGGCGCGCGCTGCACATGCGCATGAGTTTATTTTGCGTTTGCCCCACGGTTATGACTCTGTGGTGGGCGAGCGCGGCCAAGGGCTATCGGGTGGGGAACGCCAGCGCATCAGCATTGCGCGTGCGCTGCTGATCAATCCTCGACTGCTGATCTTGGACGAGGCAACTTCGGCGGTAGATACGGAAACCGAAAAGGAAATCCAGAAAGCGCTGGACAACCTGGTGCAAGGGCGCACCACGATTGCCATTGCCCACCGCCTTTCCACATTGCGCAAGGCCAGTCGTCTGGTGGTGATGGACCGGGGCGAGATTGTGGAAGTCGGGCCGCATGAGGAGCTTATGGCTGCCAAAGGCGCTTACTGGCGACTGTATGAAGCCCAGGCGCGCCGTGCTGAAGAGGATGCACAGGCCGCTGGTTTAGTGATCAAGCAAGGAGAACCAGGGTGACGCAACTTCATACTGTGCAATTGGCTCGCAATGCCCATGGCCGCCTGACTCTGCGAATGGACGATGGCAGTTTGCACGAGGGCATTACACCGGTACGGGCCTTTCCTGTTGCGGCGCCGCTGGAAGGTATTTCTTTGGTGGGGCAGGATGGCAAGGAAGTCTATTGGGTCGAACACCTCGACAGTTTGGCGGCAGGCCAACGAGCGCTGCTGGAGGAAGAGTTCGCAGTGCGCGAGTTCATTCCTGTGATTGAGCGCATCGAGACCATTGATGCCATTTCGGTGCCCAGTGTGTGGACGGTCTGGACGGACAAGGGGCGCAGTTTTCTGTCCCTCAAAGCGGAGGAAGACATCCGGAAGCTGGAGGCGGCTCACCACCTCCTTATTACCAGCCGCGAAGGCATGCAGTACCGCATTCGTGATGTGCGGGAACTGGACAAAACTTCGCAAAAGTTTCTGGAGCGATTTCTATAACTCTTTGAATGTGTGGCCAGTTTTGTTAATCTGGCTCTCATTTCAAAAAATTTAAAAAACTCCTAAAGTTTTCTTGAAGCTTGTCGATTAAATAGACGGAAGCCGTTTCTGTCGCTGTTTTCCATTGCCAACCAAGGGCCTGTCATGCAAATACCACCCGTAGAACGTAATCCCATTCAGTGGACGAACACCCAAGGGGCTAATTTGTACTCGACAGGTGCCTCGGGTGCCGTGGCGATCCGGCCAGTACACCCCGTCAATCCGGTTGAATCGACCGACAAGCTGGGTGAAGGCGTAACGGTCTCCATCAAAAACCCGGAAAAACCGACCGATAAAAGCTTGAATGACCGCGACTGGACTGAGGTACAGGCCAAGCAGATCAAGCAAGAAGAGCAGGAGCCGCCCAAGGAGCCCCTCTACAAGCAGTTGATTGAGCACATTCAATCCATGTGGCGCGCCAGTGCCATGGCGGTAGAGGCTGCCCAAGAATCGCAAAAGGCGGACCAGCAAGAACGCAATATGCTGCAAGTGCGCACAGAGCCGTTGACCTACCAGGAACCTCGGGTCAAGCGTACCGGCGGTCTGTAAAGCAGGGCGAAGCGACATAGAGAGCCACCTTCGGGTGGCTTTCTTTTTTTAGCGTCGTGTTTAAGCGCCTGTGTTGGCAATACCGCTGCGCACATGACCGGAAGGCACGTGGGCGCTGGCGGACTGCACATGGCCGGTCTGGTCGTCAAAGAAGAAGTCGGGCGCAAATTCGCGCAGGAAAGCGCCTTTGGCCAAACCGCCGAGGAACATCGCCTCATCCACCTCAATCTTCCAGTCCATCAGCGTGCGAATGGCGCGTTCGTGCGCTGGAGCGCTGCGCGCGGTCACCAGGGCGGTGCGCAGGCTCATACCGCCGGTGTCGCCTTCCAATCCGGCTTTTTGCAATCGGTGCAGGGCAACCAGCAAGGGCTTGAAAGGGCCGTCAGGCAGCGGATGGGCTACATGCTCAATTTCATGGCGCAAAAACGCATCCAGCCCTTCGGCTTGGTACACGCGCTCGGCCTCATCGGAGAACAGGACCGCGTCGCCGTCAAAAGCGATGCGCACTTCTTGCGGATGGGCGATGCTGGCCCCCACCGATTCCGTCAGCACGCGGGCAGCGGGGTAGCCCAGGCCCAGTGCCTCGGTGACATCTGCCTCATTCGCAGACAGAAACAAGTGCGCGCCCAGCGGCCGCAAGTAGCCAAACGGGTCTCGACCTTGGGTAAAGACACCGCGCTGGATGCTGTCCAAGCCATGGGCCTTGGCGCTGCGGAATACACGCATGCCGCTGACAGGGTCATTGCGTGAGAGCACCACCACTTCCACGCGCCGCTGCCCGCCGTGGTTGAAGGCCAACAGCTTGCGGACCAAGGGCAGCGCCACGCCCGGGGTGGCGGGCACGTCCAGCCGCTCGCGCTGCAACTGCACATAAGCGGCAGGGTCTTGGTCGAAGAGCTGGTTTTCTGCTTCGAAATTGAACAGCGCGCGCGAGGAGATGGCGACCACCAGTTGGTCTTGCAGCGAAGTAGCCATGGCAGGTCGTGGGCTGGCTTATTGGGGCTGAATGGCTTGCGCAGCAATTTCCAGACTGCGCAGGCGCAAAGCGGCGTCGTACACATCAGTGACCAGGATTAGCTCGTCAGCCTCGGTGGCTTCCTGAATGCGGGCAAAGCCTTGGCGCACCGTCTCGGGGCCGCCGACTACCGACATGGCCAGAAAGCCCTGAATGGCCGCTTGCTCACGCGGGCCGATGGATTGCATGAAGTCCTCCACGGGCGGCGGCAGCTGGCCGCGCTGGCCGGTCAAGATGCCCAACACGCGTTGCTGGGTACTGGTCGCCAGCAGTTGCGCTTCTTCATCGGTGGGGGCGGCCACCACAGGTACGCCCACCATCACATACGGCTTGGCCAATGTGGCCGAGGGGCGGAACATGCTGCGGTACAGCTCAATGGCCTGGTGCAAAAAGCGCGGCGCAAAGTGCGAGGCAAAGGCGTAAGGCAAGCCCTTCATGGCCGCGAGTTGAGCCGAGAACAGGCTGGAGCCCAGCAGCCAAATGGGAATGTTGGTGTTAGTACCCGGTGTAGCGGTGATGCGCGCACCTTCTTGGGCGGGGCCCAGCAGGCGCTGCAGCTCGGTCACATCGCTGGGGAAATCTTGCTCGGTCTCCACTCGGTCGCGGCGCAGGGCGCGCATGGTGGCGCCATCAGTGCCGGGCGCGCGGCCCAGGCCCAGATCAATACGACCGGGATACAGCTCGGCCAAGGTACCAAAAGCTTCCGCCACGACCAGTGGTGCATGGTTGGGCAGCATGATGCCGCCGGAGCCCACACGGATGCGCTCGGTTTGACCGGCAATATGTCCAATCAGCACCGAAGTGGCAGAGCTGGCGATGCCGGGCATGTTGTGGTGCTCGGCCAGCCAGTAGCGCGTAAAGCCCAGGCTTTCCGCTTTCTGGGCGGTGGCTACAGCCAGATCCAGCGCTTGGCGCACAGAGCCGCCTTCGCGCACGGCCACCAAGTCCAGCATGGAAAGACGGGGAGTTTTGGAATACATACAGGCCTTCACCTTCAAAATAGAAGCAACTAGCCCTTGTGTTTGCTTGTTTTCACGGGCTTTTAAGCATGAAAGCAATGCAGATCAAGGGCTATCAGCTCACTTTTTAATCAATTCGCGCTGTTGAAGGGCATTCTTGCTCACAATAGCCACCAGCACCGCCCAGACCACGGCCACGGCCGCCACGCCCCAGTGGTTCTCGCCCATTTGCATGGAGATCACTGTCAGTGGCAAGGCAATCAGCGCGCCCAGACGGATCATCCGTTTGAGGATGAAAGTGCTCAGGCGCTCTTTCAACACGAGTAAAGCGATCAAGCTGGCGATGGCCAGCAAGCTGATGTAGAGAAAGGCATCACCACCATATGGTGTGGCCCAAGTGCGCAGGGGTTCAAACATGCAGGCATTGTGACAAAGATGCCCCGGCGCTGCCTTGGGTGAGCCCTTAGAAAAGAAAAGGCCAGCCTCGGCGTGGGAGGCTGGCCTGGCTGCACCAATGCAGCCTGGGCGCAGAAAATGCGGCTTAGGGAGCAATCGCCAGCGTGGTGCGCAGGTTCTCCCAAGCAGTGCCATTGAGGCGTTGCGAGTAGCTCAGCGCGGACGCTTCCGAGGTAAATGGGCGTTCTTGTCGGTAGACGTACACACTGCCGTTGTACTCGGCATAGCCACGCAACTGGCCTGTTCCGGGGACGTTATCAATCTGGATGTAACGGGAGCCACCGCGCGTGGCTATCGAGAAGCTGCTGTTAGGGAGGGCATTGCAGTTGCGTGGGTTGGTGACGCTGGGCATATCCACCTCACACCGGTATAAGGCGATGGTGTTGCTATCCACAAACGCGCTGCGTATTTGCTCGGTGGCGGAATACATGCCCAAGCCGCCTATCGTGCCCGCTGCCGTGCTCAGCACTACACCAGTGCTGGGGCGCGCCGCTATCAAAGCTTCCAGTGTCGGGGCGTTGAGCATGTCCCCCGCGGTATTGTTGATAAACAGCGGCTGATTCAGCTGCACGCTGACCGCAGTGATTAGCCGGGCACCCGCCGAGAACGTGGCATTACCCACTACGCTGGGCGTGATATCGATGGTGGCTGCATAAGGAATCCCGTGGGTGGTGTTGAGCACGGTATGACCAGTTTGCATGCGCGTGAGCACATCGGCCATCGCTTGGCCAGACACATCTTCTGCTGGCAGACTAAAGCCGTAATACAGGATCGATCCATCGCAATAGCTGGTGCGAGCAGGCAAGCCCCGCGTAGACAGGCGTGGCGGCTCACCGTTGCAGGCATTCCAGCCCTTGTCCGTCAGGTACATGGAGTTGGTGGTGGGGGATGCGGTGTACAACTGTGCGGCTGTCAGATCTACACCCCCAGCCTTGCCGGTACGCAGCTCGTAGCTGGTGGTATAGCCGTCGGCATTGGGCACGCCATCGCTGCTGCGAACAAAGACGCGGTACTCATTGACGCTCACATAGCGCAAACGACCCAGTTGCTGGTTGCTTTCTGCTGCATCGGAAGCCAAAGGCGTGCGCAATTCGCTGCCAATTTCCAGTGCAAAGGCGGTGACCTTGGCAGCGGTACGCGCGTTGTCCGCCAAGGTGGCGCTGGTGGAGCTGGGGGCAGACTGGTAGTCATAGATGTCGGCCACGGTAATGCGCAGTTGCAGCGCCACAGATTGCTCTGCCGTCGCCACATCGCTGGCACCCCGCTGGATATTGCGCTGCACCAAGGTCGTCAATGGGTTGATCTGCGCCGCTTTGCCTGCGGGTGCATGCAGCGTGAAGGCTTTTTGCGTCACAGTGCTGGCGGGGTCTTGGGCATCCACGGCGTTGGTGTCAATCTGGGCGATCAACGGTGCCTGCTGGGCCTGGGTCGCAGCGGCGGCATCAGTTGGCTGGTATTGGATGCGGTAGCTGCCGCTGCTGTCCGTGGCGCTGGAGGTGGGTTCGCCGCTGCCGCAGGCAGCGTTGCTGTTCAGATCCACGCACACTATGGCTTTTTCAATGCCTTGGTCAATCACTACCTTGCCCTGCCAAGTCTGCAGCGCGGGCGTAGTCGGTGTGGTCGGCGCTGTCGGCGTGGTGGGGGGAACCGTTGGTGCAGTGGGCGCCGGATCTCCATCACCGCCGCCGCAGGCGGCCAGGAGTGTCACGATCGTCCATGCAGCCCAAGCAGTCGGGCGGCACACCCAGAAAGGAATATTTTGCATAGTGAATTTGCCTCTCGGTACAAAGTGAGGTTCACGGAAAGCCCGCTTGACACAGTTGTAGCCAAAGGTAGAAAGAGAGACATCACCAAAATGAGTGAAGGGTTCCCCCTTATTCATCAACGCGCAGGACGGCCCTTTGCCACCTAAGGCTCACCGCGAATCCCGCGTCTTGTCTCCCTAAGGAAGTGATGGCTTATGCAACCCCTGAAGGCAAGCCCTTCCCCAGAAGCCGTGCTGCCCTTGGCAACGCTGGCCTATGAATGCGCGCTGGAGCCCAGCCGCTGGCCCGCCTTTCTGCAAATGTTTGGCGATGTGCTGCAGTCGCCCGCATGTTCGATGTGGGCCCACGACTTCAGCACACAACGGTCCGATATCGGCAACGCGGCAGATGGCCTGGGTCTGCATTGCGGCTTTGAAGCCAGTGCACTGGACAGCTTTAGCGCGCACTACTGCGAGACCAATGTGTGGCTGAGCAACCCCTTGATGCACCAGCCCGGCACTGTGGTGCACAGCAGTGCACTGTTCAGCGACCAGCATTTGCCCCGCACTGAGTGGTACACCGACTGGCTGCGTCCGCATGATTTTTTCTACTCCTGCGCAGCCGTGGTGGAGCATGCGCACGACCGCTCCTTCAACCTCACCGTGCTGCGCTCCCGCCGGGCGGGAAGGTATTCACCTGCAGAACTGGGCATGGTGCAAGCGCTGATGCCGCACCTTAAAACCGCCGTGGCCCTGCACCGCAAGCTGCACCACGCGCAAGCACTGGCGGCTGGCGGCGTGGCTTTGCTCGATAGCCTGCCGCTGGGCGTGGTGCTGCTGGATGCGCAAGCTGGCGTGCTGCATGCCAACCGCCAGGCGCAGACTTTGATGCAGCACACCCAGCTGATGAGCCTCCAAGCACTGAAAGTCCATGCTGCGCATGCCACGGCCGATCAATGGTTGCAGCAGTCCATCGGCCAATGCCTGCGCACTGCGCAAGCTATGGCGGGTCGCCGTGCGGAATCTGTGGGCAGCCCGCTGCACAGCGGTGAAGGCCGGCGTTTGCAGCACTGGAACGGCCAGCAGCTGCATGTGATGGTGGCACCGCTGCCCGTCGCCGCCCAGCCCTATGGCCTGCCCTGTGGTGCCGTGGTGCTGCTCAGCGACCCCAGCCGCATGTTGACGTCGCTGACCCAGTCGCTGCACAGCTATTACCGCCTGACCCCGGCTGAGGCCAAGCTGGTGCAGGCCTTGCTTCAAGGTCTGTCGCTCCAGGAATCTGCCCAACACATGGATTTATCAATCCACACCGTGCGCTCACAGTTCAAGACCGCTGCAGCCAAAGTGGGCGTGAGCCGGCAGGCAGACTTAGTGCGCGTGGTACTGATGGGGCCGGCCATGCTGCGCTGGCAAGAGGCGTTTGGCTAAGCTTGAGTTTGTGCTGACAGGCTGTGCAGCGCAGCCCCCATGCCTGCCCAGGGCCAACTGTACCATTGGCCAAAGCCCGGTGCGGGCAAGCTCCAGTCTTGTGCGCTGGGCTGGGCTTGGCCATAGCGCAGCAGCCATTGCACGCAGCGGATGACCCCGGCATGCGTCACCCACACCACATCGCGCTGGCCATGCTGGCTGTCGTGCTGCCAGCTATCCAGCAAGGCAGCGCGCACGCGCTGCAGCATGGCAGACAGGCTCTCGCCGCCCCCGGGGGCGTACAGGTACAGATCATTCGACCAAGCATCGATCTGCGCGCGGTCAATAGCGTTCCAGGCACAGCCTTCCCACATGCCAAAGTCCATTTCTTGCAAACGTGCATCTGCAGTCAAATTGGCCTCTAGCCCTTGTAAATCCAGGGCTAGCAGCTCACATCTTTGCAATGTTGAATGGCGTGCCACCCCTGTGCGTGGCAGCACAGGTGCCAAACGCAGGGCAGCTTGCAAGGTGGCACCAGGGTCAGCGGGCACATCCAGTTGGCCATAGCACACGCCCGGAGCAATCAGCGGCTGCGCATGACGCACCAGCCACAGTGCAGGGCCGTGCGCGTTCACAGGCATTGCGCCAGCAGTACGCCAGCGGTCAGGTACATGGCCAACTCACACGCTTGCTGGGTAGCGCCCAGGCAGTCGCCCGTCATACCGCCCAAACGGCGGTGAAAGCGCCACCCCATATAGGCCGTGATGAGAATGCCTGCCACGCCCACCCCCAGCAACAAGGTCCAGCCCAGATAGACCTGTACCGCCACGCAAGCTGGCAGGCACCACAACAAGCCCGTGACCACGCCGCGCCAAGACAAAGGCCGCCCAGCAATGTGCAGTGTTTTGGAGGTGGCCGGCAAGCTGACATGGCGCAGCGTGCGCATCAGCATCAGAGGCGCGCCGCGCGAGAGTACATGCACGCAGCACAGCAGCAGCGCCGCTGCGGCCACGTCGGAGTACATCAGCAGCGCTACAAAAACGATTTTGCCCAGCAGTACCATGCACAGCGCCATGACACCGTAAGCGCCCAGGCGCGAGTCTTTCATGACTTCCAGTGCGCGCTCAGCCGGCAGGTGACCGCCCAGACCGTCGGCCACATCGGCCATGCCGTCTTCATGAAAACCGCCGGTCAGCGCCAGTGTGGCGGCCGTGCTGAGCACTGCGGCCACCCAAGGCAGCATGGGGTGCTGCGGCAACAGAAAGTTGCAGGCCAGCACCACCGTGGCCGCACTCAGCCCGACCAGCCAGCCCACGCCAGGCAAATGCGCAGCGCTGGCTTGCTGCATCTCGGGGCTCCAGCCCACCCAGGCTGCCAGCCGCCCTGTGATGGGAATGCGGCTGAAAAACTGAATGGCCAGCAGATAGTGGCGCAGGGCTTGCATGCAGAGGTCGGACTTTCAAAAAATGGAGCTACTGGCCCTTATCCAATAAGGGCTACAGGCCAAAAAGACTCCAAACTTTATTTCAAGAACAACTGGTAGGCCGGGTTGTGGGTTTCTTCCACCCAGGGGTAGCCCAGTTGTTTCAGGAAGGCGTCGAACTTCTTGTGGTCCTTGGGCGGCACTTGCATGCCCACCAAGATGCGGCCGTAGTCTGCGCCCTGGTTGCGGTAGTGGAACAGCGAGATATTCCAGGTCGGTGCCATCAGACTCAAAAACTTAAAGAGCGCGCCGGGCCGCTCGGGGAACACAAAGCGCAGCAAGCGCTCTTCCTGTGCCAATGGTGAATGGCCGCCCACCATGTGGCGCAGATGTTCCTTGGCCATCTCGTCAAAGGTCAAATCCAGCGCGGCAAAGCCGTTTTTCTCGAAGTTCTTGGTGATCTTCTCGCTCTCGCCCTTGGCGGCGGTGGTCAGGCCGACAAACACATGCGCCTTGCTGTTGTGGCTAATGCGGTAGTTGAACTCCGTCACATTGCGCGGACCACCGGGCAGCTTGCCCACGACTTCGCAGAAGCGCTTGAAGCTGCCGCGCTCTTCCGGAATGGTGACGGCAAACAGTGCTTCGCGCTCCTCACCCACTTCGGCGCGCTCGGCGACAAAGCGCAGGCGGTCAAAGTTCATGTTCGCGCCGCACAAGATGGCGGCATAGGTCTCGCCCCTGGTCTTGTGCTTGGCCACGTACTGCTTGATAGCGGCCACGGCCAGCGCGCCCGAGGGCTCGACGATGGAACGTGTATCCACAAAAATGTCTTTGATGGCCGCGCAGACCTGGTCGGTGTCGACCTCGATGTAATCGTCCACCAAGTCCTTGGCAATACGGAAGGTTTCCTCGCCCACCAGCTTGACCGCCGTGCCGTCGGAAAACAGGCCCACATCGGCCAGTTCGATGCGTTCGCCCGCTTGCACCGACTGCAGCATGGCGTTGGAATCCTTGGTGTGCACGCCAATGACTTTGATTTCAGGACGCACGGCCTTGATGTAGTTGGCCACGCCGGAAATCAAGCCACCGCCGCCGATGGCCACAAACACCGCATCCAGACGCTGGCTGCCCAGCTTTTGCAGCTGGCGCAGCATTTCCATGGCGATGGTGCCTTGTCCCGCGATGACGTCGGGATCATCAAACGGATGCACAAAAGTCAGTCCTTGCTGCTTTTGTAGCTTGATGGAGTGCTTGTACGCATCCGAATAGCTCTCGCCCGCCAGCACGACTTCACCACCCAATGCGGCCACGGCATCGACTTTCAGCTGTGGCGTGGTGGTCGGCATCACGATCACGGCGCGGCAGCCGAGTTTTTTGGCACTCATCGACACGCCTTGGGCATGGTTGCCTGCCGAGGCGCAAATCACGCCCTTGGCGAGCTGCTCCGCCGTCAGGTGCGCCATCTTGTTGTACGCACCGCGCAGCTTGAAGCTAAACACCGGTTGCTGGTCTTCGCGCTTGAGCAGCACTTTGTTGTGCAGGCGACGGCTGAGATTTTTGGCAGGCTCCAGATCCGACTCAATGGCTACGTCATAGACGCGGGCATTCAAGATCTTGGTGAGGTAATCGAAAGGGGTAAGTGTCTTTTTCTCAGTCATACAGCGACAAACTAGTGGCTAGCAGGCGCTGAGGTGAGTGCCCGCAAAACCTCACATCATAGGGAGGTCAACCCCCGAGAAGGCATGTTGCTCCTGCAGGGGCGGCATCGCGGGCAAAAAAAAGCCCCGAGCCGCAAGGGCTGGGGGCTGAATCCACCGTTAGAGGAGGTGGAGGAGACAAGGGGTGCGCTACAGTAGCCAAGGCTTGCTGAGGTTGTGTTGCTTGACAACCAAGCAATGAACGCAGAGGCGCATTGTAGCTTGGATAATGTTGCGTTGCAACAAGGTTTCAGCGTTTACTGAAATATCAGTCCTTCTTGCAGGGGCTTGGATGTCAGAACGCTACTGTTTTTGAATGAATAAGGAGAGATTTATGGAATGCACCGTCAGCTGGACCGGCGCAACAGGCACACGCTCGGGCATGGGCTTTATTGCGGAGACTGGCAGCGGCCATGTGCTGGCCATGGACGGCGCCTCCGATGAGCGCAATCCTGCCAATGGCGGCCAGAACCTAGCGCCCCGGCCTATGGAGGCTTTGCTGGCAGGAACCGGTGGCTGCACCGCCTATGACGTAGTTCTGATCCTGAAGCGCGGCCGCCACGATGTGCGCGGTTGCTCCGTCAAGTTACAGGCCGAGCGTGCCGAGGTGGAGCCTAAAGTTTTCACCGCCATCAATATGCACTTCACGGTCACCGGCAAAGGTGTGCCCGCCAGCGCCGTCGAGCGTGCGATTGCCATGAGCCATGAAAAATACTGCTCAGCCAGCATCATGCTGGGCAAAACTGCCGCCATTACCACCAGCTTTGAGATTGTGGAGGCTTGATCGCAAAAAATTGCGTAGGGGATCAATCTGGTCAAAAGGGCGCTTCATGCGCCCTTCGTGCTCCAGAAGCGGGCTGCTCTACCGGTATATCTATACCTTATCTATCTATATATGGTGTGCCGTTGTCGTCATCACTTTGGCCGCCATGCGCATCAGCGCCTGCACCGGTGGCGGCAGCAACATGGCTCCAGCTTCCAAAGCTTGATCAGCGTGGCGCTGCTCATCATCACGCATGCGCTCCACCACGGCGCGCGAAGCTTGATCTTCCAAAGGCAAACGATCGAGATGGCTATCAAGATGCGCTGCGACTTGGTTTTCTGTTTCCACCACAAACCCCAAACTCACCGCATCACTGACTTTGGCTGCGGCAAAGCCAATGGCAAACGCACCTGCAAACCACAGTGGGTTCAGAAAGCTTGGGCGATCACCCAATGCGCTCAGGCGCTCTCGCGTCCAAGCCAAGTGATCGGTTTCTTCCCGCGCTGCGTCCAAAAGGTACTGGCGTAATGCCTCGTCGCGTGTGACCAGGGCCTGGGCGTTGTAAAGCGCCTGCGCGCAGACTTCTCCCACATGGTTGACTCGCATCAATGCTCCGGAAAGCTTGCGCTGCTCAAGCGTCAGTTGCTCCATGTCTTGCCCCTCACCATACTGTCTGGCCGGAGACGTTTCTGCTGCTTGCGGATTCGCAAAAACCGTACGTAGCGCGGTGTCTGCAGCTATCAATAGTTTGTCCATATTTTTAAAATGAGTGTGATTGCCAACATCTAATGTTGCCGCAGTAGAACGGGTTATTTGTATTGTCGCAGTTACGTCTTTCCGTGACATTTGGGTGTCAGTTGACTGCGGCGCCAAAGATGTTGTTTGAGAGCAACAAAAAGGGCCGAAATCCATCGCTAAAGGGGGAATTCCTTTGCGCAAGCCAGTCCAGTCTGTTGCAATAAGCCCAACTTCCCCACCAGGAGGTTGGCGCGCATAGCAGCGGCAAGCTTGAAAAAGCTGGCAAACAAGCTGCACGTGCCTTCAACAAACCTTGGAGTAATCGAAATGAAAAAATCCCTGATCGCCTTGGCAGCTCTGTCAGCTTCCGGCTTCGTAATGGCCCAGTCCTCCGTAACTTTGTTCGGTGTGGTTGATACTGGCGTGACTTACGTAAACGGCGCTGACAACTGGTCCGGTATGACTTCCGGTAACAACTCCACAAGTCGTCTGGGCTTCCGTGGTACAGAAGATCTGGGTGGCGGCCTGAAGGCTCAATTCTGGTTGGAAGCTGGTTTGAACACAGACGCTGGTGATGGCGCTTCGGGCGGTGCTAGCGGCACAGGCTTGGAATTCAAGCGTCGTTCGACCATTGGTTTGCAAGGTGGCTTCGGTGAAGTGCGCATGGGTCGTGAATTGACCGCAGCTTACAACGCAGCAAGCCGCTACGATGTGTTCGGTACAGTGGGTGTTGCTCAGTCGCGCGCATGGTCGCAAGGTGGCAACCAAATCCGTATCAACAACATGGTGAGCTACTACACACCTAGCTTTGGCGGTTTCAAGGCTGCTGTGAACTACGGTTTTGGTGAAGCAACACAATCGCGTGATGGTCGTTACTTCGGTGCGTCCTTGACATATGACAATGGTCCTCTGAGCTTGGGCCTTGGTGCAGACCGCCTGAATGCTGGTGGCAATGCTGCTGCTACTCAGGACATCACTGCTTATGCAGTGGGTGGTTCCTACAATTTCGGCGCTGCTAAGTTGGCTGCTGCTTACCGCACTCAAGAAAACAAGCTGGGCGGCGCAGCTGTTGATCGCACAGCCTACTTGATCGGCTTGTCGGCTCCTGTTGGCGCTGCTGGCGAAGTAAAGGTTTCGTACAACCGTTACGAAACTGAAGTAAACGGTGGAGCCGATCAAAAGGCCGACCAATTCGGTCTGGGTTACGTGCATAACCTGTCCAAGCGTACAGCCGTATACGGCACTTACGCTTACATCAAGAACAAGAATGGCGCTGCTATTTCTTTGGGTAACGGTGGTTTGGACGACGGTAAGCAACATGCTATCCAAGCTGGTGTTCGCCACGCTTTCTAATTGTTTGCTGGCTTAGGCCAGTTTTCAGTCAGAAGAAAAAGCCAGCCTTCGGGCTGGCTTTTTGCGTTGTTGCACTGGTTTCGCAGGGAAAACCAGTGTGGTAAATCTGCGAAAGCTCCTTTGTCGAACGAGTGTGCTTTTTTAGAATGAAATGGCAACTAGCTCATACGATTAACACAAGGAGACAAGCAGATGCATAAGAAAACAGCAATTGCTACAGCCGTAGCATTCGCCACTTTGATAGGTGTCGTCGGGACTGCCCAAGCGCAGTCAGCAAGCAAAGTTGAGTTGTGGGGGATTGTGGATGCTGCTGTGCGCCATACCAACAACCAAGGTGCTGCGCGCGGCAATAAGACTGAGATGGTTGGCGGCGGCATGTCGCAAAGCCGCTGGGGTATTAAAGTGACGGAGGATCTAGGCGGTGGTTCATCCGCACTGGTAGAGCTAGAAAACCGTTTAAATGCTGATGATGGCAGTGTCAGCACTCCATTTTTTCAATTGGCCTATGTCGGTTTGCAAGGTCCGTATGGTCGCTTGACTATGGGCCGTCAGTGGAATGTCTTGTTTGATGTAGTGACAAGCACCTATGCTTCTTTCCCATATTCACCTTATATGGATGCATACAAACCTGAGCTGGGCATGGCAGTGGGTGCGAGAAATAGCAATATGTTGAAATACACTTTTGCCACACCAACAAGGAGCTTTGTTGGTTCTTTGCAGTATTCTTTCAAAGAAAGAAACGATACGGAGGCCATCGAAAACACCGCCTTGAGTGGTGGAAATCCTGCTCCTTTAGTTCCAGGCCTTGTGAGCAGCACGTTGACTGGCGGCGCACTCAAGACAATGGGTGGATATCTGCGTTATTCCAACAGCGGCGTTTCTTTAGGTGCCGGGTATCTGCGCACCGAATTGCCAGGAGGCTCTGATGTCGATGCCTGGACTGCAGGCGGCTCTTATCGCTCAGGTCCTCTTTACTTGAATCTGGGCTACGGACTGAACAAGTTAAAAAATAATGCAGTGTCTACAACTAATATTGTGGCGGCCACCCGAGCTACTTTGCGCAACGCTGTAGATGGCGCTATCTTGAACCAGCTCTGGGGCGGACAAACCAGTGGTGGCTTTCAGGCTGGCGATGCCAATAAGCGACAAATGCTGAAGGTAGGATTCGGCTATCAAGTGACGCCCAAGGTGAATGCAGGCCTTCATTACTTTCATGCCAAACAATCTGGATCGGGAACGGGCGCATCCAACGGAAAAGCAAACTTCATGGTTGGTGCAGTGGACTACGCATTTAGCAAACGCACCGATGCATATTTTGCAGTTGACCACACTAAGGTAAGCGGCGGCACCAATATGTTTATTGATGCTGCTAGCCAAGCACGGACGAGAACTGGTATTACAACAGGCATCCGCCATCGCTTCTGATCGCGTAACCAGACCAATAAAAAACCGGCAGCAATGCCGGTTTTTTATTGGTGTCTTGAGTTAAATCTCATAACGTTTACTTTGCAGGCTTGCTCTCAAGTTTTGTGATTTTTCGGCAAGGCTATCTCCTATTTTCAGAGCGACAGCTGTAGCCAAGATATCAATGATTAAGAGATGTAACAGACGTGATGCCATCGGGCTGTAAAGATCTGATCCTTCGTGATTGTTGGCAGCTAAAAGAATATGGCAGGCATCCGATTGCGGCGTGTGGCTGGAGGTAATAGCAATGACCGTTGCTCCCCTCTTTTCAGCAGTTTTTGCCACATCAACTAGATCCCGTGTACGACCTGAGTTGGAAATAAAAATCACGCAGTCGCCCGGCTCCAGCATGGTCGCCCCCATGGCTTGAATGTGGGTGTCGCTAGTAGCTTGGCTGGTAATACCGAGCCTAAAAAACTTGTGCTGCGCATCATGAGCCACTACACCAGAGTTGCCCACGCCATAAATCTCCAGCCTTTTCTTTTGATGCCATGCCCCCACAATGGAGTTCACAGCTTGTTCCATTGCCTGAGGTGATGCGTCATTGCGGTATTGCAAGAATGCTGCCACCGAGTTGTCAATGACTTTGACTAAAACGTCAGAAGTTTTGTCATCGATGTTGACGCTGCGGTGCACATAGGGAACACCTTCCGCTACGTTGCCCGCTAATTTGAGTTTGAAGTCCGCCAAGCCGTCATAGCCCAGACTACGACAAAAGCGCACAACCGTGGGTTTGCTAACATTGGCTTTTTCTGCCAATTCACGCACAGGCAAGCGTGCAAAGCTGTGGGGGTCTGCCAGCACGAGTTGTCCCACCCGTTGCTCGGCGGGTGCCAGAGAAGGCAAAGAGGCGGAAATTCGGTCAAGCATGCAAAAGGCCTTGAAATAATCACTGAAAGGTGAGATTTTGCGCCAGTTGCAACAAACCAAGTGGGCCCGAGGCTTTGCCGATGTGCTTCATGCAAGGCGCACTACACTAGCTCTTTCGCGGTAGCAACACACAACAAGCATCGAGACACAATGAACCAATTGGAGCAACTGAAGAGCTACACCGTGGTGGTGGCCGATACGGGGAATTTCCAGCAACTCGCGCAATTCAAACCCCGCGATGCCACCACCAATCCCTCATTGATTGTGAAGGCCGTACAGCAGCCGGAATATCGCTCTTTGCTGGTGCAGGCGGCGCAGCAACTGCCAGACCGGCCCATGGATGAGGTGGTTGATCGTTTGTTGGTGAAGTTTGGCTGTGAAATTTTGTCTGTTGTGCCGGGCCGCGTGTCTACCGAAGTGGATGCGCGCCTGTCGTTTGATACGCACGCCACCGTAGCGCGCGCAGAACGCTTGATTGAGCTGTACCAAGCTGCAGGCATCCATACCGACCGGGTGCTAATCAAGATCGCGGCGACGTGGGAGGGCATTGAGGCGGCACGCAGGCTAGAGCAGCGCGGTATTCGTACTAATCTCACATTGCTGTTCTCCCAAGCGCAGGCGATTGCCTGTGGACAGGCCAAGGTGCAGCTGATTTCGCCTTTCGTGGGGCGTATTTATGACTGGTACAAAAAGCAAGCGGGTGCACAGTGGAATGAGCAGGCCATGTCAGGTGCCAATGATCCCGGTGTGCGCTCGGTACGCGCTATTTACGACTACTACAAGCACTTTGGTATTGCGACTGAGGTGATGGGGGCGAGCTTTCGCAATACCGGGCAAATCGTGGCCTTGGCAGGCTGTGACTTGTTGACGATTGCGCCCGAGCTTTTGGCCCAGCTTGGCGACAGCACAGCGCCGGTTGCCCAGGCCCTGAATGTCAGCGCAGCGCAGCAGCAGACGCTGCAAGCCGTGCAGTATGACGAAGCGCAATTTCGTTTTGCACTGAATGAAGATGCCATGGCCACCGAGAAATTGGCGGAAGGTATCCGGGCTTTTGTGGCCGATGCCATCAAGCTAGAGCAGCTGCTGGCTGCAGTCTGATCGTTACACTCAAAGGCTGCGCCCCGTCTGGCGAGCTATGGAAACACTTTATGCATTCAGTCGTCATCAGCGGCACTGGCTTGTATCAGCCGCCGTACACCATTAGCAATGCAGAGCTGGTGGAAGCCTTCAACCACTATGCCGATATTCAAAATGAGCGCTTGGCCTCTGAGATTGCCTCAGGCGCGCGCGAGGCCATTGCGCACTCGAGCGTAGAGTTCATTGAAAAAGCTTCTGGTATTCGCCAGCGCTATGTGATGGAAAAGGCCGGGGTGCTGGACCCTTTGCGCATGTACCCTCGCTTGCAAGCGCGCAGCGATGATGCGCTATCAATGATGGCGGAGATTTCGGTGGCTGCCGCGCAAGACGCCTTGGCGCGCGCCGGAAAAATGGGAGCGGATGTGGATATGGTGCTGTGCGCAGCCTCCAATATGCAGCGTGCCTACCCCGCCATTGCGGTGGAGGTACAGCAGGCCTTAGGTGCCACAGGCTATGGCTTTGACATGAATGTGGCGTGTTCTTCGGCCACATTTGCCATGGAGCAAGCGGTGAATGCGGTGCGCTGCGGCACGGCCAAATGCGTGCTCATCGTGAACCCCGAGCTCACTTCTTCGCACATTGAATGGCGTGATCGGGATTGCCATTTCATCTTTGGCGATGTGTGCACGGCGGTGCTGATTGAGCGGGCCGATACGACCAGCACCTCGGACGTATGGGAAATCGTTGGTACCCATCTGGCCACCCAGTTTTCCAACAACATTCGCAATAATTTTGGTTTCATGAACCGCAGCGAAGACAGCGATTCCGTGGGGCGCGACAAGACCTTCCGCCAAGAAGGACGCAAGGTGTTCAAGGAAGTAGTGCCGATTGCCGTGGCCCACATTGAAGCGCACCTGGAAAAGCTGGGTCTGACGCCGGCACAGGTGCGGCGCTATTGGCTGCACCAGGCCAATCAGGGCATGAACCAACTGGTTTTAAAGAAGTTGCTGGGTGAGGCCAGCAACGACCGCGCACCGCTGATTCTGGATGAGTTTGCCAATACCGCATCGGCGGGTTCCATCATCGCCTTCCACAAGTTCAACAGTGATTTGGCCGCGGGCGACATGGGGGTGATCTGCTCATTTGGTGCGGGTTATTCGGTAGGCAGTGTGGTGGTGCGCAAGCACTAAGAACCGCTCACGCCACCCCGTAAGTGCTTGTGGGTCTCAATAGGAGTAATCGTTTGGTTTGTTATGAAGCGCCAGAGTGGGCGCAGCTGCAGTCGCACTTTCATGCCTTACAAGGCGATTTTGATTTGCAGCGTGCCTTTGCGCAGGATGCGCAGCGCTTGGCCCGCTTGAGTCAGGCCGCCCCTTATGTGTTTGCGGATTTGTCCAAAAACTGGATCCAGGCAGACACTGAGACATTGCTGGGCCAGCTGGCCCAGACTTGCCAGGTTGCCGCGCAGCGCGACGCCATGCTGGCTGGCCAGCCCATCAATGGCACGGAAGGGCGCGCCGTCATGCACTGGCTGCTGCGCACCCCGGCGGATGGCGGTTTGCTGCGTGAACACCCTGTCACCCAGGACTGGGACGGCTCCATGCGGCAAGCATTAAGCGATGTGCATGGCAGTTTGGAGGCCATGCTGCAACTGGCAGAGCAATTGCGTGCGAACGCGCAGATCACCGACGTGGTCAATATCGGCATTGGTGGCTCCCACTTGGGGCCGGAAGTGGTGGTGCAGGCACTCGAAGACTGGGTGGATACGGGCAAGAACTTCCACTTTGTTTCCAACGTTGACGGCCATGAGCTGGGGCATGTGCTGCGCAAGGTCAAGCCTGAGAGCACCTTGTTTCTCATAGCATCTAAATCATTCACCACCGCCGAAACAATGCTCAACGCGCATTCTGCCCGTACGTGGTTCTTGGCCCATGGTGGCAGTGCCGATGCGCAGGCCACATGCAGTATTGACCGGCATTTTGTGGCGCTCACCACCAATACCGAAGCCGCAGCGCAGTTCGGCATCTCGCGCACCCTGGGCTTTTGGGACTGGGTGGGTGGGCGATTTTCGCTGTGGTCAGCCATTGGCTTGCCAATTGCGATAGCCATTGGCGCCCTCCAATTTCGCCGCATGCTGGATGGCGCGCATGCCATGGATGCGCATTTTTTTACGGCCGCGCATGCGCAGAATTTGCCCGTGCGTTTAGGGCTGCTGGATGTCTGGAATCGCAATTTTTGCGGCTTTGGCAGCCGCTGCGTGGCACCGTACAGCCATGGGCTGCGTCGACTGACGGCCTATCTGCAGCAGCTGGAGATGGAAAGCAATGGCAAGCGTGCGACCCGTGCGGGGCAGCCGCTGGCGGTGCCGACCTCGCCGGTCGTATGGGGCGAACCGGGCACTAACGGCCAGCACGCCTTTTTCCAGATGCTGCACCAAGGCCCGGATGTCATCCCAGTGGAGTTTATTGCATTGCGCGACGGCGGCAAGTACCTGGGTGCACACCACCAAAGTCTGGTCATCAATGCGATTGCACAGGCGCAGGCCCTGATGGTGGGGCGCAGTGGCCAAGGTGTGGCGCGGGATTGTCCAGGTAACCGGCCCAGCACGTTCTTGCTGCTGGATGCGCTGGAGCCCGCATCGCTGGGTGCCCTGATTGCGCTGTATGAACACCGCATTTTTGTCTCGGGCGCAGTCTGGGGCATCAACAGCTTTGACCAGTGGGGGGTGGAACTGGGCAAACAGCTGGCCCAAGGGCTGCGCGAGCGTCAGCGCAGCCACGATTGGCAGGGGGTGGACCCGTCCACCGTCGCCTTGATGCAGCGATTGGCGGCATCGCCCGTTAATGGCAACTAAAAACGGCAACTAAATAAGTGAGCTGCTAGCGTTTGATGCTTAAGCGCTAGAGCCACTTTTGATACTTAACACCTAACTTGCTCCATCGAGATAAAACAAAAGGCCGCTTGCGCGGCCTTTTGTTGGTGTGCGGTGATCGAAGCCTTGCGGCCCCGATCAGCAGCGGGGCAATTACATGCCCATGCCGCCCATGCCACCCATACCGCCCATACCACCCATGTCAGGAGCACCAGCGCCTTCAGCCTTAGGGGCTTCAGCGATCATGCACTCTGTGGTTAGCAGCAAGGAAGCCACGGAAGCAGCGTTTTGCAGTGCAGTACGTGTCACCTTGGTAGGGTCCAAGATACCCATTTCCAGCATGTCGCCGTAGGTGTCGTTGGCAGCGTTAAAGCCGAAGTTGCCTTCGCCCTTCAATACAGCATCCACCACCACCGATGGCTCGCCACCAGCGTTGGCCACGATTTCGCGCAGAGGCGCTTCGATGGCTTTGAGCACCAGCTTGATACCAGCGTCTTGCTCAGCGTTGTCGCCCTTCAGGCTGCCAATCGCTTGCTTGGCGCGCAGGAATGCCACGCCGCCGCCGGCTACGATGCCTTCTTCCACAGCAGCGCGGGTAGCGTGCAGGGCGTCTTCAACGCGGGCCTTCTTTTCCTTCATTTCGACTTCGGTGGCAGCGCCGACCTTGATCA
>JADKLW010000027.1_pt1 | contig 111209 bp, 104 predicted proteins | sample 8641881 | NCBI WGS metagenome assembly JADKLW01 (sample SAMN16272185, study PRJNA661076) | feces metagenome | isolation source: fecal sample from diarrhoea affected cattle B | host: Bos taurus | place: South Africa: Lokaleng Village, Mahikeng | collected 2019-09
CTGGCTCATGCAGCAAGCCTACAGCTTGCGGCAGGTTGATTTATGCAACAACGCCTTGCTAACTCTGAAGTGTATTCAGCTAGAAACCCTTTTATGAGGTTGCAGGTGAAATCGCTGATATTGTCTTTTCCAACCCCTTCTTTAACTAGGCTTAGTTTTCCAATATGAGATCCGCCTATGCTCTCTTCTCCAAAATCTTTAAATATTCCGGAAAGACCGTGCTTTAATGATTGAGCAAATTTTCCAGCAAGACCATTTCCTCCGTTACCATTTTTACAAAATCCAAACCAATTTTGTTTGACTTCTGGAAAATAATACCAATGTTTTATTAATCCATCTGTTATTTTCTCATTAGATTTTGATTTTAAGAAAACAACATATTTTATTATCTCTTTATGGAGAATTTTTAGTTTTTCGTCATCGCTATTAAATATAAGAAATGGATCAATGAATAATGGTAAGTCGTTGATTAAAGAAATGTTAAATGCACCATATTCTGAAATAATATTTGGTGAAACATTGAATATATCGGAGAAATATATTTTTATTGATAATTTTTTTTGCATTTTAAATAAATAAGATTAATTAAATGTGAATTCGTCAGGCCACAAAAAATAAGGCCCAAACCGTGACTTCGCTACAAACTCAATCCCTGCTTGTTTTGCCGCAAGGGTGAGGTAATGCCGATCCCCTTCAACCGTTAGCAATTGCACGGCCACCGCTTTCGCCAACCAATCCGCAGTTTTCATCCCATGCTTTTGGGCGATTTTGGAGGTGGAGAGTTTTTGCGGGCCGTTGCCGTTGGGGCGCGCTTCGTCGTCGGTGGCATCGGTGCTGTCGCTGGCGGCGGTTGCTTCGTCCGCAGTACTCACGCGCTCCATGCTGATGCGTACTTCATCGCTGATGCGGATGATGCGTTGCGCTTCTTCGTAGGTGTCTTTGTAGAGTTCGGCGTCGTCCTCGCGGCGGATGAGGATGCCCATTTCGTTGTTATTAATCTGGCTGAACTCATACAGGTTCAGGCTGGTGACGATGGCATCCGACTCATTCAGGTAGCACTTGGCGTGCAGGTTTTTGCAAAAGCTGGTGCGGATATAGCTTTGCCCTTTGAGCCATTCAATCTCTTGCGGCTGCAATTCGCTTTTGCCGTAAACGATGCGCACATCAATCTTTAAGCGGTTCTTGTCTTCCAGCAGCTCTTTCATGCGGTCATTGAGCTTGAGGAAGGGGCTAATCAGCACCAACCTGTCTTTCGCTCCTTTGATGAGTTCTTCGAGGAAGTAGTTGGTCGCAGAGGTGTTAAGAAACTTGGCCATGCTGTCCCGATTGCTTTGAAAGTTATGTCCTACATTGCAGTCTAGAAACCTTGCCCCGTCTTGCGAAGTAGGGCGTTGTATTTGCAAGGAATCGCCGGAGAGGTGCTTGCATTCACCGCCTAAATCCAACAGCGTTTAAAAATTTTTAGCAAAAATTGCCTCCAGCCCAATAACAGTAAGGGCAGCCAGCTATCAATTCAATAAAAATCAAAGCCCATAAAGCGCAGAGCATGCAAGCCACAACCAGACCTGCCGCAACGCAGTTGCGAGACAGGTCTGTCTGCTCGTGGAAGTCCTTCATATTTCCGGCGGCTGTTTGAGCAGAGTGACGCAGGAACGCCGCGAGTTCCGCCGGACAGCCGTCGGCAGACGCGCTTCTTTGGTGACTTTCTTGTCGCGGACAAGAAAGTTACTCGGCAGTCGGGCCGAGACCTGACCAGCAGCACCAAAAACAAAAAATATGAATAAAAACCGCCTCCAGCCCAATAGCAGCAAGGGCTAACAGCTATCAAATCATCAATACCTGTACAGCCTCAAAGCCATTCTTAACAAAACCAAAAATCAACCAAGTGAGGTAAGTTTTTCTGAATGAAACTAATTAATTAACAACTTTCATTAAAGCAATCAGATCCCTAGAATTTTTGGAGCAAGCTCATAAATAAACAGGAGACATTCCATGGACCCGACGTTTTCTTCCGATATCGAAGCCGTGCGCGATTTGGTGATTCGCTTTATGCAGACCGAAGTCGTCCCCGTGATGGATGACTACGAAAAGCGCGCCGAGTTTCCTCGGGAGCTGGTGGCGAAGGCGGGTGCGGCGGGTTTGTATGGCGCAGTGTTCCCTGAGTCGGTGGGCGGCAGCAATATGGGCTACCTGGCGGCGGCAGTCATTCAAGAAGAGATGGGCCGTCTGGATGTGCGCTTCGCGGCGTGCAATAACCAGCAGGGCTCCACCTGCCCGAGCTGTATTTACTTGGGCGGCACCGCTGAACAGGTTGAGCGTTACGTGCCCAATCTGCTGGCGGGGAAGACGATTGGGATGATGTCGCTGACCGAGCCCGGCGGCGGCTCAGACCCTGAAGGCAATATGAAAACTTTTGCCAAGCGCGATGGGGATGTGTACCGCATCAGCGGGCAAAAGATGTGGGCGTCAATGGCCAACCAGACCGATGTGGGGGTGTTGCTGGCGAAGACCGACCGCAATGCGGGTGCCAAGGGGGTGACGGCTTTTATTGTGAAGCCCAAGCAGTTCCCGGGCTGGAATGCCCAGCCGGTGCCGATGCTGGGTTTGTCCAAATCCATGCGCACCAATGTGCTGTTTCTGGATGATTTCGTGGTGCCGGTAGAGGATCGCTTGGGCGAGGAGGGCGAGGGCTTCAAGATTGTGATGCGTGCTTTGCAGCCAGGGCGGGTGACGATTGCAGCCAAGGCGCTGGGCGTGGCGCGTGCGTGTTTTGAAGAGGCCGTGCGCTACGCCAATGAGCGCGAGATGCGCGGTCAGCCCATTGGGCGCTATCAGATGATTCAGTCTGACATTGCAGAGATGGCTTGTGCGATTGAAGCCAGCCGTGCGTTGGTCTACAAAGTGGCGCAAATCATGGACATGGGTGGGCCTTCCAACCGCATGGCGGCCATTGCCAAGTACCACGCATCGCAAACGGCCAAAATGTGCGCCGACAAAGCCACGCAGATTTTTGGAGGCTACGGGCTGGCGGAGGAATACCGTATCTCGTGGCTGCGTGCCTATGCCGACTTGTTCTTCACCGGCGAGGGGACTGCGAATGTGCAAAAGATGGTGATTGCCGAAGATGCGCTGGGCTACAAAGTGGCCGACCGCCACCACGGCAAAACCGGTCTGCGTGAGATTCGCCAGAAAGAAGCGGTGTAGCGCTGAGTTGTTGCCCCTCCAGCAACGGAGATAGGCCGCAGTCAAGCGCCAACCAGCCGTCGGCAGATGCGTTCTTTGATTCCTTTATTGCGCGACAAGGAAAGAATTCGGCAGTCGGGCCGAGACCCAACCAGCTTCCACCTTGTCGTAAGGGCTGTTGTCCGACTTGCCTATGCGGCTTCGCACGCCGCTCTGTGCGCGCAACGGGCAACACACTTTTAGCAGCCCCATGCGCTACGCGTACTGCGAGGCTGCTCTAGCACAGGGGGTTTCACTCGATCTACACCATTGCCCCCTGCACTCCACCGAGGCGGACACAAAGGGGTTTGAGTATGGCGATCACGAGAAGACAGATGTTGCTGGGCACAGGCGCTGTCGTCGTAGTAGGTGGGGTGGCCATGACGGTGCCGATGCTGCGCAGGCCGGGGCACATGGCTCCCTCGGTATCGCGTGCATCGCCAGTGGCAGGTGATACCGAGCTGCCAGCACAGGCCGATGTGGTGGTGGTGGGAGCGGGCATCATGGGTGTCGCTACCGCCTATTACCTGGCGGAGAAGGGCCTGTCTGTGGTGGTGTGCGAGAAAGGCCTGGTGGCGGCAGAGCAATCGAGCCGCGCTTATGGGCAAGTGACCAATTGGGGCCAGAAAGAAGAAGTGACGGCGCTGGGCCAGCAAAGCAAGCTGCTGTGGAGTGGCATGAATGAAAAGCTGGGGGCCGACACCAGTTACCGCGCTTATGGCCGGGTGCAGGCGTTTGAGAAAGACGAAGACATTGAAGATGCGCGTGAATGGTTGCAGAAAGCGCAGGCTGTAGCGCCTGCACATGCTCCGCTGACAGGGCGATTTGTTGAAGGGGCGGAACTGGCGCAGTTGATTCCGGGCGCGCAAAGTGCGTGGAAGCAGGGGCTGTACATCCCCGACGACGGCGGTATGGAGCCCGCGCTGGCTGCGCCTGCCGTGGCGCGTGGTGCGCAAAAGCTGGGGGTAAAAATCGTCACCCAATGCGCGGTGCGCGGGTTTGAAACCGAGGCCGGTGCGGTCTCGGGCGTAGTGACGGAGAAGGGGCTGATCAAGGCCAAGCAGGTGGTGGTGGCAGGCGGCACCTGGTCGCGCCTGTTATTGGGCAATGCGGACATCAACTTTCCGGTGCTGCCGGTGTATTTGTCGCAACAGCGGCTGAGTGTGGTGAACGGTGCTCCGCCCGCCGTAGGTGCTGCGGGCATGGTGGTGTGGCGCACGGAGGTGGACGGCAGCTTTTCCAATGGCCCGCGCTACATGACAGCGCCAGTCACGCGTGACAGTCTGGTGCTGCTGCCGGGCTTTGCCACTTCACTGGTGGGCATGCTGGCCAGCGAGACGCCGCTGGACTTCACGCTGGGCAAGGATTTCTATCATTCGTTCGAAGTCGAGCGGCGCTGGGCGATGAATGAGGTCAGCCCGTTTGAGAGTTTGCGCACCATGGCCCCCGTACACAACGACGGCACGCTTGATGAGTGTCTGGGCTGGATTCGTGAGGAATTTCCGGTTTTTCAGCAATCCCAGCCCATTGAGCGCTGGGCCGGCACGATTGATGTGGCCAGTGACCAGATTCCGGTGATTTCACCCGTGCCTGCCATGCCGGGGCTGTTTGTCATGGGCGCATTCAGCTTTGGTTTGACGCAGGGCCTGGGCGCAGGGCAGTTGATGGCCGATCTGGTGACGGGTTCGCCCACCAAGATTGATGCGCAGCCTTTTCAATTGGGTCGTCTGCTGTGAGTAGGGCGAACGTTTGGATCGCCACTGATGCGCCTTACTGCGGCCTGCCGCCTGCGCCCGCTGATTTGCCCATGGCGTGGAATGGCGACTGGCGGCTGCTGTTGGCACTGCTGCTGCTGGGCGCTGCCATGGCGCTGACGCAGCGGCGCGGTCTGTTTGCCTTGGGCTGGGGGGCGCTGGTGGTGGCCTTTGTGTCGCCCTTGTGTGCGCTGACGGTGGCGCTGTTCTCGGCCCGCTCAGCCCACCATATTTTGTTGTTGACTATTGTGGCACCGCTGCTGGGCGCAGCCTTGCCGCAATGGGGGCGGCGCGTGGCGTCCACTTGGTCATTGCTGGCCACGCTGGTGGCGCTGACGCTGTGGCACGTGCCTGCGGTGTATACGCTGGCCTGGCAGTCGCACCATGTGTACTGGCTGATGCAGTGTGCGCTGATGCTGCCTGCGGTAGCTTTTTGGGCGCGCATTCTGGCGGTACTGCAGCAGCCCCACACGCTGACGGCAAATGAATCTATCGGCGCATTGGCGCAGATCGTGGCACTGGCGGGGGTGATGGGGCTGATCGGTGCGGTGCTGACCTTTGCGCCCGAGGTGCTGTACCCCGAACATGGCATGGCGCCACTGGCCTATGGTCTGGAGCCGCTGCAAGACCAGCAACTCGGTGGTCTGCTGATGTGGGTGCCGGGTTTTGTGCCGCTGGCCGTGATTGCTGGCGCCGTATTGCGCCATGCGTGGCGCAGTGCTGGGCAAGGGGCCAAGGTGGCAATCCCATGATTGCCCTCATGAAGACTTTGCACATTGCCGCGCTGGTGATCTGGTGCGCGAGTTTGATGACCTTGCCCTTGCTGCTGGGCCTGCACCGCCTGATTGCCGCTGACCCGGCGCCGCACGCCATGCAGGACAAGTACACGCGCTTTCGGCGGGTGACGCACATGGCGTATACCGGCGTTGCCACGCCTTCCGGGGTGATTGCAATTGCTGCGGGTACGGTGCTGATTTTTGCTGCGCAGGTGATGGATGTCTGGCTGCTGGTCAAGCTGGTGCTGGTCGCGGGCATGGCACTGGGCCACGCCTGGCTGGGTCACATGATCGTGCAGTCATATGAAAAGGATGTGCACTGGCGCATGCCACCGCCTGCGCTGTCATTGCTGGTGACGGTGCCGTGCATGCTGGGCATCTTGTGGCTGGTGCTGGTCAAACCGGATCTGGCGGACTGGGTACAACGGCTGCCCACTTGGATGCGTGAACCGCTGGAACTGGATATCAAGGCGTTGCTGGCCCCCGTGCAGCAATGGTTGAACTGGCGTCAGGAGCCCGCATCGTGACTGTCATGCACGCCAATACCGTAATCGAACACCAGCTTGCCGCCGTGCCAGCCTGTCAAGGCCGTGATGAAAGCCGCCAGCGCCGAAGTGAGGATGCCAGCGGGCAGCACCGCCGCCTCGGCGTTGCCCCAGCGCAAGGCCCAGTTGGCACCCAGAATCGAGATCAGCATCACTGCCAAAATGAAGTGGCTCCAGCTGGGCGAGCGCAGGCGAATGCCGGGCACGACCAGCAACTCAGCCGTGCCCACAATGCCGGCCAGCACCCCCATGCCAAAGGCAATACCCACCGACCACAGCGCCACACGCGGCCAGAAGGCATCGCCCGTGAGCCAGTACATGCCATCAGCCCCCAGCGTGCAAAAGCACAGCGCAATGGGGAAGGCCACCATCATGGCGTGCAAGGGGTGGCCGGCAATCGCCACACGGGTTTCGGTTTCGGTGAACTTGCGCAGCTCATCAATGGGATCGGTGAGGCCGGGTGTCGGGCGGTCGGGCGTCGAGGACATGGGCGCGAAAACTTTCATCAGTGGTTGTGGGGTGCAGGCCATCGTCATGCACGCACGGGCATCTGTGTGTCAGCCTGTGCCGCGTTGGCGGGCTGTGAGGGCGCGCTTTCCACGCTGGACCCTGCGGGGCCGGCGGCCAGTCTGGTGGCCAATTTGTGGTGGGCCATGCTGGCGGGCACCGCCGTGCTGACGGCGCTGGTGCTGGGCCTGGTGGCTATCGGGTTCAAAAAATCATCGCGTCCGCCCGTCAGCGCCCGCTTTTGGGCGCTGGGCATGGGGGTGGCCATGCCGCTGGCTGTGTTGACGGCGCTGGTCGGCACCGGGCTGTGGATGGGTGAGCGCATGCAGGCGCGCCCCGGCCCTGATGTGGTGACAGTGCAGGCCGATGCCCGGCAGTGGGCATGGCGCTTTGTGCAGCCGGGGCCGCAGGGGCAGGCGGTGGAGACAGAGAACATCTTGTTCATTCCCGCAGGCCAGCCAGTGAACATACAGCTCACCAGCCGGGACGTGATTCACAGCTTCTGGGTGCCGCGCCTGGGCGGCAAGATGGACGCCATTCCGGGTCACCGCAATCTGCTGCGACTCCAAGCCGATGCGCCGGGGCGCTACGAAGGCCTGTCGGCCGAATTCTCCGGGGTGGGCTATGCCGACATGCGCTTTGTGGTGGTGGCGTATCCACCCGATCAAATGCCTGATATGAAAAAAACCGAGGGACAGCCATGAGTGCGGAGCCAACTTTGCAGCCCAACCCGCCGCAGAATGCGCTGGCCCTGCACCGCGAGCTGGATGCTGTATGGCGCAACCCACCGGGCTGGCGGGGCTGGTTGTCATCCAGCAGCCATTTGCATCTGGGCATGCGCTTCATGCTCACGGCATTTTTCTTTTTTGCGGTGGCGGGCCTGCTGTCCATGCTGATCCGGGCGCAACTGGCTACGCGCAACGGGGCGTTTTTGAGTGTCGATCAGTACAACCAGATCTTCACCATGCACGGCACGCTGATGATGTTTCTGTTTGCCACGCCCATGTTGACCGGCATGGCGTCGTATTTTCTGCCGCGCATGCTGGGCACGCGTGATTCCGCCTACCCGCGCCTGTCTGCGCTGGGGTGGTGGTGCTACCTGTTTGGTGGCCTGATTTTGCTGGCCGCTTTGCTCGGCGGTGTGGCGCCGGATGGCGGCTGGTTCATGTACACGCCACTGTCCAGCCGTGCGTATTCACCGGGGGTGAATGCTGATGTGTGGCTGCTGGGTATTACGTTTGTCGAAGTCTCGGCGATTGCGGCGGCCATTGACATCACCGTGAGCATCTTGCGCCTGCGTGCGCCGGGCATGAAGTTGATCGAGATGCCGCTGATGGCGTGGTACCTGCTGGGCACGGCGGTGATGATGCTGGTGGGCTTTCCGCCGTTGATTCTGGGCTCGCTGCTGCTGGAGCTGGAGCGGGCGTTTGACTGGCCGTTTTTTGACCCGTTGCGCGGGGGCGATTCCCTGCTGTGGCAGCACCTGTTCTGGCTGTTTGGGCACCCGGAGGTCTACATCATCTTTTTGCCTGCGGCGGGCATCATCTCCACCGTGCTGCCGGTGATGGCACGCACGCGCATCGTGGGTTACGGGGCGATTGTGGCGGCCATTCTGGCGCTGGTGTTTCTGAGCTTTGGCCTGTGGGTTCACCACATGTTTGCCGTGGGCATACCGCACATGGCGCTGGCGTTTTTCTCGGCGGCTTCGGCACTGGTGGCAGTGCCCACGGCGGTGCAGATTTTTTTATGGATTGGCACGCTGTGGCGGGGCCACCCGCAAATGCATTTGCCCATGCTGTACCTGATGGGCTTTTTTGCCACCTTTGTCATGGGTGGGCTGACGGGAGTGATGCTGGCCATCGTGCCCTTTAACTGGCAGGCGCACGATACGGCGTTTGTGACGGCGCATTTGCACTATGTGCTGATTGGCGGCTTTGTCTTTCCCCTATTGGCCGGCGTGGTGTACTGGATGCCGCTGATCTCAGGCCGCCAACCGGTGGCGAATTTGGGTAAATGGGCGTTCTGGATACTGTTCGTCGGCTTTCATGGCACCTTCTTTTTGATGCACTTGACCGGCTTGCTTGGCATGCCGCGCCGCATTGCGGCCTACCCCCTCAACCCGGAGTGGGAGTGGCTGAACCTTATCAGCTCTTTCTTTGGTTTTGTGATGACCATGGGTTTTGCCCTGTTTGCGCTGAGCCTGGTGCTGCAATACCGCTTTGGGGCGCGCAGCACACGCAACCCGTGGGGCGCGGAAGGGCGCGAGTGGCAAGTGCCACGCTTTCAGCCGCTGTACAACTTTGCCTCGCTGCCCTTGGTGCAGCAGGACGGTCTGGCCGCAGCGCGCGGTGAAGGCGCATTGCCCGGCGCGCCGCGCGGAGAGCGGGAGTTGCTGGTGGTCGATACGGTCAGCGGTGCGCCGCGCTATGTGCTGATGGTGCCTGGCAGCACGCTGCTGCCGCTGTTCACCGCACTCGTCATTGGCTGCTTTGTATTGCTGCTGCTCATGGGGCATTACGCGTGGTCGGTGGTGGCGCTGGCTGGCATTTTTGTGATGGGCTGGCGCTGGGGCGCGCCCGTGCTGCCCACCAAAGACTGGGGCTTGGTGCCCGTGCTGCCCCATGTGCAACTGCCCCTGCACTTTGACGTTGCCAAGAACATTGCGCACAGCGGCATGGCGACTTTGCTGGTGGCCAATGGATCGATGTACGCCAGCTTTCTGTTTGGCATCGGCTTCTTGTCTGTCATCGCGCCCAACTGGCCGCCGCCAGCAAGTGGGCTGGGCATGGTGCAGGCCGCGCTGGCGCTGGCCGTCATCGTGCTACTGGCCTGCATATCGGTGCTGGCGCGTGGAATTTCGGGCCGCCGTGCGCTGCGGGGCAGCATGCTGGGCGCGCTGGCGCTGGGTTTGATCGCCGTGTTGGCCAGTGGATTGGATGACCCTGCCCGCCATGCACGCGCAGCGCTCTATGCCTTTGCGCTGGGGTATGTGGCCGTCCACACGCTGATTGGCAGCTTGCTGGCGGCACATGCCTGGCAGCAAAGCAAAGATGGTCGCCTGACAGCCCACCGCGCCGGTGTGCAGCCCGTGTGGCTGCTCTGGCAAAACTACACCTTCATCACGGCACTGGTCTTGCTGTGCGTGGTGGCACTGCAGCAGTGGGCATCATGAACTGGGTGGCCCGCGCTCTGATTGGCCCCTGCCTCTGGGCGGTGGCATTTACCGTGGTGTATGCGCTGCACGGCGTAGGCTGTGCGCAGGCCTGGCCCTCGGTCGCAACGCCCGTCGGCAGCCTGCACCATGTGGTGTTGATTGCAGCTTATGGCGTGGCGCTGCTCATCACCTGGCTGGCCTTGCTGAAAGTACCACGCGGCGAAGGCGTGAAAGCGCAAGTCATTGCCGTGGGTGGCTGGATTGGTTTTGGCGGCACGCTGCTCACGCTGTTTCCCGTGCTGGGCGTAAGCAGTTGCCTGTAAAGCCGTAAATTCATGCATCAAAAGTGCCGTCAGCTCTTGTCCCTAAAGGGCGGACAGCTATGCATTAGTTAAAAATCAGAAGCTGCCGCGGTGTATGGCCAAGCCGCCAAAGCTTTGCTGCACGGGCATGATTTCGATGGCGTTGATGTTCATGTGCGCGGGCGACTGCGCAATCCACAGCACGGTGCTGGCAATGTCCTCGGGCGTCAGGAACTGCACGCCCTCGTAGACCTTGGCGGCCCTTTCAGCGTCCCCAAAGCGCACGTCGGAAAACTCGGTGCCGCCGCACATGCCGGGCTCCACATTGGTTACGCGCACGGGCGTGCCCAGCAAATCGGCACGCAGGTTGCGGCTGAACTGCTGCACAAAAGCTTTGGTGGCACCGTAGACGTTGCCGCCCTGGTAAGGCCAGTTGCCGGCAACCGAGCCCAGGTTGAAGATATGGCCGCGCTTGCGCTCCACCATGCCGGGCAGCAGGGCGCGCGTCATGTTGACCAAGCCCTTGCAGTTGGTGTCGATCATGGTGTGCCACTGGTCAATATCGGCGCGCTGGGCCGGCTCCAGCCCCAGTGCCAGACCGGCGTTGTTGATCAGCACATCAACTTGCGCAAAGGCTGGGGGCAGTTGCGTAGGCAGGGCCGCAACGGCGGCTTGGTCGTTGACATCGAGCTCAATGGGCAGTAGGCGCTCGCCCAGCTCAGCAGCCAGTGCGTTGAGTTTGTCCTTGCGGCGGGCGCTGGCGATGACATGGTGGCCGGCCTGCACAAAACTGCGTGCCATGGCTGCGCCGAAACCTGCCGATGCGCCGGTGATGAAAACGATCATGGTGGAAGTCTCTCTTCGTAGTTCAAGGTAAAGCAATGCTGGCGTGCATTGTGGCAAAAGGCTACCGCCCCATACGAAAAAAGCCGCTGACACAGGTGACAGCGGCTTGGCAAGGGCATGCAGCGGTAATGCCGCATGCGGGATGCGATTTACTGGGCCTGGGCCACAAAAATTTCTACGCGGCGGTTCTTGCTGCGGCCAGCGGCAGTGCCGTTCGTGGCGACGGGTTCGCGCGCACCACGGCCTTCCGTCTGAATGTGGGCATTCACGCCACGGCTGAAGATGTAGTCACGCGTGGCGTTGGCACGGTTGAGCGACAAGGGATCGTTGATGTGCGCGCCGCCGGTGCTGTCGGTGTGGCCGACGATGATGACCTGCGTGTTCGGGTTGTTTTGCAAGCTGGTGGCAAAGTTGTTGAGCACCGGGCGGAAAGGGCTCTTGATGTAGGCGCTGTTGCTGTCAAACGAAACGTCGGCCGGAATGTCCACCAGCAAACGGTTGTCAGACGTGCGCGAGACGGTCACACCCGTGCCTTGGGTGGCGGCTTGCAACTCCTGGCGCTGGCGCTCCATGTTCGATGACCAGATGTACGTGCCCACGCCGCCAACGGCCGCACCAATCAGCGCGCCCGGGCCGGCTTTGCCGCCGGTGGCTTTGGCAATGCCAGCACCCGCCAAAACGCCCACAGCAGAGCCAATGGCTGTGTTGCGCTGGGTGGGGGTCATGGTCTCGCAGCCCGCGAGTGTCAAAGCAGCGGCCACGGCCACGATCATTGCTGTTGTAGAACGCAAAATCTCTCTCCCTGAATTTATAAATTGATAGCATACAGAATGTATCGCTATTGGCGTGGGCGCATTTGCAGCGCAGGCTGTTGCCCCCACATTCTGGTTACATACCGCGGCTGCATGACGCGCAGCCAGAAAGACAGACATGCGCGCTTTAGACGACCACGAAGCTGCCGTGCAGCAGCCTTGCCTGCATTGGCATGACTTGCGCTTGGCCGGTGCAGCACCGACAGCTCCGGGTTGGAGCAAGACCTTGTCGCCGGGGCTGATCTTGCTGCTTGATGCCAGCGGTGATGCTGCCGCGCCATGGCTGCCGGTGCTGGCAGGGCGTGTGCCTGCGCTGTCCGGGCAGTTGCACTGCGGCGGCGTGGACAGCCGCCATCTGCAGGCGTATGCCGCGCAGGTGTTTTGGCAAAACCCGCGCGAGCCCCTGGCGCGGCGCGAACAACTGGTCAGCGAATGGGTGGCGCAGACCGCGCAGCGCTGGCCTCTGTGGGACGAAGCTGCTTGGCAGCGCCATGTGCAAGGCTTTGTGCTGAAGCCCCAGCTTGGCAAGCCTTTGTGGCATTTATCTACCGGCAGCCTACGCAAGCTATGGATGGCTGCTGCGCTGGCCAGCGGGGCCAAGCTCACAGTGATTGACGAGCCCACCGCGGGGCTGGATGGCACGGCACTGCGCTATCTGCAGCAAGCCCTGGATGCACTGGGCGCGCAATTGGCTGATGCAGAGGCAGAGGACGCTGCCGAGGTGCCGCCGCGCTGGGTACTGGTGGCCCATTGGGAGGCGTTGTCGGATGTGACGTGGGATGCTTTGGTGGAGTTGCCAGACCCTGTGGGGTGAGGGCTGGCAGCTATTTTGATGTGCCATGAACGCGCGCGCTGCGGCAGCGTTGCCCGCGAGGCGCAAGGCTTAGGGCAGCTGGATATCGAGCAGGTCGCTTTCCACGCTCACGCCGTTGTCCAGCTGGGCGCGCAGCACAAAGCCTTCATCGAGCGCTACCAGTTGCGCGCTTTCCACGTGAAAGTCTTCATTGCTGGCTGCGCCATGGAAGGTGAAGTAGCTGCGCACCGGCAGTTCGGCGGCGCATTCCATGTCGATGTCGGCATGCTGCTCGACCAGCCATTGGCGGGCGGACTGCAACGAGGCCGCCACTGGCAGGCACTCGGCGGGAATGTCGATGTGGGCGTTGCGGGTGATGTCGTCGCCGCTCAGGCCGTCAAACTCGCCGATGGTAAAGAACGTGACTTGAAATTTTTGCTGGCTCATGCTTTTTCTGCGTGCTATGGAAAAAAAATGCATTTTGCGACGTGCCAGCTTGTCTTTGCACGGATGCGGTGCTTATTGCACCTGGGCGTGGAAGGCCTTGTTGGCAATCTTCCAGCCTTGCTCGGTCTTGAGCAGCAAAAAGTAGTCCGTAAATGTGGCGCTGCCATGCTCCAGCGTAACTTTGGCCATGGCTGAGGTGCCGGTAATGTCCAGCGCATCAATGCTGCGTCGGCGCGTCGATTCGTCGGGGGCGGGGGTGTTTTTGAAGCGCTGGCAGTAAAAGTCCAGATCCCACGAAGTCAGCGGCCCTTCGCGCACGCTTTCCAGCCGTGCCGTTGGCATGAAGGCCGCGCGCATGTGCGCGGCGTTGTCTTCGGCATGGCCGCGCATGTACAGCTCCAGCGGCAGGCGCACGGCAGCTTCTTCGGGGTGTTGGGTCAGTGGTTGGGGTGTCATGCGCTTCCTTGGGGCGGGCTTTTCAATGGTTGCCGCATGCTAGCGGGGTGCGTGCTGGTGATTGCGTGCGCGCAGGTCACAGGTGTTTCACGGCCGCCGCGCCGCCAAAGGGGCTCACCCAAAACAAAAGCCCCGGCGCAGGGCAACGGGGCTTGAGTGGGGCCAGCTCTGAGGAGCTGGCAGGCAGCGAGGCTTAAGCGCCCAGCTTCAGGGCACCCTTCATGATGAAGGAGTGGCCAGGGAAGGAGCAGAAATAGGTGTAGTCAGTGCCAGCCTTGAGCTTGGTCACGTCGATCACCATGTCAGTCGATTCGCCGCCACCGATCACCTTGCTGTGTGCCAGCACGCGGGTGTCGCCCGCCTTCACGTAATCAGCTGCAGCGCCAGCCTTCATGCCGTCGGCAGCAGCTGCCGTGGCGTCAGCAGTGGTGGTCAGCACGATGTTGTGGCCCATGGCGGACTTGGGCATCTTGCCGACGTGCTTGAGCGTGACGGTGTAGCTCTTGCAGGCTTTGGGCACTTCGATGTTCTTCACATTGAATTGCATTTGGTCGTTACCTTCCACGGTAACGGCGCAGTCTGCCGCCATTGCGGGAGCCGCCATGCCACCAGCAGCCAACAAAGCGAGTGTCATCAGAGTCTTTTTCATAGCGCAAATCCTTACGAAATCATTGTGTGAAGTGAGAGGGGCTCGGCAGTCACAGCCTTAGAACGGTTCTAACTGTCCAGTTGGTTGGTATTGTGATCCTGAAATTTCAGACTTTTGTGAAATTAGGGGTTTCTGCCCAGCGGTAAAGAACTTATTGCATTCACCCATGACGCGCATCAAGAAAATGTGCGCAATCTGCAGCCCTGGTAATTGGGGGCTATGGATTAAAAGAGCAGCTCGCCCTTATTAATCAACGGTTTCGGCTACTTATAGGCCGCAAAGCCTTGATTAATAAGGGCGAGAAGCTACTCTTTTAATTGCACGCTCAAGCCATTGCGGCTTCTGTGCCACGCGAAGGGGCTGCAGCAGCTTTAGGCAGCGCCTTGGTGCTGGGTGCCATCGCTGCGCTGAACGAGGTCGGCGCAACCGGGTTGGCCGCTGCCGACAAAGACTGCACGCGCTGCTGGGCTGCTGCTAGGTCAAAGCAATTGCCGGTCAGGCTGGTGGCATAAGGCGGGCAAGGGCTGCGGCCTGCCAGGCACTCGGGCAATTGCTCAAGCTGTGCTGGGTCTGCGGGGGTGCAGGCTTCCAGCTTGATGCGGTGGTGCAGTCCACCCGCCATGCCAGCCGAATAGCGCATTGGCAAGGGCTGACCTTGCATGAGCTGGGCCAGCGTATAGCGGCGTGCGTCCATGGTCGGGTCTTCGGGCATGTCGGGGTTGGGCGCGCCGTAGCGCTGGCCTGCGACTTCAAAAGCAAAGCGCTGGCCCATCACTCCGCCCATGGCGGCCTGAATGATGCGATGCAGCTGGGCCAAGCTGGTGGTGTCTGCCACCACCACGCGGCGCCAGATTGCGGGCTTGATATCTTGAAGCTGAATGTGCAGCTGATAGCTGCAGCGGTTTTTAGATACAAACATGGGCGTCTCCTCCCGGTAAACTAAATATTCAAGGTGCTATGTAAGCCGACGTAGGGCTAGTTTGTAGCGCAATCGCAGCGTAGACGTAACGGGTGAGGGTAAGTACTGACTGCTGAAGTGTGGGGGTTTCAGCGAATGCGATGCAGACGCATTCGATTTCCGTTTAGGGCTCAAAAAAAGGCACCACAGGGTGCCTTCGTGCCGTAAAGCGGTTTCCGCGTCAGTCCACGCTGGCGCCAGAAGCCTTGACAATGCTTTCGTACTTGCTGCGCTCAGCCGCCATGAAACTGGTAAATGCCTGGCTGGTGGTCGGCACGGGTTCGGCCATCAACGTGGCGAAACGCTCCTTGGTCGCCGGGTCTTTCAGCGCGGCAGTGAAAGCCTGGTTGAGCTTTTGGATCACATCGTCGGGGGTGCCGGCAGGTGCCACCAGGCCCCACCATGTGTCAATGGCAAAGCCCTTGAGCGTCTTGGACAGCGGAGGCACGCCGGGCAGCAGCGCGCTTTCCTGCTCCGTCGTCACGGCCAGGGCCTTGAGCTTGCCAGACTTGATGTTGGGCGAAGCTGCAGCCAGGTTGTCAATATTGAAATCGACTTCGCCCGCCAGCAAAGCCAGCTGCGCAGGACTTGCGCCACGATAGGGGATGTGCACGGTCATGATGCCCATGCCTTGGTTGATCGTCTCGCCTGCCAGATGGCCTGCGCTGCCGTTACCGCCGCTGCCGTAGCTCAATGCGCCGGGGTTGCTCTTGGCGTAGGCCACCAGGTCCGCCACGCTGCGAATGTTGAGCTTTTCGGCTTTGCTGGCATTCATTACCAACACGTTGGGAACACGCACCATCTGGGTAATGGCGGAGAAATCTTTCGCTGCGTCGTAGGGCAGCTTTTTGAACAACCAGGGGTTGATGGCATGCGTTGCCACTGCCGCCAGACCGATGGTCTTGCCATCCGGTGCGGACTTGGCAATGGCGTCAACTCCGATGTTTCCACCTGCACCGGGCTTGTTTTCCACAATCACAGTGCCCAATGTGTCGCGCACGCGCTCTGCCAGAATGCGCGCGGTCACATCCAGAGGGCCACCGGGTGCATACGGCACCACCAAGCGGATCGGCTGATCAGCAGCAGCCATTGAAGAAGCCATGGCGGCAGCCAGCGCCACGGAGGACAGCAAAATGTTTCGACGGTTCATGGAGGACATTGTGCAAGATTCTTGTGTGCGTTCGTTTCTGGCAAGTGTGTTTTGTTTCGTTGTTGCGCGTTTTGGCATTTTTGTGAACGAATGGTGTGTGCTGGGAGATTTTTTGCATTATTGATGCGCACTACTACGAACCCATTCTTGTGTCCATTCAAGGGACTTGTAAGTAGAAGTTAAGAAAACCGCTGCAAGCGGTTTTTCTGTTCTGAAGGCGGTGCTTACTTGTCGGCAGCGCTTGTGAATGCATCGGCAAAGAATGCATCTTTTGGCAGGCCACGCTGGCTGGTGTAGCTGCTACGTGCTGAATCCACCACGATGGGCGCGCCACAGGCATAGACCTCATGGCCGGAGAGATCGGCAAAGTCGTCCAGCACAGCCTGGTGCACGTACCCGCTGCGGCCCGTCCAGTGGTCTTGCGGCTGCGCGTCAGACACCACCGGCACATAGGTAAGGTGGGGCATGGCGGCTGCGAGCGCTTTGACCCAGTCATCCTGGTACAGGTCTTCCGGGCGGCGCCCCCCCCAGTACAGGCTGACAGGGCGGGTAATGCCGTGGTGCTGGATGTGGGTCAGCAAACCTTTGAGCGGCGCAAAGCCCGTGCCAGAGGCCAAGAACACCAGGGGCTTGGATGAATCCTCGCGCAGATAAAAGCTTCCAAAAGGGCCTTCCACACGCAGAATTTCTTTTTCTTTTAAGCCGCCGAATACGTGGTCGGTAAACAGGCCGCCGGGCATGTGGCGAATGTGCAGCTCAATGCCCGGCGCGCTGTGCTGTACGTGCGGAGCTGTGGCGATGGAGTAAGCACGGCGTGAACCATCGCGCAAGATAAATTCAATGTACTGGCCGGCGAAATACTGCAAAACGGTATGGGCGGGTAGCTGCAATTGCACGCGCATGACGTCGTGCGAGAGCTTTTCCAGCGCTGCCACGCGCACCGGCATCTTCTTGATCGGTGGCGTATGCGCATCCGTGACGTGCTTGGAGACCAGGACAACCGGGCTGTGTGCGGTGGCCCGGCACGTCAGCACATAACCATCGGCCAGTTCCTGGCTGCTCAAGGCGTTGTCGGAGTAGTTGGCGTGCGTCACGTCACCACTGAGTTTTTTGCATTTGCAGGAGCCGCAAGCACCGTCTTTGCAGCCATAGGGCAGGCCCACTCCAGCACTGATGGCAGCGGCCAGAATGGTTTCGCTGTCATGGGCTGAAAACTGGCGCCCACTAGGCTCTACGGTGATCGGAAATGCGGTGGCAGTCATCTTCTGGCTATCCTTTGTGGTTCTTATCTGGTGCAGCCGCATGGCTGCGCGCAGCGCAAGCACGCAAGGAGCCACTGAAGCGGCCTATGCTTGGCTGTATTGAATGGGGGATGCCCGATTTTGCCTTCAAACCCAATTCCACCACGCGCATTGCCGGCGCGTTTTCGGCGCACACGCGTGCTTATTGTGGGCTGTGGCGACGTAGGCCAGCGCTTTGCACGGCTGGTACAGCCACTTGCTGCGCGGCCGCTGGGCCGTGGGCCGCGTGTGCTGGCCCTGACCTCATCGCTCGACAAAGTGGCCGAACTGCGCGCGCTGGGTGTGCAGCCTTTGCTCGGGAATCTGGACGATGTCCGTAGTCTGCGCCGCTTGCGGGGGGTCGCGCACCGCGTGTTGCACCTTGCCCCTCCCGCGCCCCAAGGCAGCCAGGACACGCGCACCGCCAACTTGCTGCGGGTACTGGCGCAGGGTCATACGCCCCCATCGCTGGTCTATGGCTCTACCACCGGCGTATATGGCGACTGTGCGGGGGAATGGGTGGATGAAACGCGGCCTGTGGCCCCCGCCACGGCCAGAGGCCAGCGCCGTGCCGATGCCCAGGCGCGTCTGCGCGCTTACGGGCTGCGCAGCGGTGTGCGGGTGAATGTGCTGCGTATTCCCGGCATCTACGCGCCTAACCGTAAAGGGGGGACGCCACGGACGCGCTTGCTCAAAGGCCTGCCCGTGCTGGCGCATGGGGAGGATGTGTTCACCAACCACATCCACGCGGATGACCTGGCGCGCATTTGCTGGGCTGCGCTGTGGCGCGGCAAGCCGCAGCGCACCTACCACGCCAGTGACGATACGCAACTGCGCATGGGTGATTACTTTGATCTGGCCGCCGACCTGTACGGCTTACCTCGGCCACCACGGGTTTCGCGTGCTATCGCTGAGCAAACTTTGCCCCCCGTGATGCTCAGTTTTATGAGTGAGTCACGCCGCCTGCGCAATGACCGGATCAAGCAGGAGCTGCGTGTGCAATTGCGCTACCCGACCGTGCGAGAAGGGCTGCAGGAAAGCGAGAGCAACCGCAGCGCCTGCGCTAGTTCCCGCTAAGGGTGACTCCATGAATGGCCCTTGCCGTCATAGCAGCGAAACACATTGCAGTGGTAGCCCGTAGCTGGGGGATGGGGTGGGGGCACGGGTGGCCGTAGGTGCGGTGGGCGTGGTGGTGGATACATCGGGCTGTAGACCACGCTGGGAGGGGATTCAGGCGCTGCCACTTCTACAACAATGGGTGCAGGCGGGCGCTGTGCGGCCAAGGCTGCAGCCTTGGCTTGTTGCTCGGCCTGGCGCACGGCATCACGCTGCATTTGCAGGGCTTTTTCTTCGCGCCTGCGCTCCAGTGCTTGGGCGTAAAGGGCTTGCTGCTGGGCGCGTTCCTGGGGCGAGAGTTCGGGCACGACTTCCTGAGCGCGTTGGCCCTGCACGCACTGGCCATCGGTGTAGGTGACATGGCCGCTGGCATCTGTGCAGCGTTGTACCTGAGCCCATGCCGGCAGCAGCATGCACATGCACAGGGACAGCCAAAGCAAGGCGAGCCAGTGGCGCGAGACGTTCAAATTCATAGCAAGGGCTGGAGAAAAGCACCGTAGAGGCCTGTAGTCTGTACTGTGGGCCGACAGTTGTGGCTTGGCAAGCCGAATGCGCACCAAGCGTTGTCAGAAAGTAGCGCGATAACCCTGCACGGCAAGTGGTATCTTTCGGGCATTGATGTGACTTTTTGACGATAGCCGCACGCCAGCGCCGTATCGCATCTCGGCAGGCGTTCAGGAGTTTTTGCGTATGACAGACCAGCCTATTTCATCCACTGCCTCCAAACCCAAACCCCCATCCAAACGCAGCAGAACTGCTGCGAAGACCCCGGGCTCGCGCAAAGCATCGGCCGGAGATGTGGCTGTGGGCCGGGATGCCCAATCCATCGAAAACTTTGTGGCCGGGCAAGCCACGCAGGCCGCTCAAAAGAGCCGTATTGCTGCGGTGTTGAGCGTCATTGACGACGCTGGAAGCGACAAAGAACGTGCCAAAAGGCTGCGGGCCTTGATTGAAGGTTCCGACCCCGATGACCAAAAGGCCTTGCTCAAGGCACTTCATAAAGTGGATGGGGGTGGCGGCAGAGACAGCAAAGTCAATCCTGATGAGGCGCTGAACAAAGACTGGAAAGAAGGCGGCTACCCATATTCGGATTTGCTGCGCCGCTCGGTGTACGAGAAAGAAAAATTTCGACTGCAGGTGGAATTGCTCAAGCTGCAAGCGTGGGTCAAGGAAACTGGCCAGCGCGTTGCCATCATTTTTGAAGGGCGCGATGCAGCTGGCAAGGGCGGCACCATCAAGCGCTTTATGGAGCATTTGAACCCGCGCGGTGCCCGCGTGGTGGCGCTGGAAAAGCCCTCGCCCACGGAGCAAGGCCAGTGGTACTTTCAGCGCTATGTGCAGCACTTGCCCACGGCCGGCGAGATCGTGCTGTTTGACCGCAGCTGGTACAACCGCGCAGGCGTGGAGCGTGTGATGGGTTTTTGCACGGACGCGCAATACCAGCAGTTCATGCAGGATGCGCCGCAGTTTGAGCGCATGCTGGTGGACAGCGGCGTGCATGTGGTGAAGTTCTGGTTCAGCGTCAGCCGCAAGGAGCAGCGCCGCCGGTTCAAAGAGCGCGAATCGCACCCGCTCAAGCAGTGGAAGCTCTCGCCCATCGACCAGGCATCGCTGGACAAGTGGGACGACTACACCCGCGCCAAAGAGGCCATGTTCTTTGAAACTGACACCGCCGACGCCCCGTGGACGGTGGTGAAAAGCGATTGTAAAAAGCGCGCACGTTTGAACGCCATTCGCTACGTGCTGACCAAGTTGCCTTACAAGAACCGCGATATGACCAAGGTGGGCAAGCTCGATTCATTGATCGTGGGCCGCGCCGCAGCGATCTATGAACGCGGCGAGCGCACGGAACTAAAGACTGAAAAATAAGAGCAACTTGCCTTGGCTATTGAACGATTTCGACTACTTTTGTGTCGTAAAGCTAATAGAGTCAACGGCAAGCAGCTATCAAAAAAGCCAAAATCACTGACAGGTTGGGCTTTTTAGTCTCCATTGCGCCACTGGCGCAGCCGCCAGCAGAAAACGTGAATTGCCCTCGCCATCCGCGCGCCCACAAGTAAGGATGAAGCGCCGTAGGGCTGTAGCCGTAAGGCCTCACGAAAGCGGAAAGACTTCGGTGTAATGACCAGCTCGCGGCCCTTGGGGCTGCACTTTTTTCTGCATCGTGCTTTCTGTGACTACTTCTACTTCTGATCTGCGTGCATGGCTGAGTGTGTGCGCACTCGCGCTAGGCGCCTTTATTTTCAACACCAGTGAGTTTGTGCCCGTGGGCATGCTTAGCGACATCGGTGCCAGCTTTGGCATGCCGACCGAGCACGTGGGGCTGATGCTGACCATCTACGCCTGGATGGTGGCGCTGGCCTCGCTGCCCTTCATGCTGCTCACGCGCAAGATTGAGCGGCGCAAATTGCTGATGGGCGTGTTTGCGGTGTTCATCATCAGCCACGTCATCTCGGGCTTGGCCAGCAGCTTTGTCATGCTGATGCTCAGCCGCATTGGCGTGGCGCTGGCGCATGCGGTGTTCTGGTCGATCACGGCGGCCCTGGCCTTGCGCGTGGCCCCGGCCAACAAAAAAGCCCAGGCGCTGGGCCTGCTGGCCACGGGCACCACGCTGGCCATGGTGATGGGCATTCCGCTGGGCCGTGTGGTGGGCGACTGGCTGGGCTGGCGCATCACGTTCTGGGCGATTGGCGCAATTGCGGTGGTCGTGATGCTGGCTTTGGCCAAGCTGCTGCCGCGTTTGCCCAGCGAGAATTCGGGCTCGGCGTCCAGCATTCCGGTGTTGCTGCGCCGCCCCGCATTGATGGCGATCTACGGCGTGCTGGTGGTGGTGGTGACGGCGCAATTTACGGTCTACAGCTATATCGAGCCGTTTGTGCAGGTGGTCGCGGGCTTGAGTGCCCATGTCACCACCATCGTGCTGCTGGTTTTTGGCGGCATGGGCATTGTGGGCAGCGTGCTGTTCAGTACCTACAGCACGCGCTTTCCCACAGGTTTTTCGCGCCTATCGATTGCGGCCATGGCGGTCAGCCTGTTGCTGCTGCTGCCAGCCAGCGCGCATGCAATGTCGCTGTATGCCCTGTGTGTGGTGTGGGGGATTGCCATGATGTGCATGGTGCTGGCGCTGCAAGCCAAGGTGCTGGGCTTGGCGCATGACGCCACGGACGTGGGCATGTCGCTGTTCTCGGGAATCTTCAATATCGGCATTGGCGCGGGGGCACTGCTGGGCAGCCAGGTGAGTCTGCATGCGGGCATGCAGCACATTGGCTGGGTGGGCGGTGTCTTGGCCACCGTGGCTTGCATCTGGTGTGTGTTTGCCCAGCGCCGCTGGGGCCAAACTCAAACACCGGTTTAAACACACGGGTTGGCCAACAAAAAAGCCAGTTCATCGAGAACTGGCTTTTTTGTTGGCGCTAGTGCGTTCTAGCCGTGCATGCCCATGCCCAAGCGGTGGGGCAGTACCTCTTGCAGGATGGTGGTGGAGATTTCTTCGATGGACTTGGTGGTGGTGGACAGCCAGCTCACCCCCGCGCGCCGCATCATGGCTTCAGCTTCGTGCACCTCATTGCGGCAGTTCACCAGGCTGGCGTACCTGGAGTTGGGGCGGCGCTCATTGCGGATGCTGGACAGGCGCACGGGGTCAATCGTCAAGCCAAACAGCTTTTTCTTGATGGGTTCCAGCGCCGGAGGCAGCTTTTTGCGCTCAAAGTCTTCGGGAATCAGTGGGTAGTTGGCTACTTTGAGGCCAAACTGCATGGCCAGGTACAAGCTGGTCGGCGTTTTGCCGGAGCGGCTGACCCCCACCAAAATCACATCGGCGCCGGTCAGGTCATGGTGGGTCTGGCCGTCATCGTGCGCCAGGGTGTAGTTGATGGCCTCCATGCGGTCCAGATATTCCTTGCTCTGGCTGATATCGCTAAAGCGACCCACGCGGTGCTGGCTTTTGAGGCCCAACTCATCTTCCAGCGGCTGCACAAAGGTGCCAAACATGTCCATCAGCAAGCCATTGCAGTGCTGACTGATGACGGCCACCACCTCTGGGTTGACCAAGGTGCTGAACACAATCGGGTTCTTGCCTTCGACTTCGCCGGTGTGATTGATCTGGCGCACAGCCTGGTGGGCCTTGTCCACCGTGTCCACAAAAGGAATGCGCATGATGCGCGGCTTGATGTCGAACTGGGTCATCAACGCCGTGCCAAAGGTTTCAGCGGTAATACCAGTGCCATCCGAAATAACGAATACGGTGCGGGTGTGCATGGGCAGGAAATTCCATTCAAGGCAAAGGCCCGGACTGGCGGCGACATTGCCTCGCCCGGACTAGAATGGCGCCCATTATTCCCAATTTCGCTCGCATGCAGAGTGATGACCGACAACCAGAACATCCAAGTTGTCATCACGAATGCATGGGAGACAGCCAGAAGCGTTGCCAGTTGGGCAGGGCTCTGGGGCATGACCGGTTTTTAACTTTGGAGCCTTTCTATGTCTAACCGATTTGAAGCGACCGCATTGGTCGTTCCTTTCGAGCAACTGCGCATGAGCGACGTTGAGGTGGTCGGCGGTAAAAACGCCTCCCTCGGCGAGATGATTTCCCAACTGCCCCAGGGCGTGCGCGTGCCCACGGGCTTTGCGACCACGGCCCACGCTTTCCGCGAATTCCTGGCGTTTGAAGGCTTGGCTAGCAAGATTTCCGCCAAATTGGCGGCTTTGGACGTCGAAGACGTCCGCGAGCTGGCGGTAGTGGGCGCACAAATCCGTGCCATGGTTGAAGCCCAGCCTTTTCCTGCCGATCTGGAAGCCGCCATCCGCGCTGCTTTCATCACGTTGCACGGTGGCAATGAAGCCGCTTCGTTTGCCGTGCGCTCTTCTGCGACGGCCGAAGACTTGCCCGATGCCTCGTTTGCGGGCCAGCAAGAAACTTTCCTGAACGTGGTCGGCATCGAAGACGTGCTGCACAAGATGAAAGAAGTGTTCGCATCGCTGTACAACGACCGCGCCATCTCCTACCGCGTGCACAAGGGCTTTGAGCACGACGTGGTGGCCTTGTCCGCTGGCGTGCAACGCATGGTGCGCTCTGACCTGGGCGCTGCCGGTGTGATGTTCACCATCGACACTGAATCGGGCTTTGAAGAAGTGGTCTTCATCACCTCCAGCTATGGCCTGGGCGAGACCGTGGTGCAAGGCGCTGTAAACCCCGATGAGTTCTATGTGCACAAGCCCATGCTCAAGGCGGGCAACAAAGCGCTGATTCGCCGCAACTTGGGTTCCAAGCTGATCCAGATGGTGTTTTCGACGCCCGAAGAAAAGGCTGCTTCGGGCAAGCTGGTTAAAACTACCGATGTAGCGCCTGAGTTGCGCAACCGCTACTCACTGACTGACGCGGATGTGCAGGAACTCGCTAAGTACGCCTTGGTGATCGAAGAGCACTACGGTCGTCCCATGGACATTGAGTGGGGTAAAGATGGCACCGACGGCCATCTGTACATCCTGCAAGCACGTCCAGAAACCGTAAAGAGCCAGTCCAAGGGTCAGGCCGAGCTGCGTTACAAGCTCAAGGGCACCGGCAACGTGCTGGCTGAAGGCCGCGCGATTGGCCAAAAAATTGGTACCGGCCCGGTGCGTTTGGTGTCTGACATCTCGCAGATGGACCAGGTCCAGCCCGGCGACGTGCTGGTCACCGACATGACCGACCCAAACTGGGAACCCGTCATGAAGCGCGCCAGCGCCATTGTGACCAACCGTGGTGGCCGTACCTGCCACGCCGCAATCATTGCGCGTGAGCTGGGCATTCCTGCCGTGGTTGGTTGTGGCGACGCCACCGCACGTTTGAAGGACGGCACATTGGTGACCGTATCGTGCTCTGAAGGCGATACCGGCAAGATCTACGACGGCCTGATTGAAACCGAAGTGACCGAAGTGGTGCGCGGCGTGATGCCCGAGATCAGCACCAAGATCATGATGAACGTGGGCAACCCCCAGCTGGCCTTTGACTTTGCCCAGTTGCCCAACCAGGGCGTGGGTCTGGCCCGCCTGGAGTTCATCATCAACAACAACATTGGTGTGCACCCCAAGGCCATCCTGGACTACCCAGCGGTGGACCCCGACCTGAAAAAGGCTGTGGAATCCGTGGCCCGTGGCCATGCATCCCCGCGTGCTTTCTACGTGGACAAAGTCGCCGAAGGCGTAGCCACCATTGCTGCAGCGTTCTGGCCCAAGCCTGTGATCGTGCGCATGTCGGACTTCAAGTCCAACGAGTACCGCAAGCTGATTGGTGGCAGCCGCTACGAGCCTGAGGAAGAGAACCCGATGCTGGGCTTCCGCGGCGCGGCACGCTACATCTCTGAAGAGTTTGGTGAAGCCTTCAAGATGGAATGTGAAGCTTTGCGCCGTGTGCGTGAAGACATGGGCCTGACGAATGTGCAGATCATGATTCCGTTTGTGCGTACCTTGAAACAAGCCGAGCGCGTGACCACCATGCTGGGCGAAAACGGTCTGAAGCGCGGTGAGAACGAGCTCAAGCTCATCATGATGTGCGAAGTGCCTTCCAACGCCATTCTTGCGGATGAGTTCCTGGAATTCTTCGATGGCTTCTCGATTGGCTCCAACGACCTGACGCAGCTGACGCTGGGCCTGGATCGTGACTCCGGTCTGGAATTGCTGGCGCAAGACTTTGACGAGCGCGATCCTGCGGTCAAGAAGATGCTGGAGATGGCCATTGACGCTTGCTTGGCCAAGGGCAAGTACGTAGGTATCTGTGGTCAAGGCCCTTCGGACCACCCTGACTTTGCCAAGTGGTTGGCCGATAAGGGCATCGTTTCCATCTCGCTGAACCCTGACACCGTGATCGATACTTGGCAGAATCTGGCGGATTAATACTTCACACGTAACGAAAGGCCTGTGATGCACTTTTCTAACGATGAAATGCATGATGGGCCCCCGGCAAGCGGGGCGCAGATGCCCCCCGACTTGCACGATACACACCACCTGTGGCTTAAAGCAGTTTTGCTGGCGGTCTGGGTGGTGTTTTCATTTGGCGTGTGCTTTTTCGCCCGTGACTTGCAGGCATGGGCGCAAGGCTGGCAATTGGGCTACTGGATGGCCGCCCAAGGGGCAGTCCTGATGTTCATTGCGATTGTGGTGATTTACTGTGTGGTGATGGATTTTTTTGAACGCCAAGCTGTATCCAAACAGTAGGTGTTGATCACCAACCACTCCCCCACATGCCCCGCACTTCAGGCGCTAACGCGTCCAGTCCTACGTCTGCCCAGCGCGAGTATTCGCGCATCTATCAGTGGCGCATTCATCGCTTGGTTGCGCTCTATACCTTGAGCGTGGTGGGATTTCTCGCGCTGATGACCTGGGCAGAGGGGCGAGGCCTGTCGCGCCACTGGATCGGGCCGATTTTTCTGTTTATTCCGGTCATGGTGTACGCCGTTGTGGGTGTGCTGGGCCGCACCAGCAGCGCGGACGAATACTACGTCGCCGGACGCCGGATTCCCCCCATGTACAACGGCATGGCCGCTGCCGCCGACTGGATGAGCGCGGCCTCTTTCATCAGTCTCTCCGGCGCGCTGTATTTGCAGGGGTTTGGCGGTACGCAAGGCCAGCCTGGAGGCCTGGCCTACCTCTTGGGCTGGACGGGCGGTTTTTGCCTGGTGGCCATGCTCGTAGCACCGCATCTGCGGTCGATGAATCTGTATACCTTGCCGGACTTTTTTCAGCAGCGTTTTGGCGGCAAATGGCCGCGCATCATTGCCGCGCTGGCGACAGTGCTGTGCTCGTTCACCTATGTGGTGGCGCAGATTTATGGGGTGGGGCTGATTGCTTCGCGCCTGACGGGGGTGCAGTTTGAAATCGGCATCATGCTCGGGCTGGGGGGCGTGCTGCTGTGCTCCTTTCTGGGCGGCATGCGCGCAGTCACCTGGACGCAGGTCGCGCAATATGTAGTGATCTTGCTGGCGTTTTTGATTCCAGTGTCGTGGCTGGCTTACAAGCAACTGGGCAACCCGGTTGCGGCGATGGCATACGCCGGACAACTGCAAAAAATTGCGGAGCTGGAAGCGCACTTGCTGGTGTCGCCCCAAGAGCTTGCCGTGCGTGAGGTGTTCAGAGCGCGCGCCGATGCGCTGGAGGTCAAGCTCAAGGATGTGCCCCTGGCCCTGGAGCGTGACCGGCTGGTGCTGCACGAACGCCTGCGCTACCTGCGCTCTGTGCAAGGCGAAGTCGGGCAAATCATGGCAACCAGCCGGGAATATGCCAATTTGCCGCGCCAGCCTGAAGTGGCCGAAAAGCGCTGGCGCCAACAACTGCAGGAATACCGCGACCGCTCACAGCCTCTGTCAGGTTTGCCACGACACAGCCAGCCGTTTGGCGGCGATCCTGACGGCAGCCCGCAAGAGCAGGCGCAATTCCACGATGAGCGCATCAACTTTCTGGCGCTGATGCTGTGCCTGATGGTGGGCACGGCGGGGCTGCCGCATTTGCTCACGCGTTACTACACCGTGCCGTCGGTCTCTGGCGCACGCACCTCGGTGGCGTGGACCTTGTTTTTCATTGGGCTGCTGTACCTCACGGCCCCAGCTTTGGCGGCACTCATCAAGCTGGAAGTGATGAACAACTTGGTGGGTGTGCGCTTTGATGAGTTGCCAGCATGGATTGCGCAGTGGTCGCGGGTGGACGCTTCCTTGCTCTCCATCGAAGACGTCAACGGCGACGGGGTGCTGCAGTTTGGAGAGCTGCGGCTGGGCGCAGACCTCATCATGCTGGCCACGCCGGAGATCGGGGGGCTGCCTTATGTCATCTCTGGCCTGGTGGCAGCCGGCGGGCTGGCTGCAGCTTTGTCTACCGCAGATGGCTTGTTGCTCACCATCAGCAATGCGCTGGTGCGCGATCTGTATTTTCAGACGGGCCAGCACAAGGCCTCCTCAGAGTTGCGGGTGATTGCCTCTAAGTTCGTGCTCATGATCGTGGCCTTGTCCGCCGCCTTTGTGGCGGGCCGGCGTTCGTCCGACATTTTGCCGATGGTGGCGGCCTCGTTCTCGCTGGCAGCGTCGGCTTTCGTGCCGGCCATGGTGCTGGGGATTTTTTGGCGCGGGGCCACACGCGCCGGGGCCATCACGGGCATGGTGTCAGGTCTGGCACTGGCTTTGTACTACATGCTTTCGCACGCACCCGCCGTGCAGCAGGCGCTGCCTCGCTGGCTGCTGGCCGATGGCTTGTGGTGGGGCATTCAGCCGATCTCTGCGGGTGTATTTGGCCTGGCGATTGGCTTGTTGATGACGGTCATCGTCAGCTTTGCCACGCAGCAGGCACCCGCAAAAAAATAAAAATGAGAGCTGCCTGCCCTCGATAAATATAGTTTTCAGACCTAAAACAGTGCAAAGTGATCGATAGATAACGGCATGCCGCTATCAAATTAAAGAGCTGGCGCATGGAATGCAGACCTGCGCAGGGTGCATTCGCAATAAAAAACGGCCTGTGCATGCACAGGCCGTTGGCTTTTCAGTGTGGCCGTCTGGGGCAGCTGCGGCTTAAACGCCCAGCAGCTCTACGTCAAACTTCAAAGTGGCATTGGGCGGAATCACGCCGCCTGCGCCACGTGCGCCGTAGCCCAGTTCGGAAGGGATGATGAGGGTGCGCTTGCCGCCCACTTTCATGCCTTGCACGCCCTGGTCCCAGCCCTTGATGACCATGCCTGCGCCCAGCTGGAACACGAACGGGTCATTGCGGTCTTTGCTGGAGTCGAACTTGGCACCTTGCACGCCGTCCTTGTACAGCCAGCCGGTGTAGTGCACGGTCACGCGCTGGCCGCGCTTGGCTTCTTCGCCGTCGCCGACCACGGTATCTTCAATCTGCAGTACCGGCGCTGCCTTGCTGCCCAGCAGTTCAACGTCAAACTTCAGCGTTGCGTGGGGAGGAATCACGCCGCCGGCTCCTTGCGCGCCGTAGCCCAGCTCTGCAGGGATGATCAGGGTGCGCTTGCCGCCCACCTTCATGCCTTGCACGCCTTCGTCCCAGCCGCGAATGACCATGCCGTCGTCCAGCGTGAACTCAAACGGCTCACGGCGGTCTTTGCTGGAGTCAAACTTGGCGCCCTGCACGCCGTCCTGGTAGAGCCAGCCGGTGTAGTGCACCTTGACATCAGCACCGCTGATGGCTTCGGCGCCTTCACCGACAACGGTGTCTTCGTATTGCAGGCCAGAGGCAGTGGTGGTCAGTGCCATGAAAAATTCCTTGTCTGGAAAAAGGGTTCAAAAAACAAAGGCACCGGCGGTATGAACCGGGGTGCCTTGTGAGTGGGGTGGCCGCACATTGGGCGGCAGGCAGGTGCCTAGATTACTTCTTGGCGCGTCCGGCTGCCCAGCGCGTGGAGAAAGCCTGTAGATCGCTCAGGCGCTTGAGCAGATCTTGTCCTTGCACCGTGACGGTGTAGCCGTCGCTGCCGTGCTCCATCAGGCCCGATTCGCGCAATTCCTTGATGCGGGTGTTGAGCGTGTTCGGGGTAATGCCACCGACACTGTCTTGCAGCAGGCGAAAAGTTTGCGGATGTCCATCACGCAGTGCCCAGAGCACCCGCAGTGCGTAGCGGCGCTCTAACTTTTCGAGCAACTGATTGATGGCGGCGTTTTCCTTAGAGCTCATGGACGCTTCTCCTTGCGCTGAGATGGGGGATGGTTCGTGCCTTAAGCCAGCATCGAGCCAAGTTGGTTTGACTATAGCTACTAATCTTGTCTGCTACAAGTTTAGTAGCTCGCCACTGTGCGCCGCTAGGGCAATCTTTCGCAAATGGCCGAAATTTAGGGCAATTGTTGTGGATCAGCCACGCGCCGTTACACAAAGAAGCGGCGCGCTCACGTTCCGGGATGGCGGGAGTGTCGAAAGCAGGGGCAAAGACCCGCTAGGTGTTTTCTAGAATGGAATGAACCAAGGAAATATCGCTTGCTCAGTGCCGTTCGTTTGCGCATGGCAAGCGCCCGATATGCCGCTATGACCAATACAGATTTCCGCTGCGCCTCTCGTCCTGCCGATGCAGCTTCGGCCCCCACTTCGCCACCGCGTGCCCTGCCGTTGCAAGGCATCCGGGTGGTGGAGTTCAGTCACATGGTCATGGGCCCGACGTGTGGCTTGGTGCTGGCAGATCTGGGGGCCGAAGTCATCAAGGTCGAACCTGTGGAGGGCGACCGCACGCGCCACTTGCTGGGTGCCGGTGCGGGTTTTTTCCCCATGTTTAACCGCAACAAAAAAAGCATTGCACTGGATTTGCGCAGCGCTGAGGGTGTGCAGGCCGCCATCCGGCTGGCATCCACCGCCGATGTGGTGCTGCAGAACTTCAAACCCGGGGTGATGCGCAAGTACGGGCTGGACTATGCCGCGCTCTCCAAGCTGAACGCAGGGTTGATCTACGTGAACCACACCGGTTTTCTGCCCGGGCCTTACGAGCACCGCACGGCGCTCGATGAAGTGGTGCAGATGATGGGTGGCCTGGCCTATATGACGGGGCGACCCGGCGATCCACTGCGCGCAGGCTCCAGCGTGAACGACATCATGGGCGGCATGTTTGGCGCTATTGGCGCACTGGCGGCTTTGATGCAGCGCGGTCAGACGGGCAAAGGCCAGGAAATCGATTCGGCGCTGTTTGAGAACAACGTGTTCCTCGTCGGTCAGCACATGATGCAGTACGCCGTGACCGGGCAGGCGGCTGCGCCCATGCCCGAGCGGATTTCGTCCTGGGGGCTGTATGACGTGTTCAACGTCAAAGACGGGGAACAGATTTTTCTGTCTGCGGTCAGTGATGCGCAGTGGCGCACGTTTTGCACCGCCATGGGGTTTGAAGACATGCTGGCGGACCCCGCCTTGCAAACCAACAACGACCGTGTGCGTGCCCGCGACACCATGCTGCCGCAGTTGCGTGCGCGGCTGGCGGCATTTTCCGCTGCGCACTTGGCGCAAGTGTTTGAGACGCACCAGTTGCCCTATGCGCCGATCTCGCGCCCGGAGCATTTGCTCGATGATCCGCACCTGCTGGCCTCGGGTGGTTTGGCCGATGTGCGCCTGAGCGATGGCGAGCGCGCCGGAGTCATGGCCAAAACCACGTTGTTGCCTGTACGCATGGATGGCGAGCGCCTGCCAGTGCGCATGCACCCACCCAGGGCCGGAGAGCACACGCAGGAGCTGCTGCACAGCTTGGGCTATACGCCGGCCGAAGTAGTGGCCCTGCTGCAATCCAAGGCGGTCGCGTAACGCAGCGCACCGGCATAAAAAAAGCAACGCTGCAGGCAGCGTTGCTGGATGGCGCGGGTGCGCGGGCGTGTGGTGGCCGCGTTAATCCATGGTCAGCTTTTGCTTGTCCACGACTTCTTTGTAGGCCGTGTATTCGGCCCTGATTTCCTCGGCAAACTTGGCGGGCGTATCGGCCACGATCAGCGAGCCTGTGTCTTCAATACGTTTGCGCACGGCAGGGTCTTGCAGCACTTTGTGCACGGCCTTGTTGATCTTGTCCACCACGTCCTTGGGCATGTCCTTGGGGCCAATGACGCCGTAGTAGGCCATGCGGTTCACGCCGGGAGCGCCGACTTCCGCCAGCGTGGGCACATTGGGCAGCACGGCCAGGCGCTGCGGTGCGGCGACAACCAGCGGTGTCAGGCGATTGCTTTGCACAAACGGCAGGGTCGAGGGGAAGTTGTCAAACAACAGCGGGATCTGGCCGGCCACTGCATCGTTGATCGCCGGGCCTGAGCCGCGATAGGGCACGTGCTGCAGCTGAGTGCCGGTCGCCAGCATGAACATTTCCATCATTAAGTGGCCGATGGAGCCGGTGCCGGGCGAGCCGAACGAATACTTGCCGGGATTGGCTTTGATTTCTTTCAGGAAAGAGGCGTAGTCCTGGCCGGGAAACTTGGGGTTGGCCGCAATGATGTTGGGCGTGGCCGCAATGTTCACGATGGGCGTGAAATCGGTGAACACGTTGTACGGAATCTTGGGGTTAATGGCCGGATTGGTCGCGGTGGTGGAGACCGTCGCAATCCCCAAGTTATAGCCATCCGCAGGAGCGCGCGCGGTTTCGGCTGCGCCAATCGCACCGCCACCGCCGCCCTTGTTTTCTACGATCACGGGCTGGCCCAGCTCGCGGCCCAGCGGGTCGGCCACGACGCGGGCAATCAGGTCGGTGGTGCCGCCTGCGGCAAAGGGCACCAGCAGCTTGATGGGTTTGTTGGGGTAGCTGGCCTGGGCGTGGGCCACGCTGACGGTAGCCAGCGCTGCCAAAGCCAAGAGGGTGCGACGCATCATGTGCAAAGTCTCCGTGTTGTTGAAATTAAGGGAGTAATGCTAGAGAGGCGGCAGTTCTGCGTGTCGGTTTTTACCCAAGAGGAAACCCTCGATTCAAGGGTAATCGCTAGGGGTTAACACCCATATCGCAGGCGTGCTGTCCCCTGACGCTACAACGCCATGAACGGGCATTCAATGCGGCAAGGCCAGCACCGCTGCAGGCAGTGTCAGATCACGATCTGCGCTGGCAAAGCAGCGATTGCAGGGATGGGCATGTCCATGTTTTTTTACAAAAAAGGAGCTGCATGCCGTTGCGTTTAAAGGGCAGGCAGCTTCCAAACATGGAGCGCTGCAGAGCGCGCACCAGGAGACAACTTGTAAAAAAGATCAGTTGGCAAACGCGGCGATGCCAGTCTGGGCGCGGCCCAGAATCAGCGCGTGCACATCGTGCGTGCCTTCGTAGGTGTTCACCACTTCCAGGTTCACCAGGTGGCGGGCCACACCGAACTCGTCGCTGATGCCGTTGCCGCCCATCATGTCGCGTGCCAGGCGGGCAATGTCCAGTGCCTTGCCGCAGTTGTTGCGCTTAATCAGCGAGGTGATTTCCACCACGTTCTGGTGCTCGTCCTTCATGCGGCCCACGCGCAGGGCAGCTTGCAGGCCCAGCGTGATTTCGGTCTGCATGTCGGCCAGTTTTTTCTGGATCAGCTGGTTGGCAGCCAGAGGGCGGCCAAACTGCTTGCGGTCCAGCGTGTACTGGCGCGAGGTGTGCCAGCAGAACTCGGCTGCGCCCATGGCGCCCCAGGCAATGCCAAAGCGTGCGCTGTTCAGGCAGGTGAACGGGCCCTTCAAGCCACGCACTTCGGGGAAGGCGTTTTCTTCGGGCACAAACACGTCGTCCATCACGATTTCACCGGTGATCGAGGCGCGCAGGCCCACCTTGCCGTGGATGGCCGGGGCGCTCAGGCCCTTCATGCCCTTGTCCAGAATAAAGCCGCGAATCTGGCCGACGTTGCCGCCTTCAGACACTTCCTTGGCCCAAACCACAAACACATCCGCCACAGGGCTGTTGGTGATCCACATCTTGGCGCCCTTGAGCTTGTAGCCGCCATCGACCTTGTAAGCGCGGGTGGCCATGGAGCCGGGGTCCGAGCCGTGGTCGGGCTCGGTCAGGCCAAAGCAGCCGATGTATTCGCCCGAAGCCAGCTTGGGCAGGTACTTTTGCTTTTGTGCTTCGGTGCCAAATTCGTTGATGGGCACCATGACCAGCGACGACTGCACGGAAGCCATGGAGCGGTAGCCGGAATCGACACGCTCGATTTCACGGGCCGCCAGGCCGTAGCTCACATAGTTCAAACCCGATCCGCCGTATTCCGTGGGAATGGTGGGGCCCAGCAGGCCCAGCTCGCCCATTTCGCGAAAGATGGTGGTGTCGGTCTTTTCATGGCGGAACATGTCCTGCACGCGCGGCATGAGCTTGCCTTGGCAGTACTCATAGGCCGCATCGCGGATCATGCGCTCGTCAGATGTCAACTGCTGGTCGAGCTGGAAGGGATCGTTCCACTGGAAATTGCTGGCCATGGTGTGCTCCTGAAATGCCTTATGAGGTATGCGGCATGCTGTTTTGTGCATGTCTCGCAAGCGATGACTGGCATCGTAGAAGCACTGCGTCTCTGTCGCAAACGATTTGTTTGCATTCAGATATGCGTGTTCCTCATTTCTCGCTTGAATGCCTGACGTTTTTGCGGCAGCATGCTGGTTTGTCTTTTGCTGGGTTTGCCTGTATGCGCCGCTCTATTCCATCGACCCAGGCGCTGGCCTGTTTTGAGGCCGCTGCCCGCCACGAAAGCTATACGCGTGCAGCGCAGGAGCTGGCGCTCACGCAGGGCGCGGTCTCGCGCCAAGTGATGGCGCTGGAGGAGTTTGTGGGCGTAGCGCTGTTTCGCCGCACGCGCCACGGCGTGGCGCTCACGCCTGCAGGTGACGCTTACGCCCGCAAGGTGCGCAACTGGTTGCTGGGCATGGAGCGCGATACGCTGGATTTGATGGCGCACCAGGGCACGGGCGGCACCATCAAACTGGCGGCAGTGCCCACTTTTGCCACGCGCTGGCTGATGCCGCGCCTGCCTTTGCTGGGCAAGACACACCCGGACATTACCGTGCACATCGACACGCAAACGCGGCCGTTTTTGTTTGCCGACACCGGTTTTGACGCTGCGCTGTATGCCGGCACCCCCGAGCAGGTGCGCAACTGGCCCGGTATTGAAGCCGTGCGTTTGATGGACGAAGACGTCGTGCCCATGTGCAGCCCTGCGTTGCTGGACAAAGCGGCACAACGCGCGCCGGGCCGCGCCTGGCAGCCGCTGCACCCGCAGGCTTTGGCCGATTTGCCGCTGCTGCAGCAAAGCACGCGCCCGCAGGGCTGGCAGCAGTGGTTTCAGTCGGTCCAGGTGGATGCACCGCACGCGCTGGACGGGCCGCGCTATGAGTTGTTCTCCATGCTGGCGGTTGCGGCTGCGCACGGCATGGGGGTGGCGCTGATTCCGCCCATGCTGGTGGAGGCCGAGATCGCCCGGGGCGAGCTGGTCATTGCCTGCGCCCAGCCCTTGAGGGGCGAGCGCAGTTACTACTTCATCACGCCTTCGCAGCCCCCGGCATCGACCGTGCTGCGCACGTTTTCAAGCTGGCTGCAGCGCAGCGCGCAGCAGTCGGTGGAAGCTCAAAACCGCTGAAACAGCGCCACGCACAGCGGCATCAGTAGTGCGGTGAGCACGCCATTCAAACCCATGGCCAAGGCCGCAAAAGCCCCGGCGGTAGGGTTGATCTGAATAGAGCGTGCCGTGCCAATGGCGTGCGCGGTCAAGCCTTGGGCAAAGCCTTCTACCGCCGGGTCCTGGGTGCCCAGCACACGCAGCAGCAGTGGGGCCATCATGCAGCCGCTGATACCGGTCACAGCCACGGCCACCGCCGCCAGTGACGGCAGGCCGCCAAAGCGCTCGGCCATGGGCAGGGCAATCGGAATGGTGGCCGATTTGGGCGCCAGCGAAATGATGGTCTCCCAGCTGCCGCCCAGCGCCCAGGCAATGCCCATGGCCGAAAACAGCGCCACCACACAGCCCACCAGCAGCGCCACCGCAATCGGCCGCCACAGGGCGTAAATGCGCGCACGCTGTGCGTACAAGGGAATGGCCAGCGCCACGGTGGCCGGGCCAATCAGAATGTTCAGCCACTCGACACCCTGCTTGTAGGTGGCGTAAGGCGTATCGGTGGCCAGCAGCACACACACGACGATGATGACCGAGGGAAACACGGGAATCAGCAACGGGTGGCAGCGAGAGCGCTTGTACAGCGCCATGGTGGCCAGGTACACACCCATGGTCAGCACCAGCCATGGCAAATGGGTGGCGGACAGGCCGGAGAGCAAGCTTTCCCACGCGCTCATGACGCATCCTTGGGTGCGTTCTTCTCGCGCGCCAGCATCCATTTGAATGTAAAGCCCGTCACCAGAAAAGTGATGGCGGCTCCGGCTACACCAGCCACCAGAAACGGCTGCCACTCCCGGGCAATGCGGTCAAAGTGCAGCATCACCCCGGCAATGGTGGGAATGAACAGCAGCATCATGTTTTGCAACAGGGTTTGCGAGGTCTGCTCCAGCGCCTGCGGCAGGCGGCCATAGATCAATAAACCCAGCAGCAACAGCAACGCACCCAGCAATGCGCCAGGAAAAGGGAGTTGGAAGAACCGAACCAAAGCCTCGCCCACCAGTTGAAAGGTGAACAAGGCCGCAAGCGCATACAGCATGACAAAACATCCATCAAAGCAATGGGTGTGCAGTCTAGGTATTCGCAGCGCTTTCGCAATGCTTGGGTTGTTGCACGTGCGACTTCAGGGCTTTTAGAGCGCTAGCCTTTATGTAATAAGGGCAAGTAGCTATGATTTTTGTGTGTTTGCCTGCTTTCTGTGCAGCTTAAGACTTGGTTCGGTAAAACAATGACTTAGCGCCCTATTCAGCTCGATTGCAGGGGGTTATCCACAGATTTATCCAGAGATTTCGTGGAGAATCTAGGGTTTGTACTTACTTCGCGGCGCGACCGATGCTGCTTTCGCTTTTTTCGCGCAGGGCGCTTACTCCAGCTCCCAACGCTCGCGCAGGGCGTCGCCAAAGGCAGCGTTGCCGGTGAGCGTCAGCGTCAGCGTGGTGTAGCCGCCGGTCTGGGGCGTTTGGGCATCGATGGCGCGCGCTGCACCATCCCAGCGAATGCGCAGGGCGCTGCCGTGGTCTTCGTCCTGGGCGCTCAGGTCAAAATCCCAGTCGCCACCTTCGTCCAGCGGGGCGCGATGGCCGCGAAAGTCATGGCTGGCCCAGTGCAGCACTTGGCGCACTTCATCGAGCAAAGCGGCCCAGCGGCTCTCGGCCACACTGGCCATGGCATCCCAGGTGCCGTTGCCGTCTTCGTCTTCGCTGTATTCAAAATCAAGGTAGTCCAAGGCCATTACGTTCTCTCCGTTATTGCGCAAAAGAATAGCTAGTTGCCCTTGATTGATCAGCATTTGACGATCAAAACACTTGCAAGACAAGGTTTTACAAGGGCAAGCAGCTCTCTTTTCAGGACTTGGTCAGGACTGACTTGGTGTGCGCGGCCACTTGCAGATTGAGCAAGCTGGCCTCCATGGCAGCGGCAGTCACGTGGGGCTGCTCCATGGGGAACAGGTGGCCACCATCGACCATCATGGTGCGGCCGTGGGTGATGCGCCGTGTCATGTCCATGCCCACTTGCTTCATCTCTTTGGAGAGCATGCCGCCGATGAACGCCACCGGGCAGCGTAGCGGGTGCCGGCGCAGCAAGGCGTTGAGGTTGTGCGGCAGCGTGTTGTAGATAGCGGTTTCTTCTTCGCGCGCAAAGTGCAGGCCCACGCGGCCATCGGGCAAGGTGCTCATGCCGTGCTCCACATAGTCCTGCAGCATTTGCGGATGCCAGCGCGCAAACGCTTTTTTGCTCTGGAACAGGGCCAGTGCCTCTTCACGGCTGGCCCAGCTATTGCGGCGTTTGCTGCTGATCTTGCCGGGCGAGACACTGCCGATCAACTTGGCGCGCTTGGCCATTTCGAGCGATTTGGCGCGCCAGCCGCTGATCAGTGGGGCGTCGAGCATCAGCACCCCGCGTGCCAGGTCCGGGTGCTGCGCTGCCAGCATGACGCTGACAAAACCTCCCAGCGAATGCCCCACCAACCAGGCCGGCTGCCCCCAGCGCTGCACCAGCGGCTGGGCAAAGTCTGCCAGCTGCTGCACCAGATGGGGCCAGTTGCTGGTGACGGCATAGCGCTCGTCATGCCCGAAACGATCGAGCGCATGCACTTCAAAACCGCGCTCACGCAGCAAGGCAAACAACAGGCGGTAAGTGCCAGCAGGAAAGCTGTTGGCGTGCGAAAAAATCAAGGGTTGCATGCGTTGTAGTGAGGGCTGGCACTGCAACCGCAGTGCCTACATCAGCTTTTCTTTGGGAGAGGTGATTTTCTTGATAGGACTGGGCTTGTCCATCACCAGCGGGACGCTGCTGTTGCCCCCGAACCACTGCGGATCTTCAATGCTGTCAAACACCGCGCGCAGGCGCTCGCCCCAGTTGCTGCGCAGCATGTTGAAGTAGGGGTTGCCTTCGTCAATGCACACCACCTTGTCGCAGTTAAAACTGTCTGCGGCGTACACCGCCAAATCCAGCGGCAGGCCCACGGACAGGTTGGATTTGAGCGTGCTGTCCATCGACACCAGCGCGCACTTGGCCGCTTCATCCAGCGGCAGACCAGGGATCAGCACACGGTCCAGCACGGGCTTGCCGTACTTGGACTCACCAATCTGGAAATACGGGGTTTCGCACGTCGATTCGATGAAGTTGCCGGCCGAGTACACCTGAAACAGGCGCATGCTCTCGCCCCTGATCTGCCCGCCAAACAGCATGGAAACGTTGAAGTCCACGCCCGCACGTTTGAGCGCCACGCCATCGCGTTCATAGATATGGCGCACCGCAGCGCCCAGCACACGCGCCGCGTCAAACATGCTCTCGGCGTTCCAGATGGTGAGCACCTTGTCCGAGGTATCGTCGCGAATGCTCATGGTCTGCAGCAGCTCACGCACCGATTGCGAGATGGACAAATTCCCCGCTGACAGCAGCGTCATGAAGCGGTCATCGGTCTTTTCGTAAATCATCATCTTGCGAAAAGAGTTGATTTGATCGAGGCCCGCATTCGTGCGCGAGTCGGATAAAAAAACCAGGCCGGCGTCGAGCTTGATAGCGATGCAATAAGTCATGGGTGTCCATCGTTCAGTAAGCGGCCTTAGCAAGCCAAGGGGTGCCTGCATAGGGCGGAGGCTGGAAGTGCATATTACTTGCGTTGCGCCAGCTTCTTGAGCTGGTAGAGCGCTTCCAGTGCCTCGCGCGGGCTCAGGGCGTCAGGGTTGATCTTGTCCAGCGCATCTTCCACCGGGGTGGCCTGCGGTGCCGACTCCGTCAAGGGCGGTGCGGCAAACAAATCCACCTGGTCAATACCGGCAGAGTCGCGCGCTTCCAAGGCTTGCAGTGAATGGCGGGCGTGGTTCAGTACGGCAGCAGGCATGCCCGCCAGTTTGGCCACTTGCACCCCATAGCTGCGTGAGGCGGGGCCGGGTTGTATCTCGTGCAAAAACACGATATCGCTGCCAGACTCCGCTGCGCCCACGTGCACGTTGACGGCAGCTTTGGCCTTGGCGGGCAGCTCGGTCAGCTCGAAGTAGTGCGTGGCAAACAGCGTGAAGGCCTTGGTCTTGTCGTGCAGCTGCGTGGCAATGCCGCTGGCCAGCGCCAGACCATCAAACGTACTGGTGCCACGGCCAATTTCGTCCATCAGCACTAGACTGTGCGGCGTGGCAGCGTGCAAAATTTGCGCGGCTTCTGTCATCTCCATCATGAAGGTGGACTGGGCATTGGCCAGATCATCGGCCGCGCCAATGCGGGTGTGAATGGCGTCAATCGGCCCCACGCGGCAGCTGGCTGCGGGCACATAGCTGCCGATGCTGGCCAGCAGCACGATCAGCGCCACCTGGCGCATGTAGGTCGATTTACCGCCCATATTGGGGCCGGTAATGATCTGCATGCGCGTGTTCACATTCATGCGCGTGTGGTTGGCGATAAAGCTGCCGCTGGAGGTTTCCGCCATGCGCGCTTCCACCACCGGGTGGCGTCCGCCTTCAATCTCAATGCACGGGTGGCTGACAAACTCCGGCTTGTTCCAGTTCAGCGTGAGCGAGCGCTCGGCCAGCGTACACAGCACGTCCAGCGCCGCAATCGCTTGCGCTACGCGGGTCAGGCCCGGTACATGCGGCTGCAACTGATCCAGGATTTGTTCGTACAGCAGCTTTTCGCGCTGCAGGCCGCGCTCTTGCGCGCTTAAGGCCTTGTCTTCAAACGCTTTAAGTTCGGGCGTGATGTAGCGCTCGGCGTTTTTGAGCGTCTGGCGGCGCTGGTAGCGCGCAGGCACCATCTCCTTGTAGCTGTTGGTGATTTCAATATAGAAACCATGCACCCGGTTGAACTGCACGCGCAGGTTCGGAATGTTGGTGAGCAGCTTTTCTTTGGCTTCCAGCTCCAGCAGGAACTCGTCGCAGTTGTTTTGAATGCTGCGCAACTCGTCCAGCTCGGCATCAAAGCCGGTGGCAATCACACCGCCATCACGCACCAGCGCGGCAGGTTCTTCCATGATGGCCACCGCCAGCAAATCCGCACAATCTGCCGGCGGCACCAAGTCCTGAAAAATCTGGTTCAAATAGGCCACTGGGGCAGGCGGGGTCTGGGCAAGCAGCTGCGCTTTTTGTAGCGTCTTGCCCAGCGCCACCAGCTCGCGCGGGCGTACTTGGCGCAAAGCGGTGCGGGCCGTGATGCGTTCTACATCGCTCACGCCTTTGAGTTCGGCGCGCAGCGCTTGCCAGGGCATGCTGCCGCCCAGCGCATCGTTGCCGCGCAGCACCTCGGTGGCGCCCAGGCGCGCCATGGCTTGGGCACGGTCACGTTGGGGCTCCAGCAACCAGCTTTTCAGCAAGCGGCTGCCCATGCCAGTCATGCAGGTATCCAAGAGCGAAAACAGCGTGGGGCTGTCTTCTCCGCGCAAGGTTTTCACCAGCTCCAGATTGCGGCGCGTGGTGGGCGGCAGGTTGATGAGCTGGTCATCGCGCTGCACCTGCAGGCTGTGAATGTGGGTGAGGTTGCGGCCCTGCGTGTGCTCGGCGTAGCTGAGCAGAGCGGCGCTGGCCGCGTGGGCCAGTGGCAGTGCTTCGGCTTCCCAAGCCTTCAGGCTGGCCGCGCCCAAGAGTTCGAGCAGCTTGCGCTCACCCAAGCCGGTGTCAAACTGCCAGTCGGGGCGCGGCGACAGCGGGCAGACCATGGTGCCGCTGTGCTTGAGCGCAAACAAGCCTTGTTCAAAGCGCTCGGTGACTCCGGCGCTGTAAATCACTTCACTGGGGCCAATGCGCGCCAACCATTCACCCAGTTCGTCCTGACCGCATTCCGCCAGATGAATGCGCCCTTGCGTCACGCTCATCCACGCCAGCCCGCAGCGCTGGCGGCCGGCTGTATGCAGGGCCACCAGCATGGCCTCGGCCTTGTCACTCAGTAACTCGGTGTCGGTCAGGGTGCCCGGCGTCACCACGCGCACCACTTTGCGCTCGACAGGGCCTTTGCTCGCGCCCACTTCACCGACTTGTTCGCAAATCGCTACCGATTCGCCCATCTTGATGAGCCGTGCCAGATAGCCTTCCAGCGCATGAAAGGGCACACCGGCCATCGCTACCGGAAAACCGGCCGACTGCCCGCGCGTGGTCAGCGTGATGTCCAGCAGGCGCGCGGCTTTTTCGGCATCGTCCCAGAAGACTTCGTAGAAGTCGCCCATGCGGTAGAGGACCAGGGTCTCAGGGTGGTCTTTTTTGAGACGAATATATTGCGCCATCATGGGAGTGTGGTTCTCCAAGGGCGCATCAAAAGGCGAGGCGGGGGTGGTCTGCACGCGGTCGTTGTTTTGCTTGTGCGTGGAAACTTCGGTGATGGACAAAACGCAAATTCCTTGTGGTGAGCGGGCACGGTAAGCGGTGGCCCGTCAAGATCAAGGCGAAATTATCCGGGATGCGCTGGGCGGCCGTACAGCGCAAACCAAACAGCCGCAAGGCTTGGGGCACTTGCGGCTGTTTGCTGAACGCAATTGAGCGATTACTTGGCAGGGATCGCCAGCCAGGCTTCGTCATACGCATCCTGGTGCGGGCGCTCTAACCAGATCAAACGCATGCGCGCCTGGATTTCGGGCGTGGCCCAGGCTGGAGGGGGGCGGCGCGTGGGCGTGGCAGCGTGGCCTTCTACGTCAAACGGCACGTCCTGCTTGACGTTGTCCAGCACATAAGCGATCAGCTCCTTGCTGGCATCGGCGGTGATGAGCTGGTTGGTGGCGTTGTAAGCAGCGGCTTTACCTGTCTCGGGGTCGAGCAGCAAAGTGTAGGGCAACTGGGCTTTGGCGGTTTTGGTGAGTGCGGGCATGGGGGTGGCTTCTGTGAGAGTGGGTGCTAGGGACAACAGCAACGGCATGAAAAAACCGCCGGGCCTGACCGGCTGCGGCGGTTCCATCGTAAAGCGCTGGGGCGCGCTGCTTGGGGCAGCGCGGCAAAAGCTTAGTCGTTGGCTTCTTCTTCCTTTTTGTCGGCGGCCACGCCAGCAGCTACGCCCAGCTTGTCTTGCACACCGGCAAACTTGCTGTACTTGGTGAGCACCGGCACCAGTTGGCCATAGGCGCGGGGGTTGCCGGCCAGGCATTCGGCCTGTTCCAGGAAGTCGGCTTCGCCGGTGAAGTTGCCCACCAGACCACCGGCTTCGGTGATCAGCAAGCTGCCTGCGGCCACGTCCCAGATGTTCAGGCCCGATTCAAAGAAACCATCGGTAAAGCCAGCGGCCACGTAGGCCAGGTCCAGCGCTGCAGCGCCGGGGCGGCGTACACCGGCCACACGCTGGGTCACGTCGGCAAACATGCGCATATAGCTGCGCAGGTTGTCGCCGGGACGGTAGGGGAAGCCGGTGGAGATCAGGCAGTCCTTGAGCTGGGTGCGCTTGGAGACGCGGATGCGGCGTTCGTTCAAGAACGCGCCACGGCCACGGGTGGCGGTGAACAAGTCGTTGCGGCTGGGGTCGTACACCACGGCGTGTTCGATCTTGCCCTTGAAGGACAAGGCAATGCTCACTGCGTAGACAGGAAAGCCGTGGATAAAGTTGGTGGTGCCGTCCAGCGGATCAATGATCCAGACGAAGTCCGAGTTGGGGTTGCCGAACTCGTTGCCGGTTTCCTCGCCCAAGATACCGTGGTCAGGGTATGCACCCAGCAGGGTGTCGATGATGATGCGCTCAGCCGCTTGGTCGACTTCGGTGACGAAGTCATTGACTTGCTTTTGCGCTACACGAACCGATTCAACGTCCAGCGCGGCGCGGTTGATGATGGCGCCGGCGGCGCGTGCAGCCTTGATGGCCACGTTGAGCATGGGGTGCAGGGAGGAAGACGACATAGATTGTGATGTTGGCGCCCAGTGGACCACCCCCAAATTTCAAATCTTGACTCTCACAACCTGGGATGGTGCACCGCTGAACGCGGATGATGAACGGGTGCGCACACGCCCGGCGATACGGACAGCGACAATAGGGCGCAAATTCTAACCGTCTTGCCCGATTTTTGCTGCCTGCATGTTCAATGCGGGCCCATGCCCCAATGAAAACCCGTTTTATCCTGATTGAGACCAGCCATGCTGGCAACGTGGGTGCTGCTGCCCGCGCCATGAAAACCATGGGCTTTGACGACTTGGTACTGGTGCGTCCGCGCTGGGCCAATGTGCTGCGCAAGGAAGAAACCATCCAGCGCGCCAGCGGTGCTTTGGATGTGCTGAACAACGCACGCATCGTGGAAACCGTCGATGAAGCCGTCGAGGGCCTGTCCCACCTGTGCGCCACCGCCATGACGCCGCGTGACTTTGGCCCGCCCACACGTGCACCCCGTCAGCATTTTGAAATGCTCATCAAAGGAGAGCTAAAGGCCCAGGTGCCACAAGGGTTAGAGGCTGATTTGGCTGAAAATTCAGTGCTGCCTGAGAGCATCCATGGTGAAACTGGCGTGGGGCTGCTGTTTGGCTGTGAGCGCTTTGGTATGGCCAATGAGGATGTGTACCGCTGCAATGTGGCGCTGAGCATTCCATCGAACCCGCAGTTTGGTTCGCTGAACCTGGGGGGGGCCATTCAGCTGCTGGCCTATGAGTGGCGCCAGGCGCTGGGCGGCTTTCCGGCAGTGGCACACCCCCCGCCGGCGCAGCGCGCAGACATGCAGCAAGTGGCGGGCATGCTCGGGCACTGGGAGCAGGCTCTGGCGCACCTTGGTTTCCTGGACCCTGCAGCCCCTAAAAAACTGATGCCGCGCCTCAACCAGATGTTTAACCGCGCGCAACTGACGCAAGAGGAAATCCACATCCTGCGCGGTGTCGCCAAAGCCATGCTCCAAAGCCAGTCGCCAAAGCACTAAACTGTGCAGCCCTTTTGTAACAAGTGACGGCCCATTGATGCTTTCCCGACTGCGTTCTGACATCCAGTGCATTCTTGACCGCGATCCTGCGGCGCGCAGCACGTGGGAGGTCATCACTTGTTACCCCGGCCTGCACGCGATCTGGTGGCACATTCCCGCCCACTGGTGCTGGACGCACAATCTCAAGTGGCTGGGCCGTTTTACCTCGCACATTGGGCGTTGGCTTACAGGCATTGAAATTCACCCTGGCGCCAAGATTGGCGAGCGTGTCTTTATCGACCACGGCATGGGCGTGGTGATTGGCGAGACGGCGGTAGTGGGCGATGGCTGCACCATCTACCACGGCGTGACGCTGGGCGGCACCTCGCTGTACAAGGGCACCAAGCGCCATCCCACGCTGGGCAAGAACGTGGTGGTGTCGGCCGGAGCCAAGGTGCTGGGCGGCTTTGACGTGGGAGACGACGCCAAGATTGGCTCCAACGCTGTAGTGATCAAACCCGTGCCTGCCGGTGCGACTGCGGTGGGCATTCCGGCCCGCATCATTCCTTCCAAGCAGGGGGAAAGTGCCGATGTGACCGAGATGGGAGCGCAAGCGGTGGCCAGCCCGGCGGTGGTTCCAAGTCTGGATGCGGCCAACACGGCTGCCACTGAAGCTGCAGCTACGGCCCAACCCGATCCTTGTGCCGGACAGAACAATGCTTTCAGCGCTTACGGCGTGACCGAAGATGACCCCATCAGCCAGGCCATGAAGGGTCTGGCCGAAGGCACGGCTTCGCACGAGCAGCAATTGAAAATGCTGTGGGCAGCGGTAGAGAAACTGTCCGCGCAGCTCCAGAACGATTGCTTGCCTTGTGAAAGCGAGCGTGGCGGGCATTTTGAAAAAGCCAAGATTGACCAGATTTTGGGCAAGTGAGCACGCTTGCACTGCGCAATCACAAAGAGGCCTGTTCAGGCCTCTTTCTTTTTTCTCCGGGCCAACCCTGAAAACGTCGCCAAGGTGGCCTGGCTGTCTGGCGCAGTCTTGTACGCTTGCGGGTGATTATTTATCAACAACCCTCTAGAGACAGGAAAAATTTGCCATGGATGTGTCCCAAGCCTTGCGTGCGCGCCGTTCTGTGCGTGCCTTTACCGACCAAGTGCCTTCTGCCGATCTGGTGCAGCAGTTGATGCAAGATGCAGCCCTGGCCGCTTCAGGCGGCAACATGCAGCCTTGGCGCGTAGCGGCCATCACTGGTGACGCGCTGCAAGCCATGCTGGGCGATGTGGCACAGACGCCGGGCGAAGAAAACCCCGCCCACCTGTCCTACCCCACCAATCTGTGGGAGCCGTACCGCACACGCCGCTTTGCCAATGGCGAAGATCTGTACAAGAGCATTGGCGTGCCACGCGAAGACAAAGCAGGGCGCTTGAAGCAACTGGCCAAGAATGCGCAATTCTTTGGCGCACCCGTGGGCATCATCATGTTCACGGAAGAGCGCATGGGCCCGGTGCAGTGGATGGACTTGGGCATTTACCTGCAGTCCTTCATGCTGCGCGCCGCTGAAGAAGGCCTGGCCACTTGCGCCCAAGGCTTCTGGCGCCGTTATGACACCGTGGTCAAACAACACATCGAAGTGCCGGAAGGCTATCTGGTGACCTTTGGCATTGCGCTGGGCTACGAAGACAAGACGGCCCCCATTAACACCATGCGTGCCACGCGTGCAGAGTTTGAAGAGTGGGGGCAGCTCAAGGGCTTCTAAACAGCAGCCAGCTACCAAAAAGCGCTTCCTTGGAAGCGCTTTTTTTGTGGCCGATCAGATGCTTACGGCTTGGCGTATTGGCCGGTGCCTTCTGGCCACGGCGTCAGCACTTCATAACCATCGGCGGTCACGGCCACCATGTGCTCCCACTGCGCGGACAGCGATTTATCTTTGGTAATCACCGTCCAGCCATCGTCAAGCTCTTTGGTGTCGTGCTTGCCCATGTTGAGCATGGGTTCGATGGTGAAGATCATGCCTTCTTGCAGCGTCATGCCCTGGCCGGGGTAGCCGTAGTGCAGCACTTGCGGCTCATCATGGTAAGTCTGGCCAATGCCGTGACCGCAGTAATCGCGCACGATGGAGAAACCATCGCGCTGGGCCACGGTCTGGATGGCATGGCCGATGTCGCCCAGCGTCGCGCCGGGCTTGACGGCGCGGATGCCCGCCACCATGGCTTCATAAGTAGTGTCGATCAGCTTTTGTGCCTTGGGCTGTACCGTGCCCACGGTGTACATGCGCGAGGTGTCGCCAAACCAGCCGTCTTTGATTAAGGCCACGTCCACGTTGACGATGTCACCGTCCTTGAGGATTTCCTTGGGGGTAGGAATGCCGTGGCACACGACGTGGTTCACCGAGGTACACACCGTCTTGGGAAAGCCGTGGTAGCCGATGTTGGCGGGGATGCACTTCAATTCATCGACGATGAAGTCGTGGCACAGCTGGTCCAGGTGCTCGGTACTCACGCCGGGTTGCACGTGGGGCGTGAGCATGTCCAGCACGCGGGCAGCCAGTTGTCCGGCTGCGCGGGACTTGGCAATGTCGAGTGGGTCGTGAATGGGGGGCAGGCGGCGAAGAGGACGTTTGGCCATGAAGTACTTGGCGTCAGCGCAAGGCTGGCGGTGGTGGAAATTTGAACGCTCACACTGTAGCGTGTTGATGAAGAGCTTGCGTTTACCTGCCGGACAACGAGCACGTGCGGCTGCGCGTAGTTATTTAAAAATAAGAGCTGCATGCCCTTATAAATGCTTGATTTCAGCTATTAAAGTAGCTGAAAGCGAGGTTTGGTGACGGCATGTAGCTATCAAAATAAAAGCCCGCCAGCTTTGCAGCCAACGGGCTTGGTCGCCACCGAGCTGCCGTAACGGCAGCCGAAGTGATTAACGCTGGGCCATAGGCTTGACGTCGCGGGCCACCGAGCCGGTGAACAGCTGGCGAGGACGGCCGATCTTGTACTCAGGGTCACCCATTTGCTCGTTCAGCTGGGCAATCCAGCCTACAGTGCGTGCCAGTGCGAAGATGCCGGTGAACAGGTTCACTGGAATGCCGATGGCGCGCTGCACGATGCCGGAGTAAAAGTCCACATTGGGGTAGAGCTTGCGCGAGACGAAGTAGTCGTCTTCCAGTGCAATCTTTTCTACTTGCTTGGCCAGCGCGAACAATGGATCGTTTTCCAGACCCAGTTCTTGCAGGATTTCGTTGCAAGTTTCTTGCATCAAGGTCGCGCGTGGATCGTAGTTCTTGTAGACGCGGTGGCCAAAACCCATCAGCTTGACGCCGCTGTTTTTGTCCTTGGCTTTTTCCATGAACTCGCCCACCTTGGCAATGCCGCCATTGCGCTGGATTTCGTCGAGCATGTTCAAGCACGCTTCGTTGGCGCCGCCATGGGCAGGGCCCCACAGGCAGGCAACGCCGGCGGAAATCGCTGCGAAGGGGTTGGTGCCCGACGAGCCGCACAGGCGCACGGTGGAAGTCGACGCATTCTGTTCGTGGTCCGCATGCAGGATAAAGATGCGATCCAGGGCCTTTTCGACCACAGGGTTGACCTTGTATTCTTCACAAGGGTTGCCGAACATCATGCGCATGAAGTTGCCTGCATAAGACAGGTCATTCTTCGGGTACATGTAAGGCTGGCCGACGCCGTACTTGTAAGCCATGGACACCAGCGTAGGCATCTTGGCGATCAAGCGGATCGCGGCGATTTCGCGGTGCTCGGGGTTGGTGATGTCAGTGCTGTCGTGGTAGAAGGCCGACATGCCGCCGACCAAGCCTGTCAACACCGCCATCGGGTGCGCATCACGGCGAAAGCCACGCAGGAAGAACTGCATCTGCTCGTTGACCATGGTGTGCTGGGTCACGCGGTTTTCGAAGTCAGCCTTTTGGCTCTCGTTGGGCAGATCGCCGTACAACAGCAGGTAGCAGGTTTCCAGGAAATTGCAGTTCTTGGCCAGTTGTTCGATGGGGTAGCCACGGTACAACAACTCGCCTTTGTCGCCATCAATATAGGTGATGGCCGACTGGCAAGCCGCCGTAGAGAGGAAGCCCGGGTCATAGGTAAACATGCCCGATTGGCCGTACAGCTTGCGGATGTCAATCACATCCGGGCCGACGCTGCCTTGATAGACCGGCAGATCAACGCTGGGCGCGCCGTTGCTAAATGACAGGGTTGCTTTGTTATCAGCGAGTTTCATTTCCAACTTCCTTCTCGGAGTGGCCAGCATCTAAGGCCGGCCTTTTTTGCAAGCTGTGTCGTCAAACGGGCTTGCGCACCATTTGCAACACTTCTCTAACTTCTGGGGTGTCTAAGGACTCTTCGGGCTCCTTGCGTCGCAAGAAGAGATCCATCAGATCGTTGTCTGCCAAATCGTTCAGGGCAGCCAGACCAATTGCGTGTCTCCGCGTCAATTGGCTGCCATGGTTGGCAAAAAATTGCTCGAGGTACAGGTCGTTTTCGACCAAGCCACGGCGGCTGCGCCACCGTAGCAAGTCGCGTTCCTTCTCGTCGAGGAGTGCGTCTCGATCGCTCATGGATTAGACGGCGCGACGCACCATCAGCTCCTTGATCTTGCCAATGGCCTTGGTAGGGTTCAAGTGCTTAGGGCAGACGTCCACGCAGTTCATGATGGTGTGGCAACGGAACAAGCGGTAAGGGTCTTGCAGGTTATCCAGACGCTCGCCTGTGGCTGTGTCGCGGCTGTCCGCAATGAAGCGGTAAGCCTGCAGCAGGCCAGCCGGGCCCACGAACTTGTCAGGGTTCCACCAGAACGAAGGGCAGCTGGTCGAGCAGCTGGCGCACAAGATGCATTCGTACAGGCCGTTGAGCTCTTCGCGCTCTTCGGGCGACTGCAGGCGCTCCTTGTTCGTTGTAGCGTAAATGTCGCTTTGCAGGTACGGCTTGATGGAGTGGTACTGCTTGAAGAACTGCGTCATGTCCACGATCATGTCGCGGATCACTGGCAGGCCGGGCAGCGGCTTCAACACGATGTCACCCTTGAGGGTGTTCATGTTGGTCAAGCACGCCAGACCGTTCTTGCCATTGATGTTCATGGCGTCCGAACCACACACACCTTCGCGGCAGGAGCGGCGGAACGAGATCGTGGGATCTTGTTCCTTGAGCTTGACCAGGGCGTCCAGCAGCATGCGCTCATGGCCGTCGAGTTCGATCTCCACGGTCTGCATGTAGGGCTTGGCGTCTTTATCGGGATCGTAGCGGTAGAGTTTGAATGTACGCTTCATTTTTGAATTCTCTCGTGGGCTGCTGGATTAGAACGTGCGGACCTTGGGTGGCACGCTGTCCACGGTCAGGGGCTTGAGGTTCACAGGCTTGTACGACAGGGAGTTGGTGGCGCTGTCCCACAGCGTGTGCTTGAGCCATTCCTTGTCGTTACGGCCCAGCGGGAACTCTGCATCGTCGGCAGGGCGCTCGTAGTCGTACACGGTGTGTGCACCACGGCATTCCTTGCGGGCTGCGGCGGAGGTCATGGTGGCCTGCGCCACTTCGATCAGGTTGTCCACTTCCAGCGCTTCCATGCGCGCGGTGTTCCAGACCTTGGACTTGTCCTTGAGGGTCACATCGCCCACGCGTTCGCGCAGTGCGTTGACCTTCTGAACGCCTTCGTCCATGCTCTTTTGCGTGCGGAACACACCGGCGTGTGTTTGCATGGTGGAGCGGATGTCGCCTGCCAGGTCTTGGGCATAGGTGCCAGCCTTGGAGTCGTCCAGCTGGTTCAAGCGTGCCAATGTGCGGTCGGCACCATCGGCAGGCACTGTCAGGTTGTCGCCAAAGTTGCGTGCGTATTCCACGATGTGCTTGCCAGCGGCCTTGCCGAAGACCAGCAAGTCCAGCAGCGAGTTGGTGCCCAAGCGGTTGGCGCCGTGCACCGATACGCAAGAGCATTCGCCGACCGCGTACAAACCATTGACCACACGGTTTTGCACGCCGTCATGCGTGACCACTTGGCCGTGGATATTAGTGGGAATACCGCCCATCTGGTAGTGGATGGTAGGCACCACAGGAATGGGTTCCTTGGTGATGTCCACGTTGGCAAAGTTGTGCCCAATTTCTTCCACCGAAGGCAGGCGCTTACGGATGGTGTCGGCGCCCAGGTGGTCCAACTTCATCAGGATGTAGTCCTTGTTAGGACCGCAGCCACGGCCTTCCTTGATTTCCTGGTCCATCGATCGCGACACGAAGTCACGGGGAGCCAAGTCTTTCAAGGTAGGTGCGTAGCGTTCCATAAAGCGCTCGCCTTCGCTGTTCAGCAAAATCGCGCCTTCACCACGGCAGCCTTCGGTCAGCAAAACCCCGGCACCGGCTACGCCAGTGGGGTGGAACTGCCAGAACTCCATGTCTTGCAAAGGAATGCCAGCGCGCGCTGCCATACCCAAACCGTCGCCGGTGTTGATAAAGGCGTTGGTGGAGGCTTGGAAGATGCGGCCAGCACCACCGGTTGCCAACAACACAGCCTTGGCGTGCAGTTCGTACAGATCGCCGGTTTCCAGTTCCAGCGCAGTCACGCCGACCACATCACCTTGGGTGTTGCGGATCAGGTCCAGTGCCATCCACTCCACGAAGAAGTTGGTTTTGGAGGCCACGTTCTGCTGGTACAGCGTGTGCAGCATGGCGTGACCGGTACGGTCAGCCGCCGCGCAAGCGCGTTGCACCGGCTTTTCACCGTAGTTGGCGGTGTGACCACCGAACGGACGCTGGTAGATCGTGCCGTCAGGGTTGCGGTCAAACGGCATGCCGAAGTGTTCCAACTCGATCACGACGTTGGGTGCTTCGCGGCACATGAATTCAATGGCGTCTTGGTCGCCCAGCCAGTCCGAACCCTTGATGGTGTCGTAGAAGTGGTAGTGCCAGTTGTCGTCCGACATGTTGCCCAATGACGCAGACACGCCGCCTTGGGCTGCTACGGTGTGCGAGCGTGTAGGGAATACCTTGGACAGGGAGGCAACGCTCAAACCTGCGCGGGACAGTTCCAGAGCGGCACGCAGACCGGAGCCGCCCGCGCCGACGATGACAACGTCAAACTTGCGCTTGGTGATATTTGCTTTGGAGTAGCTCATTCTTAACTTTCAATCGTGGAAGCAGTCTTTGCGCTGATCACAGACGCCACAGAACTTGGAAAGCCCAGCCGGCGCAGCCGAACAACCAGATCAAGGACAAAACGTGCAAAGTCAGGCGAAGGGCTACCGATTTTGCATAGTCCATCCAGACGTTGCGTGCACCCACCCAGACGTGCCAGACCATGGCAATGATCACGACAAAGGTCAGGAACTTCATCCACTGGGCAGCAAAGATGCCAGCCCATAACTCATAGCCAATCTCGCCTTGCGCAAAGATCAGTTGAGCCAATACAACAACGGTGAAAACCACCATCAAAACAGCAGTTACACGCTGTACCAACCAGTCGCGAAGACCGTAGTGGCCGCCGACTACGGTGCGTTTGGAGCCGTAATTCACTGACATGATTTATTCCTCTTACTCTTAGTACAAGCCAAACAGCTTGGCACCCAACACCACAGTCAAGCCAACGCTCAAAACCAGTACGGTAATGGCAGACGACTTAGCAAAAGACTTGCTGACCAAGTTGTGGTTCATGTCCATGCCAAGGTGGCGTAAACCCGCCAACAGATGGTGCAAATAAGCCCAGATAATGCTCAAAGCCACCAAGGTAATGAACCAGCCAGGAATGAAACCACAGCCCTCGTTAAATACCGCTTTGAACTTCGCAAATGAAAATTCAGATGACAACGAAGTGTCTAACATCCAAATTACAAACGGCAGTAAAACAAACATCAGCATGCCGCTGACGCGATGAAGAATCGACACATAGCCTCCTATTGGCAAGCTGTGGGGCAATCCTTCTAGTACGTTGATGTTGCGGAACTCGGGCCGCTTTTTCTTTTCAAGCTCTGTCATGGCGGGGGTGCTTTCGTGGATGTAACTGCGTGGTAATCGCGCTGACTCAGACGATCCAAAATTCTATTGCAATGGCGCTAGATCAGATCAGAACTACGCGATTGTTTCGGTAATGCGCTCGAGAGTGTAGGCAATTAGCTCAAGGCGTTCTTGTAATGGTGCGTATCTGTTCTGTAGATACCGCGTCGTAACTCCATAGGCATATCGTTGTAGGTATAGGCAATTCGCTCGACGCTCAGCAATGGTGTCACTGAAGGGACTGCGAGCAAAGCTGCCTGCGCTTCGTCTGGGAGCACGGCGCGAATTTTTTCGTCTGCACGCACCATGCGTACGCCGAAATCCCCTTCAAACATTGCGTAGGTTGGCCCCTTGTAATTCGCCATTTGTTCGGCAGTCAAACCTTTGAACGCCGGGCCAGGTAGCCAGATGTCTTCCAAAATGGTAGGGATTCCTGCGAAACCCAAAACCCGGCGCACATGCACTACGGTATCTCCACTGCGTAGTGAAAGTAAGCGTGCAATTTCCGCGCTCGCCCGAATGCGCTTGCATTCCAAAATACTGCGTTGGGCTCGACCTTCACCTGCTAAGTCGCCCACGTCCGGGTGAAGCTTGAGAAAACGGTACTGTACTTGCTGCGCAGAGTGGGTGGCTACAAAGGTGCCCTTGCCTTGGCGGCGCATCACCAGGTTTTCGGCAGCTAACTCATCAATCGCTTTGCGCACAGTGCCTTGGCTGACCTTAAATCTTGCAGCCAATTCCATTTCGCTGGGAATCAACTCACCAGGGCGCCATTCCCCTATTTGCAAGCTTTGCAGGATCAGCCCTTTGATTTGTTGATAGAGGGGGCTGAAAGCAGGAGTCGATGAGACACCCAGAGTGCTTGCGGAGTGGGGGGGCGTGTCAGTGGGTGAAGATTGGGATGAGGACATGTGTTGTATGCAAGTGCGTGAAACTTTTGAATGTGGGGTGGGAGTCCGGCATTCTTGTTTTTCACAAGTGCAAGATCATATCTTATATAAGACATAAGACAAATTGACTGAGGGTCGAAATCAGGGGTACACTTCAGAGCTGTTTGCGGAGTACGGGCTGCTGGTTACAGATGCTGGAGCGACCTTTCGCCGACAACTGTTTTTTTCCAAATATTGGAGTTTTCACCATGAGCAAGAAGCCCGTCCGTGTTGCCGTTACCGGCGCTGCAGGTCAAATCGGTTACGCCCTGTTGTTCCGTATCGCATCCGGCGAAATGCTGGGCAAAGACCAGCCTGTTATTTTGCAGCTACTTGAAATTCCTGACGAGAAAGCGCAAAACGCCCTGAAGGGTGTGATTATGGAGCTGGAAGATTGCGCCTTCCCTCTGCTGGCCGGTATTGAAGCTCACAGTGACCCTCTGCAGGCTTTCAAGGATACAGACTACGCTTTGCTGGTAGGTGCGCGTCCTCGCGGCCCGGGTATGGAGCGCGCCGACTTGCTGGCCGCCAATGCGCAAATTTTCACAGCACAGGGCAAGGCACTGAATGCCGTAGCTTCACGCAATGTCAAGGTATTGGTAGTGGGTAATCCCGCCAACACTAATGCTTATATCGCCATGAAGTCGGCACCTGATTTGCCAGCGAAAAACTTCACAGCCATGCTCCGTTTGGATCACAACCGCGCTGCATCGCAACTGGCTGCCAAGGCTGGCTTCAAGGTGGGTGATATCAAGGGCCTGACGGTGTGGGGTAACCATTCGCCAACGATGTATGCAGATTACCGTTTCGCTACGGTAGATGGCAAATCAGTGAAAGAAACTATCAACGACCAGGAGTGGAATGCGAATGTGTTCCTGCCTACCGTTGGTAAGCGTGGCGCGGCGATCATTGCAGCCCGCGGCTTATCCTCTGCTGCTTCTGCGGCCAACGCTGCTATCGACCATGTGCGCGACTGGGCTTTGGGCTCCAATGGTGAATGGGTGACGATGGGTGTGCCATCCAATGGCGAATATGGCATTCCTGCTGGTATCGTTTTTGGATTCCCTGTTACCACAGAGAACGGCGAATACAAGATCGTTGAAGGCCTGGAAATTGACGCTTTCTCTCAAGAATGCATCGACAAGACTTTGGCTGAGTTGCAAGGCGAACAAGACGGCGTAAAGCACCTGCTGTAAAACGTTAGTGGTAATTCCTTGCTGCATTTATTGCAGCAGGGAATTACTCCCACTGTTGGCAAAAGAGATATTTTTTGCTTAACGCACTGCATTGCTAGGTGGCGGAGTTAGGCAAAAGGTATTTTTGGATGGGCAATATGTACGGCATAGGTCTCCATCTTTAAGCTCTACTGAAACTCGGCTGTAACTCTTGACTTAATAACCCATGCGCACTGCTACTCACCCTCGTGACATTTTGCTGGGCGCGCAGGCAGCCGTTGCTGCATTGCCTGTTTGCGATCATTACAGTGGGGTGGAAGACCGCATGCGCAAAAGCTTGCAATTGCAAGCTGAAATGCTGCAGGAGTTTGGAACTTGTATTTTTGACGTGACGCTGGATTGCGAAGATGGCGCAGCCGTAGGGCAAGAAGCTGCTCATGCGCGGCTGGTTGCGCAGCTTGCGAAAAATGCGCCTGCCGGAAGTCGAGTGGCAGCACGCGTTCACGCAGTAGACCACCAAGCATTTGAGCAAGATGTTGCAACAATAGTGGGTGAGGCTGCGCCACATATTTGTCACATCATGGTTCCAAAGGTGGAAAGCATTGATGACGTTCTACGTGCTGAAGTTGCGGTGGATAAAGCCTCAGGCCAGCACATTCCGCTGCACGTATTGATTGAATCGCCGCATGCCGTGCAGCATGCCTTCGAGATTGCTGCGCATCCTCGCGTACAGAGTATTTCTTTTGGTTTGATGGACTTTGTCTCGGCGCACGGTGGTGCCATTCCCGCTTCTGCGATGGGAGTGCAAGGACAGTTTTTGCACCCATTGGTGGTCCGGGCCAAATTGGAAATCGCTGCAGCCTGTCATGCCTATGGAAAGCAACCCTCTCATTGCGTAGTTACCGAGTTCAAGGACGAGCAAGCGCTTGGAGGCGCAGCGCGGCGCGCTTATGGGGAGTTGGGTTACACCAGAATGTGGAGTATTCACCCGGCACAGATCCGTCCAATTTTGGCCGCCTTTGCGCCCGACGCTTCTGAAATGCAGGCTGCTACAGATATCGTTTTAGCAGCGCAGGCAGCAAGGTGGGCCCCAATTAGCCACCAAGGGATATTGCATGATCGTGCCAGTTACCGTTATTACTGGCAGTTGCTGGAACGGGGTCATCGAACTGGTGTAGCTCTACCGCCACAAGCACGACAATGGTTCGTTGAAGAGGCCGCTTGATGCGTAGCTTCTGTTTTAACGATTAACTTTACTGACTCGCAGGAGTTCGCATGAAAAATCTGATTGCCTCCGTTTTATTGCTCGCCCCCGCTTTTGTTTTTGCTGCGGCCCCAGCTTCGGCACAAAAAGCTGCAACCTCTAAGCCCAAGGCGGCTACCACTACGGCCGTGAATAAGAAAACGCCAGCAGTTAAAAAGACTTCACCTGTTAAAAAAACGACGGCAGTACGCCCTGTAGCACGAAGCTCAGCGATAAAAGCTGGCGCTGCTGCTACGGTAGCTGGTTCTGCTGCATTGGCGACCCGCACATTGAATGCCGACGAATTAGCATTGGCTGATCGTGTACATACAGGCCGTATTGGTTGCGAACTTGGCCAGCATGTGACGGTCAATAAAGATGAAAAAAATCCGGGCCATTTTATTGTCAGTGGCAATGGATTTAATTTCCATATGTCGCCCATTGGAACCAGTACGGGCGTCGTGCGCCTAGAAGATTCACAAGCAGGGGCCGTGTGGTTGCAAATTGCCAATAAGTCCATGCTGATGAATCAAAAGCAAGGCAAGCGTCTGGCTGATGAGTGTATGAGTCCCGAACAGCTTCAGGTGGCAGAAGCTATCAAGAAGACCCCGCCCCCGAGCTTGCTGGATGCGCCTGGAAAGTAATTCCAACGCATAAAGCAATAAATCTGCCCACTCTTAGAAAACCAATGGAGAGAGAACCATGTTGAAAGCTTACCGTGACCATGTGGCCGAACGTGCCGCATTGGGCATCCCGCCCCTGGCACTTGATGCCAAGCAAACTGCTGAGCTGATCGAGCTGATCAAGAATCCGCCAAATGGTGAAGATGCTTTCCTGCTGGAGTTGCTGACCCACCGTGTGCCACCTGGGGTGGATGATGCGGCCAAGGTCAAGGCCTCGTTCCTGGCCGCTGTGGCGCACGGTGATCTGAGCGTGGCGCTCATCTCCAAGGCCAAGGCCACCGAGTTGCTGGGCACCATGATCGGTGGCTACAACGTGCATCCGCTGATCGAGTTGCTCGACGATGCCGAAGTGGCTGGCGTGGCTGCAGAAGCGCTGAAGAAGACATTGCTGATGTTTGACTTCTTCAACGATGTGGCGGACAAGGCCAAGGCCGGCAACGCCAAGGCCAAGGAAGTGATGCAAAGCTGGGCCGATGCCGAGTGGTTCACTGCACGCCCCGAAGTGGAAAAGAAAATCACCGTCACCGTGTTCAAGGTGCCCGGTGAAACCAATACTGACGATCTGTCGCCCGCACCCGATGCCTGGAGCCGCCCCGACATTCCGCTGCACTATCTGGCCATGCTCAAGAACACGCGTCCTGACGCTGCGTTCAAGCCCGAAGAAGACGGCAAGCGCGGCCCCATGCAGTTCATCGACGACCTGAAGAAAAAGGGTCACCTCGTCGCCTATGTGGGCGATGTGGTCGGTACCGGTTCTTCGCGCAAGTCGGCCACCAACTCCATCGTCTGGGCCACCGGTCAAGACATTCCATTTGTACCCAACAAGCGCTTTGGTGGTGTGACGCTGGGTGGGAAGATCGCTCCTATCTTCTTTAACACCCAAGAAGATTCGGGCTCGCTGCCTATCGAAGTGGACGTGTCCAAGCTGGAAATGGGCGATGTCATCGACGTGTTGCCCTATGACGGCAAGATCACCAAGAATGGCGAAACCGTTGCTGAGTTCCAACTCAAGAGCGATGTGCTGTTTGACGAAGTGCGCGCTGGTGGCCGTATCAACCTGATCATTGGCCGCTCGTTGACTGCCAAGGCGCGCGAATTTTTGGGTCTGCCTGTCTCTACCGCGTTCCGTCTGCCTACCGCGCCTATCGAGACCAAGGCTGGTTTCACGCTGGCGCAAAAGATGGTGGGCCGCGCTGTGGGCTTGCCAGAAGGCCAAGGCGTGCGCCCCGGAACGTACTGCGAGCCCCGCATGACCACAGTGGGTTCGCAAGACACCACGGGCCCCATGACCCGTGACGAGCTCAAAGACCTGGCTTGCCTGGGCTTCTCGGCCGATTTGGTGATGCAGTCGTTCTGCCACACCGCCGCTTACCCTAAGACCGTGGACGTCAGAACTCACCGCGAACTGCCTGCGTTCATGTCGAACCGCGGCGGTGTGGCCCTGCGTCCTGGTGATGGCGTGATCCATACGTGGCTCAACCGCCTGCTGTTGCCCGACACCGTCGGTACCGGTGGTGACTCGCACACACGTTTCCCTATCGGTATTTCCTTCCCTGCGGGCTCCGGTCTGGTGGCGTTTGGCGCCGCCACCGGCGTAATGCCGCTGGACATGCCTGAATCCATCTTGGTGCGTTTCAAGGGCGAAATGCAGCCCGGCGTCACACTGCGTGATTTGGTACATGCCATTCCGCTGTATGCCATCAAGGCAGGTCTGCTGACCGTTGCCAAGGCTGGCAAGGTCAACGCTTTCTCGGGTCGTATCCTGGAAATCGAAGGTCTGCCAGACCTGAAGGTCGAGCAAGCGTTTGAATTGTCTGATGCGTCTGCTGAGCGTTCTGCAGCTGGTTGCACGATCAAGCTGAACCCTGCACCGATCAAGGAATACCTGACATCGAACATCGTGTTGATGAAGAACATGATCGCTGACGGGTATGCCGACGCCAAGACCTTGCAGCGCCGTATCGAAAAGGTGGAAGCCTGGTTGGCGCAGCCTGATTTGCTGGAAGCCGACAAGGATGCCGAGTACGCCGAAGTGATCGAAATCGACATGTCGGACATCAAGGAGCCCATCGTCTGCTGCCCTAACGATCCGGACGACGCCAAGTTCCTGTCCGACGTGGCCGGCACCAAGATCGATGAAGCCTTCATCGGTTCGTGCATGACCAATATCGGCCACTTCCGCGCTGCAGCCAAGCTGCTGGGCGGCCAGCGCGATATTCCCGTCAAGCTGTGGGTGGCCCCTCCAAGCCGCATGGACCAGGACGAGCTGATCAAGGAAGGGCATTACGCCGCTTTCGGGACGGCCGGTGCACGTACTGAAATGCCGGGCTGCTCGCTGTGCATGGGTAACCAGGCACAGGTGCGCGAAGGCGCAACGGTCATCTCGACTTCGACCCGCAATTTCCCCAACCGTCTGGGCAAGAACACCAATGTGTTCCTGGGCTCGGCCGAGTTGGCGGCGATTGCCTCGCGCCTGGGCTACCTGCCTACCCGCGAAGAGTATTTGAAGGAAATGGGCGTGATTGATGCCGACAAGGCATCCGTCTATCGCTACATGAACTTCGACCAGATCGAAGAGTATGCTGAAGTAGCAAAGGGCGTTAGCGCCTGAACGGCTAAGGCAAACTAATAAACAAAACCCGCCGGAAGGCGGGTTTTGTTTTTGGCTTTTTTGCGGCAGATGACATCCGAAAAAAATTCATGAATGTATCTTTGCATTCAGATGCCTTCTTAGCTCATTGCTCTATTTTCTGAAAATAAAAAGGGCCTTGCGTGAGGCCCTCTTCACTTCTATGAAAAAGAAGTCTTATTTTTGAATGTAGAGAATGCGGCTCTTATCGCTGCCTTCACTTTCTTCTGTCACTAAATAGGTGATTGCACCAATTTTGTAAGCGCTTACCTTCATATTCCAGCCATCAATAGTCACGCCGCTGGGATTGAAAGCTTGCTGGAATTGGGAAGCACTCAGTGTGTTGCCGTCGACAGAGATGCTGCCGTCTTGCTTTACTTGCAAGTCTTCCATACCGTCTAGACCGCCCTGCTGGCAGTTATGACCACGGAAGGTCTTGCCCAACGAATCGGCTAACGTTGCGGTGGCTGCAGTATTTTGCAATGCGATATTGGTGCTGCTACTGCTAGTGTTTGTGCACAAAAGCAGCACTGCACCGTTGCCAAAATACCTTGCGCCGCCATTTAGGCCGCTCCAAGTAGCGCCACCATCGGCAGTGAATGTGGCTTTGACCGGAGAGCCGTTGATAACCGTAGAGGCCGTTGAACCTGCAGCGCCCAGCGCGCCGTCTACATGCACATCAATGATCGAAGTCTGGTTGTTCTGGCCGAACAACTTGTACTGCACCACAGTCGCTGTAGGTGTTGTGGGCTCCGTAGGATTTGTTGGCTCAGTAGGAGTTATTGGTGTTGTTGGCTCCGCAGGAGTGATTGGGGCCGTTGGCTCGGCAGGGTTTGTAGTTGTATTGTCATCGCCACCGCCACATGCGGTCAAAGCAGCCACGGCTATAGCAATCAAAGATAAGTTCAAAATGCGAGATTTCATAATGCCTCCAGTTAAACAACGGCGTTTATATATGTGAAACCGAGACTGTAAAATTTGGTTTTTTGTGAAATATTTGTAAGTAAGTGCGTGCTTTTTTGTTCGGTGTTGATAATATGGAGTTCATAAAAGTCAATATGTTTGAAATTTTTTTCAAATACACCAAAAATTGTCGGGTAATACGGGGGGGAATTGTTTTAACGGTTTTGCGTGAATCGTCAGTTTTGCTCAGCAAGTAGTTGCTGCAGAGTTTTTACCTGCAAGCGTAAACGCTCGTTCTCGGCTTCTAGAGCAGTTATTTTGACTTGCATCTCCGAAATAGAAGCTACTGGTGCAGTTTCTATAGTTTCATCGCTATCTATATGCAGTTTTTCTGTTTTAGGTTTTTTCTTCGAATCACGCACGCGTTTGGCGGCTTGTTTGAGGCCTTCGCCACCTTCGGCAGCCACGGCTTGTTGTTCTTCCATAGAAAGGGTCGCAACAACCGCGGCCGCATTGAGCGACAACTCGCCGGCTTTTACAGCTGCCACCACTTCGGGCGCAGCTTTTTGCTGGATGGTCTCAATCATCTTGACTTGGCCGGCTGAAAGCCGGGCAGCGCGCGCCAAGGCTTCGCGGGTGTCCAGCGCTGCGTCGGGCACTTTGGGGCTGTTGGCCAACGCGGCGGCCACAGCGGGGTCGGTATCGCCTTCCCAAGGGGCTTCGGTGCTGGCGGAGTCGGCTTTGGCTGCATTCACGGCAGCGGCGGCTGCAGCGCGCCGTTCAGCGATGATTTCGCGCTTGCGCAGGGCCAGCACGCCGCGCTGGAAGTCGGAGACCGAGCGGCGGCCCAGGTGCTGGTCAATCATCCACAGGTGGATGTCTTCCATGTTCTGAAAACGCTCATTCTGAATGGTGTTAAACGGCAGGCCATGCTTTTGGCAGATGCCGTAGCGGTTGTGGCCATCGACCAAAATATTGCCCCACAGCACCAGCGCGTCGCGGCAGCCTTCGTCCAGGATGCTGCGCTCCAGCGATTCGTATTCGTCGGTGGTGAGCGGGTCGATATAGGCCTTCAATTCAGGCAGAACCACAATTTCTTCGTTGCTCATGACAGTCCAATCTTGCAAAGTCAAAAGGCACCCGAGGGTGCCTTCCGTATCAGGCCTGAAGAGGCCTGTTAAAAAATATAGCTACATGCCGTTATCAATGCTTGATTTCAATATGAAAACTCTCTGAAAACAAGCAAGTACAACGGCCTGGTGCTATGAATAGCTTTAAGCAGCTTCGGTGGGAACCAGCAGGCGCGAGATCAACGCGCCATCTACGGGGCCTTCGACCGGAATGCGCACGCGCACGGGGTTGCCGGCGGCCACTTGCACAGGTTCGCCTGTCAGGTTGAACATCTGCTCCAGCTTGACGGTGCGGTTGCCCGTGGGGTGGATGATTTCGAGGGTGTCGCCCACCGAGAAGCGGTTCATGGTTTCGATTTCAGCCATACCGTTTTCGTAGCCACGCACCTGGCCCACAAAGTGGCTGCGTTGCAGCACCGAGTGACCGGTTTCGTAATTCTGGTAGTCGTTGGCGGGGCGGCGCTCCAGCAGGCCGCCGGTGTAGCCGCGGTTGGCCAGGCCTTCCAGCTCGGTGATCAGCGCGGGGTTGAACGGGCGGCCAGCCACGGCGTCGTCAATCGCGCGGCGGTAGGTTTGCGCGGTACGGGCCACGTAGTACAGGCTTTTGGTACGGCCTTCAATCTTGAGCGAATCGACACCAATTTTGGCCAAGCGCTCGACGTGCTCAACGGCGCGCAAGTCCTTGGAGTTCATGATGTAGGTGCCGTGCTCATCTTCCATGATGGGCATCATTTCGCCGGGACGACCTTTTTCTTCCAGCAGGTAGATGGCGTCGGCCTTGGGGTGGCGCTTTTGGTCACCACAGGTGCTGGTGAACTGGTTGTCCAGATCGTTTTTGGCGTCTTCAAAGTTGAAGCCGTTTTCCATGGTCTGGCCCAATGCTTCGCCGGTGTTGGGGTCGACGTTGGCATCGTGCGTCTTGTAGTCCCAGCGGCAGGCATTGGTGCAAGTGCCTTGGTTGGGGTCGCGGCGGTTGAAGTAGCCCGACAGCAAACAACGGCCCGAGTAGGCAATGCACAGCGCGCCATGCACAAACACTTCAATTTCCATGTCGGGGCATTCCTGGCGGATCTTTTCGATCTCATCCAAGGACAGCTCGCGCGACAAGATGATGCGCGAGACGCCCATCTTCTGCCAGAACTTGACGGTGGCGTAATTGGTGGTGTTGGCCTGTACCGAGAGGTGAATTTCTTGCTCGGGCCACTTTTCCTTGACCATCATGATCAAGCCAGGGTCGGCCATGATCAGCGCGTGGGGCTTGAGCTCAATGATGGGCTCGATGTCGCGCAGGTAAGTGCGGATCTTGTCGTTGTGCGCAATCAGGTTGCTGGTGACAAAAAACTTCTTACCACGCTGGTAGGCTTCCTGGATGCCTTGCGCAATTTGTTCCACACGGAATTCATTGTTGCGCGCTCGCAGGGAGTAGCGGGGCTGGCCGGCATAGACAGCATCGGCGCCAAAGTCATAGGCGGCGCGCATCTTCTCGAGCGAGCCGGCGGGAAGCAGCAGTTCAGGGGCTTTCATAGGGGGCTTATTTTCCTCGATTGCTGCATGCGCGTCATGCAGTGTCAACATGGCCTGCTCGTCGTATGGGTCGTGGCGCACGCTTACGATTTGGGCAGCACCAGGCTTTTGCGAACGCCGTCAATCTCATAGCTAATTTCGCGCTTGGATATTTCCACCAGATTTCCACCATTGGGCAGGCGGCTGCCAATCGCAAAGTTTTTGGCGTTGTCGCCAGATATCTGAATCAGGGCCCGCGATTGCGATGGAATATTTGAAAACACAATACCTTGCAGCCGCATGGAATCATTCTGCGAAGGGCCAGTTTGCGGCTGGAGCGTAGTGGCTGGTTTTTGAAAAAGATGGGCGATATCTGCCTGCGTATAGGTAGCTGAATCGATATTGCCAATATGATTTAAAGCTTCTATGGGTGGTGTGCGTAATGACAGTAAAAATCCAGCCGCGACAAAAGCAGTCAAACTCCACAGCGAAAAACAGGTGATTTGCGGGAACTTCATGGCGTATTCAATGGAAAATATAGGCCTGAATATACGCAAGCGGGAACGCTGGCTCATCAAGTATTTAGGCGGTCGCGTGAATTTAATCGAACAGCGAGAGGTTCTGATGTCGAAATATAAAAGTCAGCGAGGATTCACTTTGCTGGAATTGATGGTGGTCGTGGTCATTATTGGAGTGCTGGGCGCACTGATAATTCCCAATTTTATGGATCGCCCCAATGAAGCTCGCGTGACTGCTGCGAAAACAGACATCTCCAGCGTGATGCAGGCGCTCAAACTGTACAAGCTGGACAACCACCGCTATCCCACCGCAGAGCAAGGTCTGGGTGCTTTGATTGCACGCCCCGCCAGTGGGCCTGCGCCCGCCAACTGGAAGGCTTATATGGACAAGCTGCCCAATGACCCGTGGGGCCATCCTTACCAGTATCTGAACCCTGGCGTGAAGGGAGAGGTTGACGTACTGAGCTTTGGCGCGGATGGTCAAAGCGGCGGTGAAGGCTTTGATGCGGATATCGGAAGCTGGCAGTAAGCCTCGATAGCGGATGCTGCGCCAAAACGGATTCACGCTGCTGGAATTGCTGGTTGTTCTCAGCATCGCTGCGCTGCTGGTAGTGGGTGCCAGTTTGGCGTTGCCTTCTGGCGCGCACCGTCATTTGGAGCAGGAAGCGCAAAAAATGATTGCGCTGCTGGAAACTGCCCGCGCCCAGTCAAGGGCCAGCGGTCAGGCGGTGAAGGTGTTGGTCAATGAACAAGGCATGCGCTTTAGCGGTGCCCAGACGGATAAAAAACTGAGCACTGGCTGGTTGTATGAAGGCACTTCAGCGGCAAGCACCCATTTGGTTTTAGGGCCTGAACCTGTCATTGCACCGCAAAGCGTGCACCTGTTTAGCACGAACGGGGCCAGCAGTTGGATAGTGACTGATGGTGTGCGGCCTTTCGTAGCAAGGAACACCCCGTGACCACGCAGCGCGGTCTGACGATGGTTGAAGTGCTGATCGCCTTGGCCATTACAGCCATTGCTTTGCTGGCGGCAGGGCAAGCTATGCGCTCCATGATCCATGCCGCTGCACGGCAAGAGCAAGTGACTTTGGCCCAGCTCTGCGCGGAGAACGCTTTGGTGAGTGCTCGCTTGTCGGCGCAGTTTCCGTCAGTGGGTGAAAGCTATCAACCTTGCGAGCAGCTAGGGCGCGCATTCACCGTAAAACTTTGGGTGTCGGGTACAGCCAACCCTAGCTTTCGCCGTGTCCAGGCGCAGGTGTTGCAAGGTGATGAATCGGTGTTGTCCATTGCCACGGTCATGGGGCGCTACTAATGGGCCAGCAGCGCGGATTTACCTTGGTGGAAGTGCTGGTCGCCTTGTCCATCATGGCGCTGATGGGCAGCATGTCTTGGGTGGGTATGGACGCGCTGCTCAAATCCAAACAACGCACAGAAAGCAAATCGATTGAGAACGCCCAACTGCAAATTGCCTTGGGCCAGTGGGCCAGCGACCTCGAGCAAGCATGGAGGCCGGATAGCACCGATCCCATGGGCTGGGATGGCAAAGTATTTCGCTTAACGCGGCGTGCGCAGCAATTGGAGCAAGGGGTGGTGGTGGTGGCGTGGGCGGTGCGCAGCGAAGGTGCCAGTACAGACCTTATGCGCTGGCAATCAAGACCTGTGATTACGGTGGGCGATTGGCAAACTGCATGGGAGGAGGCCGCGAATTGGGCGCGCGGAAGTATCAACACACCGGCAGCTAGGCTGATTCCCGCAGACAGCGTGGACGTTTATGTCTGGCACGGCGGCACGTGGGTGAATGCACAAAGCTCGCAAGTGGGCAGCACCACAAAAAGAAGCGGGCTTGGGCGGCTTGCGGCCAGTTTGCCCCAGCAGCCTGTTGGCGTTCGCCTGGTGGTGCATACCCGAAATGGTGATTTGTCCAAGGATTGGAGCGCCCCGACGTGGAGCGAGCCCAAATCATGAGCCAGCGTACTGCGCAGCATGGGGCCGCCATCTTGACTGCCATGATCACCGTTACGCTGGTGGCTACCGTGGCTGCGACGGCCATTGCGCGGCAGTCAAGTGCAGTGGACGTGGAGGCGGCTGAGCGCAGCCGGATACAAGCACAATGGTTGCTACGGGGCGCGATGGATTGGTCCCGGCTGCTGCTGCGACAAGATGCGCAAAGCTCAGGAGCAGTAGATCACCTGGCAGAACCTTGGGCAGTGCCCTTGCAAGAGACCAAGCTGTCCGCGTTTTTAGCAGCCCAAGGCGGTGTGAAGGATGTCGATGCCAGCTCCGATATGTCGGAAGCTTATTTGTCAGGCGCCATGCAGGACATGCAGGCTAAATTGAATCTCTTGCCGTTTTTTACTAATAAGGGTGAAGGTGAGCAGTCACTTATTCATCATCCTGTCCAGCGTTTGTTTCAACGTTTGGGATTGCCACAGAGTGAATATGAGGTGCTCAAACAAGCCTTGGGGCAAGCGCTCAAAACGGAAGCGGGCAGCACCCGGCCATTACCCCCCCAAACCTTGCAAGACTTGGTTTGGCTGGGCATTGCTCCCCAGACCGTGCAAGCCCTTGAGCCCTATGCGTTCGTGCATCCGACAGTGTCTACCGTCAATATCAATACTGCGACTGCTCAGGTGATATGGGCTTTGGTGCCCACGCTGGAATGGGCGCAAGCACAAACCTTGGTATCTGCTCGCACCCAAAAGCATTTTAAAAACTTGCAGCAAGCACAAGATATCGTGCCCAGCGCTGTATTCCCAAGTGGGGTGTTTTCCGTGAATAGCCAGTTTTTCTCAGCCCGTGGGCAAGTGCGCATGGAGGGCATCGCTTTGGCCATGCAGGCTGACTTGCAGCGAGTGAACGCCAAAGTCAGTACAGAGCGGGTGCAAAGTGTAGGTATTGCTTTGCCTGTTGGCATTCAACCGTAATGGTGCCGCCTTTCACTTTCAATATGGCCACGCAGGGCATGCGTATGCTGCCTATCAAAGAGGTGATTCGTGCAAGAGAGGGTATATGAATAAGCTGATCGCGCTGCTTCCCAGCGTCAGGCCGCAGAGCGAAGACAGCTTGCATTGCTGGCAGGTTGCCGGTGATGGGCACACGCAGGTAGTGATGCAAACGGTCCGCGAGCTGGCGCAAGCCAAATTGGTCCAGACCATTGCCGTGGTGCCAGCTGCTTGCCTTTCCTGGCACCAAGTGGTGCTGCCGGCTACGGTCAAACTTCATGGCGATGCTCGCTTGCTGCCTTTGCTGCAGAGCTTGTTGGAAGATGCGCTCTTGGACGAACCTGACCAGGTGCATATTGCCTTGATGCCGGGCGCCCTGCCTGGGCAGCCTTGCGTCGTGTCGGTATGTGATAAGGCGTGGCTGGCGGCCTGGCTGGAAACTTTCGAACGCGCAGGCATTAAGGTGGATCGTTTGGTGCCCGAGATCGCACCTGATGCTTTGGGTGAACAAGGCATTTGCAGCGGTCTTAGTCACAGCGGTTGGATGACCACTTTGCAGCAGGGTGTGCCGGTGACATTACCCTTGCACACTGACACGGCGATTTGGCCGCCTGCCACGGTGTACCACGCATTACCCGCCACTTATAGCGATGCTGAAAAGGTACTGGGCCGAGACCGGCTGCAGCTTGCAGACGAGCAAAGCTGGGTGCAGCGCATGCTGCAGACGCAGTGGGAGCTCATGCAGCACGGTTTTGCCTCGAACGCGCTGGAACGTATGCGCCGCAAGTGGCTGGCTGGCGTGCGAGATGTATTAAGTGCGCCGCAATGGCGTGCCAGCCGCATAGCCGTGGTGACGCTGGCGGTGGTCTGCGCAGCAGGGCTGAATGTGAAAGTGTGGCAGCAGCAGCGAGCCTTGGCCGCTAAGCAGCAAGCGATACTTGCCACCGTGCAAGAAACTTTTCCGCAGCTGCGGGTGGTTATTGATGCGCCATTGCAAATGCAGCGTGAATTACAGACGCTGCGTCAAATCAGCGGCGTAGTGACGGCAACAGACTTGGAGCCCATGGCCGCAGCAGCAGGTGCCGCGCTGAAAGCGTCCGGGCTAGCGGTCAATTCTGTGGAGTACAACGGGACGGAATTGCTGCTCCGGGGACTTGCTCAAAGCCATGTGACCACTGTGAATGAACACCTCCGGGGCTCGCGCTATATCGCAGAAATGGCTGGCGATGCGCTTCGATTGAAAGTGCTGCCATGAGCGTTATTTCCAAAACAAAAATTGCCAAAGAAGTTTGGGTACTCGCCGGAGTCGCGGTGCTCGGTGCGGCCTGTATTTGGCCGCTGCAGCGCCTGCAAACATTGCCTGCAAAACATACAGCGCTGGATCAGCAACTGATGCAAGTGCAAGCCATGGCCGCCCAGGCGCAGCAGTTGCGAGCGCTGCAGTCTGCCCCATTGGGTAATGGTGTGGAGTTGTTGCAGATGGCCGTTTCCAGCACGCTGGGCACGGCTGCGACCGTTACTTTTGCAGGGGACGCGGCAACGCTGGTGCTCAATCAGGTGGAGCCTGCCAATTTGGCGCGCGGCCTGGAGGTCATGCGGCAAAACACTGCAGCGCGTTTTACTTCGGCCAAGCTCGATATTCGGGCAGAGCAAATCAGTGGTCGCTTAGAGCTGCAATTGCCAGCTGGCCAGCCATGAAGGCAAAGATGTCCCGCAAAGTACCCGCAGTACCCGCAGTACCCGCACGATTGGCTTCCAACCGAGGTTATGCGCTGTGGGGTGGTATGAGCGGTGCTTTGCTGGCTTGCCTGGTGTTTGCGCCAGCGGCGTGGCTGGCTACTGCGGTCGAACGTGCATCTGCTGGACAGGTGCGTTTGGTCAATCCTGCGGGAACCATCTGGAATGGCTCTGCAGCCTGGGTGCTGACATCGGGAGTGGGTGGCTCCACCTCTCTCAGTCTGCCTTCACGGGTCGCTTGGCGTATCAGGCCCAATGGGTCAGGTTTGCATGTGGCACTGGACGCTGCCTGCTGCACCCAGGCTCCGGTCAAGCTACAGATATCTCCGCAATCGCTGCGCATTGCAGCCGCAGCAGCACACATGCCGATGTCGCTCTTGCAGGGGCTCGGAACACCTTGGAATACGCTGGAATTGCGCGGTGATTTGCAATTGCGATGGGAAAACTTCGCAATGTCCTGGGCGTCTTCTGCCATCACGATAGAGGGGCTGATGGAGATGCAGGCACGCAGCGTTGCCAGCCGATTGTCCCCCCTGCCAGATGTTGGCTCTTACCAATTGCATTTGCGTGGTGGTGCACAGCCCCGTGTGGATCTGAGCACGCTGCGTGGAGCGCTGGTGCTCCAAGGGCATGGACATTGGAATAACGCGAAATTTCGCTTTGAGGGCGAGGCTCATGCCCAGCCAGAGCAAGCCACCGAGCTGGCTAATCTGCTGACGCTGCTGGGAACTCGGCGCGGCAACACAACAATGATTCGATGGGGTTGATGATGAAAAAGTTATTTGCCAGTGCGCGTGCTGTGGCCTTCTCTACCTGCGTCATGGGGGCGGCTTTGGCTTCCTATGCGCAGGTGCTGGTAGAGCTGAATTTTACGGATGCACGTATCGATGCCGTGGCTTCTTCGGTAGGCGCCATGATTGGCAAGAACGTGGTGGTAGACCCCAAAGTCAAAGGCAATATGACCTTGGTGAGTGATAGCCCCGTTACCCCAGCCAATGCCTTGGCGCAATTGCAAAGTGCATTGCGCATGCATGGGTTTGCCATGGTGGATGCTGGCGCCATCTACAAAGTGGTGCCAGAGGCGGAAGCCAAAAGTCATGCCTCTAAGGTGAATGTGCCCGCGATAGGTGCAGAGATGCAAACGCGTGTTTTTAAGCTACAGCATGAAAATGCCAGCCAGGTACTCAACGTTATCAAGCCCCTGGTTACGCCGAACAATGTAGTCAACGTGAACGCAGGCAATAACGCGCTGGTGGTGACGGACTATGCAGACAATATTGCACGCATTGGCAAGGTGATTGCATCGTTGGATCAGGAGACTGCTTCGGACCTGGAAATCATTGCGCTGGAGCACGCGATCGCTTCCGAAATGGTGCCCCTATTGCAGCAGTTGGTCAACGGCAGCAGCTCTGGCGGCCCAGCACGTGCGGCCGCTGACCAAGTGCTGGAGTCATCGTTAATGGCAGACAGCCGCAGCAACACCTTGATCGTGCGTGCGGCCAACCCTGCCAAGCTGGCGCAGATTCGGTCGCTCGTTAAACGCCTGGATCAGCCGTCCATTCAGAACGCGACTTCCTCGGGCAACATCCATGTGGTCTATCTCAAGCATGCCGATGCTGTCGCTTTGGCAGAGACCTTGCGCGCAGCGATTCGCACGCTGGAGGATGCAGCGCCAGGCGCCAAACTGGCCAACAACTCTGGCAGCGTAGCAGCACAAGCTGCCTCTTCAAGAGCGGGCGCCGCTTCCGGCATGTCCGGCCTTACCAATACAGATGCAGGCAGTGGGAGCGGCGGCGGTTTGGGCGGTGGCGGCTCTTTGACATTGGGGCAGACCCAAATGCCCAGTGTGGGCGGGCTGGTGCAGGCCGACCCCAACACCAACTCCTTGATCATTACCGCGCCCGCGCCGCTTTATCGCCAACTGCGTGCCGTGATCGACAAGCTCGACAGCCGCCGGGCGCAGGTGCTGGTCGAAAGCATGATTGTGGAAGTCTCCGACAACAAGCTGTCAGAGTTTGGCGTGCAATGGCAAGCGGCCATGGGGGGCGACGGCAAGACAGGTACTGCGATTGGCACCAACTCCGGGCTGGTGGGTGGCAATATTTTGGGCATTGCAGCGGGCATTGCCTCGGGTGACAAGGCACTCATGGCCAACGCGCTCAATAGCTTAGGGGGTGGACTTAATCTGGCGATTGCACCCAAGGCGCTGGGCCAGTACTACTTGGGCGCGCTGGCCAACTTTCTGCACCAGGATGGCAGCTCCAACGTGCTGAGCAAGCCCAATCTGCTCACGCTGGATAACCAGGAAGCGCGCATCATCATCGGCAACAATGTGCCTTTTGTGACGGGCTCTTACGCCACCAGTGGTGGCAACAGTACGGTGAACCCTTTTACGACCGTGGAGCGCAAAGACGTGGGCTTGATGCTGCGTATTCGTCCCACCATCAATGAAAACGGCACCGTCAAGCTCACCGTCAGCCAGGAAGCCTCCAGCATTGATGCATCAACGCTCAACAATACCAATGGTCCTTCCACCAGCAAGCGCTCGATTGAGTCCACCGTGCTGGTGGACGATGGCTCCATTGTCATGATCGGTGGCCTGATGCAAGACCGCTACAGCAACAGCATGGACAAAGTGCCCTTGCTGGGCGATGTGCCTGTGCTGGGCAACTTGTTCAAATCCGAAAACCGCATGCGTGAAAAGAGCAATCTGATGGTGTTCCTGCGCCCTGTTGTGCTGCGCGATGCCCGGGCCAGTGAAGACTTGGCCATGGATCGCTACAGCTACATGCGTTTGCTGCAAAACCAGGTGCAGCCTGCGCCATCGGTGGTCTTGGGGAATGTTTCCGCGTCTCCGGTCATGCCCGCCCTCACCAGCTTGTCACAGCCCATGACCTTGTCTGCCCCGGTGGTTGCCCAGCCCATCGCGCCAGCGGTTTGGGATGTTGAGCCCATGCACAGCCCGCAGTAAGGCCACCCATGAGCCAATTGCTTTCTTATGCTTTTGCCAGCCGCCACCATTTGCTGCTGCAAGAAGGGGCGGTTGCCCAGCTGTGGGTGTGTGAACTCACCCCAGCCAGCGCGATCACGGAAGTGATCCGCAAGTTTGGGCAAATTGCCGTCAGTAGCCTGCCCAGTGAAACCCTGGAGCAGCGTATCAGTGAGGTTTACAGCGATACCGGTGACGCTGCGCGGTTGGTCAACAGCGTGCAAGACGAGGTTGATATCGGCATGCTGATGCAAGAAGTCGAGCGCACGCAGGATTTGCTGGCCTCCGAAGACGATGCCCCCGTGATTCGTATCCTCAATGCGCTGCTGCTGGAGGCTGCCAAGGAGGGCGCCAGCGATATTCACATTGAAGCTTACGAAACCCACTCGGCCGTGCGCATGCGGGTGGATGGGCAGATGCGTGAGATCGCACGTCCCAAGCGCGAGTTGCACAAGGCCTTGATTTCGCGTTTGAAGATCATGGCAGGGTTGGACATTGCAGAGTCGCGCCTGCCGCAAGATGGGCGCATCAGCACGCGGCTGGGTAACCGGATGATTGATATCCGCGTTTCCACCTTGCCCAACGCCTATGGCGAGCGGGCCGTGCTGCGTCTGCTCGACAAGTCCAACAACAAGCTCACGCTGGAAAGCGCCGGAATGTCTGGCGATTTACTGGCCCGCTTTGATGGTCTGGTACGTCAGCCGCACGGCATTATTTTGGTGACGGGCCCCACAGGTTCGGGCAAAACCACCACGCTGTATTCGGCACTCAAGCGGCTGGATGCTTCCAGCATGAATATCCTGACGGTGGAAGATCCTATTGAGTATGAGCTGTCAGGCATTGGCCAGACGCAGATCAACGCCAAGATTGGGTTTAGCTTTGCCGAGGCTTTGCGTTCCATCTTGCGCCAGGATCCGGACGTGGTGATGGTCGGTGAAATTCGCGATGCAGAAACGGCGCAGATTGCCATCCAGGCCTCGCTGACAGGTCACTTGGTCATTGCAACCTTGCACACCAATGACGCGCCCAGCGCCGTCACGCGCTTGGTGGAAATGGGCGTGGAGCCTTACCTTTTGGCCAGCTCCTTGCTGGGCGTGCTGGCGCAGCGGCTGGTGCGCAAGTGTGACCCGCGTGCGCCCGGTCAGCTGCGGGGGCGCATTGGTATTTATGAGTTGTTGGTCATCAACCAGCAGATTAAAGATCTGGTCAATCAACATGCCCATGAAAGCGAAATCCGCCGCGCAGCGATTGCCAATGGCATGCAAACCATGCGCAGTTATGGCGAAGTTTTGGTGGAGCAGGGAATTACAACCCAGGCCGAAGTCATCATGGCCACGGCAGACTAACGATGGCCGGCTTTAGCTACGAAGCGCTGGATGCGCAGGGCCAGACCCAAAAAGGCACGCTGGACGCCGACTCCGCCAAAGCCGCCCGGTCTTTCTTGCGCCACCAAGGGCTGGTGCCTTTGGTGGTGCAAGAAAGCAAGCACACTGCCAAACGCCAGCAGGCATCTTGGCAATGGGTGCGGCCACGGCCAGCGCTCGCGAAAGCTGAGCTGGCGGTGTGGACACGCCAGCTCGCCTCTTTGATGCAGGCCGGTTTGACCATTGAACGCGCCTTGCAAAGCCTCGGTGATGAAACCCAGCAACCGGCCTTGGTGGCGCTGATGGCCGATGTGCTGGCGCAAGTCAAAAGCGGTAACTCGTTCTCTCAGGCATTGGCACAGCACCCCGCCGAGTTTGATTCGGTGTATTGCGCCGTGGTGAGTGCCGGTGAGCGCAGCGGCAGTTTGGCGGTGGTGCTCACCAGTCTGGCCGATGATCTGGAAGCGGCGCAACTGCTCAAAAGCAAGATTCTGGGCGCTGCTTTGTACCCCTTGATTGTCAGCGCCATTGCGGTGCTGATCGTGGTGTTCCTGATGGTCTATGTGCTGCCCCAAGTGGCGGACACGTTTTCCAGCTCCAAGCGCAGCCTGCCGGTGTTAACCACGGTGATGTTGTGGATCAGTGCGCAACTGAGTCAATGGTGGTGGCTACTGCTGGCCTTGATTGTGTTGGGGGCGGGCAGTGCCAAACTGGCTTTGCGCCAGCCTGCGTTGCGCCTACGTTGGCATGCGTGGCTCACGCAAGCCCCGGTGCTGGGCAAACTGCTGCGCAACTACAACGCTGCGCGCTTTTCCAGCACTTTGGGGATGTTGGGCAGCGCGGGGGTGCCCATTTTGCAGGCGCTCAAGGCAGCCACGCAGACCGTGGGCAATCAGGCTATGAAGCAAGACCTAGAAGACGTCACTCGCATGGTGCGCGAAGGCGCACCACTGGGGCTTGCACTGGCACAAAAACCGCGCTTTCCGAAGCTGGTCAGCACCTTTGCACGCTTGGGCGGGGAGACGGGCAACCTCGGCCCCATGCTGCTGCGTGTGGGCAAGCAGCTGTCTGATCAGGTGCAGCGCACCGCCTTGCAACTGGCTTCCGTGCTGGAGCCGCTGCTGATTCTGAGCATGGGTGTGGTCGTACTCATGATCGTGCTGGCGGTGCTGATGCCCATCATCGAGCTCAATAGCTTTGTGAAGTGAGGGTGTGGGCTTGCAGCAGGCCCTTGGCACTGTGCGGTTCGCAGCGCAGGTACTGGGGGGCGATCTGCATGCTTGCACCCAGTTGGCGCGCGGCTTCCCACGGCCAGCGCGGGTTGTAGAGCATGGCCCGGGCGACGCCAATGGCATCAGCCTGCTCTGCATCCAGAATGGCTTGCGCTTGCTGGGGCTCGGTAATCAGGCCCACGGCAATCACCGGCATGCTGCCGTTCAAGGCCTTGCGCAATGCAGCGGCCAACGGCACTTGGTAGCCGGGGCCAACCGGGATCTGCTGCGCAGGGTGTAAAGCTGCGCTGGAGACATGCAAAAACGCACAAGCGCGTGCGGCCAGGGCGTGGGCCAGCACGGTGCTTTGTTCCACATCCCAGCCGCCTTCCACCCAGTCAGTGGCAGAAATGCGCACGCCGATGGGGAAATCTGCCGGTAAGGCGGCGCGCATGGCATCCAGCACTTCCAAGGTCAGGCGCATGCGGTTTTCCAGACTGCCACCATAGGCGTCGCTGCGGAGATTGGACAGCGGTGACAAAAACTGGTGCAGCAAATAGCCGTGTGCAGCATGCAGTTCAATCGCATCAAAACCCAGTTGGTGGGCCCGCACGGCGGCATCCACAAAGGCCTGGCGAATCTCTGCGATGTCTTGCAGCGTGGCGCTGTGCGGTGTTGGGTCGGTGGGCAAATAGCCCTGCGCACTGGCGCTGATCGTGGACCATGCCTGCGAGTGATTGGCGGCCATGGCACCCCCGCCTTCCCAAGGGCGCAGGCTGCTGGCTTTGCGGCCTGCATGCGCCAGCTGGATGCCCAGTGGCATGGGGCTGTACTGGCGAATGTGCGCCAGCACGGGCTGCAAGGCCTGGGCCTGGGCATCACTCCACAGCCCCAAGTCATAAGCGCTGATACGCCCGCGTGCTTCGACGGCGGTGGCTTCAAAAATCAAAAGTCCGGCGCCTGATTGCGCCAGGTTGCCGTAGTGCATGGTGTGCCAGCTGGTGGCGCAACCATCTTGTGCAGAGTACATGCACATGGGCGGAATGACGATGCGATTGCTCAGGGCGAGGCGGCCCAGATGAACGGGTGAAAACAATGTGGACATGCGGGCGAATGAGGTAGTGAAAGACAGGCGCTGCAGCGCCCAACGCCTGCAGTTTATGCAAGCACACCCGCATTGGCACGCACGTTGGTGATAGGGCTGTCAGGCAGTAGTGAATTCTGTAGCTATCTAAAAATATAGCTGCTGGCCCTTAAAGAAAAAGGGTTGCAGATAGATAACTATCTGAAAACGTTTATAGATAACGGCAAGCTGCTATAAAAATTTAGTCTTGCGGGCGGAAACCGGTCAGGAAGTCGGGCGGCACCTTGCCATTGGTGTCGCGCGGCAAGGTATCGGTGGTGTGCAGTGTTGAGCCCGCTCGACGAAGCAGCAGGTACTGATGCCGTGGGTTTTTAGATTTGATATTTTTGCAACTTTTCAGGACTAAATGGCGCTTCGTGAAAAGTGTGCACTGTTGAAAATTCAAATCATAAATTCAAGGAGACATCAATGGCTGACAACACATTCGTTAAGACATCGCTTTCAAGACGCAGTTGGGTCTTGGGTGGTCTGGCATTCGGAACTTCTTTGGGTTGGGGCCTCCCCCTCGCAACTGCCCAAGCACGTGCCTTGAAGCTCATCATTCCTTACACCCCGGGTGGTTCCACTGATATTGCGGGCCGCATTTTTGCGCAAGCGGTTGGGCAGGAGATGGGCGTAACCATCGTGCCTGAAAACAAGGGCGGCGCTGCCGGTCTGATCGGCATGCAAGAAGTCGTGCGCTCTAAAGCGGATGGGACCGTGTTTGGTGTCAGCGGAATCGGCACCACGGCGCTGGTCGCGGTGACTCAGAAAAATCCACCCTATGATTTCCAGCGTGACTTGGAGGCGGTCGGCCACTTGGGTGCTTTTGGCAGCTTGGTGCTCACCCGTGCTAGCAGTCCATTTCAGACCTTGCAGGAGATGGTGGCACACGCCAAGAAAAATCCTGAGTCGCTGTCCTTTGGTACGCCGCCCAATGGATCTCCCAGTTATTTGACGCTGAAGTATTTGCAGGATGCTGCAGGCATCCGAATCCTTGATGTGCCCTACAAGGGGCACACCGAGATTCTGAATGGTGTGCTGTCCGGAGAAATTGATCTCGGCATCGTGTCAGTACCCCAAGCGCAGGAACTGGTCAAGAACAAGAAACTCAAAGCGTTGGCCGTGACCAGTGCCAAGCGCTCCAATAGCGTGCCAGAAGTCCCTACGGTGGCTGAGTCGGGCTACCCCGGGTTTGAAGCCACATTGTGGAATCTCATCGTGTGTCGCAAGGGCACTGACCGCGAATTACTGCAACGCATGAATGCGGCCATCAACAAGGCCATGGCACATCCAGACGTGCAAAAGCAGCTGCATCTGCAAAGCATTGAATTTGAGCCCTTTACGCTCCAACAAACCCAGGCTTTTGTCGCGGCAGAAACGCAGAAGTGGGAACGTATCGCCAAGCTGGTGAACCTCAAACCTGTTTGAGTGAATATGCACTATGACTAAAAAAATTGAAGCCTCACCACTGGGCACCTACCGTGCTTATTTGCAAAAGGAGCAACTGGCCTATCAGTACAGCCCTGAAGCAGGCCGTGCGGTGTTTTTTCCGCGCCTGGTGTGCCCCTTTTCTGGCAGTACTCACTTGGAGTGGCGCGTGAGCAAGGGCTTGGGAGAGGTGCACGCAAGCACCGTGGTCTACCCCAAGGATGCGCAGCCCTACAACGTGGCACTGATTGAGCTCGATGAGGGTTTTCGCATGATGAGCCGTGTCGAGGATATGGACCCGCACAACGTGAAGATTGGCCAGCGCGTGCGTGTGCGGTTTGTTGTAGAGGCTGGTGCGCCTGCACCTTTGCCTGTCTTTGTGCCCCAAGAGGAAGAAAACAATGACTAATCGACGTGGCAGTGTCGCCATTGTGGGAGTCGCGGAGTCAGACCTGGGTGAAGTTGCGCAGGGCATGACGCCAGTGGATCTGATGGCGCAAGGAATGGTGCGTGCGCTGGATGATTGTGGCCTGCAACTCAAGGATGTCGACGGCTTGTTTGGTGCCGCGACACAAAGTCGCATGGTCACTCTGGCCTTGCGTGAGTATTTGGGTATTCAGCCACGTTATGGCGATTCCACTTATTTGGGTGGTTCGTCGTTCATGACCCATGTTGCCCATGCGCAGGCTGCCATTCAGGCGGGCTTGTGTGAAGTGGCTGTCATCACCTATGGCAGTACCCAGCGAAGTGATGGTCGCTCTGCGACGGGTGGCAGGGAGACCAATCCTTATGAAACGCCCTATAAGCCGTTCATGCCCTCTACGGCTTATGCATTGGCCGCATCCCAGCACATGCACAAATACGGCACAACCCGTGAGCAGCTCGCAGAAATTGCAGTGGCTGCCCGGCAGTGGGCGTTGCTCAATCCGGCAGCTTGGGAGAAAAAACCGCTGACAGTGGAGGATGTCCTCAATTCTCGAATGATCAGTTACCCACTCACTGTACGTGACTGCTGTCTGGTCACTGACGGGGGTGGTGCGATTGTGCTGACCTCTGCTGAGCGTGCAAAAGATCTGAAAAAACCTGCGGCCTATGTATTGGGTTGTGGTGAGTCGTACAGCCATCAGTCGATCTCCAATATGGCGAATTTGACGGTCACGGCGGCCAAGCAGTCGGGGGAAAAGGCTTATGCCATGGCAGGCCTGGGGCCCAGAGATGTCAATGTGCGCGAGCTGTATGACGCATTCACACTGACCACGCTGCTGTTTCTGGAAGACCTGGGTTTTTGCCAGAAAGGTGAGGGAGGGATTTTTGTCGCAGATGGCAAGTTGCGTCCTGGCGGTGCAATGCCGACCAACACCAATGGCGGGGGACTTTCCTATTGCCATCCTGGCATGTACGGCCTCTTTTTGCTGATCGAAGCCACGCGGCAGGTTCGCGGTGAATGCAATGCACGCCAGGTGGCTGGCTGCGATGTCGCTTTGGCACATGGCAACGGCGGGGTTTTGTCCAGCCAGAGCACTGTCATTTTGGGTAGCGCAGCTACGTTGTAAAAATTAAGGCCGCACTGCTGCGGCTTTTCAATTGCTTGTAAAGAAGAACATGGACGAAACCGAAGTCATGCTGGCGGATGCCGCGGAGGTCATGCTCAAGGATCGCCACGACAAAGAGCGTCTGCGTCAGGTATATCAAGGACGCAACGCCTATAGCCGTGCGTTGTGGCGTGAAATGGCAGAACAGGGGTGGCTGGCCATCAGCTTGTCCGAAGAGCTGGGTGGATCGGGGCTTTTGTCTCGCCATGCGGCAGTGATTGCCAAGGCCCTGGGTCAGCACGTGGTGCCAGAACCTTTTGTGAGCAGCGCAGCGATGGTGGCCTGTTTGGCTAATCATCTGCAGGTACAAAACGCTGCAGCTTGGCAACCCATCATTGAGAGCTTGCTCAGTGGCGACACCTGGGTCGCGCCCGCATGGCAAGAGTTTGCAAATACGGCTGGCGTAGCACCGACGCTGCAAGCGCAGCCAGGTGCGGCTGGCACGGTGCGTTTGCAGGGTGTCAAGCAAGCCGTCATTGCTGCGGACATGGCAGATCACTTGCTGGTAACGGCTTTCGACGGCACACAGGTTCAACTGTGGAGCGTCCCCTCCAGTGCGCCAGGTGTGGCGCTAGAAACTACTCTGGGCAGCGATGGCAGCAGTGTGGCGCGAGTGTCTTTCTCCCAAGTCGAAGTGGCACCTGCGCAATGCTTAGGGCGCGGCGACGCGGTATTGCAAGCCTTGCTGCAAGCCCACGAGCTAGCGCTGGTGCTGACCAGCGCTCAACTTCAAGGAGTTGCTGAGCAGGCCTTGTACTTGACCGTGGAATACATGCGCACACGCCAGCAGTTTGGTAAGGCCATTGGAAGTTTTCAGAGCTTGCAACACTTGGCTGTGGATGCACGGGTTCAGCAGGCCCTTGGGCAAGCAGCCCTGAATGCAGCATTGCGCGATTTGGACGGACAGACCAGTACAACCACTGTGCGTAGCACCGTCGCGCGGGCCAAGGCGCGAACTGCGCACGCAGCACAAATGGCGGGGCGTTTTGGCGTGCAAGCCCATGGTGCTATTGGCTTTGCTGCCGAAGCAGACATTGGCTTGTATCTGAAATCTGCTTTGCGCCTGTCGGCCTACTTGGGCAATAGCAGCCACCAACGTCAACACGTCGCACAAGAACTTTTCGCGCAAGCACAGGTGTCCGCATGAGTCAGCAGTTTGATTTCAACCGTCTTAACAACGAAGAGTTTCGCCGTCGCTGGTCGAGCTGGATTGCGCAAAATTATCCCTCTGAGCTGCGCAATCCACTCAAGCGACTGACTGGGGATGAGGCACGCCAATGGTTGCGTGCGCAGTTGCGGGATGGTTGGCGTGCGCCTAGCCTGCCCCGGGATTTCGGTGGAATGGGCCTGAGCCTAGACAAACAACTGATCTACCAAGAAGAGCTGGAAACCTATGGCGTGGCGCGCCCGATTGACCACGGCCTGCGTTTATTGGCGCCGGTGTTGCTCAAGTATGGAACGGCCGAACAGAAGGCCACTTATCTGCCCCGCATTCTGAATTGTGAGGACATGTGGTGCCAAGGCTATTCCGAGCCTAACGCGGGTTCTGATCTGGCCAACCTGAAAACCAGTGCAGTGGTCGATGGTGACGACTTTGTAGTCAATGGTCAGAAGATCTGGACCACCTTGGCAACCGATGCCAGCAAAATTTTTATGCTGGTTCGCACCAGTACGGAAGGCAAGAAGCAGCAAGGCATGACCTTTTTGCTGGCAGACCTGGATACACCCGGCATCAAGATTCGCCCCATCCGCACCCTGGCTGGCGATGAGCATTTTTGTGAGATTTTCTTTGATGACGTGCGTGTGCCTCGTGCCAATGTTGTCGGGCAGGTGGGTGATGGCTGGACGGTGGGTAAGGCATTGCTGGGGTTTGAGCGTTTTAGCCATGGTTCACCAGAACTGATTCGCTATGCCTTGGGCGTGCTGCATCAAGCAGGTGATGTGATGGGGTTGTCTCACCAGCAAAGTTTCCAGCAATTGCTGGGCGGGTTCGAGTGCGATGTGGCCGATGCCGGTGCGCTGTATGAGCAGGTATGTGAAGTCGCTTTGTCAGGAGGCAATGCCGATGATGATTTCTCAATGCTCAAACTCTTTAACAGCGAGACTTTGCAGCGCATTGCCGAGGCGTGTACCGAGGTCGTCAATCAGTACGGCGGACTGATGGGTGAAGAGGCTATCCCTGGCCTGGGCACCGACCTTGAGTGGCTCTACATGATCACGCGCCCCGTCACCATTTTTGGCGGAACAGCACAGGTGCAGCGTAATTTGCTGGCGGCCCGCACGCTAGGGTTGCCCAAATCCTAAGTGAACAGAGGCTGTAGCCACTGCGCTGCAGTCCATTCTTTTTTGTCTTCAAGCACAGACACTGTGCCCCTATTGGACCGAGCTTGCCCCATGACATACCAGTCTCTTGATCCTTTGTTTTCCCCGGCATCCATTGCCGTGATTGGCGCCTCTTCTGACCCGCGCAAGATTGGCGGACGTCCCATTGCCTATATGTTGCGCAGTGGTTATGCCGGCAAAATTTTGCCGATTAACCCCAAACAGTCTGAAATTCAGGGGTTGCCAGCTTTCGCCTCTTTGGCGGCTGTGGGCCATCCTGTGGACCAAGTGATCGTGGCAGTGTCCGGAGCCTTGGTAGAAGGCGCGGTAGAAGAAGCACTGGCGCAGCAGGCGCGCTCGATTGTGATTTTCAGCTCCGGGTTCGGCGAAGTCGGACATGAAGGCAAGCAAAAGCAGGAGGAGCTGGCGCGTCGCTGTGCTGATGCAGGTGTGCAATTGGTTGGCCCCAATTGCATCGGCATTTTCAGCACCCGTAATGCCATGTATTCCACCTTCATGAGCGCTTTAGAGCACGAAATGTTTGAGCCTGGCAATGTGGGTATCGTGAGCCAGAGTGGTGCTATTGGCTCTTACCTCTACGGCCTGGCAGGTGACCGTGGTGTGCGTTTCAGCCACTTTGTGGCAACGGGCAATGAAGCTGGTGTGGACGTAGCGGCCTGCATCGAGTGGATGGCACACGATCCCAATACCAAGGTGATCTTGGCCTATCTGGAAGGTTGTCAAGATGGCTACCGGCTGCGCAATGCCTTAGAGACTGCACGCCAGCAACGCAAGCCCGTGGTGGTCATGAAAGTCGGCGCGTCTGAGCAAGGTGCTGCAGCTGCCGCCTCTCACACAGGGTCACTGGCAGGCGCTGATGTGGTGTTTGACAGCGTTTTTAAGGAGTGCGGTGCTTGGCGCGCTCAGACCATGGAAGAGCTGGTGGATATTGCCTATGCCTGTTCTATCTCCGTGCTGCCCCATGGCAATCGACTGGGCGTTATCACGCCATCGGGTGGGATTGGTGTCATTGCTGCTGACGAGTGTGAGCGCAGTGGTCTGGTGCTGCCGCATTTGCCAGAGAAGTTGCAGGCAGAGATCAAGTCCATCGTGCCGTTTGCCAGTGGTGTGAACCCGGTCGACACGACCGGACAGGTTGTTAGCGATCGTCAGCTCTTCAACAAGATCATGAAGATCGTGTTTGAGTTCGACGGCTTTGACAGCATTCTGAGTTTTAACGCCAACATTGGAAAAACAGAGATTGAGTGGGGCAAGGTGCGGGATGATCTGCTGGCGTTACGTCGCCAGCACCCCGAGAAATTGGTGGCGCTGAGCATGCGTTCTGCTCCCGAAGTGGTGAAGGAACTGGAAGATCACCAGATCCTTTACTTTTCGGATACGGCCGTGGCGACGCGCACCATCGGTGCCTTGGCATGGATTGCTCAGGCCCAGCAGTGGCCCGCCATGTCCGTGCCTGCCGCTGCACCTGCCCAGGCTGCGCTGCAATGGTCCGAAGCGGCCATTGATGAAGCGCAGGCGCGCCAGATTTTGGAGGTAGCTGGCATTCCTTTTGCCCCGCAGAAAGTGGTCGACAGTGCCCAGGCTGCGGCCCAGGCGGCTGCAGAAATGGGCTTTCCCGTGGTGATCAAGGTGCTGTCGCCGGACATTGCTCATAAGAGCGATGTAGGTGGCGTGCTGCTGAATCTGGCTACGGAACAAGAGGTGTTGGAGGGCTGGAAACGCATGATGGACCAGGTGCACAGCCATTGTCCGGATGCACGTCTGCAAGGCGCGGTCGTGTCGCCGATGATCAAAGGTGGCACGGAAACTGTATTGGGCATGGTCAATGACCCCGTCTTTGGCCCCATGGTCATGTTTGGTCTGGGCGGTATCTTTGTAGAAATTTTCAAGGATGTGAAGTTCCACACTGCGCCGCTGAACATGGCCCAAGCCCAGACAATGATCAGCTCCATCAAGGGCTTTCCTTTGCTCGACGGCGCGCGTGGCAAACCAAAAGCCGATGTGCATTGCCTGGCCCAGGCGCTGGTCAGCCTGTCTAACTTTGTATTTGACAATGCCGCCGACTTGGCCAGCGTAGAAATCAATCCTTTTATCGCCTTGCCGCAGGGCGGTTACGCCGTGGACGCGCTGATTATTCGTCGCAGCTAACGTGCAGCGGTGCAGAAGGCCTCCTGGCCGATGACACCGCTTCCATCAACAAAAAGGGCACTTTCTGAGAGTGCCCTTTTTGTTGCGTGCAAATGTCGAGGAACTAAATGCTTGGCCGCTACTTTAAGCGGCAGGGGCAATCGTGGCCCATCCGTTGTCCAGAACCTTGGCACCACGTTCTTGTGCAAATGCACGAAAGGCGATGCCGTCGCCTTCATGCCACGTCTCAAATTGCAATGTTTCTCCGGGAAAAACGCTGGCAGAAAAACGTGTATCCAGCGACAGCAGACGCTGCGGGGCGTAATCCAGCCAGCCTTTTAACAACGCACGTGCAGCCATGCCGTAGGTGCACAGACCATGCAGTGGTGGTTGTGTGAAACCCGCTTTGTGTGCCACGGCTGGGTCCACATGCAAGGGGTTACGGTCCACATTCAAGCGATACAGCAATGCGGCACATGCTGAGGTTGGCAGGGTAATGATTTGATCTGCGGGCCGTGTGGGCAAGGCCTTGAGCGTCAGCGTTTCGCCGAAGGAGCCACAGCCACCATCGGCTCTGCAAAACGAAGAGTGCCGGATGGTAATAAACAGCGTGCCGTCTTCGCCAACGAGCTGGCGCTCAAGATGCAAGATTGCCCCTTTTTCGCTGCCCTTGTCCTGAATGCCAATGACGCGTGCCTTGGAGACTAGGTAGCCATTGGCAGGCAGCGGCTGATGGAACTGCATGCGTTGCTCGCCATGCACCACCTTACTGCGAGTTGCGCCCGTGCGCGGGTCTGTCAGCCAGGCACCGGGATGGCACAGCACGGCACCCATGGTGGGAACCGCGCGCAATTGTTGCTCATAAACAAAAGGCAGCTCCTGCTCGTTCAGTGGATCAGCACCAAAGCCCAGGCTCAACGCGTACAGCATGACATCTTTGTCAAGGTACACCGTGCGGACCTCTGGGAACTCCCAATTTTTCAGGTTTTCAATATGCAGTGGCATCGTCGTAAAGCGCAAAAAGGCCTGTACAGGCCTTTGGTGGATGGAAGGGAGAAAGAATTAAATGGCTTCCCAGGAAATCACATCCTTGGTGCGCTCCAGGGGCGTCAAACTGTTCTTGAATGCATTCGGGAGCGTCTGTGCAATTGAGTCCACCGACCAGCCTTCACTGCGGTGCAAAGTGCGTGTGGGGCGGGGTTGGTTGTAGAGGTAAATTTCATTGCCGCGTGCGCCAAAAATCTGACCGCTGATGGTTTTTGCTGCGTCAGCGCACAAAAAGGCCGCCAGCGGTGCAATCTGCTCGGGGCGTGTGCTCTGGCGGCGTTTTTCCAGGTATTTTTCTTGCTCTTGCGGCGACAGACCTGGCACGCTTTCGATCATGCGGCTGAATGCATGGGGGGCAATGCAATTGGAGCGCACGCCAAAACGTGCCATGTCCATCGCCATGGAGCGCGACAGTCCCACAATGCCCATTTTGGCTGCGGCATAGTTCGCCTGACCAATGCCACCGATTAATCCGGAGGTCGACGTCATATGTACCAACGCACCTGCGCCTTGTTCACGGAAATGCACTGCGGCTGCACGGCTCATATTGAACGCGCCATACAAATGCACTTTGATGACGGAGTCGAAATCACTGGGTGTCATCTTGTGAAAAATCGAATCCCGCAAAATGCCAGCGCTGTTGACTACGGCATCCACGCGGCCAAATGCTGTGATGGCAGCGGCAATGATGGCTTCTGCGCTGTCCCACTCGGAGACGCTGAGCGTGTTGGCGATGGCTTTACCGCCAAAAGCGGTGATCTCATTGACCACTTCTTGCGCAGCAGACAGTTTTTCCTGCTCGCCATTGAGCGAAACACCCAGGTCATTGACAACCACCTGCGCGCCTTCTTTGGCCAGCTCAATGGCTACGCTGCGGCCAACGCCGCCGCCAGCACCGGTAACGACGACAACTTTGTCTTGGAGAGATGGAGTGTTCATATCTTATGGAGTAAGTGCGAATGAAAGCTTCACGCCAGTGGCGCTGTGTGAGGCCATTCTTGCGTTTCGCTGACCCGGGCATGCAGCGAAAAAGTCATAATGCTTTACAAAAAATCAATTCTTGAAGCCCATCGCGCAGACCGGAGTACCCCTCACCATGAAGATGCCGCCCCTTAATCCACTGCACGTGTTTTCCATCGTGGCGCGGCACCAAAGCCTGCTGACTGCGGCGCAGGTTCTGGGGGTGACACAGTCCGCAGTCAGACGCCAGATTTCATCGTTGGAAGATTATTACGGCTGCAAACTTTTCAAAAGAAAACGATACGGTTTAGAAGTTTTACCTTTTGCGCAAGACTTGGCGAAAGAAGTGGCGGGGGCATTTGAATTAATTGAGCAGCAATCAGAAAAATTAAAAAAATCGCTAGAAAAAAATATCAATGAAGTCACTATTAAAACTTACACAAGTTTTGCTGGTAACTGGTTGATTCCTAATCTCAGTGAGTTTTTTGCCTTGCATCCTGAAATAAAAATCGTAATTAAAACTGGAGCCAAGCCCATTGATTTTCGAGAAAATGAGGGTGATATTTCTATTCAAATCATTAATCATGATAAAAATGGCTATCAATCGACACTTTTGTTTGAGGATACTATTGAGCCTGTGTGTTCACCAGAATTTCTCAAGAAATATGCTCCCAATCCCAAGTACCCATCGTCCATACTAAGACAGCCTGTCATTACGACGGATTATCGAGATTTTGACTGGAACACCTGGGTCGATCAATGTGGCTATCAAGAAGACTTTAAACCAGACAGAAGTTTGAATCTTGGTAATGCTTTGCTGGCTTGGGATGCAGCTGCCAATGGTATTGGTGTGGCCATGGGGCAAACCATACTGTTAAAAGAGAAAATTAAAAATAACAGATTAACTACGCCATTTAATTTGCCTGTGAAAACAGGTATGAAATACTATGTCATTTTGCCTGAGAAAAATGCGAAGGCTGGGGCATTGATTTTCAAGGAATGGTTATTGAAGAAGTTTTTGTTTTAATGTGGAATAAATTTACTGTATTTAAATGATATGTTGGTTAAAAGCTTTGGCTGAGGTAGAAAAAATAAAAAATTCATAGCAGCATGCCGTTAAAGAAAAAGGGTTTCAGATACTTATCTATCTGAAACCCTTGATACGTGCCGGCAAGCCGCTATAAAAGTTTAGTCTTGTGGGCGGAAACCGATCAGGAACTCGGATGGCACCTTGCCATTGGTGTCGCGTGGCAAGGTATCGGTTTTGTGCAGCGCGCGCACCACGGCGTCGTCCCAGGCTTTGTTGCCGCTCGATTGCACCAGCTGCACGCCGGTGATCGTGCCATCGGGCGCAGCGCGCACGCGCACTTCAGCCCGCGGGTTGCCGCTGACCATGTCGGGGTAGACGATGTTGGGCTTGACCTTGGCCGCCACTTTGGCGCCGTAGCCGGCAGAGTGGCCCGCTGTGCCGCCGCCTGTGCCCTTGCCACCGTTGGGGCCGCTGCTTTTTTCAGCAGAACCGGTTCCGCCAGAACCAGCCTGAGCAGCCATGTTCTTCAGGTTTTCCTGGCGCATGCGCTCCAGTTCCTTGGCGGCCTTGGCATCTTTGGCGGCTTGTTCTTTCTTGCGTTTGTCGTCCGCAGCTTTCTTTTCTGCAGCCAGCTTGGCGGCTTTTTCTTTCTCCAGCTTCTCTTTTTCGCGTTTTTCCTTCTCGGCTTTTTCGCGCTTTTCTTTTTCTAAGCGGTCTTTCTTCTGCTGCTCCGCTTTGTCGCGCTTTTGTTGCTCCAGCTTGTCTTTGCGTTCCTGCTCGGCCTTGTCCTTGCGCGCTTGTTCAGCCTTTTCTTTTTCGAGCTTGGATTGCTCCGCTTTTTCCGCTTTTTCTCGCTCGGCCTTTTCTTTGGCTTTTTGCGCGGCAAGCTCGCGCTGCTTTTGCTCGGCTTCCTGCTTTTTGCGTTCTTGCAAAGCAATTTCGGCATCACGCTCAGCTTGCAGTTCTTGCTGCGAAGGCTGGGGTGGAGCCGGTGGTGGCGGCAAGGGGACGGGTTCCGGTTCTGGTTCGGGCTCCGGTGTCGGCTCCGGCTCCGGTATGGGCTCTGGTTCTGGGGCGGGCTGGGGCACTGGCACAGCCGCGCGCGGTGCCGCCTGCACAAAGGTGTCGCTCCACAGCTCCGCTTCGACAGCGGCCTGCTCGACGGCCACGGGTGGACTGACTTTCCACATGAAAGCGCCTACCAGCACGGCGTGAGCCAGCAGTGCCAGCACCCAGTTGCGCAGACGCTTGGACGGGCGGGGCGGGGCAAAGGGGTCTTGGTCTAGGCGAGAGTGCATGGGGGCAAGAGAAAGCGAGGCGCAGTCAAAAAAATAGTGGGACAGAACAACGTTTACTTGGCGCCAGATTTCACGCCCAGTGCCACACGCACTTCTGCCGCCTGCAATGCCGCCATGGCTTGCACCACAGATTCATACTGCAGTGTCTTGTCGGCAAGAATTTGCACGGCAGTGTGCTCAGGGTTGCTGCTTTTCCAAGACTTTGCGACGCCTTGAAGTTCGTCCAGCGAAATTTTCTGCTCGCTGTTTTGCGTTTTGAAGGTGTGGCTGCCGTCCTTGTCTAGCAGGACGTAGGCAATGTTCTTGGCCGCAGGCTTGGACGATTTACCAGCCGTGGGCACATCAATATTGCCCGGTGTGAGCATGGGCGCTGTCACCATGAAGATGATCAGCAGCACCAGCATCACATCGATGAAGGGCACCATATTGATTTCGTTGACGGTGCGGCGGCCGCGGCCGCGTGAGCTGACTGCCATGTGCTGCTTCCTGCTTTAGTAGCCCGAGGGCGTTGCGCTGGCACTGGCGGCCGGGCCACTGACATTGCGTTGCAAGATGTTGGTGAACTCTTCCATGAAGGTCTCTTGGTTGCTGGCAATGCGGTCAATGCTGTTGGCATAACGGTTGTAGGCAGCCACGGCAGGGATCGCTGCAAACAGGCCCATGGCCGTAGCCACCAGCGCTTCCGCAATACCGGGGGCTACCGTAGCCAGCGTGACTTGCTCCATGTTGGCAAAGCCGGTAAAGGCGTGCATCACCCCCCAGACGGTGCCAAACAGGCCGATGTAGGGCGTGATGGAGCCTACAGTTCCAAGGAATGACAGGCCAGATTCAATCTCATCCATCTCGCGTTGAAAACTGGCGCGCATGGCGCGGCGCGTGCCGTCCAGCAACGTGCCGCCTTCGGTGATGCGGCGCTCACGCAGCTTTTTGTACTCACGCATGCCGCTGGCAAAAATGCGTTCCATGGGGCCGCCCTGCTTGGCGTTTTGTGTAGCGCTGGTATAGAGATCGTTCAAGCTGTTGCCCGACCAGAAATCTTGCTCAAACTGCTCGTTGAGGTGGCGCACGCGCTTGATGGCTTGCGCCTTGCGGAAAATGGTGGCCCAGCTTGCGACAGAGGCAACGATAAGGATCAACATGACCAGTTGAACCACCCAGCTGGCCTGCAAGATGAGGCTGAGGATGGACATGTCTTGGGCTGCGTTCATGAGAGTTTTTCTACGATGGAGTTCGGAATACGGGCAGGGCGCATGGTGGTCGAATCGACCCAGCCGATGCGAATGCTGCCTTCACATAACAGTTTGGGTGCTTCATCGGATGACACAGGCTGCAAAAAAGCCTGCTGTGCAATCGTGATGGAAGCCCGGCCCGCAGATTGCAACACGGCAGTGACCTCAATCATGTCATCCAGACGCGCAGGATGCAGGTAGTTCAGTTCAGCGTGGGTCACCACGAACATGCCGCCCACTTCATCACGCAGCTTTTGCTGCGCTACGCCCACATTGCGCAGCCACTCGGTGCGTGCACGCTCAAAAAACTTGAGGTAGTTGGCGTAGAAGACGATGCCACCGGCGTCGGTGTCTTCCCAGTACACGCGAATGGGAAAGGAAAAAACCATCAAAGTTCCCTTCAAGCAAATAAACGCTGCATACGGCGCACGGCTTCCTGCAGCTGCTCCAGCGAGTTGGCGGTGGAAAAACGCACATAGCGGGCGGTATCAGCGGTGCCAAAATCACGCCCCGGTGTGATGGCCAGGTGGGCCTTTTCCATCAGCGCATAGGCGAATTCCCAGCTGTCTTTAACTCCGAGTTTGGCGCACAGCGGCGTGCAGTCAGCCCATGCATAAAACGCACCATCGGGCATGACGTCCATGCCAAAGCCCAGCTCCTTGAGCGCTGGCAAAAAGTAGTCACGGCGCGCTTTGAACTCTGCGCGGCGCGCTTCAAAGATGGCTAGGCTCTCGGGCGTAAAGCAGGCCAGTGCAGCGTGCTGGGCGATGGTGGAGGCGCAAATGAACAGGTTTTGTGCCATGCGTTCAACCACCGGCACCATGGCCTCAGGCACCACCATCCAGCCCAGGCGCCAGCCCGTCATGTTGAAGTACTTGCTAAAGCTGTTGATGGAGATGATGTCGTCACTGATAGCTAGGGCACTGTGGCCAAAAGCTTCTTCATACGACAAGCCCAGATAAATTTCATCGACGATGGTGACGCCGCCTCTGGCTTTCACCACTTCGTGGATGCGGCGCAACTCAGCCGGGTCAATCGACGTGCCTGTGGGGTTGGAGGGCGACGCCAGCAGTACGCCGCGGGTGCTGTCACCCCAGTGGGTTTCCACCTGCTCTGCGCTCAGTTGATAACGCTCGGCTGCACCGGTCGGGATCAGTGTGGCGATGCCTTCTGCCGCACTGACAAAGTGGCGGTTGCAGGGGTAGCTGGGGTCGGGCATCAGGATCTCATCGCCCGGATTGATCAAGGCCAAGCAGGCCAGTTGCAGCGCAGCGGATGCGCCTGCGGTGATCACAATGCGTTGCGCCGGCACATCCACACCAAAGCGTGTGCTGTACCAGGCGCTGATCGCTTCGCGCAGTGGCTCCAGGCCCAGCGCATTGGTGTATTGGGTGTTGCCCGTGGCAATGCTGTGGCTGGCGGCTGCTTGTACTTGTGCGGGCGCGGTGTAGTCTGGCTCGCCGATGTTCAGGAAGATCATTGGCTCAGGGCCATCAGCGACCTGTTTTGCCAATTGCTGGGCTGCTTTGGCCACTTCCATCACATAAAAAGGGGTGATCTTTTCGGCGCGCGTAGAAAACTGCATGGGTCAGACAAAGCGCAAAGCGCTTAATAAAGAGAAACAAAACAGCCATGAAAAAAGGCAGCGGCACCAAGAGTGCGCTGCCTTTGTCAGACTGGCTCAGGCCTTTTTGGCCTTGTCCGCACCGACTTCGTCGGCACGCAGCTCAGGCGCCAGTGCGTTCAAGATGCCGTTGACATATTTGTGTCCGTCGGTGCCGCCGAACTCCTTGGCCAGCTCAATGACTTCATTGAGCACCACGCGCCATGGCACGTCCATGCAGTGCATCAGCTCGTAAGCGCCGATCCACAGGCAGGCTTGTTCGATGGGCGACAACTCTTCCAGCTTGCGGTCCAGCTTGGGCGTAATCAGTGCATTGAGGTCTTGTTCGATCTCGATGCAGCCATGCAGCAGCGCGTCGTAATGCGCGGCATCGCACTTGTGAAAACCTGCCAGATCGCGTGTGAACATGTCGATCGAGGTGGCGCTGTTCTTACCAACCAAGTGCTGGTAGAGCGCTTGCAGGGCAAACTCGCGCGAACGTGTGCGTGCCGACTTGGACGACGCCTTGCGTGCGCCCGTGCTGGTCAGACCTGTGCGTTTTTTGGGAGGCGTTGGGGTTTCGCCAGCGGGTGTATTTGGTGCTTCGCTCATGGTTATTTCAGGGTTTTGAGCAGTGTGGCCATCTCAACGGCCACACGCGCGGCGTCCAGTCCCTTTTCGGTCTGGCGCTCGATCGCTTGCTCGAGGTTTTCTGTGGTGATGATTGCATTGGCAATCGGCAGTCTGTAGTCCAAGCTCAAACGCGTAACACCCGCGCCCGATTCATTGGCCACCAGCTCAAAGTGGTATGTCTCCCCACGAATGATGCAACCCAGTGCGATCAGTGCATCGTAGCCACCGCGCTCAGCCATGGCTTGTAGGGCCACAGGCACTTCAAGCGCGCCGGGCACCATGACATGGTCGATGCCTTCAGGTTGCACGCCCGTAGCCAGCAGCTCTTGGCGGCATGCATCGGCCAAGGCATTGGTGATGCCTTCGTTCCAGCGGGCTTGCACAATGCCGATACGCAGTCCGTGACCGTTCAGTGTTGCGGCGGAGCCTTTTTCAGCGTTCAGCATCTTCTTTATTCCTTATTGATATAGCCAGTGATTTCCAGTCCATAGCCCGCCATGCTGGGCATGCGGCGCGGCTGGCCCAGCAGCTGCATCTTATGAACTCCACATTCGCGCAGAATTTGTGCGCCAATGCCGTAAGTGCGCAGGTCCATGCGGCCACGCTCTGGTGCTTGGGCCGAGCGGGCCTTGCCTTCAAATTGCGCCATCAGCTGCTGCGCGTTTTCGCTGCAGTTGAGCAAAACCGTCACACCCTGGCCGCGCGCTGCAATGTATTCAAGGCTGGTGTCCAGGCTCCACGAATGCATGCTGCGGTTGACTTCCAGCGCGTCCAGCACCGACAGTGGCTCGTGCACGCGCACGGCGACTTCGTCGGACTCAGCCCATGTGCCTTTAACCAGTGCCATGTGAACCGACTGGCTGGGCTTGTCAAGGAACAGGTGGGCAGTGAACTCACCCCAATGGGTGCTGAGGCTGCGGCTGCCAATTTTTTCCAGCAGCGATTCATCGCGGCTGCGGTATTCGATCAGATCGGCAATCGTGCCAATTTTCAGACCATGCTCTGCGGCAAACAGTTGCAGATCAGGCAGACGGGCCATGGTGCCGTCGTCCTTCATGATCTCGCAGATCACCGACGATGGGCTGCAGCCGGCCATGGCGGCCAAGTCACAACCGGCTTCGGTATGACCGGCACGAATCAAAACGCCGCCATCGACTGCTTGCAGCGGGAAAACGTGGCCGGGTTGTACCAAATCTGTTGGCACTGCTGATTTGGCCACCGCCGTCTGGATGGTGCGCGCGCGGTCTGCGGCAGAAATGCCGGTGGTCACGCCTTCTGCGGCTTCAATGGATACCGTGAATGCCGTGCTGTACACAGTGCCATTGCGCGCAGCCATCGGTGGCAGCTTGAGGAATTCGCAACGCTCGCGGGTCAGCGTCAGACAGATCAGGCCACGGCCAAACTTGGCCATGAAGTTAATGGCTTCTGGTGTGACGTGGTCAGAAGCCAGTACCAAGTCGCCCTCGTTCTCGCGGTCTTCTTCATCGACCAAGATGACCATGCGGCCAGCACGCATTTCAGCCACGATGTCTTGCACCGGTGAAATCTGCACGGGGTTGAGAGGGGTGTTCATGGGTAGTTTCCTTGGAGTGACCTGTCAGGTGCCGGCAGCACAGTCTTGGTATGGGCGCCGGCCCAGCATGCAAAGTGCATACCTCCAAAGAACATATGTGCGCGGTCACCGCCGCTGGGAGCCCCCGCGCCGGATGGTGCGAGGTGCTCGGGGAAAAAAGCATTTTAGTGCTTTGTTGTGGGTTTGCCCGCAAAAGCTTGCAGCGTTGCCCTAGGACTCAGGGTTTTGCAAGCTGACATCGCTGTCTGGATAGGCCACGCAAGGCAGCACGCAGCCTTCAGCTTTTTCCTCCGCCGTCAAGCTGGGCCACTCTATCTGGTAATGCACGGAGCCCGAAGTGAGCTTGCCCAGGCAGGTGCGGCAACTGCCGTTGCGGCAGGAGCTGGGCCACTGCAGCCCCCCCATTTCCATGGAGTCCAGCAACGTATCTGTGGCCCATGCATCACATTGATCGCCTTGGGGCTCAAGCTTGGCAATAAATAACTGGGGGGTGAAAACTTCATTCATCTCGCAAAGCAGCACAAAGGCAAAGGGCGCAAAAAAGAGATTGTGCTTGTTTTGCGCCGCAAATTGGAGGTGAAGGGGTGCTTAAAAAACAAGCACAACAGCTGGTGCCTTTGCAGATCAAGCACTTGTGCGCGGTGTTGCTCCTTTCTCTGACTTTATCCACATAGTTGTGCATGAAAATTGGGGGCAACTGCGGCATAAACACGAGATATCCACTGCGTACCTGAGTTGGTGCGCCATCGCGGTGAATAAAGTGCCGTGTTGTCTAAATTTTAGACATTGAATTTTATGTGTAATGAAATCAATGGTTTGATTGAGTTGTTGTTGGTGTTGCGATGACTTATGCACAGGATTGTTCAGTTTTTCCGGGTACAAGTTGACTGGGTTTATTAAGATTTGCCTAAAAAATAGGCATTTCTGAACAGTTGTTGCAAAACAAGCACTTATGAAACTTGTTAGGTGCCATGCAGAACTTGTCCACATGGTTGTGCTGCTTAACGGGGGATAAGATTTTTCATGCAAGCCATTGACTATTTGGAGGCGGGCTGCACTTATAGCTTCGTTGGCGGTAGCGCGATGCGATGCTGTCTGATAGCGGCCGCGCTTTAGCGGTTACAAAGTGAGTCTGCAATCGCCTGGGGCTTGCAACAGGAGATAGAGCGTGGTTATGTCACTTGGGGGCTACAGCGCCAAAGGCATATCTCTATGATTCGACGCAATAAGGCACATGCTAAGGTTGCCTCCAGTTTTGACCATCACATCCGACAAGAATGAATTCAACGTCCAAGCCGTTTTCCCTGCCCGCTGCCGAGCGCCTTGTAAGCATACGACGCGGTATTGAAAAAGAAGGCTTGCGCGTATTGCCATCGGGCTCTTTGGCACTGACACCGCACCCTGCTGCATTGGGTTCTGCACTCACCCATCCCCACATCACCACCGACTACAGCGAATCGCAGCTGGAATTGATCACCGGCGCGCGCGTGGGTGTGGAGGAATGCCTGCAAGAGTTGCAGCAGGTGCACCAGTACACGCTGCACAGCATGGCGCAGCTGGGCGAGGAGACCATCTGGGCCTCCAGCATGCCCTGCCACTTGCCGACCGATGAAACCATTCCGCTGGGCCGCTATGGTGCCTCGCACGTGGGACGCTCCAAAAGCGTTTATCGCATGGGCCTGGGGCACCGCTATGGCCGGCGTATGCAGACCATCTCGGGCATCCACTACAACTGGTCGCTGCCAGGCGTCAGCAGCGAAGAGTATTTCGCGCTGATTCGCAACTTTCGCCGCAATGCATTTGTGCTGCTGTATTTGTTTGGCGCATCGCCTGCGCTGAGTACCTGTTTTGTGGATGGGCGCGAGCACCGTCTGCAGCCTTTGGGCGATGCCAAAAAAGCGCTGCACTTACCGTATGCCACTTCGCTGCGCATGGGCCGCCTGGGTTACCAGAGCGATGCCCAAGCGTCGATCAATGTCAGCTACAACGGTCTGGATGGCTATGCCCACTCGCTGCACCAAGCGCTGACCCAGCCTTACCCGGCTTATGAGCAACTGGGCGTGCGCAACCCCGGTGGTGACTACAACCAGCTGGGCACCAGCTTGCTGCAGATTGAAAACGAGTTCTACGGCACCATCCGCCCCAAACGCACCGTACACAGCGGCGAGCGTCCGCTGCACGCCCTGCGCGAGCGTGGTGTGGAATACGTGGAAGTGCGGCTGATGGACTTGGACCCGTTTGAGCCGCTGGGCATCAATACCAGCACCATGCGCATGCTGGATGTGTTCTTGCTGCACTGCCTGCTCAGCGACAGCCCCGACGATTCACCGGAGGAAATCACCCAGCTCAAGCACAACCAGCATCTGGTGGCTGAGCGTGGACGCGAGCCGGGCTTGCAGCTGCAGCGCGGCAGTGAATCGGTCACGCTGACCGATTGGGCCAATGCCATGCTCAGCGAATGTGTGCCACTGGCCGCAGCGCTGGATGCCGCGCATGCCACTACGGCCTATAGTGAAGCCCTGGCGCTGGCGCAGTCGCGCGTGGCGCAGCCGCACACCACACCCTCGGCGCGCGTGCTGGAACAAATGCGCCGCCTGCATGGCAACAGCTTTGCGCAATTTGGCCTGACCCAATCGCTGTGGGCACGCGATCAATTGCTCAGCCTGCCTTGGAGCGTGCAGGATGCCGAGCGCTTTGCGCAAATGGCGCAAACCTCAGTGCAGGCGCAGCAAGCCATTGAAGCGGCCGACACGGGCAGCTTTGAAGCGTGGCGACAGCGTTATATGGATCCTGCAGCGCTGGGTTAAACGACAGAAAGCCAACGCAGTGCTCTTGAAAAAGGAGCTGCATGCCATTGTGATTGCTGAATATCAAGTGCTTTTAAGCCTGAAGTCCAGTCAATTCAAGGGCATGCAGCTCCTTTTTTGATTCCAGAAGTCGTCCATCTGTCATTGCACTGTCATGGTATTGACACTTTTTGATACTAAATTGGCGAAAACTGCATGTGGAGATGTTTGCTGCTATGTCGCTGATAGTTACTTCTGTGGCGCACGCGCCTTTCAAGGCGGGGCTGCGTTCTAGCTGGTTGGGCAACTGGCCGGTAGCCGTCAAGATTGCCTTGGTGTTTGGCGGACTGCTGCTGTGCGGCGTGCTGGTGGCCGGAGGGCTGATTGCCTATCTGCAAAAAGTAGAACATGAGGCCGCAGCCAGCTTGCAGTTGCACGACGATGTGCTTGCCCAGGCTCAGCAGTGGCAAGCGCTGACGCTGCAAGGTGTGGAAACTGCGCTGGCCAGCGTTTTGTCGTCGGAAGAAGCAATGATTGCTGCTTTTGGCGGCAAGGCTACCAACTATCTCGCCCAGGCACGCGCTTTAGCGCAGTCCATGGCACTGTTTGGTGCGCTGGGCAAACAACTGCAGGCCCAAGAAACCGCCTTGACCCAAAGCTATACCGAAAGTTTTCGTGCGCGTGACTTGGGCATGGCATGGGAGGCAGAGCGGTTGGTCAAAGAATTGCTAGAGCCAGCGGCACAGACGTATTTGCACACCCAGCAGCAGTGGCTGGAGCAGTTGCAGCAAGCGCGCCAAGCGGCGCAGGCGTCGGCTGCGCAGATGCGCCAGTCTGCGCAGCGCTGGGCGTTGCTCATCTATGCCGCTTTGCTGGGAGTGGGCGTGTGGATTTCGGTGGTGATTACGCGCTCTATCACGCAGCCTCTGGCGCAGGCAGTAGCACTGGCGCAGGCCATTGCCCAAGGGGATTTGACCGAGCAAGTGTGCGAACGCCGTAAAGACGAAATGGGCAGCTTGCTGCGGGCCTTTGACCGTATGGGCCAGCAATTGCACGGCGTGGTGGCGCAGGTGCGCAGCGGGGTGGAGCATGTCACGCAAACAGCCAGTCACTTGGCGCACGGTAATGCGCAACTGGCCCAGCGTACGCAACACACCGATGCGCAGTTGCAGTTGGCAGTGACGGGGATTGAGCAAATCAGGCAGCAACTGGCAGATTCGGTGGCCGACGCGGGCCAGGCCCACCAGCTTGCTGCGAGCGCCGCGCAATCGGCCAGCGACGGCGGGGCGGTGGTGCAACAGGTGGCTGCGCGCATGCACAGCTTGCGTGCGCAGAGTGCGGAAATTGCTGCCATCACAGGCGTGATTGACGGCATTGCGTTTCAAACCAACATCTTGGCGCTCAATGCCGCGGTAGAGGCTGCGCGTGCTGGCGAGCAGGGTCGGGGCTTTGCCGTCGTCGCCGCCGAAGTGCGCGCACTCGCACTGCGCAGCGCAGAGGCCGCACGCCAGATCAAAACCTTAATCAGCAGCTCTTTGGAGCAGATGGAGGCAGGCACGGGCTTGGCTCAGGAGGCCGGGCAACGCATGCAGCGCATCGTGCAAGATGTGCAGCATGTGAGCACGTTGGTGGGCGGTATTACCCACAAGGCGCAAGCGCAAAGCCAAGGCATTGGTCAGTTGCACCAAGCCATGGTGCAACTGGATGGTTTGACACAAGACAACGCCGCCTTGGTGCAGGCCAGCCATCAAGCAGCTGCCAGCCTGGACCAGCAGGCCGCACATCTGGGACAGCAAGTGGCAGTGTTTCGTTTGTAATCTCGATATTCAGATTTCATATGGCCGTGGCCCATCTGGGCTACGCTTGTTGTAAAGCCTTTCCATTGTCTGGAGAGGATTTTTTATGCCACTTTCATCTTGGCCAGAGCAGGCTGCATGAAACCTGAGGTTGCCATGGTTTGGCCGTCATCGAACATGACGCTGCGCTCCGGCCAGCGCAGGGCTGCGAGCTTGAGGTGCTGCTGCGGCCGATTAAAAGTACGCGCTTGGGCGCGTGCGCCGACGGAGTAGTCCACGCAAAACACATTGCCGCGCTGGCCGTGCCATGCCATGGGTGCAACACCGCTGAACAGTCCTTCTTGCGTGGTCTGGCTGGGCAAGGTGCTGCGCCAGTAGTGGCCAACGACGACCGGTGTTGTTTCCGTGTAATCGTCCCACCACGCCATACGTTCGACAAAGCGCCATTTATTGCCGGCAAAAAAAGGCTGCTGCGCTTTGCGCTCAAGGCCGCAGGTCAGGACTTTGAGCGGGTTAAAGGTGGCTTTATTGAGTTCGTTGTCGCAGTGGGCTTGCAAAAACGGGGGGCGCTGCTGGCCGTCTTCAAGGCTATGGGGCCAGATGTGGTGCTCGGCCTGCATGCGGTCGGCGATCAGCCGCTCCCGGGCGACGGCCGTGGCCTGGTTCTCCCAGTGGTCATATTCAGTGCGGGCACTTCCCAGAGACATGCCCCGCGCTTTCTGGACATCGGGCGCGTGCCAGGCGGCGTGTATGACGCGGATGTCAGAGCGCTCCAGCGCCAGCGGTAGAGCGTTTAAGAATGCTTCGATGCGCGCACGTTGCAAGGTATTGGTGACGCAGGCGAACTGGCTGTATTTGCCCAGATCGCTCTCTAAACGCTCAGGGAAAAACCAGCCGGAGCCGTCCTTGGGGTCGTGGCGCAGCAGATTGATTTCATGGTTGCCGGTGATCGCACACGCGTTGCCTGCTTCCACCAATCGCTGCACCAGATCCACCACGCCGGGGCTATCAGGGCCGCGATCTACAAAATCGCCCACAAACACCAGCGTGCGGTGCTCGGGGTGTCTGCCCTGTGCGTCATAGCCGAGGTGGCCCAGCAATTGCTGCAACGCTTGCAGCTCACCGTGGATGTCTCCGACGATGTCAAGTGGGCCAGTTGGCAGGGATTGGATGAGACTCATGGCACGTTTTCATTAAGCAAGACGGGCCGCACGACAATGAATCAGCAGCGGACGAACGGACCATGTTGTTGCAATGCAGCAATATCGTCAACCTGTCGCTGTCACCTAGTTGTGACAGGTATTAACGCTTATGCGTGTAGCGCACAAAGCTAAACGCCAGCCCCTTGGCGCTGACAAGATCCTCGCGTGCGCTGGCTTGCCATTCGGGGCCCAACTCGGGCGCAAAGGCATCGCCCTCATAGTCCTGGTGGATCACCGTCATTTCCACCACGTCCGCCAGCGGCAGGGCCTGGGCGTAGATTTGCGCCCCGCCCATCACCCAGACGGTGTCGCCGTGTTTGGCACCGTGTTGCAGGGCTTCTGGCAGGCTGCTGGCGCGCAGCACGCCTTCAGCGCTCCAGTCGGCATTGCGTGTGACCACAATATTCGTGCGGCCGGGCAGGGGGCGAAAGCGCTCCGGCAGTGAATCCCAGGTTTTGCGGCCCATGACCACGGGGTTGCCGCTGGTCAACTTTTTGAAGTGGGCCAAATCCTCGGGCAGATGCCAGGGCATGGTGTTGTTCAAACCAATCACGCCATTGGCGGCGCGGGCATAAATCAGGTGAATGGCCATGGAGCAAGCAATGAAGCGTTATAAAAAAGAGAGCTGCTTGCCCTAGGTATTCATAGACTTTAAATAGGTTGGTATCTGAAGTGCTTGAATTACCACGGCAAGTAGCTCTTGTTTTTGATAGCAGTTAGACGGCGACTGGCGCTTTGATGGCCGGATGGTGCTCGTAACCCAGCATTTCAAAATCTTCAAACACATAGTCAAAGATGGAGTCGGGTTTGCGCTTGATGTTCAGAGTGGGGTAGGCCAACGGCTGGCGCGACAACTGGGTCTGAACCTGTTCAAAGTGGTTGTTGTAAATATGGCAATCGCCACCCGTCCAGATGAAATCGCCCACCTTCAGATCACATTGCTGCGCCAGCATGTGGGTCAGCAGCGCGTAGCTGGCGATGTTGAAGGGCACGCCCAGGAAGATATCAGCGCTGCGCTGATACAGCTGGCAGCTCAACTTGCCATCGGCCACGTAAAACTGGAAAAGCGCATGGCAAGGCATCAACGCCATCTGATCCAGATCGGCCACGTTCCATGCGCTGACGATGATGCGGCGGCTGTCCGGGTTGGTCTTGAGCTGCTGGACGACTTCGCTGATCTGGTCAATGTAGGTGCCATCGGCCTTGGGCCAGCTGCGCCACTGCACGCCATACACGGGGCCAAGACTGCCGTCTTCGCGCGCCCATTCGTCCCAGATCGTGCAGCCGCGCTCTTGCAGCCATTTCACATTGCTGTCGCCCCGCAGGAACCACAGCAATTCGTTAATGATGGATTTCAGGTGCACCTTCTTGGTGGTGACCAGCGGAAAACCTTCGCTCAGGTCAAAGCGCATCTGGTGACCAAACACGCTGCGCGTGCCGGTGCCAGTGCGGTCACCTTTGCTCACGCCATGTTCGTACACATGGCGCATGAAGTCTTCGTATTGGGAACGGACAGGGCGGTCTGTGGAAGTGGTCATGGGCGGAATCTGCAAAACAAAAACAAAACCGCCCAGCGGGGCAAGCAACACAGCACTTGCAACGACTACGGGCGGCCGATGGGCGATTGTGCCATGTGCCCCCACCTGCTGCGCTCCCAAGGATTTGCGGCATTGGCGGACAGACAGCGGCGCAATTCCTTTCAAAAATGTGACGCAAAGCTTTGTTCCAAAGCGCCAATAACGCTGGGTTACCAGCACAGTCACCAGCACAGCCCGCCTGTTTTTGACAGCGCGGGCTTCGTAGAAAGATGTAAAGATGAAACGCTTGTTAACCCCCTGGCACACCTTGGCCGTACTGGCTGCGGTAGCCGGCTTGGCCGCCTGTGAACCCTCTACGCCACCGGCTCCCAAGATGGACAGCGCCGCGCCCGCAGTTTCCGCGCCGCCTGCCGCTGCGGTGACCGACGCCGTGCAGACGATGGGTGCCGATGCCGCCACAGTGGCTGCCAGTGCGGATGTTGCTGCCGCAACCCCGGTCAGTAGCTTGCAGTCTTCGCCCCTGTCCAGCCTTCGAGAATATGTGGGTCGCTATCCCAGCGACAGCAACGTAAGCTTTTTAGAGCAGGGTGTTCTGGCAGATCGGCTCAAACAGTTGCTGGGCAAGGACTACCCCACCTTGCTGTCCAATCTGCGTACCGTCAGCCCCTTGACTGCCGATGCTGGACGCTGGTTCATTACAGGAAACCGCCCTCATGAGGGTGGCACGGAAGCCGCCGCAGTCGTGGTGGATGCTCCCCAAAATGCCATCCGTGTCTGGATGCTGCACGAAGGCAAAGTGACCGAATACCAAGACCCCCGCCAAGTGAACGTACCCTGGCCGATAGATGTGCAGACGATGCTGGACAACCAGAAGGCATCCGCAAAAGGCTAACGACTAAAAGCTTCAAAGGCTAAAAACCTAAAAAAGCTATTGCCTTAGCTAGATGAAAAAACGCCACGTTGTGACCGTGGCGTTTTGTTTTTTAAAGAAAGTGCTGGTTACAGTGTCACACCTTCAAGACGCAGCCCGGATTCATGATGCCCTGCGGGTCCAGCGCCTGTTTGATGGCGCGCATCATGCCCAGTGCTACGGGGGATTTGTAATGCTCCAGCTTGTTGGCCTTGAGCGCGCCCACGCCGTGCTCTGCGGAAAAAGAGCCACCAAATAGCGCCACTGCGTCGTATACCAGATCGTTGACCAGCGACTCTTTTTCATCCAGAAAGCTTTGGCCATGTTGCCCTTCGGGTACCTGCACGTTGTAGTGCAGGTTGCCATCGCCCAGGTGGCCAAAGTTCACCAGGCGCACACCGGGAATTTCGCGCTGCAGTACGGCATCGGCGTGTTCGACAAAAGCAGGGATTTTCGAGGCTTGGATAGAGATGTCGTGCTTGATGTTCAGGCCTTCTTCAGCCTGCGCCAGCGGAATGCTTTCGCGGATGTGCCACAACTCATGGGCCTGTGCCATGCTCTCGGCCACCACGGCATCCAGCACGCAGCCGTCTTCAAAAGCCAGTTCCAGCAAATGCTCAAAACGTGTGCGGGCGTGGGCTTCTGACTCGCTGTCGGAGTTCTCCAGCAACACGCAGTAGGGCGCATCCGCCATGTCGGCGAAAGGCACACGCAGCTGGGGCATGTGTTTGACAACCAATGACAGGGCGAACTTGCCCATTACTTCAAAGCCAGTCAGGCCTGCAGCCAGGTGCTGGTGCGCCAAGCCGAGCAGGCGCACGGCAGCTTCCATGCTGGGCACCGCGGCGAAGGCGGTCAGCTGTGCCACGGGTTGCGGGAACAGCTTCATGGTGGCAGCGGTGATGATGCCCAGCGTGCCTTCGCTGCCAATGAGCAGATCGCGCAGGTCGTAGCCTGTGTTGTCTTTGCGCAGGCCGGTCAAGCCATCCCACACTTGGCCTTGCGGCGTCACCACTTCCAGTCCCAGACACAACTCCCGCGTATTGCCATAGCGCAGCACCTGCGTGCCGCCCGCATTGGTGCCGAGATTGCCGCCAATGGTGCAACTGCCTTCGGCCGCTAAAGACAGGGGGAATAAGAATCCGGCCTTGTCAGCCGTTTCTTGCAGGGTTTGCAATATCACCCCGGCTTCCACCGTGATGGTCAGGTTGTCGGTATCGAGCTGGCGAATGGTATTCATGCGCTGCAAATTCAGCACCACTTGCTGGCCGCTGCTGTCAGGTGTGGAGCCCACCGATAGCCCCGTGTTGCCCCCTTGCGGCACGACGCTGATACCCGCTGCTGCGCAGGCTTGCACCACGGCCGCGACTTCTTGCGTGGTGGATGGGCGCACCACGGCCAGCGACTTGCCGTGGCTGCGCTTGCGCCAGTCTTGCTCATAGGCGCTCAAGTCGCCCTCGGTCAATACATGGTTAGCGCCCACGATAGTGCGCAGGGTGTGCAGCAATGTTTCTTGCATGGCGAAGCTTTCAGAAAATGGCTTTTAAGCGGTAGTGGGGGCTTGCGCCTGAGAGTGCGCTTGGGCCTGTGCTGCCTTCACTGCTTTTTGACGCAGGCGTACATGCAGCGCGCAGGCAATAAACAGCAGCAGGCACAGTGCAACTTCCACCATGGCCAGGTAGTTGCTGGGCGCCTTGTCACTCCAGGCGCGCACCACGCCCTCGGTAAAGTACAGCCACACCACCAGGCTGACCCAGCGGTAGGTATACATGCGGTGCTTGAGCAGGCCAATCAGCGGCAGGCACAACGGCAGGGCTTTGAGTACCAGCCACGAGCCGCCGGGGCGCAGCGGTGCCAGCCACAGCTCCCACAAAACGGAGAGCACGATGAGCCCGAGCAAGCTGCCCACAGCGAGCCAGCGGGTGGCAGCTACGTCGCTGCCGGGGATGTTGTTGGTTGTGGAAGTCATCGGAGTGGCATCATACGGCCCATGCCCCTGACCTTCCATCGTGCGCGCATGCGCATGCGTCAATTGCTGCAAACGCTCAAGCTCTTTCCTTGGCGCAATACGCTGCAGACGCTGCAAACCCGCTTTCAGCAAGACCAGCTGGGTTTGACTGCCAGCAGCCTGACGTTCACCACGCTGTTGGCGCTGGTGCCGTTTTTTACGGTGCTGCTGTCGGTGTTTACGGCCTTCCCCAGTTTTGGCCGTTTGCAAGAAACCCTGCAGCGCTGGCTGGTAGACAGCTTGATTCCCCGGGAAATTGCCGAGCAGGTTATGGACTACCTGGTGCAGTTTTCCAGCAAGGCCAGCCAGCTCGGAATTGTGGGCCTGGCCTTTTTGCTGCTGACCGTGGTGAGCTTGATTTTGACCATGGACAAAACGCTCAACCAGATCTGGCGCGTGCAGCACATGCGCCCGCTGGGCCAGCGTTTGCTGATTTACTGGGGGGTCATTACCTTTGGCCCGCTGCTGATGGGCCTGAGCATTGCCACCACTTCCTATGTGCTGTCTGCCTCCAGCGGGCTGGTGGCGGGCTTGCCCGAAGGCCTGCAGATAGGCTTTAACTCGCTGGAGTTTTTGCTGCTGTCTGCCGCCATGGCGGCGCTCTATCACTTTGTGCCCAATACGCCGGTCAAATGGCGGCATGCGTGGGCGGGCGGCCTGTTTGTGGCGGCTGGCATGGCGCTAGCCAAGAATGTGCTGGGTCTGTATCTGTCGACCGTGCCCACGTATTCGGCCATTTACGGCACTTTTGCCACGCTGCCCATCTTGCTGATCTGGATCTACACCTGCTGGGTGATCTTTTTGCTGGGGGCTGTCATTGCCGCTTATTGGCCGAGCCTGATGAGCGGTACGAGTCGCAACATCCACCACCCAGGCTGGAAGCTGGAGCTGGCACTGGAAGTGATTGCCGCGCTGGAGCCCTACCGCGATCAGGAGCAACGCGGCCTGCCCGCGCTGGTGCTGGCCAAGCGGCTGCGCGTGGACAGGCTGCAGCTAGAGCCTTCGCTGGCGGCGCTGACGGCCATTCGCTGGGTAGGGGCCATGCCGGACACCGGCACCTCGTACCTGGAAGAGGGCGAGCCGCGCTACGTGCTGCTGGCGGACCCAGACACTACGCCATTGGCAGCGTTGATTGGAGAGTTGCTGCTGGTGCAGACCGATAGCACCTCCACACTGTGGTGCAGCGCGGGCTGGGACACCCGTTTTTTACGCGATGCGCTGCCGCAGATTCCCAGTAACTTGCCGGGAGACGAGGTGGGTGCCATGCCCGCGGACAACGACAAGGCGCCAGCATAGTGAATGGGGGTTAAGCATGTTTTTGCCCGCAAGCCTTTATGTAGCAAGGGATTGCAGCTATAAAAAATGTTTGCGCCTATCTGCCGTAAATGTGCCAATTTGTCCAGTTGGCCTGAAGTTGGTGGGTGCAAGCTTACGGTTTTTTACCGGTGATGCTGCACGCTTGCCCCAACTGCGCCAGCATCGCGCCCTTCGCTTAGCTGGCTGGGCTCGCATTGGTCGGGCATCGGTATTGGCCTAGGCGGCTCTACACCTACCCGCCTACAGGCGCGCAACGGCCAGCCTCTTAGGCTGATCGTGACGATTATTTTTTATTGAATCCATGACTTCTGTTGCTACATCTCCCGCTTTGCAGCCTACCTTGGCTCACATGCTGCAATCACGCGTGCAGCAAACGCCGCAAGGGGCAGCTTTTCGCGAATTTGTCGCCAAAGACTTGCCTTGGCGCGAATGGGATTGGTCGCAAGTGGGTGTGGCCGTGCAGCAATGGCGATGTGCCTTGCAGCAAGACCATGTGCAGCACGGAGACCGCATCGGCATCTGGCTGCCTAACAGCATCAACGCCATGTGCATGGACCAAGCGGCGTTGCAACTGGGGGCCATTGCAGTGCCTGTCCACACCACGGACAACCCGGCCAGCATTGCCTATATTTTTGATAATGCTGAGGTCAGTGTGCTGATCGTTTCCAGCCTGAGCCACTGGGAGCGTCTGCGCGCCACCGAATACCCCATGGCCAGCCTGCGCACGGTGGTGGTGGTGGTCGATGTGCCGCAGCAGATTGCCCAGCAAGCCGGCCAGCCGCGCATTGTGGCGCTGAGCCAGTGGCTGCAGGAAAGCCTGCCCGCCCAGCAGTTGCCAGCCCCTGCGCTGCCCGCCGCCAGTGATGTGGCCGCCATCGTCTACACCTCAGGCACCACCGGCAAGCCCAAGGGTGTCATGCTGACCCATGCAAATGTGGTGGCCGATGTAGCCGCATTTGTAGACCGCCTAGCACCGAACGAGCACGACCGCTTCCTGTCGTTCCTGCCGCTTTCGCATACCTTTGAGCGCACAGTCGGCTATTACCTAGCAATTGCCTGCGGTGCCCGGACTTCCTATGCCCGCTCTGCCGCCTTGTTGATGCAAGACATGCAGACTGAAAACCCCACCATCTTGGTGTGCGTGCCCCGTATCTACGAGCGCGCCCACGCCAAGGTGCTGGAGAAAATGCTGGCCGGCCCTGAGGCCGAGCGCAAGGCGTTTGAAGAAGCCGTGGAATGGGGTTGGGCCAATTTTTGTGCCCGCCAGGACATCACCGATCTGCACAAGCACGATGCCGCGCTGATTGGCACCCCCAAGCCTGCTGCCCATGCGGTGATTGCGCAGCAGATTGCCAACCTGTTTGGCGGTTGCATTCGCATGGCAATTACGGGTGGCGCAGCCATTCCACACAGCACCGCCAAGGCGTTCCTGGCATTGGACGTGACCTTGCTGCAAGGCTATGGCATGACCGAAACCACGCCGGTGATTTCGGTGGTGACGCCCGACAGCAACGACCCCGCCACCGTGGGTGCGCCGCTGCCTTGTGTGCAAGTGCGTATTGGTGAACAGCGCGAGTTGCAGGTGCGTGGCCCTATCGTGATGAAGGGTTACTGGAAGCGCCCTGAAGAAACCGCCGCCGCGTTTACCGAAGACGGCTGGCTGCGCACGGGCGACCAGGCGGAGCTGGTCAAAGGCCGCATTCGCCTGATGGGCCGTTTGAAGGAGATCATCGTGACTTCGACCGGCGAGAAGATAGCGCCTGCCGACATGGAGCTCACGCTGCTGGCCGATCCGCTGATTGAGCAAATCATGGTGCTGGGCGACCACCGTCCTTACGTGAGCGCCGTAGCCGTGCTCAATGAAGAAAACTGGGCGTTGTTTGCAGCAGACAACGGCTGGGAGCCTGCCAACCCCGGCACCCTGCGCCAGCCTGCGGTGGTGCAAACCGTGCTCAAGCGCCTGCAAGCCTTGAGCACCGACTTTCCCAGTTACGCCCAGCCGCGTGCATTGCTGCTGACGTCTGAGCCCTGGAGCGTAGAAAACCAGTTGCTGACGCCCACGCTGAAGGTCAAGCGCAAGCAGATCATGGAGCGTTATGCCGATGAGATCGACGGTCTGTACGGCAACCGTCGCGCCACCTAAGCGGCGTGCTATCCATTCCGGTAGGTGCACCTGCGGGGTGAACTGTGCTGCACTGCACAGCCCTGCATAAAAAAAGCCCCAGAGGCTGGCGCTTCCGGGGCAGTGCTTCCGCCTAGACTTGGCGCGAAGGATTACCTGTATGTCGGCAATCCTTGCGCCAACTAAAGCGAATTTTGTGCGGCTTAGACCTTGGCGTTCAAAAAGTCGCGGATGGCAAACAAGGTTTCGTCTGGTGACTCCGTCATCTGGTTGTGGCCCATGGGCAGCATCACCACCTTGACCTGCTTGCCCGCAGCCTTGGCTGCGTTGACCAAGCCTTGGGCGGCTTTGGGCGGCGTCATCTGGTCTTGCGTACCCAGGGCAAACAAAATGGGGTTTTGCACGGCAGCGATGGCGGTTTCGCCGCTGGTGTAGTTGTCGCAAGCGGTAAAGCCTGCGTGCAGCAAGTTGGTGTCCTTGTTGCTGGCCAGCACACGGCGACCCAGCGCCATGCCTGCACCGAACACCCAGCTGCCTGCGCCGTTGGGTGGCGAGAGCGTGGCGCGCGAGAAGGTATTGACCATCGCAATGGCTTTTTCGGGCGTGTTCAGCGCTGAATCCAGCAGCGTCGGCGCGACTTTCATGGGGTGGGCCGTGCCCACCAGCGCCAGGTGGCTGATGCGCGTGCCCAGATTGGCTGCGGCTTGCAACGCAATCAAGCTGCCCCAGCTGTGGCCCACCAAGGCAGCTTGTTCCAGCCCCTGTGCATCCATCAATTGGCCGATGAAAGTGGCGGCAGCTTCCACCGAGGTGGGCGCTGGGCCTTCGCTGCGGCAGTGGCCGGGCAGGTCAATGGCCAGCACGTTCCAGCCGTGGTTGGCCATGTAGCGGCTTTGCAGCGCCCACACGCTGTGGTCGCACAGCACACCGTGAATCAGGATGGCCGTGGGCTTGGCGGCGTCAAACGCTTTGCCGCCGGTGTAGGCGTAGATTTTGTGGCCTTGGACGTTGATGATCATGGTCGTCGTCTCCTTCTTGTTTTAAGCGGCCTTCTCAGCGGCCTTAAGGGCGCGCTTCAAGTCATCGATCAGGTCGTCGGCATCTTCCAGACCAATCGACAGGCGAATCGTGCCCTGGCCGATACCGGCCTGGCCCAGCGCCTCGTCGCTCATGCGGAAATGCGTGGTGCTGGCCGGGTGAATCACCAGCGAGCGGCAGTCGCCCACATTGGCCAGGTGGCTGAACACCTTGAGTGTTTCGATAAATTTTTTGCCTTGATTGCGGTTGCCCGCAATGTCAAAGCTGAAGACCGAGCCCGCGCCGCGTGGCAGCAGCTTTTTAGCCAGCTCGTGCGAAGAGTGCGTCTCCAGCATGGGGTGGCCCACACGGCTGACCAGCGGGTGGCTGGCCAGGAACTGCACCACCTTCTCGGTGTTCTTCATGTGCCGCTCCATGCGCAGCGCCAGGGTCTCAATGCCTTGCAGAATCAGCCACGCGCTGTGCGGGCTCATGCAGGCGCCAAAGTCACGCAGGCCTTCGCGGCGCGCACGCAGCAAGAAGGCGCCGGTGGTGGATTCCTCCGTGAACACCATGTTGTGAAAGCCATCGTAAGGCTGGGTCAGCTCGGGGAATTTGCCTGATTTTTCCCAGTCAAAACTGCCGCCATCGACGATCACACCGCCAATCACCGTGCCGTGGCCCGACAGGAACTTGGTCGCCGAGTGGTAGACGATGTCCGCGCCGTGCTTGAGCGGCTGCATCAGCCACGGCGAGGTCAGCGTGGAGTCCACCAGCAGCGGCACGCCCGCTTCGTGGGCAATGGCCGAGACGGTGGGAATGTCCAGCACATCCAGACCGGGGTTGCCCACGGTTTCGCCAAAGAACAGCTTGGTGTTGGGGCGCACGGCGGCTTTCCAGCCGTCAATGTCACCGGGCTTGACGAAGGTGGTCTCAATGCCGAAACGCGCCATCGTGTAGTGCAGCAGGTTTTGCGAGCCGCCATACAGCGCCGTGCTGGCCACGATGTGGCTGCCCGCGCCCATCAGTGTGGCCACGCTCAGGTGCAGCGCTGCCTGGCCGCTGGCCACGGCAATGGCACCCACGCCGCCTTCCAGCGCTGACACGCGCTGCTCCAGCACCGCGTTGGTGGGGTTGGAGATGCGGCTGTAGACGTGGCCGGGGCGCTCCAGGTTGAACAGCGCGGCGGCGTGGTCGCTGCTTTCAAAGACAAACGAAGTCGTCAAGTGAATGGGCACTGCGCGTGCGCCGGTTGCTGGGTCAGGCTGCGCGCCTGCGTGCAGGCTCAAGGTGTCAAAACCGGGATCGGAATAGCCGGGCATGAAAAATCTCCAATGGGTTCTCTGGCAATGGCGCGCATGCTGGCACAGAAACACAGCCAGGGCAGCACCGTGGCTGACACCTGCGCTGGGATACTGCGGGCGTTTGCTCCCAAATTAAAAGCATACAGCCGTTGATATATAAAGCTTTTGATATGTTTTGTAGCTGAAACGTATAAGAGGTGAAGGCTAGCTGCTTCTGTTTTTTATAACGACTGCTTTTCAATAGAAAAAATCCGCAAAAATCGAACAGTCTTTCTAGGAGGCACAAGGTTTAACGAGCGAGTATTGACTCACTTGTTGCATTGCGCGCCAAGCGCGAAGCGCACTGCAATAGAGGCACGAATTGGCACTGCGGGTGCATCGCCAAGTACGCCGCCACCCGCCGTCAGCTGCGTGGGGTCGCATCGATCTCGTCCCGCAGCGTACCTTGGCGCAATGATGTCGGCTATATTGCGCAAAAAGGCACTGCACGCAGGCGGTGGTTGCCCCCCCAGCACTTGGAGATTCCTCAAATGAAAGTTAGCGATATCTTGCGCCTCAAAGGCAGCACCTTGTTTGTCGCTCAGGCCGACGATGCCTTGGCCGATGCCGTGGCCGTGATGGCCGAGAAAAACATCGGCTCTTTGGTGGTCATGGAGCATGGTGATGTGGTGGGCATGCTCACCTTTCGCGAAGTGATTCAGGCCATAGTGAAAAACGGCGGCAGCTTGGGCACACTGCGCGTGCGCACGGCCATGGACGATGCGCCACTGACCTGCACGCTGGAAACGGAGCTGGACGAGGTGCGGCGCATGATTCTGGATCACAACACGCGCTATATGGCCGTGATGGACAAGCGCATGCTCATGGGGGTGGTCAGCCTGTTCGATGTGGCCAAGGCCGTGGTGGACAGCCAGAAATTTGAGAACCAGCTGCTCAAAGCCTATATCCGCGACTGGCCTGAAAAAGAGGCCACAGATTCTGAAGATCGCTGATACAGGGACAACGGCGGCGGCGGAGCACAATAAAAAGGCTTCCAGTGATGGAAGCCTTTTTGTTGTTCAGGTACAGGCTGCTATGGCAATGTCCATGCCTTCAAGTCATCGGGCGACATGGGCTTGGCAAACAAGTAGCCTTGCAGCACCTGGCAGCCATGCTCACTCAGCCAGTCTGCCTGAGCTTGGGTCTCGACACCTTCGGCGACGACCGCCATCCCCAAACTATTGGCAATATTGAGCACCGAACGGGTCAATGCGGCGGCGGCCGCACTGGTGGTGACGTCGTGCACAAAACTCTTGTCCAGCTTGAGCTCAGAAATGGGCAAACGGTGCAAATAACTCAGGCTGGAGTAGCCCGTGCCAAAGTCATCCATCGACAAGCGCATGCCGCTGGCGTGCAGCGCGGACAGGTTGTCCAGCGTTGCAGGGCTGCTGTCGAGCATGACGCTTTCCGTGATCTCCAGCATCAAATCCTGCACGACCAGACCATGTTTGTGCAGCGTGGCTTGCACCTGCAGGGCAAAGCTAGGGTCGTGAAAATTCTTGGTCGACAGGTTCACCGCCACATGCGGCACCTGCAGCCCTTGGGCGCGCCACAGGGCCAGTTGGCCGCAGACGGCATCAATGAGCCAGCGCGTCAGGTCGTGGATCAGGCCGGAATCCTCGGCTACGGCAATAAAGCGCGGCGGCGCCACCCAGCCCCACTGCGAATGATGCCAGCGCGCCAAGGCCTCGACGCCATACAGGCCGTCCTGCTGAGGCTGGCCTTGGCTAAATACTTGGGGCTGGTAATGCAGCTGTAACGTACCTTCGGTCAGGGCTGCACGCAGCGCACGCTCCATGGCGGCGCGCTCCAGGCTGAGCTGGCCCATCTCTGGTTGATAACGTTCCCAGCGCTGACAGCCTTGTTTCTTGGCCGCATACATGGCCTGGTCTGCATGGCGCAGCAGTGTTTCAATGTCAGTCCCATCTTCGGGGCTGGTACAGACGCCAATGCAGGCATTGGGCGTGGTCATCACGCCGTGGATTGCAAAAGGCTCAGAAATCGCTTCCAGCATGCGCTGGGCAAATGCTGGAATTTGCTCGGGCGAGCAGCGCGGCATGAGCACGGCAAATTCATCGCTGGACAGGCGGCCCACCACGTCATCGGGGCGTGTGCATTGGCGCAGGCGCTCCGCAATTTCGCGCAGCAAAGCATCACCTGCTGCATGGCCCAGACTGTCATTCCATAACTTGAAACGATCCAGATCCAGGAAAAACAGCAAGCTGGTCTGGCCCCGCGCAGCGTGCAGTGCATGTGCCGCACCGTCGTTGAACATGGTGCGGTTGGGCAGATGGGTGAGGGTGTCGTAATAGGCCAGTTGCTGGATGCGGTGCTTGCTGGCGTCGCGCTCAATCGCAATGGAGCACAGGTGCAGGCACGCCATGACCAACTGGCGGTGCAACGCGTTGGGTGACCTAGGGCTGTCAAAATAAAACGCCAGGGTGCCCACCACGCGGTTGTCGCGATTTTTAATGGGGCTGACCCAGCAAGCGTGCAGGCCGGCCTGCGTAAAGACAGAGGCCGCAGAGCGCCAGTTGGGGTGTTCGCTGATGTTCTCGGCAATCACTTCGCAGCCCAAAAAAGCGGCAGAGCCGCAAGCGCCCACATCGGCGCCGATGCGCACACAGCGCATCAAATCCAGCACATGCGATGGAATGCTGGGGGCGGCCAGCGGGTTCATGATGCCTTGCTCGTCCACGTGCATGACGCTCACATACACGTGAGGCACGAGGCGCTCCAGTGCCTGGCACATATTGGTCAGCAACGCATCCAGGGGCTTTTCAGTGACCACATCCTCCAGCATTTGGCGCTGCAAGGCCTCAAAACGTTTGGTGTAACCGATGTCGGTCAGTACCAGCACTTCAGAGAATGTCTCACCGCTTTCTCCGGTCTGGTAATTGAAGGCATTGATGGTGGCTGATACCCAGATTGCGCTGCCATCGCGGGCGTACAGCTGCAGCTCGCCAGAGAAGACGCCATGGCTGTGGAGCGCCTCTTGGATGTGCGGGGGCAATGGCATACCCGGAATCTGCAGAAGCTTTTGCAAAGGAGGCTGGCCCAGCATGTCTTCAAGGCTATAGCCCAGCATGCGGGTGAAGCCTTCGTTGACCTGCGTCGTATGCAAATTGGCATCGGTAACCAGCCAGGCACTGTCGCTGCTCTGTAGAGCATGCAACCAATCACTGCCGGTTTTGACGAATGTCAATTGTGTCATTGTGCAAGCTTCCTCTGGAGTGTTGACCGGATAGTAACAAGCTGTGTGAAGGCCGCCAAGGAAATATCGAGCGCCGAAGGCATAATCGCGCTCACTATGAGCGGCAATACATTCGGCACAATTTTCACTGTCACCAACTTTGGCGAATCCCATGGCCCTGCCATTGGTTGCGTGATTGATGGCTGCCCGCCCGGCATGCCTTTATCGGTGGACGACATTCAGCGTGATCTGGATCGTCGCCGCCCCGGCACCAGCCGACACGTCACGCAGCGCCAAGAGCCTGATCAAGTGGAGATTTTGTCGGGTGTGTACGAAGGAGTGACCACCGGCACCTCCATCGGTTTACTCATCCGCAACACCGATCAGCGCAGCAAGGACTACTCCAATATTGCCGAGAGCTTTCGCCCTGGGCATGCGGATTACGCCTATTGGCACAAATACGGAGTGCGCGATCCCCGCGGTGGCGGACGCTCGTCAGCACGCTTGACGGCGCCCACCGTCGCCGCTGGCGCGGTTGCAAAAAAATGGCTGAAGGCACAGTTTGGCACTGAGTTTCGCGCGTGCATGACGCAGCTGGGCGAACTGCCCATCGCTTTTGAAGATTGGGCGCACGTTCCCTGCAATCCATTCTTTGCGCCCGTTGCCGATGTGCAGGCGCTGGAGGATTACATGGACGCGCTGCGCAAAGCTGGCGACAGCTGCGGTGCCCGCATCCGGGTGCAAGCCACGGGCATGCCGGTGGGGCTGGGCCAGCCGCTGTACGACAAACTCGATGCTGATATTGCCTACGTCATGATGGGCTTGAACGCGGTCAAGGGCGTGGAAATTGGCGCCGGTTTTGCCTGCGTGGCGCAGCGCGGCACCACGCACGGGGATTCGCTCAGTCCCGAAGGTTTTCGCACCAACAACGCCGGCGGCATCTTGGGTGGCATCAGCACCGGGCAAGACCTGGAAGTGTCCATCGCCATCAAGCCGACCAGCTCCATCATCAGCCCGCGCGAATCAATTGATGTGCACGGCCACAGCACCGAGGTCATTACCAAAGGTCGCCACGATCCTTGTGTCGGCATTCGCGCCGCACCCATTGCCGAGGCGCTGCTGGCGCTGGTGGTGATGGACCACGCCCTGCGCCACCGCGCGCAGTGCGGTGATGTACACGTGCCCGTGGCACCGATTGCTGCGAGCGTTGAGTAAAAAAGAGAGCGGCTTGCCCTTGCCAAACTTAAGTTTCAGAACCAAATCTCCTGATTAGCGACCTACCTCAGACATACGCAAAAGCTCCGAAGGCAGGGGCCTGGTGGTCACCAGCGCCTTGAGCAGCCTAGTCAGCATGGCTGCAAGGTCAAAGCGTCGATTAAATTGGTAGCAAAACTCCGCCAGATAGCGCTTGGCATATTTGCGGTGCTTAGGGTGTGTTCACGTTAATAGTTGACTACGTATGCAGGCGCTGACAATCCAGA
>JADKLW010000028.1_pt1 | contig 106760 bp, 110 predicted proteins | sample 8641881 | NCBI WGS metagenome assembly JADKLW01 (sample SAMN16272185, study PRJNA661076) | feces metagenome | isolation source: fecal sample from diarrhoea affected cattle B | host: Bos taurus | place: South Africa: Lokaleng Village, Mahikeng | collected 2019-09
CGGCCACGCTGCAGGCGATGCCATGCTGCGCCGCATTGGGGAGGTACTGACCAAGGCCATTGAATCCCCCAGTTGCGCGGCACGCATTGGTGGCGATGAATTCATTGTGCTGCTGCCAGCCACCGACGAACGCGGCGCACTCTTGGTGCAAGAACGCATTTTGTCGATGCTGGAGCTCAATAACCAGTTCTACCCCGGGCAAACTATCCATGTGGCGATGGGCGCTGCCTGTGGCTACGAGGGAGACTCCATGGAAGCTGTAGTACACCGCGCTGACCAAGCCATGTATGCCGAGAAGATTCGCTTTTACCAATCTCGCAAGATAGATCGGCGAATGAATTCTGTTTGAACGCCGCAAGGCTAGCGACTAAGAAAAGATTTGCCTTTATCACCGTTACCAGGTTCCGCACCTACTGCGCAGCCGGAGCATCGACCGCTTTGCACCATGTGTTTGCGCCCCCAGCGTGCCTGCCTGTGCGCCTGCGTGCGCACCGTCACCAGCAATGTCCAGTTGCTGATCTTGCAGCACCCTCAGGAAGAAGGTCATGCCAAAAACACACTTGCACCGCCCTTGGCCTCACCAGCCTGCACACGCGTTGGTGCGCCCGGTGCTGCTGTACCCACCCACGCCGCCCGATCCGCAGCTGCCTGTGATTGCGCCGCCCGCCCTGCCCCAGTTCTGGCTGGAGCAGCCGCAGGCGCTGCGTTTGGTGGTAATTGATGGCACATGGCGCAAAAGCCGAAAAATGCTCTACCTCAACCCTGCGTTGCAAACCCTGCCGCGCTTGACCCTGCACGAGGTGCCGCAGGGGCGATATGCCATTCGCAAGGCACATTTGCCGGGCCAACTGTCAAGCTTTGAGGCAGCGGTGCTGGCGCTGGCACAGCTACACGATTGGGATACAGCCCATCCTGCGCGCCAGCAACTGATGCAAAGCTTTGATGCCGCGATCCACCAGCACCAAGCCTTGCAGACCGCAGACGCTCGCACTGGCCGTGGCCCCCACGGCGCTGAATCAGCCGGCTAAGCCCACGTAGCAGTCTTCAGCATTGGTAGGCGCCCACGGGCCGGGTTTGCAGCGGGTGCAATGCCAAGCCTTCGCAGCGCATGCGCAAGACACCGCCTTGCTCAAACTCCAGCTCCAGCGTGACGACGCCCAGCAATTCGCACGGCGCGGGCAGGCGCTGCAAACGCTGACTGGCATGCAGTACCACCCCTTGGCGCAGCCGCCCCATGCAAGACAAGGCTTCCAGCGAGTCCCAAGGCTCTACATGTTCTGCCGTCAACAGCAAAGGGGCCCACACTCTTTCCTGCGAAGCGGTATCGATGAGCTGTGCCGCAGAAAAGCGCAGTTGCAACTGCCCTTGCTCCCAGACGCATTGGGCGACTTCTGAATCAGCGAATTCAAAATGCATGGTGGTCTCCTGCTGCTGGCGGCACTTCTCGTATACCGGGTTTACACATTGCGGCTTACCGCTTAGGCTTTATCTTGCCTCATGGATTTACTTCCTGGTGCCTTAACCAAAGGAGTGATATGCCAGCACAAAATAGCCTTTTGCATTGTTTTCTATACCGCAGTCATTTGGCATCCAACACCGATATTGCCTGCGTGGGGGACATTGTGAGAACAGCGCGCGCCTTCAATAAGACGCAAGGTATCACCGGAATTCTGGTGTTTGATGGTCAGCAATTTTGCCAATACGTTGAAGGCCCACAGCCTGCCCTGTCTGCGTTGATAGACCAGATTGGCCGCGATCCGCGCCATACGCGCTTTACCCCGTTGCACTCCTCAGAATGCCCCAGCCCGCGACGTTTTGCCAGCTGGGCCATGGCCTATGTGCTGACGGACGACGAGGACGACGCCGATCCTCTGGCAAGCTTGAGCCGACTGGAAGGCACCTGCATCATTGAAAAGCTGCAGGCATTGATTCCTAAGCTGGATATGGCCTGAGCAGCGCCGCAGCGCTGGCCTCTTGCTCCAGCGCTTGCACCAGCCACTGCACCTCAGGTACATACGGCCGATGCATGGGCAACAGCATGTGCACCTGAAACGGAATGGAAAATGCCAGTGGCCTGACCACCATTGCAGGGCCTGCACACGCACACGCCGTCAGCGGATTCACAATGGCCAGCCCCAGCCCATGCGCCACCATGGCACATACAGCCACGGCGCTGTGGGTCTCTAGCAGCATGTGCCGTTGCACACGGGCTTTGGCAAACACGGCATCAATCTGCCCGCGGTAAGGGTCTTCGCCCGCTAGGCTGATGAAGGATTCGCCTTCAAAGTCTTTGGCGCGCAGCAAGGGCTTGGTAGCCAAGGGGTGCGCAGCAGGCAACACCGCCACTTCATCCATGGCGGGCAAAGCGCTGATGCGGGTGCCCGGCGGCGCATCGGGCAACTCAGTCAGCCCTAAGTCATAACGCTGCGCGGCCATCCACTCGTTGAGCAGTGGGCCTTCTTGCGTGGCCACACTGACCGCGATGGCTCCCTGCTCGCGCTGCAAACGCGCCAGCGCGCCCGGCAGCAGTGCATGGCTGAGCGCGGGCAGGCACAGCACGCTCAGGCTGGCTTGCTGCGGTTGGCCCAGCGCCATGGCGTGCTCGACCACGCGATCCAGCCCCTCCCAGCTGCGTTGTACCTCTTCCCACAAGCGCAGCGCGCGGGCATTGGCGCGCAGGCGGCTCTGGCTGCGCTCGAACAGCTCGTAGCCCAGCAAATGCTCCAGGCGCGCCAGCTCCCGGCTGATGGTGGGCTGGGAAGTCAACAGCATCTGCGCCGCACCCGTGGCGCTGCCGGTGAGCATGAGGGCGCGAAACACCTCGATATGGCGGTGGGCAATGCGATCAGGGTTGGCGGGAATGGTCGATAAAGGCATGCTTCAAGCATATCCAAACTGAATCAACCTCCCACGAATAAGCATTGGACTGCATGCCTGATGCACGGCAAGATGGACGCTGTTTTTAACCAAATCAGCCTCTAGCCCTTATGCAGAAAGGGCGGACAGCTATTAATTTCACGAACACCATGTCTTGCTCCTTCTCGCCTGAACAATTGTGGAACTTGGCCGATGAATTTGGCACCCCACTGTGGGTGTACGACGCCCAAGTGATCCGTGCGCGCATTGCGCAGCTCAAAGCGTTTGACACCATCCGCTTTGCGCAAAAGGCGTGCTCCAACATCCACATCTTGAAGCTGATGCGCGAGCAAGGCGTGAAGGTAGATGCCGTCTCGCGCGGTGAAATCTTGCGTGCCCTGGCTGCAGGTTATGTCGCGGGTGGCGAGCCGTCGGACATTGTTTTTACTGCCGACGTGATGGACGAAGCCACGCTGGCTACGGTGGTGGAGTACAAGGTGCCGGTGAATGCTGGCTCCATCGACATGTTGCACCAATTGGGTCAAGCCTCACCCGGGCACCCGGTGTGGTTGCGCATCAACCCCGGGTTTGGCCACGGTCACAGCAACAAGACCAACACCGGCGGCGAGCACAGCAAACACGGCATCTGGCACACCGAGCTGAATGCGGCACTGGACGCGATTGCCGCAGGCAGCCTGCATCTGTCCGGCCTGCACATGCACATTGGCTCGGGCGTGGACTACGCACACCTGCAGGAAGTCTGTGGTGCGATGGTGGCCTTGGTCAAACGCGCCAAAGACCATGGTCACGATCTCCAAGCCATTTCGGCAGGTGGCGGCCTGTCCATTCCCTACCGCGAAGGCGAAGCTCGCATTGACACCGCCCACTATCACGGTCTGTGGGATGCGGCGCGCAAGCAGGCCGAGGCCATCATCGGCCACAAGTTGGGCCTGGAGCTGGAACCGGGCCGCTTTTTGGTGGCTGAATCTGGCGTACTGCTGGGCACGGTGCGCGCCACCAAGGCCGCAGGCAACAACCACTTCATCTTGGTCGATACCGGTTTTAACGAACTAATGCGCCCCAGCATGTACGGCAGCTACCACGGCATGCACATTCAGCGCCGCGGCCAAGGTGTGCTGCCCGCCACACGCGAGAGCGTGGTAGCTGGCCCGCTGTGCGAATCAGGTGATGTATTCACCCAGGGCGATGGTGGCGTCGTGCTGCCCCGCAGCTTGGGCGATGCGCAGGTGGGCGACCTGCTGGTCATCCACAACACCGGCGCCTATGGCTCCTCCATGTCCAGCAACTACAACACGCGCCCGCTGGCCGCTGAAGTGCTGGTCGATGGCGACAAGGTGCAGTTGATTCGCCGCCGCCAGACGGTCGAAGAATTACTGGCGCTGGAACTGGAGTTGGGCTTGTAAAAGCTGTTTTTTTGCCTCTACACAAGCCCGGAACGCCCTGTGCGCCCGGGCTTTTTTATGGGCACTCGAAAGGCAGCGCAGCGCCTATTGCCGAGATTGCTGAAAATCACAAGTCCCTGCCCACTGCCCCACCGATCCTATTTTCTAGCCCCATGAACACTGCATACACACTGACAGCAACCGACACCCTGGAAGAGGTTGATCCTGCAGCGTGGCAAGCCATGGCCCAGGACAACCCCTTTGTCAGCTACGGCTATCTGCGGCTGCTGCAAGACACTGGCTGTGTGCACCCTCGGCATGGTTGGTATGCGCAGTATTTGCTTTTGCACGATGGCGATACCTTGGTGGGAGCTGCGCCGTGTTTTTTCAAAACCCATTCGTGGGGCGAGTTTGTGTTTGACCAAGGCTGGGCGCAGGTCTTTGCCCAACATGGTCTGGATTACTACCCCAAGATACTGATCGCATCGCCCTTTACGCCCGTGCAGGGCCCGCGTCTGCTCGCGGTGAATGCACCAGCACGCCAGGCGCTGGCACAAGGCTTGCGCCAGTTTTGCGAGCAGTCCCAGGCTTCATCCGTGCACACCTTGTTTGCCTTGCAAGAGGATTTGCAAGCCCTGCAGCACGCAGGTTTCATGGTGCGCGAAGGGGTGCAGTTCCACTGGAAGAATGCGGGCTATGACAGTACCGACAGCTTCTTGTCTCAACTGTCGCAAGACAAGCGCAAGAAAATACGGCAAGACAGCAAATACGTGGCAGCAGCCGGCATCACCTACCGCTGGCTGGAGGGCGAGCAACTGCAGCCAGCGCACCTGACCTTTTTTTACACCTGCTACATCAACACCTATGCCGCGCACCACTCGCAGCCGTATGTGACCGAATCATTCTTTCAGCAAGCGCACGCGCAAGGGGTGCTGCACTGCGTGCTGGTGCTGGCGGAGCGTGATGGCCAACCGGTAGCCTGCGCGCTGAATGTCCGAGCAGGAGATACCTTGTATGGCCGCTACTGGGGCACGACCGAGTTCGCGCGCGGCCTGCACTTTGAGACGTGCTACATGCAGTCCATTGCCTACTGCATTGCGCACGGTTTGCAGGTCTTTGAAGGGGGTGCGCAAGGTGAACACAAGATGGCGCGCGGCCTGTTGCCCGTGACCACCTACTCGGCCCACTACGTGGCCGATGCGCGTTTTGCGCACGCCATTGCCGATTTCCTGGAGCGCGAAACCGCCGCTGTGGATGATTACGTGGAGCAATTGCAGGCGGTCAGCCCTTTCAAAGCTGCTGGCTTGAAGCTCATCTAACCGCGCTGGCGGGTTTGTATTAGGTCAGTGCCCATGCAGCGCACACCATGTTTAGCCACGAAAATTACAGATTTTTTTGATAGCCACAAGCCCAGTCTGCGCTTGGGCTAGAGGCCAATTTTCCTTAAATATTTTCGTGCTTAGGGTCGCGTGCCATCAAGCGCTGCACCGCATCTTGTGGGGTGAGTTTGCCATCGAGCAGATCGACCACTGTGGCGGCAATCGGCATCTCCACCCCCACTGCCTGCGCGCGCTGCACCACGGTGCGGGCGCTGTACACGCCTTCGGCGACGTGGCCCAGCGAATCCACGGCCTGCGCCATCGTCATGCCTTGCGCGAGCAGTAGACCGACTTTACGGTTGCGCGAGAGGTCGCCGGTGGCCGTCAGCATCAAATCGCCCAAACCGGACAAGCCCATGAAGGTGTCAGCCTTGGCACCCAGTGCCACCCCCAGACGCGTCATCTCGGCCAGGCCGCGTGTGAGCAGGGCCGCACGGGCATTCAGGCCCAAGCTCAGGCCATCGCACAGGCCTGCAGCAATCGCCATGACGTTCTTCACCGCGCCCCCGACTTCGACACCGACGATGTCTTCATTCGCATACAAGCGCAGTGGCCCAGTATGCAAAGCGTCCAACAAGGCCTTGCGCACGGCAGCGTGCTGACTGGCAGCCACCAACAAGGTGGGCTGGCCGTTGGCCACTTCCTGCGCAAAGCTGGGGCCACTTAAAGCGCCGCAGGCCAGTTGCGGTGCCACCTGGGCACAGACTTCGTGGGGCATCAGGCCCACACCTGGCTGCCCGGCAGGTACGGCCTCAAAACCTTTGCACAGCCACGCCACTGGCGCTGGCACCTGCGCATCTGCCAGCGCTTGCAGCGTGCTGCGCAGTGCCGCCATGGGCGTGGCAATAATGATCAGATCCATCCCCTGCACGGCCTGCGCCAACGGCGCTGCACTCACGCTTAATGCGTCAGGAAATGCCATACCCGGCAAATAGCGCACATTGCTGCGCGCCGCCTGCATCTCCTGCACCTGCTGCGCATTGCGTGCCCACAGCGTGACATGGTGCCCCGCCGTGTGGCGCGCTGCCCCAATCGCCAATGCCGTGCCCCACGCACCTGCCCCAATCACAATCAAATTCATAGCTTCTAGCGTTTATAGGTATTGGCCTAAAGGCCAAAAAAGCATAAAAAAAGGCCCCGCACGCGGGACCTCTTTTGTAGCACGCCGCAAGGCAGGGCCGTATGACAGTACTTACTGCACTGTGCCTTCGGTGGGCGCGGCAGCAGCGGCAGCATTTTGCTGCTCGTACATGGCCTGGAAGTTGATTTCCGCCAGATGCACAGGTGGAAAACCAGCGCGCGTGACGATGTCGGCCACGGAAGCGCGCAGGTAAGGGTAGATGATTTGCGGGCAAGCCACACCAATCACACCACCCATCTGCTCTTCAGGAATGTTGCGGATTTCAAAGATGCCGGCTTGCTTGGCTTCTACCAGGAACAAAGTCTTGTCTTCGATCTTGGTTTGCACCGTAGCGGTGACAGCCACTTCAAAAACGCCTTCGGCTACGGGGGTAGCTTCTACGCCCAGCTGAATATCGACATTGGGCTGCTCTTGCTGCAGCAAGATAGCGGGGGAATTGGGTTGCTCCAGCGACAGATCCTTCAGATAAACGCGTTGGATCTGGAAGACGGGAGTGGCTTGTTCGGACATGGTGTCAGTCTTTCTTTCGCAAAGCAGCGGTCATAAAAAGGCCCGCTGTGCAGTGGCTGCAACAGCGGGCACTTAACCCGATCATTATGCAGGTACGCGGCCTGCATGAAAACCTCAGGCGTTGAGCAAAGGCAGCAACTCACCTTTGGCATCCAGCGCCATCAAATCATCGCAGCCGCCCACGTGCGTGGCGCCCACAAAAATCTGCGGCACCGAGCGGCGACCTGTGATCTCCATCATCTCGCTGCGCGCTGCAGGGTCGAGATCAATGCGGATTTCTTCAATTTGCTCAACGCCCTTGGACTTGAGCACTTGCTTGGCGCGCACGCAATAAGGGCAGACGGCAGTGGTGTACATCTTGACGGCTTGCATGAAGAAATGTCCTCTCTAATCAAAAAAACAGGGGCCCACAAAAAAGGGGCCACGCGGCCCCTTGCATACTATGGCAGTTGGATTAATCCAGCCGAATCAGGCTTTATCCACGGGCAGGTTGGCCTCGCGCCATGCCTTCATGCCACCGGCCATGGCCTGCGCTTTTTCGTAGCCCAGTTTCTTGGCTTGGGCTTCAGCACGCACGCCGCGTGCGCCTTTTTCACATACCAAAATCACCGGCAAGGCCTTGTTTTTCACGATGGCTGGCAGGCGCTCGTCGATCTGTGCCAAAGGAATGTTCTTGGCATTGGTGATGTGGCCTTTCACATATTCTTCAGGCTCGCGCACGTCCACGATCACCGCTTTTTCACGGTTGATCTTGAGCACAGCGTCATTGGGCTGCAGCGAACCTGCGCCTGCGCTCTTGAGAGTCGGCACCAGCAACAGGCCACCCGAGACCACCGCCAGCAAAATTAAGTACCAGTTTTCAACGAAGAAATTCACGTCAGTCCTTGGGAATTGGCAAAGCAAAACCTGCGATTTTAGGGGCAGTCCACCCACCGACCGCATTGCAGGCCTAGCGCGCCTTGCGCAGCGTCCTAAAATAGGTGGTTCAGCCTTTCCTCCAACCTTTGTGTTTTGCCCAGAAAGTAGCCATGTACAAGCTCGTACTGATCCGCCACGGTGAGTCCACCTGGAACCTTGAAAACCGCTTCACCGGCTGGACCGATGTCGACCTGACCGCTACTGGAGTGGCACAGGCCAAGAAGGCTGGCCAATTGCTCAAGGCTGAGGGTTACGAGTTCGATGTCGCCTACACCTCCGTGCTGCAACGCGCCATCAATACACTATGGTATGCGCTTGATGAGATGAAGTGCACCTGGTTGCCGGTCAACAAAGACTGGCGTTTGAACGAGCGCCACTACGGCGGCCTGCAAGGTTTGAACAAAGCCGACATGGCCAAGCAGTACGGTGACGAGCAAGTTTTGGTCTGGCGCCGCAGCTACGACACACCGCCACCCGCACTGGAAGCTACCGACGCCCGCAGCGAGCGCAGCGACCGCCGCTACGCCGATTTGCAGCCTGAGCAAATCCCATTGACAGAGTGCCTGAAAGACACTGTGGCCCGCGTTGTACCGTTTTGGACCGACACACTGGCCCCCCAGATCAAGTCTGGCAAACGTGTGGTGTTGTCAGCGCATGGCAACTCGATTCGCGCACTGGTCAAGTACCTGGACAATATTGCCGACGATGCCATCGTGGGCGTGAACATTCCCAACGGTATTCCGCTGGTCTATGAACTCGACGAAAACCTCAAACCTATTCGCAGCTACTACCTGGGCGATGCGGAGGCCGCCGCCAAAGCTGCAGCTGCCGTAGCAGCGCAAGGCAAAGCCTGACTTTTGTAACACCCCACCCACTTGCGGGTACTTGAGGCCCGTGCCCACAGCCCGCAGGTGCACGGCGTGTATATTGTTGAAGCGGATAAGTAACAGAAGTCTTTATGGGTCAAAACCTCAAAATTGCTGGGTGGGTGTCATTGGGCGTGCTTGCGGGCGCGCTGACTACGGTGTCGCTGCAAACTGTGGCGCGCGGTGGTATATCCCCCCTGCCCCTGGAAGAAATCCAGCAACTGTCGGCAGTGTTTGGCATCGTCAAGACGGACTACGTCGAGGCGGTGGACGACAAAAAACTGATCACCGATGCCATCTCTGGCATGGTTTCCAGCCTGGATCCGCACTCGCAATATTTCGACAAGAAGTCCTTCAAAGAATTTCGCGAAGGCACTTCAGGACGCTTTGTGGGTGTCGGCATTGAGATCACCCAAGAAGATGGGCTGATCAAGGTCGTCTCCCCAATTGAAGGCTCTCCTGCAGACCGCGCCGGTCTGAAAAGCGGTGACTTGATCACCAAGATTGACGACACCGCCGTGAAGGGCTTGAGCCTAAACGATTCCGTCAAGCGCATGCGCGGCGAGCCCAAGACCAAGGTCACGCTGACCATCTTCCGCAAGGACGAAAGCCGTACCTTCCCGGTCACTATCACCCGTGAAGAAATCAAAACCCAGTCGGTCAAGGGCAAGTTGATCGAACCCGGCTACGGCTGGGTGCGTTTGAGCCAGTTCCAGGAACGCACAGTGGATGACTTTGTCCGCAAGGTCGAAGAAATCTACAAGGAAGACCCCAACATCAAAGGTCTGGTGCTGGACTTGCGCAATGACCCCGGCGGGTTGCTGGATGCCGCCGTGGCCATCTCTGCCGCATTCTTGCCCCAGGACGTGACCGTAGTTAGCACCAATGGCCAGCTGGAAGAAAGCAAAGGCACTTACAAGGCTTCGCCTGAGTTTTATGCACGCCGCGGTCAAGGTGATCCGCTGCAGCGCCTGCCTGCCGCTCTCAAGAAAGTGCCTGTGGTGGTGCTGGTCAACGAAGGCTCTGCCTCCGCCAGCGAAATCGTAGCGGGCGCATTGCAAGACCATCAGCGCGCCACCATCATGGGCAGCCAGACTTTTGGCAAGGGCTCGGTGCAAACCGTACGCCCCTTGGGCCCTGATACCGGCCTGAAGCTGACCACAGCGCTGTACTACACCCCTAATGGCCAATCCATTCAAGCCAAGGGCATCGTCCCTGATGTGATGGTGGATGAAACCGCAGAAGGTGATGTCTACGCTGCTTTGCGCATGCGCGAAGCCGACTTGGAAAAACACCTGGGCAATGGCAACGCAGCTGCAGAAGCCGAGACTACCGCTGCCCGCGAAAAGTTGCGTGAAGAAGCCCGTAAGCGCCTGGAAGAAGACTCCAAAAAACCGCTGTCAGAACGCCGCTTGCCGGAGTTCGGCTCAGACAAAGACTTCCAGTTGCAACAAGCGCTGAACCATCTGAAAGGCCAGCCCGTCAAAGTCAGCAAGACATTGACAGAGCGTGAGCCCGAGAAGAAGGACGAAGATAAATAGCGATAAAGCGATAGCAGCCTGCCCTTATATTCATTGACTTTCGATACGGAACATTAGCGAAAGCGTTAATAAACCAAGGCAAGCTGCTCACTTTTTAATCTATAAGCCGGTGCTCTGTGGCCCGGCTTTTTTCATGGAATCTGGGTTTCACCATGAACGACGATCAACTCCTGCGCTATTCGCGCCATATCTTGCTTGACGAGGTCGGCATCGAAGGCCAGCAAGCCATTCTGGACGCCCACATCCTCATCATTGGTGCTGGGGGCTTGGGCTCGCCTGCCGCCTTGTATCTGGGTGCTTCGGGTGTCGGCCACATAACTTTGGTGGATCATGACCATGTCGATTTCACCAACCTGCAGCGGCAAATCGCCCACACCACGGCGCGCACGGGCCAAGCCAAGGTAACTTCTGCAGCGCAGGCTGTGCATGACATCAACCCGCTCGTGCATGTGGAGTGCGTGCAGGAGCGCGCAGATGCCGCGTTACTCGACCGGCTGGTGAGCCAGGCAACCGTCGTACTTGACTGTTGCGACAACTACCAGACGCGCCAGGCTGTGAACGCGGCTTGCGTCAAACACCGTGTACCGCTGGTAGCCGGTGCGGTCATTCGGTTTGACGGACAAGTCACCGTGTTTGACCCTCGCAACAGCGAATCGGCATGCTATGCCTGCCTGTTTTCACCGGATGAAGCCTTTGAAGAAGTGCAATGCTCCACCATGGGTGTTTTTGCGCCCTTGGTCGGCGTAATTGGCTGTATTCAAGCGACAGAAGCGTTAAAAATTGTCACCCATGTGGGGGAGCCATTGACAGGAAAATTACTGATGCTTGAAGGCCGAAACATGGAATGGAGCCGCATGCGCACAAGCCGTAACCCAGAATGCACGGTTTGCTGTAACAAAGAGTAGGATATTGACTACAGCCACGAAAACCTCAGGGGTGCAGAATTAGCCTGCTCAACCCGAACCTATCCGGCCATTTCCTCAACATAAATCGACAGTGACTTTTCGTACCTTTTTTGTGGAAGACAACGCCACAATCCGTGAGAACCTTATAGAGACTCTGAAAGAGCTCACCGATGTCGAGCCTCTTGGCTATGCTGAAACAGAAGTTGAAGGTGTACAGTGGTTAACCAACCCCGATCATGATTGGGATTTGGCCATGGTCGACTTGTTTCTGCGCCAAGGTAGTGGCTTGGGTGTGGTTGCAGCCTGTCAAAATCGCAAACCGGGACAACGGGTTATCGTGCTGAGCAACTATGCAACGCTTGATGTACGCCAACGCTGCCAGGAATTGGGCGTGGATGCTATTTTTGATAAGTCCAATGAAATTGACGATCTGCTGGACTACTGTATGCAGTTGAACTGCACTTGAAAATTCTGCTCTGAATGTAAAAAAAGCTGACCATGGTCAGCTTTTTTACATCTGTACTAAATTTTTTAGTCGATCAAACGGTTCTTCAAGGCGTAATAAGTCAAATCGCTGTTAGAGGAAAGCGCCATTTTTTCCATCAAACGCGTTCGATAAGTACTTACCGTTTTTACACTCAGCGACAAAGATTTGGCAATATCTCCGGCAGTTTCACCCTTGGCGAGCTTTAAGAACACTTGGAACTCACGTTCAGACAATTGCTCATGGGGTGGAGCATCATCTTTGCGATTGAGCTGCTGTGCCAACAAATCTGCCACAGTGGGCGTCAAATAACGGCGACCTAATGCAATCGTGCGGATGGCTTCTGCAATTTCTTTGGGTTCGCATTCCTTGTTCAGGTAACCGCTAGCGCCTTGTCGAATCAAGTTGATTGCATAGTGCTCTTCGGGGTAGCCGCTCAGGATCAATATCCCCATATCTGGCGCTTTGGCGCGCAGCATGGCCAAGGCATCCAAGCCACTTTGCCCGGGCATGGACAGATCCATGATCAAGACATCAACATCTTGCTGGCGCACCAAGTCAATGGCTTCTCTGCCATTACCGGCCTCGCCGACAACCCGAAGGTCAACATGTTCCGACAAATACTGTCGCAAACCCGAACGCACAATAGCGTGATCATCCACGATGCCAACTTTGATCATCCAAGCCTCTCTCTATATACAGGGCTAAAGCCCAAGACTTTCTTGTTTCAGCAGGTTACTGAAGCCTGCTGTCCTGTTACTGATCACTGTCTCAAAGCAACTTGATTATGCAGAATAACTGCCCCACACTGCCAATCAGTTGGAGGAATCAATGTGAACTGGACAAAGTTACGCCGTGTAGCCATTAGTTTGCCCATTGCCATCTTGGCAGGACTCGTCATGGTGAGTGTGAGTGAATTGGGCTACAAACAGACCCGCCAATCGCTGGCAAATTTGACGCATACCTATAACACCAGTGCCTCTGTCAGCAGCCTGCTGCAGGAAATGCTGGACGCGGAGACTGGTCTGCGAGGTTACTTGCTAACCAGCGATGAGGCCTATCTCCAACCTTACACAGACTCTATAAAAGGCATCAATAGCTCTCTAGAGAACATTCGCCAGAGGCTTGCCGACTCGCCGCAAGGCATGAACTTGTACGTGCGATTGGCGCGCAGCATCAATCGCAAGGCTGCGGAAATGGATCTGAGCTTGGAGCTGTTCCGCCAAGGCAATGCAGATGCGCTGAAGTTCGTCATGTTTACGGACATGGGCAATACAGATATGACCAATATCCGCGAACTAGCGAAGGGGCTTCAGTCCATGAACCAGACATATGCGGATGCGATTCAAAACGACATCGGTGCGTCCATCTTTTTGGCCCGCATGGGCGTTGCCACCATCACAGTCATTGGCGTCTTTGCGTTTTATTTGTATTTGCGGCAAACCAATATGATTGAGCGTCTCCACAAACGTGAGCAGGCGTTGCAGTCTGAAGAACGCACGCGCTTGGAAGAATTGGTGATGGATCGCACGGCCACGTTGACGGAACTAGCGACCCACCTGCAGCAAGTACGTGAGGATGAGCGTGGCCATCTGGCGCGGGAACTGCACGATGAGCTCGGAGCCTTACTGACAGCCGCCAAGCTTGATGTGGCACGCCTAAAATCTCGTATTGATATGGGCAACCCAGAGGTGGCAGATCGCGTCAAACACCTCACGGAAACGCTCAACAGTGGTATTGCCCTCAAACGCCGCATTGTGGAAGACCTGCGTCCCTCTTCCTTGGCCAATCTGGGCCTGTCCACCTCACTGGAAATTTTGACCTCTGAATTTGCCCAGCGCAGCGGCATCGAGATCGAGGCCAACCTGGAGGCTGTCGATTTATCGGATGCTACGGAGTTGACCATCTACCGCTTGGTGCAAGAGTCGCTTACCAACGTTGGTAAATACGCCAATGCCAGCAAGGTGCAAGTGACTGTGCACAACTATCCCACCTATGTAGCCGTGCAAATTCAAGACAATGGCGAAGGTTTTGACATCAACAATATTCGCCCCAGCTCCCACGGACTGGCAGGCATGCGTCACCGCGTAGAAGCAGCGGGAGGGCGTTTGACTATTAACTCATCGATGGGCGATGGAACCTCTATTTCTGCCGTCATCCCTACCGTCTCGATGACAACTGGTGCGGTGACTGCCTAGGTGCTAGATGGTGCCTTGCATGGCTACCACCTTGGAACATTGAGACCACCTCCGGGTGGTTTTTTATTTTCTGATGGATTTTTGTAAGCCTTGTCTTACAGGCGCGGCCCTTGGATCGCTGACGGTCATGCCCTCTCGCTACTTGCACTACATGCTTGATGACGGGCATACAGTTCAACCACTGACTGGTTCTCAAAGCAAATCAACCTTTTCAATCACCTGAAGGAGTCTTGCCGTGCTGCATTACGCCGTAGTTTTTCTCATCATCGCGCTGATTGCTGCTGTCTTCGGATTTGGCGGTATTGCTTCAGGCGCAGTTGGCATTGCCAAAATTTTGTTCTTTGTCTTTGTGATCATGGCTGTTATCACTTTTGTGATGAGCCTGCTCAAGAAAAAAGGCTAAAGCTGTTGGATTGCAATGCATACCTGCGGGATGCATTGCCCATTTAGAAAGAGGATTTTTATGAGCAACACTGAAGACATCAAGCAAAAAGCGACGGAAGCTGCACAAGCGACCAAGGACACTGTCAAAGATGCTACCAATACCGCTCAGGAATCGATGAAAGACGCTGCGCAGGCTGCCAAGGCCAGCGCCAAAGAATTTGTCAGCGAAGCAGAAAGCTCAGCCCAGGAAGCGGTGAAAACCACGAAAGAAGCTGCCAGTAACGCTTTCGACAAAGCACAGGATGGTTTCCGAGCTGTAGAAAAAGAACTCAGCCCCGCCATTGATGATCTGACAGCGCGTGCTCAGGAGTTTTGCAGCAAAAGCATTGATTTCTGCGCAGAGAACACGGATCGTGCGCGTCGCCAGTTTCAACAGGCGGCAGATTGCACCAGCCGCTATGTCGTAGAACAGCCAGGTAAATCTATTTTGATGGCTGCAGCGGCAGGGGCCGTGGTAGCAGCGGCGTTCTTGATGGGCCGTCGTCGCTAACTACTGATTAGTGCTTGGTATGTAAGGTGCGCATACCACGGGTTAGATTTTCAGCACCACAACGATAACGATTCAATAATCTCAGAGGCTTTTCTATGAATAAAACCACACGTGCTATCGCTTTTGCAACCATGGTGGGTGCCACCGTTCTAGCTGTCACTGGCTGCTCTGTTGCCCGTAACCAGCAGTCGATGGGTTCTTATGTAGATGATGCAGGCATCACGACTGCGGTAAAAGCCAAATTTGCTGAAGATAAGACGGTAGCTGCTACTGCCATCAGCGTCGAAACCATGAAGGGCACGGTTCAACTCTCTGGTTTTGCCAAAAGCCAAGCTGAAAAAGACCGTGCAGCGGCACTGGCACGCGATGTGAAGGGCGTGAGCTCAGTGCGTAACAGTATCGTGGTTCGTCCTTAAAACACTGCTGCATTCAGCAGCGTAACTGCAAGCCGCCGCCCTGGTTCAATTCCTTGGGCTGGCGATGCTGGTGGAGAATATGCCGGCCTTGAAGGTCGGCATATTTATTTGCTCTGGAACATTGCTAAGCTGCAAGCATGCGTGCTTTCACCTGTGATCATTGTGGACATGTCGTTTTTTTCGAAAACACGACTTGCATTCACTGCCAATCGACCCTCGCCTTTGTGCCAGAACTCATGCGCATGGCGGCGCTGTCCCCCTCCACCACGCAGGAGGACGTGTGGGTGTCGACCTCCCAACCGCAAGGTCAGGCGCAGGCTCATGTTCGCATGTGCCTCAACCGTAATAACCAAGGCGCGGCGTGCAATTTCACGACCGCTCTGGACGGCTCGCAGCCCTATTGCGTTTCATGCCGCCAAACCCGCTGGCTTCCCAATTTGAACAATCCGCGCAATCTGCTGCGTACCAGCAAGGTCGAAAATGCCAAGCGCTATCTGTTCTACACCCTGGCATGCCTGAAGCTCACGTCGCTGCATGGCCTGCGTGCGCCGATTTTTGATTTTCTGGAGGATCTGCCAGGTCACCTGCCCATCATGACGGGCCATCTCAACGGCACCATCACGCTCAATGTGGCCGAGGCTGACGATGACGAGCGAGCCCGCCGCCGTTTGGCCATGTTCGAGCCCTACCGCACCTTGCTCGGCCATCTGCGCCATGAATCCGGGCATTTCTTTTGGGATGTCCTGATCGACGATACACAGTGGCTGCAGCCTTTTCGCAGGCTGTTTGGGGATGAACGCCAAGACTACAACCTGGCCTTGCAGCACCACTATGCGCGCGGCCCTTTGGGAACTGTGGACTGGGATCCACACCATGTCAGCGCCTATGCCTTGGCCCATCCCTGGGAAGATTGGGCCGAAACTTGGGCGCATTACCTGCACATGATGGATTTGATGGAAACCGCTGCCAGCTACCATGTGCAGTTACGTTTACCCGGTCATCTGGCCAGTTGGCCCCCTATCGATGACCCGTTTGCGAATCCCCAGCTTGCTTTCGAGCACATCTTGCAGCAATGCGTGCCCCTTACGCTGATGCTCAACAGCTTGACGCGCAGCCTGGGGCAAAGTGATGCGTATCCGTTTGCCCTGTCTACCGGCGCAGTGGCCAAACTCAAGTTCATCCACGAAGTGGTCACCGCACACCGACTCCAGATTGCGCAGCAGTCTTAGCGCTTTATTTGCGCCAGCAACTCTTTGAGTACCGTGGGCGAGACAAATTTGCGCACTTCATCGCCGCCTAACGTAGCAATCTCGCGCACCAAGGTGCTGCTGATAAACATCGTCTCTGCACTGGGCGTGAGGAACACCGTTTCTGCGTGCGGCAGCAGGTGCTTGTTCATGCCCGCCAGCTGAAACTCGTAATCAAAATCGGTACCTGAACGCAGGCCGCGCACCATCACCTTGGCGTTCTGCGCCACGACAAAATCGCGCACCAGGCCGTCAAAGCTGGCCACACTCACATTGGGCACATCACTGAACACTTCACGTGCCATAGCCAGCCGCTGCTCCAGCGTGAACATGGTTTTTTTGTGGTGCGCTGTCGCCACCCCGACCACTACCTGCCCAAACATTTGGCTGGCCCGGCGAATCATGTCTTCATGCCCCAAGGTGATGGGGTCAAACGTGCCGGGGTAGACGGCAATCACGTGCTCAGCCATAGCAATCTCCAAGTATTTGAATCCATTGCGCTGCATTATGCCTGCACAATTTTTAGGCATAAAAATAGCTTCTAGCCCTTATAAACAAAGGGCTAGAAGCTATTAATTTAGTTGTACGTTGAAACTTAACCCGGCAGCTTCTTCAGCAAGTGGGCATGCACCGCACCTGCTTTCAAATAGCGGTGCTGCTGCAAGCCGTACTCGGTCAGCTCTTCATCAGTCCACGCCTTGGGTGCTTCCAGATAGATGAAGCCGTCTTGCGCCACTGCGTTGGCCGCAGCCTTTACGGCGGGAGCAAACAGGGCCTCTGCCGAGAAAGGAGGATCAATAAACACCAAGTGCCACTGACCGGGAGCACTTTGTGTCAACGCGCCAATGCCGTCGCCGCGCTGCACTTGCACGCCTTCGGCCTTGAGCTGCTGCGTCAAGCGCTCCAACTGCTGGCACAGCCCGGCATCTTGCTCCACCATGCGCACCTGTGCCGCACCACGCGAAGCGGCTTCAAAGCCCAAAGCACCGGTGCCGGCAAAAACGTCCATGCAACGCCAGCCGCCCATGTCCTGGCCCAGCCAGTTGAACAGGGTTTCCCGCACACGATCTGGCGTGGGACGCAAACCTGGGCGCTGCGCCACGGCCAGCCGCGTGCGGCGCCACTGGCCGCCGATGATGCGTACTTCCCCCGCGCCACCACTGCCCGCCTTGGCGGGTTTGGCGACTTTGCTGCCGGGCTTTTTGCCGGCTGCCACGGCCAAGGCTTCGGCTTCAGCTTGTTTAAATGCCTCGCGCCTTTTCAGGCGGGCTTCTACGGCCAAAGCCTGTTCAATATTGCGATAACTGTTGCGACCCATTATTTCTTTTCCCCTAACACCACAGTCACCATGCGATCCGGCTGAATCACACGCTGCATGGCGTTGCGTACATCGTCCACCGTCAAGGCCTCTACTTTGGCCGTCCAGTGCTCTAAATAATCCAAAGGCAAATCGTTCCACGCGATGTTGGAGACGTTGGCCAACAGCTTGCGGTTGCTATCAATGCGCAGCGCAAAACTACCGATCAGATTGTCCTTGGCATCCCGCAGTTCTTGCTGCGTAGGGCCTTCAGCCACAAACTTGGCCAGCGTTTCCTGCGCCACCTGGCGTGCCTGCTCGGCCTGATCGGGGCGCGTTTGCAGGCTCACGGTGAAAGCACCTGCATGCAAACCGGGCGAGAAGCTGCTGGACACGCCATACGTCAGGCCACGCTTTTCGCGCACCTCTTCCATCAGACGCGAAACCAGCCCACCCCCGCCCAAAATGTGGTCGCCCACCAGCAATGCCAGAAAATCTGGATCATTGCGTTTGATGCCCGGCTGGCCCATCAAGACCTGCGCCTGCGCGGATTGGAAGGGAATGCGAATGTCTTGCGCTTTGTCCAAAGCCCGCACTTCGGCGACTGCTGGCAAAGGCGCACAACCCTTGCCGTCGTCCTGGGGCAAGCGCGAGAGCAGCTGCGTGACCAGCGCATCGGCCTGCGCCTTGTCCACTGCCCCCACCACGCTCACCTTGGCGCGACAGGCTTGGAACATGCGTTGCTGGAAAGCTTGCAGGTCTTTGACATCAATGCGCGCCAACGTTTGCTCGGTGCTGCGGTGGCCATAAGCATGGTCACCGAACACGGCTTGTGTGTAAGCACGGCCTGCCACGGTGCCGGGCCGGGTGTTGGATTCGGCAATCGCCGCCGTCCAGCGGGCACGTTCGCGCTGCCAGACATCCGCTGGCAAGCTGGGCGCCGCCAACTGGCGTGAAGCCAGCTCTACCGAGCGGTTGAGCAAATCCGGCACTGTCAAACTGCGCAAGTCGTAGCTGAAGCTGTCTTTGCTGGCGCTGGCACCCAAGCTGGCACCCAAATCGGCCCATGCCTCACCCAACGCGTTTTCGTCCATGGGTGGTAGCTGGCCTTCGGCCTGGATGCCTTTGGCACTCATCATGCTCAGCGCAGTGGCCAAACCCGCTTTAGCCGGGTCTTCCCGGCGCGAACCGGCATCAAACGACACCTCAATGTCCACCATGGGAATGGTGGGGCTTTCCACCAGCCAGACCTTCGCGCCTGAAGGCTGCTGCCAGTGCTGAATGGGCAAAATCGCCCATGCAGCATTCACACCTAACCCAGCAAAAGTGCAAGCCAGCCAAGCGCTAGCAGCTATGGTTTTTGTCTTTATCTTCATCATCCAACTTTCAGTGCGGACGTGGGTTGGCATCTGCTTCTGTAGCAGCGGCGGCAGGTCGTGGTACTTGACCTGCAGCGCGTGGCTGTGGCACCAAAGTACCAATCGTCAATTGGTCATCACCAAAGTACTGCCTGGCTACGCGCTGCACGTCGGCGGCGCCGATCTTCATCAATTCTTTGACCAGTAGCTCGTCGGCATTCACCGGCATGCCCATGACCCAGTAATTGCCCAAGCTTTGGGCTTGCCCCATTACGGAGTCGCGCTCGTAAATTTGCGAGGCCATCCACTGGGTTTTTACGCGTTCCAGCTCTGCGGCATTCACGCCCTCTTTGGCAATGCGCTCAATTTGTGCGCGCAAGGCTTTTTCAAGCTGCGCCGTGGTTTTGCCTTTGGCGGGGATACCCGACAAAATGAACAGCGAAGGGCCGCGGCCCATGATGCCGGCCGAGCTGCTGGCGCTATCGGCCACACGGTCTTTGCCTTGCACCAAACCACGCTCCAGGCGCGCACCGTCATAACCGTCCAGCACGGCCGACAACACCAGCAGTGCCAGCGCGTCTTTGTCTTGCTCCGTCAGGTTTTGTACATTGCGAATCGACGGCACGCGGTAGGCCATGGCCACATAGGCTTGCTCAGCGGGCTGTTTGACTTCAATGCGACGCATGCCCAGTTGCTGCGCTTCTTCGCGTGGCTTGCTCGTTGCAGCCGGACGCGCTGGAATCTGACCATACGTGGCCTCGGCCCAGTCTTTCACCTGTGCCACCTCCACATCGCCCGCAACCACAATGGCCGCATTGGCTGGTACATACCACTGCTGGTGAAACTGGCGCACGTCTTGTGCCGTCATGGCATCCAGGTCGCTCATCCAGCCCACCACGGGACGGCGGTAGGGATTGGACTGAAAGACTGTGGCCGAGAGCTGCTCAAACAGCATGCCACGCGGGTTGTCTTCGGTGCGCATGCGGCGCTCTTCCTTGACCACTTCGATTTCTTTGGTGAACTCTTCGTCTGGCCAGTGGTTGTTGGCAAAGCGATCGGCCTCCAGCTCCATCACCTCGCGCAGGCGGTTCGATGGAATTTGCTGGTAGTAACCGGTGTAGTCGCGGCTGGTGAAAGCGTTTTCCTGCCCGCCCAAGGCCGCTACGCGGCGCGAGAACTCTCCGGGTGACAGTTTCTGACTGCCCTTGAACATCATGTGCTCCAGCACGTGGGCCACGCCGGTGGTGCCATCCACTTCGTCCATCGCACCGACCCGCAACCACAGCATGTGTACGGCCGTAGGCGCGCGCCGGTCGGTCTGCACGATCAGTTGCATGCCATTGCTCAAAGTGAACTGCTGCACCGCTGTCGCGGAGCTGGCCTGCGAAGTGCTGGCCCACTCAGCCAAAGAAGACGAAAACGTGCTCGCAGGCACCGAATTCTCGGCTGTGGCACTCAAGCTGGCCACCAGCATTAGGAGGGATAAAGTTCGTTTCATAGAATGCAGGATTCCGTGCGACACGTGTCGCGCCGTTTAGTGGCTTTATGCCACCTTTAAAAAGTGAGTTTTAAGCCTTATAGGCCTAAGCTCTATTGCTACTTAATAAATAGCAATTTCAAACTGCAGCCGGATGGCTCAATTCGGCTGCGAGCCCTCCCTCAAAAGGGGTAGGTAAGTATTAGCACATCCTTTTTCAAGGATTTGCGCGCCGTTTTGGATGATTTTCATGACAGCAATGTTGTGAGGATGATACACGTCTGAATTTTTCTGATGTGTGGCTGTTAAAGCAAAAAGGGCGCAAAGCTCTGATCTACCTTGTCATGCGTCCAGTAATGGAATGCCATGACCTTGTGTACGACCACAAGCAGCCTACGAAAGCATGCAGGAGCAGTAAATGCACCTGTGTGAAGCCTTTCTGACAATGTACCCCCGCGCAAGCGGCAGATGCCGCCCGTGAGGGTGTCGTGTCTGGACACTACCAGCAGAAGGTGGTGAAGGGGCTAGGCTAGTTCTACATGGGCAACGCAAGTGAATCATCGTCCGAACCTGGGTCAGCATTGAGTGGCCAAATCTGCTGATAGGCCATAACCAAAAGGTGTGCTGTCGGTTGTGTCTGTGGAATCTAGACACACGTCGTCAATCAACAGCCCCAGGATAGATGAGTCCTAAATAGATAGGCAGAAACAACGTAAGTTGTTGATGTCGGTAGAACAGGGAACGTGGTAAGCCCCACTGTCCGCCTGCATGCGCAAGCGCATAGGCAGGGAAGCCGTAAGGCGACCTGTTGGATGAGGGGGTATGGGATGGTGGAAAAAGCGAATGGCTGCCTGTAATGGGTGGCATAGGGGCCTATGCCCTGACGCGAAAGCGTGCCCACTTCCACTTGGTGCAACCGTCGTTAGACGGCTGTCTATGTTTAATCGAACCCAATGGGGATGTACGAATCCCCGTTGGGGCTCTCGTGCGTCTTCTGAGGTGTTAACTCGAAGAGGAAAGCATGAGAAAGACCATTGACTCCAGTGGTTCTGCGTCCTCACGCGAGCCGCAAAACTGGCATGCCATTGACTGGCATCTGGTTGAGCGGTTCGTGCGAATGACGCAGCAACGTATAGCGAAGGCTACGCAAGAGAAGGACTGGCGCAGAGTGAAAGCTTTGCAAAGGTCTTTGAACCACTCGTTTTGTGCCAGAGCTTTGGCAGTAAGACGAGTTACTGAAAACCAAGGTAAGCGAACGGCAGGTGTCGATCGTCAGCTTTGGGATTCACCTGCCCTGAAATGGGCGGCGATAGGTCGGTTAAAGCAGCAAAGGGGATATAGAGCAAAACCGCTTCGGCGGGTCTATGTCCCCAAGTCAAACGGGAAAGAGCGCCCTTTGGGCATTCCAACCATGTTTGACCGCGCGATGCAGGCACTCCACCTGCTGAGCCTAGAACCTGTGGCTGAAACCACGAGTGACCCGAACAGCGACGGCTTTAGGAAGCATCGCTCGACGGCGGATGCCATGTTCCAGATATTTGTTTGTACATCCAAGAAAGCTTCGGCTGTCATCTCGCCAACCTTGGCGAATATGTGTTTAAACGGGCTGGAGTCAGACCTATTCGCGCACCTCGTTGCACGGCATGGAAAAACGAAAGCTAGAAATCTGAAAGTCAATGTGATCCGGTACGCCGACGATTTTGTGGTGACAGGCAACTCGCAAGAGTTTCTGCACGATGAAATCAGGCCTTGGATAGAAGCCTTCCTTGCACAACGAGGATTGCGACTGTCGCTGGAAAAGACGAAAGTTGTTCACATGAATGCAGGGTTCAATTTCATAGGAGCGAGTTCGCTGCAAGCGTAAAAGTGGCAGAAAGTTCATGCACGATCAAATTGTTGAAGCTTGCTGATACAAAGATTGTGCGCCACGTAAAGATCAACATGGAGTACAACCCTTTTGATCCTAAGTGGGAGGAGTACGGCGAAGATTTGAGAACGAAACGCATGGCAAAAAGCATGTCGTATCAGTACGAAACTTCGATGCTGTTCATTTCTCAAAATGGACGTTGTGCGCTTTGCGCACAACCTATGGACTATCAAAGCAAATGGCACGACCACCACATTGTTCGCAGAGTGGATGGCGGGTCAGATGCGATGTCCAACCGAGTGCTTCTGCACCCGGTTTGCCATACGCGGCTACATGCTCTTGGCTTGTCAGTTGCCAAGCCGGCCTATAAGAAGGCTTTGCGTCCGAATTCACAAGAGACTACTGAGTAAAATCAGGGTCCCTCAAGAATCGGACATGTTGTGCTTGAGCCGGATGCGATGAAAGTCGCAAGTCCGGTTCTTAGGGGGGATGGTTCAGTAATGAACTGTCCCTACCCTCCAAGAACCCGCCAATGTTCAGTTTTTTCAAGAAAAAAGCCCCACAAGTCGACGCAACTCCTGCTCTTGAGCAGTCTGAGATCCTCGCACCCGCCGCTGTTTCCCCAGAGGAAGCAGTGACTTCTGTACCCGTCGCAGACAAATCGCCCTCAGTGGGTGGCTGGCTGCGCAATACCTTCGGAATGGGAGATAAGACAGAAGTTCCTGCCAGTGTCGCACCGCAGCCCGAAGTTTTTGAGCAAGCCCCTGAGCCCCAAGCCAAACCGGAAGCCGCAGGCGAACGCCAAAGCTGGATGGACCGGCTCAAGGCCGGTCTGCGCAAAACGGGTAGCAGCATCACCACGGTGTTTACAGGCACCAAGATTGATGATGCCTTGTATGAGGAGCTGGAAGACGCGCTGTTGATGGCCGACACCGGCGTCAAGGCCACCATGCATTTGCTGGCGGACCTCAAGCAACGCGTCAAGGACACTAAGACCACCGAGCCTGCCGCCGTCAAAGCGCTGCTGGCCGATGCCTTGACCGAGTTGCTCAAGCCGCTGGAAAAGCCGCTGGTAATTGGCCAGCACACCCCCACCGTCATCATGGTGGCCGGCGTCAACGGTGCGGGCAAAACCACGTCGATTGGCAAGCTGACCAAGCACCTCGCCGACAGCCAGCAAACTGTGCTGCTGGCTGCCGCCGACACCTTCCGCGCCGCCGCGCGTGAGCAATTGGGCGTGTGGGCTACCCGCAATACGGTAGAGATCGTCAGCCAGGCCGGGGGCGATCCTGCTGCCGTGAGCTTTGATGCGGTGAGCGCCGGCAAGGCGCGCAAGAAGGACGTGGTGCTGGTTGACACCGCAGGCCGTCTGCCGACGCAGCTGCACCTGATGGAAGAATTGAAAAAGATTAAGCGCGTGGTGGCCAAGGCCGATGGCTCTGCACCGCACGAAGTGCTGCTGGTCATTGATGGCAACACCGGCCAGAACGCGCTCAACCAGGTCAAGGCCTTTGATGAGGCGCTGGGCCTGACCGGCCTGATCGTGACCAAGCTGGACGGCACCGCCAAGGGCGGTGTGCTGGCCGCAATTGCGCAGGAGCGCCCCATTCCGGTGTACTTCATCGGCGTGGGCGAGAAAGTGGAAGATCTGGAAACCTTCAACGCCAAGGAATTTGCCCAAGCCCTGCTGGCCTAAAAAATTCCAGGGCCATGTACCCCACTTTTCAAACAACAAGCCCTGCAATGCGGGGCTTCGTTTTTTTAGGAGCAGCCTGTCGTTGAAACACCTTGATTTCAGATAGTTTTTGCAGTGAATACCTTATTTAGCCAAGGCTAGCTGCTCACTTTTCTATTTTTACGTGGTCGGCCACCCAGGCAGCATAAGCGGCCTCGGCATGCTCAGTGCGCAACAGCAGTTGCGGCACGTCATACGGGTGCGCCGCCTGAAGCCACGCCCACAGCGGCGCGACGGCATCGGGCAAAGTTTTGAGCACCACGCGCCATTCGGCGCTGTGCGCGAGCTGATCTTCCCAGACGTAATGCGAAGTAATGCCTTCAATCTGCGCGCAGGCAGCCAACTGAGCCTGCACCGCAGCTTGGGCCAAGCGTTCGGCATCCGCCGCGCTGCCCACCGTCGTCGTAATCAGGGCGATGGGGGAGAGAAAAAGAGAAGCGTCCATATCTTTGATTGTCACCTTCAGTCACGTTGGGAGGTCAAGTCGCCCAGCACTCCAACCCACCAAAACCGTCTGTTAGGCGGCGATACAAGGACTTCATTGGACGCTGCAGCGGCCGTCACCGCCACCGCCGCAACTGGGCCATCTTTCAAGCTTGCGGGCGCAAAAAATGAAAGCGCATCAGTGTGCGCTCGCGGGCGCTGGCGTGATTCACTACGGGCAGCGGGTAATCCTCACCCAGGCGCAAGCCACAGGCTTGCAGCTCCTGCGGCTTCATGGCAGCCGGAAAATGAATGTGCTTGTCAGGCACACAGGCCAGCTCGGGCAAGTAGCGCCGAATAAACCGTCCATCGGGGTCAAACCGCTGTGATTGCGTCACGGGATTGAAGATGCGAAACCACGGCTGGGCATCACAGCCCGTAGACGCCGCCCACTGCCAGCCCCCATTGTTGGCCGCCAAGTCGTAGTCATTGAGGTGCTGTGCAAAAAAGCGCTCGCCGCAGCGCCAATCAATGCCCAAATCTTTGGTGAGAAAGCTGGCCACCACCATGCGCAGGCGATTGTGCATAAATCCGGTCTGCAACAGCTGGCGCATGGCAGCATCCACCAGCGGATACCCGGTGCGTGCCTGCGTCCAGGCTTGCCACAGCGCAGGCGCATCGTCCCACTGCACGCGGTCGTATTCCGGGCGGAACGATTGCTGCACCACGTGTGGGTGATGCCACAAGATCATGAAATAAAAATCCCGCCATGCCAGCTCGGACAGCCAGGTGTGCGCACCTTCGCTGCCTTGCGCAGCTTGCTCTGCCGCCAGCGCCGCCAGCTGGCGGATCGACACCGTGCCAAAGCGCAAATGCACCGACAAGTACGACACGCCTTTGCGCCCCGGAAAGTCACGCGCCTCATGGTAGGCCGCCATGCGTGGCGCAAAGTTTTGCAGCAATTGCTGGGCACCCTGCATGCCGGTCGGTATCGGCAGCGCGCTCAGATTGGTAGTCTCGAACCACAAGTCCGCCAAGCTGGGCAGTGGCTGAACCAGGTCAGGTGGTAAGTCGGCCAAATGCTGGGCATACCGCTCCACAGGGTAGGCTTTGAGCTGGAAGGCATCGAGCTTTTGCAGCCAAGCGCGCTTGTACGGCGTGAAAACGCTGTAGGGCTGACCTTGCTGGTTCAGCACTTCATCGCGCTCCAGCAAAACTTGGTCTTTGTAATCACTCCAGCCAATGCCCAACGCCTGCAGTGCCTGCTTGACCTGCGCATCTCGGGCGATGGCGTCTGGCTCGTAATCGCGGTTGGTCAGCACTTCCTGCACACCCAGGCTGCGAGCCAGCTCGACAATAGTCGGCACCGCCGGGCCATGGCGCACGATCAAGCCACCGCCAGGCGACCCATTGCGCGCAGCCAGCTCGCGCAAGCCTGTATCCAGCGCCTGGACGCTGGCATGAATGAACTCCACACGCCGGTCTTGGCAGCTGGGCAGCGCTTCCAGAATGTCCGTATCAAAAACAAAAGCGCAATACACACGCTGGAAGCGGTGCAGTGCGTAATAAAGCGCCGCGTGGTCGGTGCAACGCAGGTCGCGTCGCAGCCACACCAAGGCACTGGGGTTACGGCTGGGGCTGGGGTCTGTAGTGAAGGCATTCATCGCAAAAATCATTATTTATGGCTGCATGATGACTGGCCCGCCCCTGCGCAATGCCTCTCGATACGCAGCGCGTGCCCGCATGCGCTCACGGTAGGCTTGCAGATGAGGCCATTGAGCGCCGCTGCTGTCACCACTGCGCGCCAGGGCAGCTTCTACCGCAAAGCTCATTTGAAAGTCAGCCATGCTCAAATGCTCACCCGCAAACCAGCGGTGCTGTGCCAAGTGCGCGTCCATAAATTCCAGAGCGCTTTGTACGTTCGGTGCCGTCAGTTTGCGCTGTACGGTACGGCAAATGGCGCGCGCAATCGGTCGTACAAAAAACGGCATGGGCTGCCGCGCAATGGTGTCAAACACCAGCGTCATCACCAGCCAGTTCATCAGCGAGCCTTCGGCGTAATGCATCCAGAAACGGCACTGACGGTGCGCTGGCGTGCCGCGCGCTGGCTCTAGCTGAGCCAGTTCTGCAGATGCTTGCGCGCCATAGGTTTCTACCAAATATTCAATGATGGCGCCGGACTCCGCCACGACCAAGTCACCATCGGTGATGACCGGTGACTTGCCCAGCGGGTGAATACGCTTGAGCTCGGGCGGCGCCAGTTTGGTTTTGGGATCGCGCTGGTAAGTCTTCAGCTCATACGGCACGCCCAACTCTTCCAGCAGCCACAAAATGCGCTGCGAGCGCGAGGTCTCTAAGTGGTGAACGGTCAGTATCATTAGATTGTCCTTGGAGGTATCGCAGAGCTTTAGGGCAGGCGCACTGACTGAGTGCCCACTTGCGCAGCTGGAAATAACACGCGCTTGTACAGCAAATATTTCACAGCCCTGTGCACGGCCTCTATGAAGGTACGGGCAATCCCCCTACTTTCGTTGCTCACTGAAAGTTGTACTTTACAGACTCACTTCTACGCATTGAGTCAGCTGTCGAGCTTGAGCCCTCAAACACAGCCGCGATACCTTTGGGGAACTTATGGCTTAGCACTCCGTCTTATAGAGTGCTAATATGAAGTGATGGATGAAAGGATGATTGCAATGACAACCCAAACTGGCACCTTTGCTGCTTCGGCCTTGGCACCTGCGAATCCTTGGGCATTGGTGCCACCGCTGGGTAATTTGGACGCTTACATTACTGCGGTCAACCGTTTGCCCTTGCTCACCGCCGAGGAAGAGCAGGACTACGCCCTTCAACTCAAAGAACACAACGATCTGGAGGCCGCTGGCCGTCTGATCATGTCCCATCTGCGCTTGGTGGTCTCCATTTCGCGCCAGTATCTGGGCTATGGCCTGCCGCATGGAGATTTGATCCAAGAAGGCAATGTCGGCTTGATGAAAGCGGTCAAGCGGTTTGATCCTGCACAGAACGTGCGTTTGGTCAGCTACGCCATGCATTGGATCAAGGCAGAGATCCACGAATACATTTTGAAGAACTGGCGCATGGTCAAGGTGGCGACCACCAAGGCGCAGCGCAAACTGTTTTTCAACCTGCGCTCCCTGAAGCAGGGCATGCAAGCCGATGCAGCGATGGACGATGAGCTGGTCAAGCGCGAAACGCTGTCTGCCCAGCAAATTGACGCCATGGCAGCCAAGCTCAACGTCAAGCGCGAAGAAGTCATGGAGATGGAGACGCGCTTGTCTGGCGGTGATGTCTTACTTGACCCCAATCCGAACGAAGATGGTGAGCACGCTTTCGGGCCGATTGCCTATCTTTCCGATGTTTCTCATGAGCCGACCAGCATGATTGAAACACGTCAGCGCGACGTACTCGCGACTGACGGTATTGCCCAAGCGCTGGATATATTGGATGACCGCAGCCGCCGTATTGTTGAAGAACGCTGGCTGAAGGTCAATGACGACGGCTCGGGCGGCATGACGCTGCACGATTTGGCTGCCGAGTATGGCGTGAGTGCGGAACGCATTCGCCAAATTGAAGTGGCAGCTATGAAAAAGATGAAAAAAGCGTTGACTGAGTTCGCTTAGACACGTTCCTGCACGCGGTGGCTGAAAAATGCCAGATTCGTGCCTCGTCAAGCCCGGATAATTTCCGGGCTTTCTTTTTTACTGAGTGAAAGTAAAACTTCAGTCAGCTTTTTACTTCAGGCGATATGACCACCATTTCTACGATTGCCCGCCGTACGGTCTTGGCAACTGGCATTGCATTTATGGCAACGGCTACAAGCGCTGTTTTTGCAGCATCTTCGGCCGAGGCTTGGCCTAGCAAACCATTGCGTATTGTGGTGGGTTTTCCTGGTGGTTCTTCCCCTGATTTGACGGCCCGCACCTTTGCGGAGCCGCTGTCCAAGCTCTTAGGCCAGCCCGTCATTGTTGAAAACAAAGTGGGCGCAGGCGGCAATATTGGTGCTGCAGAAGTGGTGCGCGCCACAGACGGCCACACCATCGGTTTGATGATTAACGGCAATATGACCATTGCCAAAATCCTTAACCCTGCAACACCTTATGACCCTCTCAAGGACTTGGCGCCACTGACTTTGATTGGCGTCTCTCCACTGGTGTTGACGGCTCCGGTGGAGCAATCTGGTATCGCTAAAGATGCAGATGCCACCACCTTTCTGGCTGCAGCCCGCGCTGCGGGTGATAAGTGGAGCTATGGCACACCGGGCATTGGCACCATCGGGCATTTAGGTACTGAGCTGCTCAAAGCCCGCAGTGGCATTAATCCCGTGCATGTACCGTACAGCGGTTATCCACAAGTAGCGACTGCCATGATTGGTGGCCAGTTGCAAATGGCGATGCTGCCTCCCGCATTGGCCATGGCCCAGGCACAAGCAGGAAAATTGCGTCTGATTGGGGTGACGTCTAGTGGCCGCAGCTCGTTGGCTCCCGGTGTCCCAAGCATGGCCGAAGCAGGGGTGAAAGACTTTGACTTGCAAATCTGGAATGCGTTTGCTGCGCCTTATGCCATGCCTGAAACGGTGCGTACCAAGCTGGCGGGCATGCTGGTAGAAATTGCACGCACCCCCGAAGTTCGCCAGAAGCTTTTTCAGCAAGGCTGGCAGATGGTGGGTACATCCCCGGAAGGTTTGGCCAACCGTGTGAAGAAAGATACACAAGAGCTTAGCCGTTTGATTAAAGAGCAGCGTATTGGCAACAACTAGGCTGCTGCGTCTGCGCCACCTCAAAAAGAAAGCCATCTCACGATGGCTTTCTTTGTTGGCCGATCAGCACGAAGAGAGAACGTTCGGTACAACGACGCCTAAAGCACTACCCACTCAACTCATGCAGTCGGACCTACACAGATTCCGAAGGTAGAACATCAGGCACCCAATTGCGATGCCAGTCTTCAAACTGTGTAGTCGTCAGCGCCTTGGATGACAACCAGCCTTGGTAGCACTCGCAGCCTAGGCGCTCCATCAAGTCTCGTTGTTCACGCGTTTCAATACCTTCGGCAACAATCTGCATTCCCAAAACATGGCCTAGGTGGATGATTCCACCCAGCAACTTTTCCCTTAAATGGCTGGGCCGCATGAAGTCTTTGCCTAACTTCAAGCGCTGTACCGGCAAGTGCTGCAGATAAGCGAGGCAAGAGTGCCCATTACCAAAGTCATCCAGTGCCAGACTGACCCCCAGGCCTGCCAGCTCTGTCAATACCAAACAGGCATGCTCTGGGTCTTGCATAGCCTGTGATTCAGTCACCTCCAACTCCAACCACTGGGCAGGTACGCTGTAACGCTCCAGGCTTTGGCGCACTTGTTCTACCAAGTCCGGCTGGCGCAACTGCTGCGGAGAAAGGTTAACCGCAATGCGCAAGGGAGTGCCTTTTTCTAGCCACACACCCAGTTGCCTGCATGCAGCATCCAGCACATAGTTGCCCAAACCCAAGATCAGACCCGATGATTCGGCCACCGGAATAAAGCGATCTGGAGATATCTCTCCCAAGATAGGGTCTGTCCAACGCAGCAACGCCTCTACACCGGTCACTTTGCCGGACTGCATGTCGATCTGAGGCTGGTAGTACAGCTTGATACCCTCATAGCCCAAAGCAACGCGCAGACGCTCAGACAGCAGCACTTTCTCAGCCATTTCATGGCCCATGCTTTCTTCATAGAAAACAAAGTTGGCACGGCCACGATCCTTGGCACGGTACATAGCCATATCTGCATAACGCATCAGGGTCGAAGGATCACAAGAATCCAAAGGCGACATGGCGATGCCGATGCTGGTACCGAAGTCCAGCTCCACATGGCCCCAGCGCAACGGTTGATGGAGCGCATGCAAAACTTTCTCTGCCCACACTTGGGCTTGCTGCGCATCGGTAGTGGGAAGAAGCACCGTAAATTCATCGCCACCCAAGCGGAACAGAGACACCGAACTGCGCACAATCTGCTTGAGACGCTTGGCCACCTCTTGCAGCACATGATCCCCAGCTGCGTGTCCATAGCCATCATTGATGGCTTTGAAGTTATCAAGATCTAGCAGCAGCAACGCCAGTGGTTCTGCGCTCACTTGTGCCTGTTGCACGCTTTCCTGCAATTGCTGGCTGAAAGCCCAGCGATTGCTCAAACCTGTCAGCGTGTCGTGGGTGGCTTGATAGTGCATGCGCTCTTCCATACGGCGAATCTCTGAGACATCGCGCACAAAAGCCACCACGATGGCAGAGCCTTCGCGAGAGAAGTTGCCCAGCGCAATGTCTACAGGTACTTGCACCCCATCTTTGCGCAACAGCCACAAAATGCGCCCCGCGGCAATGCTGTGGCGCCGAGGTTGCAAGAAGAATTGCCGCAGATGGTCACGGTGCTGTCCATGCATTGACTCTGGCAGAAATATTTCTACGGGCTTGCCATGCAACTCTTCTTGGCTGCGGCCGCAAATCTCGCTCATGGCGGCATTACTGGCAACAATGTGCCCATGCTGATTCACCAGCAAAATTCCATCAGGTGCCGCGTTCCATGCTTCACGCACCCACTCCCCAAAAATCAAAGCCTTTCCAGCTCCTTGTGGCTCAGACAAAGGTGTGCCACCACCGCCTAAAAATTGCGGTAGCGAAAAATGTTCGAGATCGCTTTGCGATAGAGGATGGGGTGGGGAAGTCTCAGCCATTCAATAACCAAAAAGCTAGGCGCCGCGCAAGCTAAGCTGCGCTGACACAATGAAAGCGGCACGGGCGTTACATACTACAGCGAATAGCCATTTTCTCTCTGGATTTGAAGCACGACATGGGCTGAAATGCAGGCACAAATACTTAGACGTTTTGAGCGCTATCTAGCAAAGCTTTGGCATCTTTGGCCAAGGCTTGGGGCCCTTGCCCATAGCGCTGGTACACCCGCAAGTTGCCCTGCGGATCGTACATATACAGCCCTGCGGAGTGGTCGAGGGTGTAGCTTCCCGGCTGGCGGCCTTCAACTTTTTTGAAGAACACTTTGAAGTCTTTCGCCACCGCTGTGATTTGCGCAAGATTGCCGGTCAGCGCCACCATTTCCGGATCAAACGCCGCTGCGTAGGCGCGCAGTACCTCAGGGGTGTCACGTTCAGGGTCCAGGGAAACAAAAACGCCCTGCAGCAAATGGCCCTGCTCTCCTAACAATGCTTTGGCTTCCACCAACTCCTGCAACGTGGTGGGGCAGACATCGGGGCACTGGGTGTAGCCAAAAAAGACTACGACCACTTTGCCTGCGAATTCCTTCACAGACCGCTGTTGCCCCTGGGCATCCAGCAAGGGAAAGTCTTGCCCGTACTGAGCACCTGTAATGTCTACGCCGTCAAAGCTGACTGCCTCGGGCTTGCAGGCAGTCAATAAGGAGGCGGCAAAAATCGTAGAGGCACCCACCATTAGCGTGTGCAGAGCGTGTCTTCTTTGCATGTCAATCTCAAGTTGGCAATGTCTCCACCATAACCGCAAAGGAAAATGCCTCAACAGCATGGGCGTTAGCCCTCGTCAGCGTCCCGCCTGATCCCAAGAGGACGATGCGCGCAGCAATCGTTCCAGATCGCGCTTGGCCTTGCTGGCATTGGTGGAGTCCAGGTTTGCAGGAAAGCGCAGCATCCAGTTGCCTTGCGGGTCCACCACATACAGGTGGTCTTGCAATTGCTGCCCTGCTGCAGGTTGTAGCCATGATTGCAACTGCGCGTGCGGGATGGACAGCACTTGGGCCGATGCCAGCGCCGGCTGCAAGGCAGGTGCGGGAGCTTGCCCATCATGAATCAGCCAGACCCAGTCCAGGCGCTCTTTCTCTCGGCCCAGACCTTCTCGCAATTGGCGCTGCAGGTACAGCTGCTGCTCACACTGCGCGCCGCAAGCTGCGGGTGCGGTACTGATCAGCAACCACTGGCCTTGCAGACTGTGCAGTGGCACGGCATCGCCCGCCAGAGTGGTGGCCATCAGGCCCGCTGGCATAGCGCGCTGAGGCTCGATCAGTTCGCCAAAATTGCGACGCGCTTCGGGTCGAATCACGTAGTAGGTGAAATAAGAGGCGACCACGGGCGCAGCACATACCAGCAAGACCAGCAGCATTTTCCAGCGGCCGCTGCGCTGTATGGCCCCGGTGTGCGCACCCTCTGACAGGCTATGGACACTGGGCGGGTTATGTACGGTCAAGTCCAAAGGTTGCATAGCTAGGGGCGGGAAACGGTGTTGGTGTTGTGAATGCGGCGCGCCCGGGCAGGCTGCAGCCATTGAAACCATACCAGCATGCTGGCGAGCACCGCTGCAATGGCAAACCATTGAAAAGCATAGCCGTGGTGCGTGGCAATACCGCTGCTGGGCTGGGGCCATTCGCGCAGCAAACCTTCACTGGCCGATCCAGTTTGCAGCACGGTGACAGGCCACAGCGCCAAGCCTGTAGCCTGCACAAAAGCGGGCAGGTTCAAATTCTGGCGAATCTGCGGGTTTTGTGCATCGGGCGCATCCCCATCAGTCAGAGCATAGGTGCGCGCGGGCGCACCAGACAGCACGCCTTTAACCTGCACGGTGCCCGGCGGCGTTTCAATGGCTTGCAGGGTCTGGCGCTCTTGGAAGTTACGGGCTATCCAGCCGCGCTGCACCAGTACGGCATCACCGTGCTCCAGCTGCAAAGGCATCAGCACATAAAAGCCAGGGCGACCTTGCATTTGCCGATTGTCCAGATACACCGCGTGCGCGGGCAGCCACTGGCCCCGCAAGGTGATACGCCGTTGCTGCAAACCTTCTGCAGCTTCTGCGCTGGCGGCCAGCTGGCTGCGCACGGCCTGCGCATCCAGCATGGAAGCACTGGCCTGGGCCTGCTGCGCCGCGTGCCATGCGCTTTTTTGTGCGGCACGATCCATTTGCCACAGGCCCAGCGCCACCGTCATGCACACGCCTGCCGCCATGGCCAGAGTGGCCAGCCACCAGCGCAGGTTGTCCCGCTTGCGTGTCATGGGCAGACTTTCATAATGGATGGCATGACCTACGCACTTGCACTATTTCTCTTGGCGATTGTGGCCTGCCTGGGCAGCGCAGGATTTTTTATGCTGCGCAAGCCCGATGCCAAGCACGATGCCCAACGCAGCAAAGCGATGGCGCGGGCCCTGGCGTTTCGGGTGCTGCTTTCGGTTGTGTTATTTGTGTGCTTGCTGCTGGCCTGGAAGCTGGGGTACATCCAGCCGACGGGTCTGCCCATAGAGAGCTGAAATAAAAAAGAGAGCAACTTGCCGTTGATTAGATTAGCTTTCAATATGTTTTTGTATTGAAAGCTAATATCTATAACGGCTAACTGCTCTCTTTTACTCAGCAACACGGCTTTGCTTTCTCTGGCTCTGCAAGGCCCCAGCCTTGGCGGTTTTCACATCCAGTACACCAGGATATACAGGCCCAGCCAGACCACATCCACAAAGTGCCAGTACCACGCAGCGCCTTCAAAACCAAAGTGGCGCTCTGCGGTGAAATGGCCTTTCTGCAGCCGCAAGGTGATGAACAGCAGCATCAACATGCCGACAAACACGTGAAAGCCGTGAAATCCCGTCAGCATGTAAAAGGTAGAGCCGAAGATGCCGGAGGACATCTTCAAGTTCAAGTCGGTGTAGAGGTGGTAGTACTCATAGCCCTGCACGCACAAAAAAATGATGCCCAGCAGTACGGTGGCCCACATGAAGCCAATCGTCTTGGCGCGCTGGCCCAGTCGCAGTGCGTGGTGGGCAATGGTCAGCGTGACACCAGAGGTCAGCAGCAAAGCAGTGTTGATGGTGGGCAACCAGAACGGCCCGACGGTTTGGAATGGCTCGACCGTGCCCGCAGGCGAGGTGGTGGCACCCGGCACCATGCTGGGCCAGGCGGCGTTGAAGTCGGGCCACAGCAAGCTGTTTTCAATATTTCCCAGCTCCGGCACCGAATGCGCACGGGCCCACCACAAAGCGGTGAAGAAAGCGCCAAAGAGCATGACTTCCGAGAAGATGAACCAGCTCATGCTCCAGCGGTAGGAGAGATCAATTTTTCGCCCAAACAGCCCGCTTTCACTTTCGTGCGCGGCCTGGGCCATCCAGCGGTACAGCACCACCAGCCACCAGGACAGGCCAAAGAAAAAGCTCCACATGCCCCACTGGTGGCCATTGATCCACATGCCTGCGCCCAGGATCACGAAGAACAAACCCGCCGCTGCCCAGATGGGGTAACCCGATTCCGCAGGTACAAAGTAGTACGGAGTGCTCGCACTGTGAGGTGTCGCCATGTCAGCTCCTGTCATCACGCATCAAAACTTTGTCAAACAGCCCAGCGACGTGCGCTAAACCACCCAATTCACTATCCAGATCAACAACAGCACAAAGGCAAAAATTGCCACCACGCCGACCAGCACAATGTGCAGTGGCTTGATATGGGCTGCGTCTTTGTGCCACTCACTGCCCTTGCGCACCCCCAGCAAAGCCCAGGCCAGCGCCTTGAAGCTGCGCCAAAATGACGACGTAGGGCGCGGATCTGTACTCAAGACGCCTGACCCTCCTTGACCGGCTGCACCGACGCCACCGGAGCGGCTGGCACACGCCCGCCGACTTCAAAGAAGGTGTAGCTCAGCGTGATCGTGGTCACGTCTTTGGGAATGCGCGGGTCAATCACAAAGGCCACCGGCCATTGCTTTTTCTCGCCGGGCATCAGCTCGTACTGGTTAAAGCAAAAACATTCCATCTTCACAAAGTGCGGCGCAGCTTGGCGCGGCGCGTAGCTGGGAATAGCCTGCGCGGCCATGGCCCGGTTCTGGACGTTCTGAAACTCATACATCACCGTGGCCAGCTCACCGGGGTGTACCTGCATGGAGACCCGCTCAGGCTTGAAATCCCACGGCCCCCGTGCGTTGGCATCAAACTCCACGGTGATGGTGCGGCTCGTGTCCACTTGCGTGTTCGCGGGCATCTTGCCCACCACCCCATTGCCGGGCACTTGCCGCTCCGAAATGGTCAGAATGTTGATGCCCAAGGCCTCGCACACATGTTTGTAGATGGGGATGAGTGCATAGCCAAAGGCAAACATGCCCAGCGTGATCACCAAGAGTTTGGTGACCATCTGCAAATTCGCGCGGCGCAGACTCATACCGAGCTTCCTTGCCTTAGCTGCCAAGCAGCGTCATTTTGGCCACAAAGCCAACGAAGAACACCACGGCAATCGACGCTAGCACCAGCGCCATGCGCGTGTTGCGCTGGCGCTGCAGTTGCCAGGCTTCGGTGCGGTCTGGCATGGAGTTGCTGTGTTTAGGGTGAATCATGGTTTATCCAATCACGCGGGTGGCCGTGCTGTCCAATTTAGGAGGTGTTTCAAATGTGTGGAACGGTGCGGGAGATGGCACCTCCCACTCCAGACCTTCGGCGGCTTCCCACGGCTTTTGCGGTGCCACCGGCCCCTTGCCACGCATGGCAGGCACCACGACAGCCAGGAAGAAGTACACCTGCATCAGTCCGAAGCCAAAGGCGCCAATCGAGGCCACTGCGTTGAAATCAGCAAACTGCATGGGGTAGTCGGCATAGCGGCGTGGCATGCCCGCCAGCCCCAGAAAGTGCATGGGGAAGAAGGTGATGTTGAAAAAAATCAACGAGCCCCAGAAGTGGATCTGCCCGCGACGCTCCGAATACATGACCCCCGTCCATTTCGGTGCCCAGTAGTAGTAGGCCGCAAACATCGAAAACAGCGAGCCCGCCACCAGCACATAGTGGAAGTGCGCTACCACGTAATAGGTGTCCTGCAACTGAATATCGATGGGTGCCATCGACAAGATCAGCCCCGTAAACCCGCCCATGGTGAAGACGAAGATGAAGCCCACCGAGAACAGCATCGGTGTCTCAAACGTCATCGAACCGCGCCACATGGTGGCAACCCAGTTGAAGACCTTCACGGCTGTGGGCACCGAGATCAGCATGGTCGAATACATGAAAAACAGCTGACCCGTGACGGGCATGCCCGTCGTGAACATGTGGTGGGCCCAGACGATAAAGCTCAAGATGGCAATCGAGCTGGTCGCATACACCATGGAGGCATAACCAAACAGCTTCTTGCGGCTGAACGCCGGCACGATCTGGCTGACGATGCCAAAGGCCGGCAAGATCATGATGTAGACCTCAGGGTGCCCGAAGAACCAGAAAATGTGCTGGTACATCACCGGGTCGCCACCGCCTGCGGGGTTAAAGAAGCTGGTGCCGAAGTGGCGGTCGGTCAGCGTCATGGTGATGGCGCCGGCCAGCACAGGCATCACGGCAATCAGCAGGTACGCCGTAATCAGCCAGGTCCATGCAAACATGGGCATTTTCATCAGCGTCATGCCGGGCGCGCGCATGTTCAAGATGGTGACGATGATGTTGATCGACCCCATGATGGAACTGGCTCCCATGATGTGCATCGCAAAGATGCTAGTGTCCATCGACGGGCCCATCTGCAGCGTCAGCGGTGCGTACAGCGTCCAGCCTGCGGCCGGGGCGCCACCGGGCATAAAGAACGAGCCCACCAGCATGGTGCCTGCAGGCACCATCAGCCAGAAGCTGAAGTTGTTCATGCGCGCAAAGGCCATGTCGGATGCGCCAATTTGCAGCGGCAGCATCCAGTTCGCGAAGCCCACAAAGGCCGGCATGATGGCACCAAACACCATGATCAACCCGTGCATGGTGGTGAGCTGGTTGAACAGCTCGGGGTTCACCAACTGCAACCCGGGCTGAAACAGCTCGGCGCGAATCAGCAGCGCCAGCACGCCGCCAATCATCAGCATGGTGAAACTGAACAGCAGGTACAGCGTGCCGATGTCTTTGTGATTAGTGGCATACAGCCAGCGCCGCCAGCCAGTCGGCGTGGCGTGGTGATGATCATGGTGGTGATCGTCGTGGGGGTGATGCGCTTCATGCGCAGCACCGTGAGAAGGTGGGTAAATGGCGCTCATGTGCGGGTCTCCCTGGCTCGTTCTGTTCGATGCGCTCACTGCGCGGCCACAATATCGACACGGCGCGCCTGCTCATCGGCCCCGGCGCTGTCGGTAATGGTTTGCGGTTTGCGCAGCTCGATGCGCTCTGACGCAATGCCCGCATCGGTCAGGGCCTTGGCCACAGCCTGTGCGCGCTGCTTGGCAATCTCGGCGTTCACCTCGGCACTGCCCGTGGCATCCACGTAACCCGACAAAGCAATCTTCACATCGCCATTGCTTTGCAGCCACGGCACGGCCTGCTGCAACGTGGCCTTCGCCTTGTCGTCCAAAGTGCTTTGGCCCGTGGCAAAGAAGATTTGGTAAGGCATACCGGCCTCAGCGGCGGCTGTGTCGATGGCACCATCCACCGGTGCTGCATACTCAGTCACGCCTTGTGCCACTTGCTCCACCGACAAGTTATCGGCGGGGGTATCAGGCGCTGCGCTGGCAGTGCTTTCACCTTCCGGGAATTTGCCTGTCCGGGCTTCGGTAAACAGAGCCGGCTGCACAAGTTGGCCGGTCTGATTGCTCCAGTTATTTTTGACGTAAGTCAGCACTGCCGCCAGCTCCACATCGCTCAACTGTTTCCACGCAGGCATGGTGCCGTTGGCGCGACCTTCCAGCAGCACGTGCATGGGTTCGGCCAGACTGCCTTTGACCAAAGCACTGCCATCCAGCGCCTTGATCGCACCAGCCCCCTTGCCGTTGGCTTGGTGGCACGCAGCGCAATTGGTGGCATACACCTTGTCGCCCCGTGCCATCAGCTCTTCGAGCTTCCACTCTTTCGTGGGGTCGTCGCGTTTGGAGGCAGCCAGCTTTTGCTGCTCTTCCACCCATACAGCGTATTGCGTGGTATCGAGCACCTTCACATGAATGGGCATGTAAGCATGCTCTTTGCCGCACAACTCGGCGCACTGGCCGTAATAGTCGCCCGGCTTGTCGGCCTTGAACCACGTATCGCGCACAAAGCCTGGGATTGCGTCCTGCTTGATACCAAAGGCCGGCACCATGAAGCTGTGAATCACATCATTGGCCGTGGTGATGATGCGTACCTTTTTACCGACCGGCACGACCAGTGGGTTGTCCACACGCAACAAATAATCTTTCGGGGCATTGCTCACATCGCCGCTGTCGGACATGGCGCGGTGGCTGCTGTCGATGGTGGACAAAAAGCTCAAGCCTTCACCGGGCCCTTTGAGGTAGTCATAACCCCATTTCCACTGGTAGCCAGTGGCTTTGATGGTCAGCTCCGCATTGGTCGTGTCTTTTTGCGCCACCAGCACCTTGGTGGCAGGCAGGGCCATCAAGATGACGATGATGAAAGGAATCACCGTCCACACCACCTCCACCGTCGCTGATTCATGGAAGTTTGCAGCCTTGGCGCCTTGTGATTTGCGGTGCTTCCAGATGGAATAAAACATCACCGCAAACACGCCGAGAAAGATCACCACGCAAATGCCCAGCATCATCCAGTGCAGGAAGTGCTGCTCCTGAGCAATGCGCGTGACGGGCGGGTGCAGATTGAGCTGCCTGACCGCCGGGCCACCAGGTAAATCCTGCACCGCATGCGCTGCACTGCTGATCCAGTACAGGGCGGCGGCACTCAGCGAACTCAATGGGGAAATGCTGCTTTTCATAGTTCTCACTTGCGTCTGAGCCTCCGGAAATCCGTTACACCCTTGCCAGGCAATGCGGTACAGCGTCGAGCGAAGAAAGCGGGAAAACTAAGGTGACAAGCACCCTAAACCCGACTGCTGGCTACACCGCAGTGTGAGCGGCAGGACAGCAAAAAAACTCAGGGATTTCAAGCAGGAACGCGCACCGGTGCGGCTGCGCACTGTAGGACGTTGCGCAGACTTCGATGGATGCAAGTGCAGGCGGTGCGCGGCCAAAGCTGCGCTGCCTGAAGAGATGACTGGGTAAGAGCCAGGCGCAAGATCTGCGCCTGAGGCTGTTGACAATGCAAAACGACGCACCAATTGATTCCTCCCCCTGACGACCCCTGGCCGCTGGCTGCACGCCTGCAGAAAAAATGCTTCTGCCGTGGCGCTTGCTATCAGTTGTTGGAAAAATTGTAGGTTGCTTTGCGTTAAATCAAAGGGGCAAAAGCTGGCTTTGAGCTATCGCTTACCCTGTTGTTTACCTTGTCTGAGCATGCTTCGCATGGTGTCCAGCGAGACCGTGCTTTCCTCGCCGATGGCAACGCGGGGCTGTGATTTGAAAGCATGACCGTAGACCAGTTCAAACGTCAGCGCAAACTGCCCTTCACTGCCATCAAGACGCATGTGCTTGCCCAGAGCGAGGTGCAATTGCTGCAGGAAGCCACGTCCGCGCAAGGCAGCAAATCGCTGAGGATGCAGATTGCAGCCTACGCCTCGCAACTCTTGCAGCAAGCGCTCAGGCGTTTCAAACGTCAGCGTGATGCTTTCCATGTCCATGACCGGCTCAGCAAAGCCAGACTGCACCAGCATGTCACCCCAGTCGTGCATGTCGGTGAATTGGTGGCCCGCTGCAGGCCAGCCTTGGGCGGCATACATCTGACGCAACTCGCGCGCCGTATCTGGCCCAAGGCAAGAGAACATCAAAAAACCGTCCACTGTCAGTGCGCGCTGCCAGGCCTGAATCATCTGTAGAGGTTCTGCCTGGGTGTGCAATGCCATATTCGCCCACAGCATTTCTACGCTACCGGCTTCAGGCATGCGCACCAAGGTTTTGCCGCCCGTCCAGTTGGCAGGGCTCCACCAACTTCGTGCCCAATGTGCCTGCGCCGCCGCTTGCATGCGCGGCGCTGTTTCGACCACATAGCACATCGCTTTGGGATAACGCTGCGCCACCATCTCATGGGCTTGCAGCCCTCCTCGCACGGCATGCCAGTGGCACCAGCTTTGGGGCGCGCGAGTGATCCATTGCAAACGCTCTTGCATGCGTTTACCCACTTCTTCGTGCAACCAGGGAGAGAGCGTGGGCGCCCCTTTGTGCCAGCGTTGGGCGGCGACAGGGTCAATGGTGGGCGGGAGCAATTCAGACATCAAAAACAAACCATCCAAAGCATCCAGCCGCCACACGGCGTGACGGCTTCAGTTGCCGCGGCAGTATATTGATTTCATGCTGCCGCGCTGGCCGTCATGGCTATCCCAATCGAAAATCCCCAGCCAATGCCTGGCTTGCCACGCGTGGCCTTGCGCCGACGTGCTGTGCCACCACTGTTGGCAAACTTTTCACCACCACCCTTGGCGCTGCACGGGCTGCGCCCTGTCCTTACCGGGCTTGAATGCCGCACGCCCACGCTGTGGGCAGTGCATGCGCCACCCGCCGATTTGGGAGCAGTGCCACGCATGGACCACCTATGCCTACCCGTGGTCGCAACTGCTGGCGCGCTGGAAGTTTGGGCAGCAACCGGGGCTGGCCCGGCACTTTGCGCGCTGGATGCAGCAATCGCCCGCCGTCATCACCGCGCTGGAGCATGCCCAGGTTGTGATTGCCGTACCCTTGTCAGCCCAGCGCATGCGCGAGCGAGGCTACAACCCGGCGGCACAGATGGCCCAAATGCTGGCACCCCGCAAAAATCTGGTCGCCGTCTTGGTGCGCCAGCGCCACACAGCCCCACAAAGTCATTTGACGCGCGCGCAACGCCTGCGCAATGTGCGTGCGGCGTTCTCTGTCCCCAGTCACCAGCAGGCGCCAATCAGCCAGCGCCGGGTACTGCTGATTGACGATGTCATGACCACGGGAGCCACGCTGCATGCCGCCACACGCTGCCTGCTGAAGGCAGGCGCTGCCAGCGTGCAGGTCTTGTGCGTGGCGCGAACGCCGTGAAGCCCGCAGGGAAGTGCACAAAGGCGGACAATACGCCGCCATGTTTCATATCGTTCTTGTTGAGCCTGAGATTCCACCGAATACAGGCAATATCATCCGCTTGGCCGCCAATACGGGCTGCCAGCTGCACCTCATTGAGCCCCTGGGTTTTTCCATGGAAGACCGCCTGATGCGCCGCGCAGGGCTGGACTACCACGAGTACACCAGCACCCGCCGCCACGCTAACTGGCAAGCTTTTCTGGAGACCATGCAGCCCCACCGCGAACGCATGTTTGCGATGACAACGCACGGCAGCCAGCCCGCGCATTTACTGCAATTTCAGGCGGGCGACTGGTTCGTGTTTGGCTGTGAAACGCGTGGCCTGGCATCGGAGATTCGGGAATCTTTCCCCACCCAGCAGCGCCTGCGCCTGCCCATGCTGGAAGGCCAGCGCAGCCTGAACCTGTCCAATGCTGTGGCAGTGACTGTTTTTGAAGCGTGGCGACAAAATGGCTTTCTGACTCCCAGCGGCAGCCCTGCACGTTAAACCCCGTCTCGGTTCAAGCCCAGTCACCCATGGGCGCGCCGTAGCTGCGTGTCAGTGACTCGGCCACGCACACCGGCTTGTCGCTGCCTTCGCGCTCCATGGTCACCCGCCACGTGATTTGCACGCCTTCGGTGCCCAGCGCTTGCACCGTCTGCACGGCAATGCGGGCGCGGACACGGCTGTTGACGGGTACGGGTGATGGGAAGCGCACCTTGTTCAAGCCGTAGTTCACGCCCATTGTGCTGCCTTCAATATGCACGGCCTGCCCCAGAAACAGCGGCAGCAGCGACAGCGACAAAAAGCCATGCGCAATGGGCGCACCAAACGGGCCTTGCGCGGCTTTGACGGGGTCAATGTGAATCCATTGCTGGTCACCCGTGGCATCGGCAAACTGCTGAATCTGCGCTTGCGTGATGGTGTTCCAGTCCGTGACGGCAATTTCCTGGCCTGCGCAGTTGCGCAGTTCGACGTAAGAGTTGAAGGTTTTCATGCGTGCAATCTAGACCGCACCCTCTGCAACGTCAGTCGGCCCAGCGACAAGGGTTGGCCCTAGGATTTATGCATCAAATATGCCTCTAGCCCTTATGTAGCAAGGGCATACAGCTATCAATTGCATGGGGTGCAGCGGCCATGGGGATTAGCCCTGATCTGCCGCGCGCTGCACAAAAAACAGCCCCAGCCCCACCAGCATTAGCAAACCGCCAAAAATGCGGTTTTGCCAGCGCATGGCTTCTGGGCTGCGCATCCAGCGGCGCAATGCGCTGGCGCTGGCAGCATAGCCATGCATGACCGCGGTATCCACCGCCAGACAAGTGACCGACATCACCAGCAACTGCTGCCACAGCGGGCGCTGCGTAGTCAGGAACTGCGGCAGCACTGCCACCATAAAAATGATGCCTTTGGGGTTGGTGGCGTTGGTCAGAAACCCGGACAAGGTGCGCTGCGTCCACGGTAAGGGCGTGGCCTGTAGATAACCCACATCCACGCCATTGCCCACGCTGCGCCACTGGCTCCAGCCCAGATAGATCAAATAGCAGGCACCCAGCACTTTGACCGCCGTGAAGGCCATGTCTGAAGCAATCAGCACCGCGCCAACGCCACCACCAGCTATCAAGAGAATGAGCAGTAAGCCCAGCTGCAGCCCCGCAATGGTGGCGGAAGTCTGGCGCACGCCATAAGCCAATCCATGGCTCATCGACAGCACAGCACCGGAGCCCGGAGAAATGGCAATGAACACACATGCCGAGAAAAAAGCCAACCAAGTCTGAAAGTCCATCGAACGCCTGCCGTACCGTGCAAAGCTTGCGATCTTACGGACTTCTGCACCCTCGGATGAAGCCGTGTGCATCGCGTGCTACGCTGCGCGCCATCATGCTTTTCAACCCCACCCAAGCTGACGTGCGCCGCTTTTTCTGTAGCGTGCGCAGCAAAATGAAAAATAACGCCCCGATGGAGGCGATTGAGACACTGGCCAGCCTGTGGATTGATGAACACCCCGAGTATTTTGCGGAGCTCGATGACGTAGAGGCATCCGTAGCACGCAATTACGACTTGGAGCCGGATCGCACCAACCCGTTTCTGCACCTGTCCATGCACCTGTCCATCAGTGAGCAATGCAGCATCGACCAGCCGCGTGGCATTCGCCAGGCTGTGGAGTTGCTGGCCAAGCGCCGTGGCGATTTGCACAAGGCGCACCATGAAGCGATGGAATGCCTGGGCCAGATGCTGGCCGACAGCCAGCGCCACGGCCACCCGCCCGATGGCAACCAGTATGTAGCTGCCGTGCAGCGCCGCGCCACCCGCGATTAACACCGGCCCCTTCCATGCCAAAGGCCCGCGCACCCCTGTGCAGCGGGCCTTTTGTCCATCTAAAGCAGTGCGTGCCGATTAACGAAATCTGGGCTGTGGCACGACTTTAAGGTCGCCTTCCAAAGTGCCCAGGTAGTTGGCCAGGAGCTTGAGTTCCTGGTTGCTGAACTGCTGCGTGATGGCGGCCATGACGCCGTTGTCACGCCCCACTTTGTCATTTTTGAGGGTGCTGTATGACTTGAGCGCCACATACACATAGTCAGCATGCTGGCCCGCTACCTTGGGGTAACTGGCATCAATGGGTTTGCTGAAACCTTGTCCGTGGCAGCTAAAGCAGGCACCCTTTTCAATCAATGCGGCCACCTGGGCCGGTGGATTATGGGGCTCTGCATCTGTGGGTGAAGGGTTGTGCGATGCGTAGTACGCGGCCACATCAACCATGTCCTGATCACTCATTGACTCTGCGATGCCGCGCATGGTGGGATGGCGGCGGCCACCTTGGCGATAGGCATTGAGCGCAGCCACGATGTAAGCTGACGACTGGCCCGAGATCATCGGCACCTGGTGCACTTCAGGAAACGAAGAGCGGTACCCGACAATGCCATGGCAGCCGATGCACATGGCAGCTTTGGTTTCACCGGCCTTCACATCCCCTTGCAGCGCCTGTGCATGAGCGGGCAGCGTCGCACAAGCGACAAGCGTTGCCAACACCGTGGTCCATTTTTTGATCATTTTGTGCACACAATCCTTTGCAAAATTCGGCCTGGGATCTGCTTGTTTGAAAATTCATTATCAGAGCAGCTGTCAAGCACTTACATCAATGTTTACGCTGATACCGCACCCATGAAATTCCAAGGTTCTGACAATTACGTTGCCACCCAAGACCTGATGCTGGCCGTCAACGCTGCCATCAAGCTGCAGCGCCCGCTGCTGGTCAAGGGCGAGCCCGGCACCGGCAAAACCATGCTGGCCGAAGAAGTGGCCGCTGCCTTGAACATGCCGCTGCTGCAGTGGCACATCAAGTCCACCACCAAAGCGCAGCAAGGCCTGTACGAATATGACGCAGTCTCGCGTCTGCGCGACAGCCAGCTGGGCGATGCGCGCACCCAGGACATTCGCAACTACATCATTCAAGGCGTGCTGTGGAAGGCGTTTACCGCAGATGAGCCGGTGGCGCTGCTGATTGATGAAATCGACAAGGCAGACATCGAGTTCCCCAACGACTTGCTGCGCGAAATCGACCGCATGGAGTTTTACTGCTACGAAACCCACGAGATGATCCGCGCCAAGCATCGCCCGCTGGTGTTCATCACCTCCAACAATGAAAAAGAGCTGCCCGATGCCTTCCTGCGCCGCTGCTTCTTCCACTACATCAAGTTCCCGGAAGCCGACACCATGCGCCAGATTGTGGCCGTGCACTTTCCAACGCTCAAGGGTGATTTGCTCAGCGCGGCAATGAAGACGTTTTACGACGTGCGCAGTCTGCCGGGCCTGAAGAAAAAGCCTTCGACCAGCGAGTTGATCGACTGGCTGAAACTGCTGGTGGCCGAAGACATTCCGCTTGAAGCGCTGCAGTCGCAAGACCAGAAAGTCTCGGTGCCGCCGCTGGTGGGCGCGCTGCTCAAGAACGAACAGGACATGAGCCTGTTTGAAAAGCTGGTCTTCATGAACCAGCGCAACCGTTAATGGCCCGCTGACACAGTGCTGACAGTCACTTTGCAGACTTGCCCCGATGCGCAAAATAGCCGCCTGTCGTAGCGTGGGCGTTTTGACCATTTCGCTTCAGGGAGACGACAACATGGCTTCTGCACAAAAAATGCTGCTCGAAGGTGTATCGGACGCAGTGTGCTTCATGCTCGGTGCGCTGGCCGGTTACGGGCTGGGGCAGGCGGTAGGCATTGATATTTTTGAACAAGGCTACAGCGGCTCCGGCATGGTGGGCATTTTGATGGTCGGCCTGGGCGGCGGTGCGGGTCTGCACATTGCGCGCATTATTCGTGGCCGCCAAAAAGCCAAAGAACGCCTGCATGAGGCGGAAACTGACTAACCCCTGATTGACCACCTATGCCACTCCCTTGCCTTGCGCCGCTGCGCGTTATACCCACGACTTTGCAAGGCTGGGGCATTCGCCTGGAGCCTCTGACACAGGCCCATGCCACAGGTCTGCAAGCTGCTGCTGCCGACGGTGAACTGTGGAAGCTGCGCATCACCTGGGTGCCGGATGCGGCCAGCACCGGTGACTACATCGACCAAGCCTTGCAGATGCAGGCGCAGGGCAGCCGCTGCCCCTTTGCGGTAGTGGATGCCCACAGCGCCCGCGTACTGGGCACCAGCAGCTACCACGACATCGTGCCTGCCATTCACCGTCTGGAGATTGGCTACACCTGGTATGCCGCCAGCGCGCAGCGCAGCCATGTCAACACTGCCGCCAAACTGCTGCTGATGCAGCACGCTTTTGAGACCTTGGGCTGCGCCGTGGTGGGCTGGCGCACCGACATTTTGAACACCCGCAGCCAGCAAGCCATTGAACGCCTGGGCGCGCACAAGGATGGCGTGCTGCGCCACCATGCCCTGCGCCGCGACGGCAGCGTGCGCGACACCGTCATGTACAGCATGATGGCCAACGACTGGCCCGCTGCGCACTCTCGCTTGCTTGCAAAACTGAAGCAGCTTGCCGTTGATGACACTGGACTTCAGCCCTAAAACGCCCTGAAAACAAGCACTATCAACGGCAAGTAGCTCTCCTTTTAATATCTCTGAACCCATGCTGATCGACTTTTTCTATACCTTGCGTGCCGCCAAACTACCGGTCTCGGTCAAGGAATATCTGGCCTTGCTGGAAGCGCTGCAAGCCGGCGTGGTGGGCCCTGCCAGTGAAGACGGCTGGAGCCTGGACGACTTTTACTTCCTGGCGCGCACCATTCTGGTCAAGGACGAAAAGCATTACGACAAATTTGACCGCGCGTTTGCCGCCTATTTCAAAGGCGTGGAGATGGTGGCTGACTTCAAAAAAGAGCTGCCCGAAGAATGGCTGCGCAAGCTGCTGGACAAGGAACTGACGCCCGAGCAGAAAGCTGCCATCGAGAAGATGGGCTGGGATGAGCTGATGGAGACCTTAAAGCAGCGTCTGGAAGAGCAAAAAGGCCGGCACGAAGGCGGCAACAAATGGATTGGCACGGGCGGTACCAGCCCGTTTGGCCACGGCGGCTACAACCCGCAAGGCGTGCGTATTGGCGGCCCCGGCAAGAACCGCAGCGCCGTCAAAGTGTGGGAGCAGCGCGCCTACCGCGACTATGACGACACGCAGGAGCTGGGCACACGCAACATCAAAGTGGCGCTGCGCCGCCTGCGCAAGTTCGCACGCCAAGGTAGTGATTTAGAGCTGGACTTGCCCGACACCATCCGCAGCACGGCGGCCAACGCGGGCTGGCTGGACATCAAAATGGTGCCCGAGCGCCACAACAACGTCAAAGTGCTGCTGCTGATGGATGTGGGCGGCACCATGGACGACCACATCCAGCGCGTTGAAGAATTGTTTTCAGCAGTAAAGAGCGAATTCAAGCACCTGGAGTTTTATTACTTCCACAACTGCGTCTACGACTTCATGTGGAAGAACAACAAACGCCGCTTTGCCGAGAAGTTCGACACCTGGGACATCATTCGAAAATATAACAAGGACTACAAACTGATCTTCGTGGGTGACGCCACAATGAGCCCTTACGAAATTTTGCAATCTGGCGGCAGCGTGGAATACAACAACGATGAGCCGGGGGCAGAATGGCTGCAAAGACTTACCCATGCTTTCCCGCACCACGCATGGATCAATCCCGAGCCGCAGGGCGTGTGGGAATACCGCCAAAGTATTGACATCATTCGCCAGCTTATGGGCGGACGGATGTATCCCCTCACTCTCAAAGGTTTGGAAGAAACCATGAGGCTGCTGTCAAAATAAATCCATGCCCAAGCCCTTTTTCAAGGAAACGCCGGCTTTGCAGTCGGCTTTTTTGTTAACTGCTGCGCTGTTGCTATCTGGCTGCAGTTTGTTGTCCAAAGAGAAATCCGCTGATGCCAATGCTTTAGCGGCCATCAGCGGCCCACCCAGCTTCTCCCTGCAGGTCAACGCACCGCCACCAGTGCAAGAATTGCTGCTCAAGCACATGGAGCTGCAGCGCTACCGCACCCTGCCCGATTTGCGCCGCGGTGAACTCACGCGCTTACTGGGCGCTGGAGAAAGCGATATCCGCGCACTGCTGGGCACCATGGGCTATTTTTCTCCCACGATTGAGCTGGCGCTGATCGAAACGCCGCAAGAAGACACACCCCGCAAAGTGCTGGTGCAGGTCGAGCCCGGCCCGGCCACTGTGGTGGAGAGCGCCGAGGTCACCTTCAGTGGCAGCACAGCCCAAGACCCCGGCGGTGAGCGCCTTCGCAACAGTGTGCGCCGTAACTGGGGGCTGCAAAAAGGCGATCAATTTACCCAGTCGGCGTGGAGCACCTCGAAAAATGAGGGCGTGCGCCGCTTGCAGGCACGCCGCTACCCGACGGCTGCATTGACAGACAGCCGCGCCGATATTGATGCCGAAACCCAGCAAGCCCAGTTGCGTGCCGACTACAACCCTGGCCCGGCGTACTACTTTGGCCCACTGGTGATTGAAGGCGCGGAACGTTACAACCCGTCTGGCCCCATCCGCCTGGCACGACTGCCTGTCGGCGCGGAATATCGGCAAGACACCTTGCTGGACACCCAGCAGCGTCTGGCCAACAGCGGCTTGTATGACTCGGTGTTTTTGACGCTGGCGACCGAGGTCGCACAGCCGGGGGAAGAGGTGGTGCATGCCCCCGTCATTGCCCAGGTCCGCGAAGCCAAATTGCAGAAATGGATTTATGGATTTGGTTTAAGCACGGACACAGGTGCACGCTTGTCCATTGACCACACCCACAACCGCGTACCTTATGTGGGCGGGCGCGCACTGAGCAAATTGCAGCTCGACCGAAAGAACCCGATCATCTCCTCGCGCCTGACCTCCATGCCCGATTACAGCGGCTGGAACTACTTTATTGGCGGCAGAGCCGCGCGCGAAGAGCTGGCGGACTTCACGGCCAATAGCGTGACGTTGACGACCGGCCGCAGCAAGAGCGAAGACAAGATCGACCGCACTTACTTTCTGCAGTACGACATGGCCAAAGCAGAAGGCGAAGGTGCGCCGCCCAGCAGCTCGGCCCTGACCGCCAACTACGGCTGGACGGGGCGCTTCTTCAACAACCCCACTAATCCCACCCGTGGCTATGGCTTTGGTTGGGAAGCGGGCGCAGGCACCACCCTGACACCTGCCAGAGAGCCTTTTGGCCGACTGGCTGCCCGCTGGTTGTACCTGCGCCCCATGGGGCAAGCGGATGAAGACACGGGCCGCCGTAGCCGTCTGTCTCTGCGCGCCAGCGGTGGCGCAGTGCTGGCTCGCAAAGACGCAGTGGTACCCATTACCCAGTTGTTCCTGTCGGGTGGTGATACCACGGTGCGTGGCTATAGCTATCAGAGCATTGGCGCACGCAGTGACAACGGCAAACTCATTGGCGGGCGTTACATGGTGGCGGGCAGCGTGGAATGGCAACGCCCCATCAGCATTGCTGGCAACCTCACGGATTGGGAGCACGCTACGTTTGTGGATGCTGGCACCGTGGCCGATCAATTGAACGCATCAACGATTTTTGTTGGGATCGGCACAGGTATTCGCTGGCGCAGCCCGGTGGGCCCGCTGCAAGCGGATCTGGCTTATGGCCTGAAAACCAAACGCGTGCGCCTGCACTTGCGCTTGGGCTTTAATTTCTGATTCCATGCAAGAACGCAAAGAACCTTCGCTCGACACAGGCACGACTGCCCCCGCTCCACCGCCCGTACCTGAGCGCACTCCGCGCCAACGCAGACGCTGGTTACGCCGGCTCATGATGGGCATCGCCGTCTGTTTGATCGCCCTGTGCATGCTGCTGGGACTGGCATGGTGGTGGGCTGGACAGGCTGACTCACTTTCTAGAACCCTGGCGCGCGTTGCCAGCTGGATGCCTGCAGACCAAAAGCTGGAAGCGGATGGCATTGAAGGCAGTCTGCGGGCGGGTGGCCGCGTGGAATGGCTGCGCTGGACAAGCCCAGCCATGCAAATCGAAATCAAGGGTGCCGATATTGCCTGGCGCTTGCAGCCATTGCTGTCGCGGGAGCTGCGTTTTGGCCGCATCAACATGGATGAGCTGCGCATTCGCAGCACGCCCCAAGCCAAAGACGACACGCCCACGCAGCCCCTGCAGTCTTTGCATTTGCCCATGAGCCTGGATGTGCCTGTGCGTATCGAGCGCGTGATCTGGGAGGGCCCGCCAGAGACGCTGGTGACCGAGCTGTACGGCCATTACCGCTACAACGGCAATGAGCACGCACTGGAAGTCAGCAGCCTGCGTTATGCAGAAGGCCTGTACGAGGCGAATGTGAACTTGCAGGCAACGGCACCCATGAAGCTCAAGGCGGAACTCAAAGGTGCGGTCAAAACACCTTTACCCAATCAACCCGGGCAGTTTCTGCAGGTACTGGCAGATGCCCAGATAGAAGGCACATTGGCCACCGAGGCCGCCCAACTTGATATCAAGGCCACCGCCCGTACTGCGCCCGAAGAAGGTACTGATACAGCTCCCGACCATGCATTGTCGGCAGACATTGAGGCCACCGTACGCCCCTGGCTGGCCCAGCCTCTGGAGCAAGCGTCTGCACAGCTGCGCCATGTGGATATGGCGTTGTTCATGCCAGGTGGGCCGCGCACCGACTTGAACGGCAGCCTCCAGGCGGGGCCGCAGGGCACAGGCTGGAAGCTTGACACCCAACTCGCTAACACCTTGCCCGGCCCTTGGGACCAGTTGCGCCTTCCCGTGCGCACATTGACTGCAAATGTCACTTTTGACGGTGAGCAAACGTGGCAGCTCTCGCAGGCCCGCATCGATTTGGGGCCCTCTGGCCCGGCCCACATTCAGGCGCAAGCTAGCTTTGACGCTGCTGCCAAAACCTTGCAAGGCCAAGCCCAGCTGCTGGCAGTCAACCCTGCCCAGTTGTACAGCACGCTGGATGCAGCACCACTAAACGGCACTCTGGCTGCGCAGACGGATGTCGAACAAAGCGTTCAGTTTGAGCTGGATGTGCAGGCAGCTCCTGCCACCTCAGCACAGGCTTTGCGCATTGAATTAGCGCGCGCCGAAGGGACTTGGAAAGCACCCTTGCTGCACGTGCGCAATCTGCACGTCAATGCCTTGCAAGCACAGCTCAAGAGCCCAGAACTGACGGTAGATACCCAGCTTTTACGCGTCCAAGGCAAGCTGCAAGCCCAAGTGCCAGGTACCGAACTGCAAGCCGATCTCAACGCATCGCCTGACGATGGCCAAGGCCGCGTAAATATGCAATTGCGCTCTGCCGAACAATTGAGCCAGTGGCTGAACCGCTTGCCCCTGCTGAAAAATCCTTTGGGGGATGCCCGCCTTCAAGGCAGTGCGCAAGCACAGATGGACTGGCGCGGCGGCTGGGGCAAGCTTCAGCAACGCCTGCAAAACCCCAGCGCTCCAAGGCAAGCTAGCGGACTTCAGCTCAAAGGACAGATCACAGCGCCACAACTGAGCTACATCACACCGTTCAGTGACACCAGCGAAGTCAAAGACCTCAACATCCAGTTCAATGGGAGCCCTGAAAGCCTGCAGGCCAGTTTGACAACCCAAGCCCAACTGGGCGTGCAAACGCTCTCGGTGGACACTCGCATGCAAGGCGGGTTGCTGGCAGCGCAAAATGCAGCCGCTACCGATTGGCAGGCGCGCATTGAAAGCCTTCGCGCCACTTGGAGCGCCCAAGGCAACAGTGCCACAGCTTGGCAAGTGCAACTGACCGAAGCCCTGACAGCCAGCCAGCGCACCACAGGCAATCCTGTGCGCAGCACCAGCGTGCAATTGACTGAAGGCAGCCTCAGCATTACCCCACCGCGCAGCGCAGGCGAGCAAAAGGCCAGCATTAGCTGGACACCCACCCTGCTGCGCCAGACTGGCAATGGCCAATGGCAAGTACAAAGCAAAGGCACTCTACAAGGCGTGCCGTTGATATGGGTAGATGCTTTCAGCCCCGATCCCAGCAAAACTTTGCTCAACCAGGCAGGTGTTGGCGGCGACCTCGTGCTGCAAGGCCATTGGGACGTCGACAACACAGGTCGCCAGCTGCGCGCTGATGTCGTGCTGGAGCGCGCCAGCGGCGATATCCGCTTGGCGGTAGAAGATGCGGATGCAGCACCGGTCACCATCGTTCGCAGCAGTGGCAGCAGCCAAGCTGCTGCGGATACGCTGCGTCCCAGTAATGCCTCCGTGGTTCAACTGGGAAGACGGGGCATGCGAGCAAGATTGCAGGACTTGCGCGTACAAATGGGCGCGCAAGGCAATGAACTACGCTTGCAATTGCTCTGGAATTCAGAGCGCGCAGGCCAGATCAATGCTGACTTGCGCAGTCAAATGCGCCAAAACGCACAAGGCTTTGACTGGCCTGAGAACGCCCCCCTGTCGGGCACGCTCAAAGCGGCCATGCCCAACATCGGCGTATGGGCCCTGTTTGCCCCACCGGGCTGGCGCGTGGGCGGCACACTCAATGCCGATGTCGCCATATCCGGCACCCGCAGTGCACCCCTGTGGAACGGACAGCTCAGCGCTGATCAACTCAGCGTGCTGTCGCTGCTCGATGGCGTCGATATGAAAGATGGACGCCTGCGCGCCCAACTCAAAGGCACGCGGCTGGACATTACCGAGCTGTTTTTGCGCGGTGGCGAAGGAAGCAGCGCCCGCATCCTGGGGCAAAGCGGAAATCTGACAGCAGCCCCCCGCGATGGTGGCACGCTCACAGGGACAGGATACGTGGAGTACAGCAACAATGCTGCCGACGGCAGCTCGGGCATTCGCATGGACATCCGTGCGCAGGCTCAAGCGCTGCAAGTGCTGGTTCGTGCGGATCGGCAACTGAGCGTCAGCGGCGGCCTCCAGGCGGGCATGAACGATGGGCAGGTGACGCTGCGCGGTGATCTCAAAGTGGATCGAGCAGCCATCTTGCTGGCCGACGAATCTGCCCCAAAGCTGGACTCTGATGTGCATGTACACACCGCAGCATCGCGCAAAGCCGCCGCGCAAGCAGCAGCCCAAAAAGCGCAACAGGCCCAAGCACCAGCACAGCCGGCGGGCTCTGTCGAGGCAGTCAAACCGCCCGATCTGCAAGTGGCCCTGGACTTGGGCAACGATTTTGCCCTGCAAGGCTACGGCATCACCACGCGGCTGGAAGGCCAGCTCCTGATCACCAATGGCCCACGCATCACCGGAGAGATTCACACGGTCAACGGTCGCTATCGCGCATGGGGTCAGTCGCTGGATGTTGAGTCAGGTACCGTTCGTTTTAGCGGTCCTTATGCCAATCCAGCCATCGACATCACGGCGATTCGCCCCAACATCGCCGTGCGCGCGGGCGTCAAAGTAACAGGTAGCGCCAACAATCCACGCGTGGCCTTGTTCTCGGAGCCGGACATGTCCGATGCCGAAAAACTGTCTTGGGTGGTCATGGGCCGCGACACTTCAGCAGGAGGGGCTGAAACCGCCTTGCTGCAACAAGCAGCCCTGGCCCTGCTCAGCGGCGGCGGCACTGGAGAGAACTTTGCAGGCCGCTTTGGTCTGGATGAAGTGGGCCTCAAAGGACCGAGTGAAGATGGCGAATCAGGCGCTGCAATTACCGTGGGCAAACGCTTGTCCAAAGACTTCTATGTCTCGTACGAGCAAAGTTTGACAGGCGCGATGGGCACCCTCTACATCTTCTACGACCTGTCGCGTCGTTTGACTTTGCGCGGTCAGACGGGAGAGCAAACCGCTGTGGACTTGATCTACACCAAGACCAAGGACTGACCGATACCGCCATCGCTGGTGAATGCATGCATGCCTGCGCTGCCATGAATTTGGCTGGCGCAGGCTCTGCACGACTTACAATAACGCCCGCGTCCCTTTGTAGTTCAATGGATAGAACGGGCCCCTCCTAAGGGTCAAATACAGGTTCGATTCCTGTCGGAGGGGCCATTTGACAATTTCAGATTGCCCCCGATCACCTCAAAACCCGCATGTTTACAAGAGCATGCGGGTTTTTTATGAGCGGCTTACAAACAAGTAAGTGCGGCAATCTCGGTCAAGTGGGGTCAGTGGAGACCTACCTGGAATTTGGAGAGCAGGACACATAGTTCAGATGCACACAACATTCTGGAGGTTCCATGGCAAAGCCCAAATTGACGAAGGCAGCGCAACCGAAAAACGCAGTAACGACGGGCCAAGCGGGAGAGTTGCAGCAGCAAGCGGATGACATGCATCCCGTATTGACCACTCAGCAAGGCATTCCGGTTGCTGACAATCAAAATACGTTAAAGGCCTTTGAACATGGCCCGGCGTTGCTCGAAGACTTCATTCTTCGCGAAAAAATCACGCACTTTGACCATGAGCGCATCCCGGAGCGCATCGTGCATGCCCGGGGTTCTGCGGCACATGGCTACTTTGAGCTGTCACAGTCACTGAGCCAATACACCGTCGCCAAAGTGCTGAGTGAAACCGGCAAGCGCATTCCGGTTTTTGCGCGTTTTTCTACCGTTGCAGGCGGAGCAGGTTCGGTCGACACGCCGCGCGACGTGCGCGGCTTTGCCGTCAAGTTTTATACCGAGGAAGGCAACTGGGACTTGGTAGGCAACAACATCCCGGTGTTCTTCATTCAGGATGCGATGAAGTTTCCCGATGTGGTGCATTCAGTAAAGATGGAGCCAGACCGCGCTTTTCCGCAGGCGGCATCCGCACACGACACGTTCTGGGATTTCATCTCGCTGACCCCCGAGTCCCTGCACATGATCATGTGGACCATGAGCGACCGCACGCTGCCACGCAGCTATCGCACCATGGAAGGTTTTGGTGTCCATAGCTTTCGCCTCGTCAATGCACAGGGCGACAGCACGTTTGTGAAATTCCATTGGCGCCCTGCACTGGGTATTCAGTCGACCGTCTGGGATGAAGCGCTCAAGCTGCAGGCCGCCGACAACGACTATCACCGCCGTGACCTGTTCGAAACCCTGCAGGCGGGCCAGGCCCCGGCATGGGATCTGTGCGTGCAACTCTTTACGGAAGAAGAAGCCGCGCAACTGCCTTACGACCACCTCGACCCCACAAAGATCATTCCCGAAGAAGTTATTCCGCTGCAAAAGATTGGCCGCATGGTGCTGGATCGCTGGCCGGATAATTTTTTTCAAGACACTGAGCAGGTCGCCTTCTGCCCTGCCAATGTGCCCCCCGGCATCGATTTCACGAACGACCCGCTGTTGCAAGGCCGCCTGTTCTCGTACCTGGATACCCAGTTGCTGCGCCTGGGCGGGCCCAACTTCACGCAGATTCCCATCAACGCGCCCAAGTGCCCCTTTGCCAATAACCAGCGTGATGGTTTCATGCAGATGAACAATCCCAAGGGTCGGGTGAATTACGAACCCTCCAGCCTGGAAACCGGCACGCCGCGCGCTTCGCAGGAGCGCGGTTTCCAATCTTTTACGGAACCTGCAGGGCAAGGTGGTAAAGGCCGGCCACGCCCCGAGAGCTTTGCTGACCATTACAGCCAAGCGCGCATGTTCTACCGCAGCCAGACACCCATCGAGCAGGCACACATGGCCAGCGCTCTGGTTTTTGAGCTGTCCAAGGTGGAAACACCGCACGTACGCAGTGCCATGGTGAGTCACTTGCTGGTGATTGATGAGGATTTGGGCAAGCGTGTCGCAAAGGGGCTGGCCTTGTCGCCATTACCTGCACCGGCACAACCGGCTGTACCCGTACAGGATCTGGAACTGAGCCCAGCCACCCGGATCATTGACCGCATGAAGCAGACCTTGGAGGGTCGCTGCGTGGCCATTCTGGTGGACGATGGCAGCAACGCGCAGTCCGTCGCCGCGCTGCGCAAGGCGCTGGAAGCCGAAAAGGCCATGGTCAAAATCATCGCACCCAAGATTGGTGGCGCTACGCTGAGCGATGGCAAGCATGTGCCAGCCGATGGCCGCCTGGAAGGCTCACCCTCTGCGCTGTTTGATGCTGTGGCCTCGGTGCTGCCGTTGGAAGCTGGTGAGCGCCTGGCCAAGGAAGCGGTAGCACAGGACTGGTTCCGCGATGCTTTCGGGCATCTGAAGGCCATTGCCGCCTGCAAGGGCACGCACAAGATTCTGAAGGCTGGCGGTGTCAAGCCTGATGGCGGAGTGTTCGATCCGGAAGACGTCAAAGGCTTTGTGGCAGGTGCCAAGCAGCGTTTCTGGGATCGCGAACCCACGCTGCGCAATCTCGCCTAAACCCAAGCACAGCAGCCAGTGCAGAACCAGCCCGCTTCGGCGGGCTTTTTGCATGGTGATACAGCCCATCTCCTACTTGGGGGAAAGCGTTTTGTCCCCATCCCCATGCCGCAGTGTTGGCAACACTCAAAAGGGTTGTTTGTGAACAATGAAGGAGTACAGACCCATGGTCACCAAGACTTCCGCTTCCGCGAAAGCCCAAGCCGAGCGCACGGCACGGCGCCAGCAACGCCTGCAAGACCAACAAGCAGCCAAGGATGCCAGTGCTTCCTCCAAGAAGCAGCGCACATCTACGGCGCCTGGGCCGGGCCGCAAGTTGCCTAGCACGCCAATGCCTGAGCAGACGCTGGAAAAACCCGGGCTTGAATACCGCATGGAGGTTCGACCTTACTTTCAAGCCCCCCACTACCAGGGCAGCGGCAAGCTGAAAGGCATGACGGCACTGATCACTGGCGGTGATTCCGGGATTGGCCGTGCAGTGGCCGTCTTGTTTGCGCGCGAAGGCGCGAATGTGGCAATTTCCTATCTTAATGAAGAAAAAGATGCCAAAGAAACCTGCAAGCACCTGAGGGCCGAGGGCGCGAAATGCCTGGCCATAGCGGGTGATGTGCGTGATCCCAAGTTTTGCGAAATGCTGGTGGCGCAGACCGTCAAGAAGTTTGGGCGTCTGAACATCTTGGTCAATAACGCAGCATTTCAGGAACATGCCGAAACGCTGGAAAGCCTGAGCGACGCACGTCTTGACGAAACCTTCAAAACCAATATCTACGGCTACTTTCACATGGCACGCGCTGCACTGCCGCATCTCCAGCGTGGCGATTGCATCATCAATACGGGCTCAGTCACAGGCCTGCGCGGTAGCACCTATCTGATGGACTATGCGGCCACCAAAGGTGCTATTCATGCCTTCACAAAATCCCTGGCCTCCAACCTCATTGAGCGCGGCATACGCGTCAATGCAGTGGCGCCGGGGCCAGTCTGGACACCGTTAAACCCCGCCGATAAAACCGAAGACGACGTCGCCAACTTTGGCGCTGACACCGATATGGGACGCCCAGCCCAGCCAGAAGAAATCTCTCCGGCTTATGTATTTCTGGCTTCTCCGGTGTGCTCGAGCTATATCACGGGCGTGATCTTGCCGATTACAGGCAATGCTGGAGACTAGAACCCGCAATTGCCCATGTTTATGGCACCAACTGCAAGACGGTGGGCCGCAGCGATAGTGCAGGCTCATCGACATCCGGCGGAAGCTCAATCGGCGGCCCCGCCGGGTCAGGATCGTAGATGGGCTGAGGCTGGTGCGGCTTGTGAGGAGGCACCTGCGGATGGCTAGGCTGGGTCGGATCACCCGGTATGGGGGATAGGGGTACCGATGCTCGCCAGTCAGCATCAAGGGAAGTGAATTGCATACCTGCTCCTTTCTCTACGCATAGTGGACATGCCTGCAACACTTTGGCTGTCAGCATTCTTCCAAGTAGCAAGTGCTTACAAGGCTTCTGTGCTCATTGTGCAAGCCGTGATGCCGTGGTTGCCTGCCGCTATCTTTGCGGCTGCAACCAAGGTGTGCGCCATACCGACCAGGCGGTACACAGGCCATACAGCGCCATGGCCGCAGCAGACAAGATGAACAGCGCCTGCACACTGGCACTGCCGCCCAGCGCCAACCACGCGCCACCGGCCATCACCATGAGCAAGCGCACGCTGCCTGCCAGCACAGGGCCACGCACATAGCCTGCGCCCAGCGAGGCAAAGTACAGCACCAGCCCCATGCCAAACAAGCCAAACACGGGGCCCAAGGTGCGCAGATACAGATTGGCATAGGCCAGCACCTGCGCGTCTTGCGAGAAGATGGATGACCAGCCGTTGGGCCAGATCAGCGCCAGCACGCCCAGCACCGCCAAGATGCCAGCGGCCAGCCAGGCGCCCGTCCACGCCACGCTGCGTGCGCGCTGCACCTGGCCTGCCCCCATGGCCATGCCCACCATGGGTACGGCAGCCACGCCCACGCCAAAGGCAATCGGAATCAGCAAAAACTCCAGCCGCTGGCCAATGCCATAACCGGCCAAGGCCTGTGGCCCCAGCCGCGCCACCATGCCGGTAAAGATCAAGGCGGCCAGCGAGGTTTGCACGGGCGAGATGCAGGCAAACGCACCCACGCACAAGATGTCTTGGAACATGGGCCACGACAGCTTGGCACCACGCCAGCGCAGCGCCACCTTGTCTTGCCCGCGCAACAAAAACCAGCTGAGCAAAGCCACCGCAATCACCATGGCCACGATATTGCCCAGCGCCACCCCAGGCATGCCCCAGCGGGGCAGCGGCCCAATACCCAACCCCAAACCGCCACCGACGATGATCTGCACGATGGATGCGCCAAAGATGACCGCCGACGGCCACTGCATATTGCCCGTGCCGCGCACCACCGAGGCCAGCGTATTGCACAGCCACACCAGTACCGCACCACTGAACAGCACACTGCCAAAGCCGGTGGCGATTTGCAGCACCTCGCCCTGCCCGCCCAGCCAGCGGTAAAACACTGCGCCGCACAGCACAAACAACAGGGAATACAGCAGGCCCACCACGCCCCCAATCACGATGGCATGCACAGCCAGTGCCGAGGCTTTGTCTTTATCGCCCGCGCCCAGGGCCCGGCTGATGGCCGATGACACGCCGCTGCCCATAGCGCCGTTGCTCATCATCTGCGTGAGCATGGCAAACGGAAATACCAGCGCCATGGCCGCCAGCGCTGGTGTACCTAACCGCCCGACGTAATAGGTTTCTGCCACGGCCACCAGTACCGCCATGCCCATGGCCACCATATTGGGCACAGACAAGCTCAGCAGCGTGGGCAAGATGGCATCGCGCAGCAAGGGGTGGGGATGGGAGGCGGGGGTGGCCCCCTGCACAAGGGCCATGCGGGTCTCCTGCACCCTCATGAACGGGGCGCTGACAATCAGTGTAGGTGCACGTATTGATTGCCCCGTGTCCTGCACGGGACGCCAACACCCAGCCAGCCAACTGACAAAAAAGTAGCTGTCTGCCATTGCCAATCAAGGGCTGGAGGCCTATTTGATGCATAGCATTTATTTGCCTGTACTGCGGTATTTTGGCATGTTGCAGGCAGCGTTTTTGCCTGCTCGGGCGGTGGAGATAGCGGCTTTTTGGCAAGATGGCGGCATGCAACGTTCTGCTTTTCTGCCCTGCCTGGTCACTGCCAGCGCCCTGCTGCTCAGTGCCTGTGCCTCCTCTCCCACCGCTGTGCCCCAGGCCACTGCGCCTGTGCTGCAAGCTGCGCCCCCGGCACCGGTGCGCATTGGGCTGGCGCTGGGCGGTGGCGCGGCCAAAGGCTTTGCGCACATTGGCGTGATCAAGATTCTGGAAGCCAACGGTTTCACGCCCGACATGGTCTCGGGCACCAGTGCCGGCAGCGTGGTGGGCGCGCTGTATGCCAGCGGCATGGACGCGTTTGCGCTGCAGCAAAAAGCGGTGGCGCTCGATGAGGCCAGCATCCGCGATTTTCAGTGGTCCGCCGGTGGCCTGATCAAGGGCCAAAAGCTGCAGGACTATGTGAATGCCCAGGTCGATAACCGCCCGCTGGAGCGGCTGGGCAAGCCCTTTGTGGCCGTGGCCACACGGCTGGAAGACGGCAAACGCACAGTTTTTGCGCGCGGCGATACGGGGCAGGCAGTGCGCGCGTCCAGCAGCATTCCGGGAGTATTTGAGCCCGTAAAGATCGGCAGGCAGCACTATGTGGATGGCGGCGTGGTCAGCCCCGTGCCGGTGGACGCCGTGCGCGAGCTGGGCGCCGACATCGTGATTGCCGTGGACATCTCCGACAAGCCGCGCGGCCAAAGCCCCGGCAATCTGATGGGCACCATGAGCCAGTCGCTGGCCATCATGGGCCAAAGGCTGGGCCAGGCCGAGTTGCAGCACGCTGACATCGTGATTCGCCCCAAGGTGCTGGATGTGGGCGCCTCAGACTTTACACAACGCGCACAAGTCATGGTCGAAGGCGAGAAAGCCGCCATGGCCGTGATGCCGCAACTGCGCGAGCGAGTGGCCCGCCTGCGTGCCCAGCGGGCCCAGGCGGCCCAGCAAGCGCATGAGCAAGCCCTGGCCCAGGTCGAGCAAGCGCGCCAGCAAGCCTGCCTGCAGCAGCGCAGCAGCCTGCAAAAAGTCGCGAGCCTGGCGGGGCTGGACAGCGGCTGCACCCGCCCTTAAAACCCATCTCTCATTTAAAAAAAGAGCTGTCCACCCTTGCTAGACAAGGGCTGGCAGCTCTTTTTGCTATTAATCGGCCAAAGCCATACTCAACGGCTCCAGCGCCAGCAACTGGGTTTTGAAGCGCTCGGGCAGCGCGCAGGGGCGTTTGCTGCGCGGGTCCACGCAAACCATGCCGATCTTGCCCAGCGTAATCAGGCTGCCGCTGTCTACATCGACCAGCCGGTAGGCAATGTCAAAACCTTTGGCCGCCATGTCGCGCACCACCATCTGCACTTCGACCGACTGGTCAGGAAACGCTTCGGCGCGGTACTGCACGGCCTGATCCCCGGCAAACAGGCTCAAGCCTTCGACATCGCTTTCGCGGTAGCCCAGCGCGGCAAAAAAGCGTGCACGCGCCAGCGATGCCAGCTGCAGCAGTTGCACATTGTCGGCGTGCGCACCCGGATGCAAAGGGGGCGGGCACACCAAACGGGTGCTGAAAACAGCGTCGTCGAAATCGGTGAACTGAATGCGTGCCATGCAAGGCTCCAAGAAAGTGCAGTCCATTTGCTGCAACGCAGCATTGTCAGGGTTAGCCCGTGCTGGGCTGTCACCTTGGTGCTGCATGCACCAATTGCATACAAAAAAGCAGGCACAGCTTTTGCTCATATCCCTGTCGAAGGCCGCCAGCGCTGCGTTGCATGCAGCTTGCGGATATTTCTGCCCTCTTTTGACACCAGGAGTTTCCATGCAAAAACGCCGCTTCTTGCAAGCAACCGCAGCACTGGCTCTGGCCAGCAGTTTTGGCGCAGCCTATGCGCAGAGCACACCCGTCAAGTTCTTGCTGGACTGGCGCTTTGAAGGCCCGTCGGCCCTGTTCCTGCAGCCTGCGGCCAAGGGTTACTTCAAGGATGCGGGTCTGGATGTCACGATTGACGCGGGCAATGGTTCGGGCGCTGCCGTGCAGCGCGTGGCCTCGGGCACCTATGACATGGGCTTTGCCGACATGGCTTCGCTGATGGAGTTTCACGCCAACAACGCCGATGCGCCCAACAAACCCGTAGCCGTGATGGTGGTCTACAACAACACGCCAGCGGCAGTGATGGCGCTCAAGAAAAGCGGCATCAAGACCGCTGCCGACCTGAGCGGCAAAAAGCTGGGTGCTCCGGTATTTGACGCGGGCCGCAAAGCCTTCCCAACGTTTGCCAAGGCCAACAAGATCGAGAACGTGGCCTGGACATCAATGGACCCCCCACTGCGCGAAACCATGCTGGTGCGCGGCGATGTGGATGCCATCACTGGCTTTACCTTCACCAGCTTGCTCAATATTGAAGCGCGCGGCGTCAAGGCCGAAGACGTGGTGGTGATGCAATACGCCGACCACGGTGTCAAACACTACGGCAACGTGATCATTGCCAGCCCCAAGCTGATTGCCGAAAACCCTGAAGCGCTCAAGAAATTCCTGCTGGCCTTCACCAAGGGCGCCAAGGACGTGGTGGCTAAGCCCGCCGACGCCATTCAGTACGTCAAAGCCCGCGACGGCATTGTCAACACCGCGCTGGAAACGCGCCGCCTGCAACTGGCCATTGACACCGTGGTCAACAGCCCAGATGCGCGCAAGGACGGCTTTGGCCGCCTGGATACCAGCCGCCTGTCGCTGATGGCCTCGGAAGTGTCTGACGCCTACGGCACCAAGACCCGCATCGACCCCAAGGTGGTGTGGAACGACAGCTTCTTGCCACCTGCGGCAGCGCTGGACATCCTGCCCAAGAAGTAAGCCCCTAAACCCCTGCATCCAGCGCCACAGAGGTGCTGGATGCACTGAGTGAAGAACACGCATGCACCGTGATGCCGCACCCCATTTTGTAGATTTCCGTGATGTCTGGCTGGCCTACAACGACGCGTTGCTGGCCCAGAATCACTTCGCCGTCGAAGCGATTGACCTGCAGGTCAAGCAAGGCGAGTTCATCGCCATCGTCGGCCCGTCAGGCTGCGGCAAATCCACCTTCATGAAGCTGGCCACCGGCCTGCGCATGCCCTCCATGGGCAAGATTTTGATTGATGGCCAGCCCGTCACCGGCCCTTTGAAAATTTCTGGCATGGCGTTCCAATCCCCATCGCTGCTGCCCTGGCGCACCACGGTAGACAACGTGCTGCTGCCGCTGGAAATTGTGGAGCCACACCGCTCCCAGTTCAAAGCCAAGCGCAAGGAATACGAAGAGCGCGCACGCAAGCTGCTGCAAAAAGTAGGCTTGGGCGGCTATGAAGACAAGTTCCCCTGGCAGCTTTCGGGCGGCATGCAGCAACGCGCCAGCATTTGCCGTGCGCTGATCCATGAGCCCAAGATGCTGCTGCTCGACGAGCCCTTTGGCGCGCTGGATGCCTTTACGCGCGAAGAGTTGTGGTGCATCTTGCGCGACCTGCAGGCAGAGCAGAAATTCAACGTCATCTTGGTCACGCATGATCTGCGTGAATCCGTGTTTTTGGCGGACACCGTGTATGTGATGAGCAAAAGCCCCGGTCGCTTTGTCGTCCAACGCGAGATTGATTTCGCCCGCCCGCGCGATCTGAAGCTGACCTACACCAAAGAGTTCTCCGACATCGTGCTGGAGCTGCGCGGCCATATCGGCGCCATGCGCAAAGTCGGCGCGGTGATCCACCAATAAGCCGCAGGCAACAACGATATGTACAAGCTCAACAACAAACAAATCGAGCGCTGGTCTCCATGGGTGCTGCTGTTGGCGGTGGTGGTGCTGTGGCAGGTGCTGTGCTCGGCACTGCAAGTCTCGCCCTTTATCTTTCCCAGCCCGGCGCTGATTCTCAAAGACTTCATGGAGTACCACCCAGTGATCGCTGGCCACGCCTGGCGCACCTTCTGGGTGACCATGGCCGGCTTTAGCATTGCGATTGTGGTGGGCGTGCTGCTGGGCTTTTTGATTGGCAGTTCGCGCTTGGCCTATGCCGCCGTCTACCCCTTGATGACGGCGTTTAATGCGCTGCCCAAGGCCGCGTTTGTGCCGATCTTGGTGGTGTGGTTTGGCATTGGCGTGGGCCCAGCCATCTTGACGGCATTTCTCATCAGCTTCTTTCCCATCACCGTGAACATTGCCACCGGCTTGGCGACGCTGGAGCCGGAGCTGGAAGACGTGCTGCGCGTGCTGGGCGCCAAGCGCTGGGATGTGCTGATCAAAGTGGGTCTGCCACGCTCCATGCCCTACTTTTATGGCTCGCTCAAAGTGGCCATTACCTTGGCCTTTGTGGGCACCACCGTCAGCGAAATGACCGCCGCCAACGAAGGCATTGGCTACCTGCTGATCTCCGCCGGTTCTTCCATGCAAATGGGTCTGGCGTTTGCGGGTTTGCTGGTGGTGGGCGCCATGGCCATGGCCATGTACGAGCTGTTTAGCTGGGTGGAAAAACGCACCACAGGCTGGGCACACCGGGGATCGCACAACCACTGATTTCCGCCTTCATTTCCCCGCACCTCGACTTCGGCCTGCCTTGCGCAGGCCTTTTTTTGTGGGGTTTGCTTCTGAAATGGGTGGTGCACCACTTCGAGCCGCCCTATGCACCATAAGCATAAAAAATGCCTCCAGCCCTTATGCAAAAAGGGCAGGCAGCTATCTTTTGTTGCTTGGTGATGGGCTTTCGTATGCCCCTCAACGTCCAGCAAGTCAGAGACCGACATCGCGGAGCACGGTGACCGACACCAACCCTCTTGCAAACCCTTACAAGATCAGCAACGTGTTTGGCACGGGCTGTGCATTGAGCATCTCAATCATTGAAACCCCACACGCATGGTCTATTACGTAAAGCAATGTCCACGTTCATGTCGCCTGCGCCAAGGAAAGGCCCCATCCCCATGACTTCACGCTTTTTCCCTTACAGCGCGCAGCAAGCTGACCTCCCGCCACTGGATCAGCAAATGCTGGATGACGTGGACAGCGAATGGTTGCGCCAGGCTTTTGTCTGGGCCAATGCGGCAAGGTTGCGCGGCAACCGGCCCTTTGGAGCCATCATCGTGGCCAGCGATGGTCGAATTCTGGCGGAAGCCTTTAGCAATACCCGAGAAACCGGCGACAGCACCGGTCACGCCGAAATGAATTGCGTGCGCCAGTTGGGCACCGCAAGGCTTGCCATTGACGTGATCGCAGACGCCACTCTTTATGCCAGTGCGGAGCCCTGCGTCATGTGTGCCGGTGCCATCGGTAGCGCAGGGCTGCGCCGCGTGGTGTTTGGCGTGGATAAGCAACGCCTCCAACAAATGCGCCCTGACCTGCGCCCGAGCGCTATGAGCTGCCACGACGTGTTTGCGCACAGCAAGCATGCCGTGGAATGCATTGGCCCTTGCCTGGTGCAAGAGGCGCTTTCGGTGTACGAAGACAGCTGGCTCTCTCCCAACGCTGCGCCCTAAACCAGTGCATCGGGCGCATTTCTTGCTTGCCAGCAGGCATGCCCTGGCTTGCTCAACTTGATCTTGATTACTCCCTCGCTGCGGGCCGCACCCGCGTGCACTTTCGCCACGATGGTCCGTTGCGCGTGCTGCGCAGCCTCTACCCCGAGGGTGATGCCGTCTGCCACAACGTGCTGGTGCATCCACCCGGTGGTCTGGTCAGCGGAGACACTTTAGACATCACCGTGCAAGTGCGCGAAGGCGCACACGCCTTGGTCACCACTCCCGGTGCCACGCGCTTTTACAAGACCAGCGGAGAGCCGGCCACACAGAAAACCCGCCTCACGCTGGAACGAGGCGCACGCCTGGAATGGCTGCCCTTAGAAACCATTGCCTACAACGCATGCGATGCCCACAACCTGCTGGAGTTTGAGCTGGCCGCAGGCGCCGAACTGATGGCCTGGGACATCACCGCCTTCGGCCTGCCCCACGCTAACGAACCTTTTAACAGTGGCAGCTTGACCCAGCACATGCAATGGCCGGGTCACTGGCTGGAGCGCGGCACCGTGCGCGCCGACGATGAATGCTTGATGAATGGGCCACTCGGCCTGGCAGGCCAGCGCTGCATGGGAAGCATGATTTTGGCCTGCGGCACGCCCATCAGCCGTACCCAGCGAGAACTGCTGCTCGATGCCACCCGCGCTGTGCTGGACGCCCACCCGCAAGGCACTTGGTGCGGGATCACCGCACCCAATGACCACATGCTGGTGCTGCGCGGCTTGGCCCCTGTGGTTGAACCTTTGATGCATTTACTGCAACAGGTGCGCGTGGTGTGGCGCCAGCACCAATGGCAACTGCAAGGTGCTGCGCCGCGCATCTGGAATATGTAGGCGCAGTGATGGCTGTTAGCGTTTTTTCAAGACTTTTAAACAAAATTTATTCTTGAAAAAATCTCTTGAAATGCTTTTTCAGGCACCTATTTAGGAAACATCCAGGCGCAGACAGCGCCACTCACAACCAGGAGTTTTCGCATGTTTCTCGCTACCCCCATCATCCGCCACGTATCCCGCCCTGACGCCGCTTTGCAGCGCTTTATGCAGGCTGCCACACAAGCAAGCCCAGCCAATGCAGATTTTCAGGTCAGCCATACCGAAGAAGCCACGGTGCTGGCGGTGGACGTACCCGGCTTGACCCGTGAACAGCTGCAGCTGCGCATTGAAGACAATCTGGTGCATTTAAACAGCGTGGAAAGCGCTCCCCGCCAAGTCAAACGCAGCTGGGAATTGCCTCACAACATTGATGCAGCCGCATCGTCGGCCAAGCTGGACTTGGGCGTGCTGACGCTGACATTGACACGTTTAAAGCCGGTCGATAAAAAAGTTACTCTGAATATCGATTGATGCATCGATGCATTACATCTAATCAGGCTGCCGATATGCATCGACAGCCTGATTTTTATGCGGGTAAGTACTTGGTTTGATCACTCAAGTGAGTCGCATCAATATTCACTTACTAATTATTTTTTTTATTTTTTGATTCGCATCAAACGCCAAAACATCGCCACCAGCAAAATCCTCAGCGGTTAAAAATTACGTTATAGGAAATAAAGGTGCATATGCGTTTCAAAAAACTTCAGATGGCATTGCTGGCTGCAGCATTTATCCCCAGTGTTGCTTTGGCAAACAAGGTAGTTTTTGTCAATAAGTCTTCATGGGATATCACAGAAATTTATTTTTCTTCAGCAAAATCCAAAAACTGGGGAGAAGATCATCTGGAAGATGAAATCCTTGCCAACGGTGAATCTCTGACACTCACTGGCGTTAGCAAAGGCAAATGGGATGTCCGCGTTGTTGATGAAGATGGCGACGAATGCATCATTGAAGATGTAGCCATCAACAGCAATGACAAGTGGGTCATTGAGGATGACGATTTGCTGGCATGCCAGAATAAATAATTAATTTCTATAGCAAAAAGCGCCTTTATAAGGCGCTTTTTTCATGACTTTTACAATCTGCCTGTCACTTGATTTCAGTAAAAAATAATTGACTCCATCGCATACATTCGTTGACTCCGCCATCGCCACACGCAGCCTCAAGCGGCAACCTCTGCTTGTCTCAAACTGTGGCTCTAATTTGGAAAAATTCATAGACATGGTTTCAAGCTTTTTCACTCGCAGGCTGCTGCCAAGCTGCCTTGTCAGTATCGCTCTTGCATCACTGCAAGGCTGTGCCAACACCACCTCAACAGGTGCGCTTGGGTTGGAGCGCAGCCAGTTGATGCTGGTCTCCAGCGAAAGCATCAACGCACAGGCAGCCAAAGGCTTTCAGCAACTGACCGCAGATGCACGCGCCAAGAAAAAACTCAATACCAATGCCGCGCTGACACAGCGTGTACGCCGTATTGGCAATGACTTGATTGCCCACGTGGGCGTTTTCCGCCCCGAAGCGCGCAACTGGGCGTGGGAGATCAATGTATTCGAGTCCGACGAGATCAACGCTTTTTGCGCCCCCGGCGGAAAGATTGGTGTCTACACCGGCATCGTCAACAAGCTTCAACTGACCGACGATGAAATTGCCTCGGTCATGGGCCATGAAATTGCCCACGCCTTACGCGAGCACTCCCGCGAGCAGATGTCGCAAAAGACCCTCTCCAGCCTGATTACCAGCACCGTGTCTGTGGCCACTGGCGTATCGGGCGAATTGATGGATGTGGGCTCGCAAATGCTGGTACACCTGCCCAACTCTCGGGCGATGGAACTGGAGTCCGACATCATCGGTCTGGAGCTGATGGCCCGTGCAGGCTACAACCCACGCAACGCCTCGTCGCTGTGGAAGAAAATGATGCAAGCCAGCGGTGGCAAAAACGGCCCAGCATTCCTGAGCACCCACCCCGCAGGCAACCAACGCATTGCAGAGCTGGATGCGTATGTACCCAAAGTGATGCCGCTGTATGAAGCTGCGCACGCCCAGAAACGCGGCACCCGCCAGCGCTGAATAAATCCGTAGCCTTAAATCGCCACCAGCTTCTGGATTTCCTTGTCTTTCATCTCAGAACCGGGACCTGATGCAATCACTTCGCCACGCTCCATGACGAGGTATTCATCAGCCAACTCTTCCGCAAAGTCGTAGTACTGCTCGCACAGCAGCACGGCCATGCCGCGTTCCTTGGCCAGCATGCGGATGACGCGGCCAATGTCTTTGATGATGCTGGGCTGGATGCCTTCGGTGGGTTCATCCAAGATCAGCAGCCCCGGCGCTGGGGCCAGCGCCCGCGCAATGGCGAGCTGCTGCTGCTGCCCACCGGAGAGGTCGCCGCCCCGGCGGTGCAGCATTTGCTTGAGCACGGGAAAGAGTTCGTACAAATCGGGTGGAATCGGCGTGCTGCCGCTTTTGTAGGCCAAGCCCATGCGCAGGTTTTCTTCGACCGTCAAACGCCCGAATATCTCGCGCCCCTGCGGCACAAAGCCGATGCCTGCGCGGGCACGCTCGTAGGGCGTGAGCTTTTCAATCGGCTTCCCATTCCATTCAATGGCCCCACTTTTAATCGGCACCAGCCCCATCAAACTTTTGAGCAGCGTGGTCTTGCCCACGCCATTGCGGCCCAGCAGCACCGTGACTTTGCCGGGCTCGGCCTGCACGCTCACATCACGCAGGATGTGAGAGCCGCCGTAGTACTGGTGCAAGTTATGGACTTTGAGCATGTCATTCTTCCTTTTGCACAGGCTTTGACACTGTGCATGCCGCGCTATGCCGTACAGCGCAGCTTTTTAAATAGATGAGCTAGATGCCTTGGTAAAACCTTGCTTTCAAGCACAAAACACTTGCAAATCAAGCTTTGACCAGGGCATGCAGCTCACTTTTCCATCAACGCATCAGCGCCCCAAATACACCTCAATCACGCGCTCATCAGCCTGCACCTGCGCCAGCGTGCCTTCGGCCAGCACGCTGCCGTCGCACAGCACCGTTACCTTTTCGCTGATGGTGTTGATGAAGCTCATGTCGTGCTCCACCACCATCAGGCTGTGCTTGCCTTTGAGGGTGAGGAACAGCTCGGCCGTGCGCGCGGTTTCGTCATCCGTCATGCCTGCCACGGGTTCGTCCAGCAGCAGCAGTTTGGGTTCTTGCATCAGCAGCATGCCAATCTCCAGCCACTGCTTTTGGCCGTGGCTGAGCACGCCAGCCTCACGATTGACTTCACCCGCCAAGTGGATGGTGTGCAGGATTTCCGCCAGCTTGTCGCTTTGTGCGCTGTCCAGCCTGAAGAACATGCTGTGCTTCACGCCCTTGTGCGTTTTGAGCGCCAGCTCCAGGTTTTCAAACACCGTGAGCTGCTCAAACACCGTGGGCTTTTGGAACTTGCGGCCAATGCCGAGTTGGGCAATTTGCGGCTCGTTGTGGCGCAGCAGATCAATGGTCGAACCAAAAAACACCGAGCCTTGGTCGGGCCGTGTTTTGCCGGTGATGATGTCCATCATCGTGGTCTTGCCCGCACCGTTGGGGCCAATGATGCAGCGCAGCTCCCCCGGCGCAATATCCAGGTTCAAGCCGTTGATGGCTTTGAAACCATCAAAGCTCACATGCACATCTTCAAGGTACAGGATGCGCCCGTGGGTCACATCCACCTCGCCGGGAACGGCGATGCGCTTCATGCTGGCGCTGCGCCCGCCGGAGTTGGTGTTGTGCGCAGCTTTCTGCGCCGCTTCACGCATGCGGACTGCGCCCGCCTCCATCAAATCGGGTGTCATGCTGCACCTCCCTCTTTCTTCGCGCCCAACTTGCCGCGCAGCTTGCGCACCACGCCGACGATGCCGTTGGGCATCCACAGCGTCACGGCAATGAACAAAGCGCCCAAGAAATACAGCCAGAACTCCGGCGCTGCCACCGTCAACCAGCTCTTGGCACCATTGACGGCAAATGCACCGACGATGGGGCCTATCAAGCTGCCACGGCCTCCCACAGCAGCCCACACAGCCATTTCAATCGAGCTGGCAGGCGACATTTCCACCGGGTTGATGATGCCCACCTGCGGCACATAGAGTGCGCCCGCCACACCGCACATCATGGCGCTGATGACCCAAATGGTCAGCTTGTACGGCAGCGGTGAATAGCCCGAGAACATGACCCGCGTTTCTGCATCGCGAATGGCCTGCAGCACGCGGCCAAACTTGCTGCGCACCAGCCAGCGCGCCATCAAGAAAAAGCCCAGCAGCGTGCAGCCGGTAATCACAAACAGCGCCATGCGCATTTCTTGCGTGGCCAAGGGCATGCCCAGAATCTGCTTGAAATCGGTAAAGCCGTTGTTGCCGCCAAAGCCGGTTTCATTGCGGAAAAACAGCAGCATGGCCGCATACGTCAGCGCCTGCGTGATGATGGAAAAGTACACGCCCTTGATGCGCGAGCGAAAGGCAAACCAGCCAAACACAAAGGCCACCACGCCGGGCACCGCAAAGATCAGGATGAAGGTGGCCGCAAAGCTGTCTGACAGTTGCCAGAACCACGGCAACTCTTTCCACGCCAAAAACACCATGAAGGCAGGCAATTCACCGGGCGCAACCGACTGCATGCTCAAGTACATGCCCATCACATAGCCACCCAGCGCAAAGAACAGCCCGTGGCCCAAGCTCAAGATGCCCGTGTAGCCCCAGATCAAGTCCATGGCCAGTGCGCAGATGGCAAAGCACATGATCTTGCCCAGCAGCCGCACGGAGTAATCCGACAGATGAAAGAAGCTGCCCTCAGGCACCCACAGGTTGAGCACCGGAGCCACCGCGCACACCACGATCAGCGCCACCATCAGGGCCGACCAACCGGCCTTGGTCAGCAGCGGCTTGCGGCCGGGCAGCTCCACGGGCACAAACACATTCGATTTCAAAGTTGAAGCTGTCATGTCAGGCCTCCGCACTGCGGCCTTTCATCGCAAAAATGCCTTGCGGTCTTTTTTGGATGAAAGCAATGATGAAAATAAGCACGGCAATCTTGGCCAGCACCGCACCCGTCCAGCCTTCGAGGAACTTGTTGAGAATGCCCAGACCCAGCGCGGCATAGACCGTACCGGCCAGCTGGCCCACGCCGCCCAGCACCACCACCATGAACGAGTCCACGATGTAGCTTTGGCCCAAGTCCGGCCCCACATTGCCGACTTGGCTCAACGCACAACCCGCCAAGCCCGCAATACCGCTGCCTAGCGCAAAGGCCATGGTGTCGACCCGGGCGGTGTTCACGCCCATGCACGAGGCAATCGGGCGGTTTTGCGTCACACCGCGCACAAACAAACCCATGCGGGTTTTGGCGATGAGGTAGCCCACCCCCGCCAACACCGCAAAAGCAAAGACGATGATGATCACGCGGTTCCACGGCAGCATCAGGTTGGGCAGCACCTGCAGGCCGCCACTCATCCACACCGGGTTTTCTACCGCCACGTTCTGCGCACCAAAGAAGGTACGCACCAGCTGCATCAGCACCAAACTGATGCCCCAGGTGGCCAGCAAAGTTTCCAGCGGGCGACCATACAGAAAGCGCAACACGCTGCGTTCCATCACCGCGCCTACCAAGGCGGAGGCCATGAACGCCACAGGAATGGCGGCCAGCAAATACCAGTCAAAGTATTCCGGCAGATAGCGGCGAAACAGGCCCTGCACCACAAAGGTAGCGTAGGCACCAATCATCATCAGCTCGCCGTGGGCCATGTTGATCACGCCCATCAAGCCATAAGTAATAGCCAGGCCCAGCGCCACCAGCAGCAAGATGGAGCCCAGGCTGATGCCGGTAAAGGCCACGCCCAGCCGTTCGCCCCAGGCCAGCTTGTCAGCCACTTCGGCCAGCGAGCGCTTGAGTACGACCTTGACTTTGTCGTCGGGCTCTTGCGTCAGCTGTTCGTTGAGCAGCAGGCGCGTGGCAGGTGTGGCACGCTGCGCCATCTGCTGGGCTGCGGCAATGCGTTGCTCAGCGTCTGCACTGCCCAGCAATGCGGCGGACTTCGCCATTTCCAGCTCCGCCTTCACCGCTTCGTTCGATTCTTTGGCCAGGGCTTTTTCCAGCAACGGCAGGCGTTCAGGCGTCGCCCCCTTCAGCATGGCCCGGGCGGCTTCCAGTCGTTCTGCATCGTTGCCCACCAACAGGTTCAACGCGGCTTGGGCGTTGCCGATTTCGCGGCGCATGCGGTTGTTGGTGCTGGCATCTTCTGCTCCTTCGGCCAGCGCGGTGGCCTGTCCGGTGACGGGGTCCAGCACTGCACCACCGCGCACGATGAAGGCGCGCTCTGCGGTGTACTGGACCTCGCCATCGCGCAGCGCCTGCAAAAAATCAGAAACCCGCGTGGCCTCGCCCGTGGCCACTGCGTCTTGCATGGCAGCAATGCGGCTGGTGTTATCGCCATCGGCCATGGCCAGTGCTTGCTCGGCCGTCAAGGCATACGCAGCAGGCTGCCACATTGCCAGGGCTGACAGTGCAGCGCCCAGCCAAGGCCTGCATCGCTGCAAGAGGGGTGAAAACATACGCAATCCGATCAACAAAAGGCCCGTCACACCGGACGGGCCTTGCCACAAAAGTTCCGGTACTGGCACCACAGTGCAACTGCCGTGCCAGATCGCCTTTACTTCTTCTCTGGCTCGTCCTTCTTCTTGTCATTGCCTTCGATAAACGGGCTCCAAGGCTGGGCTTTGATGGGGCCCTTGGTCTTCCAGACCACATTGAACTGGCCATCGGCCTTGATCTCGCCGATCAGCACCGGCTTGTGCAGGTGGTGGTTCTTGGCATCCATGGTCAGCGTGAAGCCGCTCGGGGCTTTAAAGGTCTGGCCCGCCATGGCGGCGATCACCTTGTCGGCGTCGGTGGACTTGGCTTTTTCCACGGCCTGCTTCCACATGTGAATGCCCACGTAGGTGGCTTCCATGGGGTCGTTGGTCAGCGGCTTGCTGGACTGGCCGGGCAGATTCTTGGCCTTGGCGTAGGCGGCCCATTGTTTCATCCAGGCATCGTTCGCCGGGTTCTTCACGCTCATGAAATAGTTCCACGAAGCCAGATGGCCCACCAGCGGTTTGGGGTCTAGGCCGCGCAGCTCTTCTTCACCCACCGAGAACGCCACCACCGGCACATCGGTGGCCTTCAAACCTGCGTTACCCAGCTCTTTGTAGAACGGCACATTCGAGTCACCGTTGATGGTGGAGATCACCGCCGTCTTGCCACCGGCCGAGAACTTCTTGATGTCGGCCACGATGGTCTGGTAGTCGCTGTGACCAAACGGGGTGTAGCTTTCCATGATGTCTTTGTCGGCCACGCCCTTCGATTTCAAAAAGGCGCGCAGGATCTTGTTGGCCGTGCGGGGGTAGACGTAGTCGGTGCCCAGCAATACCCAGCGCTTGGCATTGCCACCGTCATCGCCCATCAGGTATTCCACCGCAGGAATGGCTTGCTGGTTGGGCGCTGCGCCGGTGTAGAACACGTTCTTGCTCAGCTCTTCGCCCTCGTACTGCACGGGGTAGAACAGCACGGCATTGTTTTCTTCATACACCGGCAATACCGACTTGCGGCACACCGAGGTCCAGCAACCAAACGTCACGGCCACCTTGTCCTGGCTGATCAACTGCTTGGCCTTCTCAGCGGCCAGCGGCCAGTTGGAGGCCGTGTCAATCACCACGGGTTCCAGCTTCTTGCCCAGCACGCCACCCTTGGCGTTGATCTCTTCAATCGTCATCAGCGCCATGTCTTTGAGCGCAGTTTCCGAAATCGCCATCGTGCCGGACAACGCGTGCAGCACACCCACCTTGATGGTGTCGGCGGCTTGCGCTGCCAGACCCGTAAAACCAAAACCTGCAACCGCTGCAGCGGCCGCCAAAGACTTCAAAGTGAAACGACGCTGGGTCATGGAAAGTGCTCCTCAAAGGACAGGTGGAATGTGCCCGCCAGAAGTTGCCCGGCGGTCTGCATCACCCCTTTGCAAGCCATGTGCCAGTTTTGCAGCCCGCTTCAAAAATCACCACAAAGGTGCAGTGAATAACGATGAAAGGCATAGCTGCACCGTTTTAGATGCACCTTGCACCAAGGCGTGCTGTGCCTGCAAAGCCCGCGCTCCACCGCAGCACCAAAACAAGGCGCAATCCCTGCACCAAAGCCAGCACTGGCACGTCTCTTGCAATCCAGCACCGCCATACAGCGCGCTCACCAAGGAATTGCAATGGAATTAACGCCCAGAGAGAAAGACAAGCTGCTGATCTTTACCGCGGCCTTGCTGGCAGAACGCCGCCAGGCCCGGGGCCTGAAGTTGAACTACCCCGAAGCCATTGCGCTGCTCAGCGCCTATGTGATGGAAGGCGCACGCGACGGCAAAACTGTGGCGCAACTGATGAGCGACGGCCGCACCGTGCTTACGCGTGACGACGTGATGGACGGCATTGCCGAGATGATTCCGGACATCCAGATCGAAGCCACTTTCCCCGACGGCACCAAGCTGGTGACGGTGCACGAGCCCATCGTTTAAGCCAGGCATTAATTTCAAGCCTTTTTGGCCTTTAGCCCTTGTCCAACCTACGCTTACAGCTATGAAAACCAAACACCTGATTGCCACCGCTTTTGCTTCCATCGCTGCAACATTGCCCCTGTACGCCCTCGCCCATGTGGGCAGTGACGGCGGCGGCCACCACAATTTTCTGGACAGCCTGAGCCACGCCATTGCCCACCCTTTTGGCGGCGCTGACCACTTGGCTGCCATGCTGGCCGTGGGTGCATGGAGCGCGCTGGCCTTTGGCAAATCAGGCAAGGCATGGGCAGCGCCCGCAGGCTTTGTGGCACTGCTGATAGCAGGCTGCTTGGCAGGCTTTGCGGGCCTGCATGTGCCCGCCATTGAGCCCATGATTGCCGCTTCCGTGTTGGTGTTGGGCCTGCTGGTGATGGTGCAAAAGAAGATGGCCGTCAGTGCAGCCACTGGTTTGGCCGGTGTGTTCGCCTTCTTTCACGGTGCGGCCCACGGCTATGAACTGTTTGAAGACTCTTTCGGTGCCGCAGCAGGTGTCATCGTGGGCATGGCCGCAGGCTCGGCCATCTTGCACCTGGCCGGCATGGTGATCGGCCACCAAGTCATGCAGCGCCACCAGGTGATGGCGAAAGTAGCAGGTGGCATCACCGCTGCGCTGGGTGCTTTCATGCTGACCCGTTTAGCTTGAAGAAAGGGCTTGCCATGATCCCCGGAGAAATCTTGGTCGATGAGGGTGCGCACGTGCTCAACCCCGGTCGCCCTGTGACCACATTGCTGGTCAAAAACGCCAGTGACCGGCCGATTCAGGTCGGCTCGCACTACCACTTTGCCGAGACCAATGCGGGGCTGGACTTTGACCGCCCCGCCGCGCATGGCAAACGCCTGAACATTGCCAGCGGCATGGCCGTGCGCTTTGAGCCCGGCCAGCAACGTACCGTGGAATTGGTGGATGTGGGCGGTGACCGCCAGATTTACGGCTTTCGTGGCCTGATTCAAGGAGCACTTTGACATGGCAACGATGGACAAACGCGCCTATGCCGAAACCTTTGGCCCCACCGTGGGCGACCGCGTGCGCCTGGCCGATACCGACCTGATCATTGAGGTGGAAAAAGACTTCACCTTGGCCGCTGGCGGCTATGGGGAGGAAGTGAAGTTTGGCGGCGGAAAAACCATTCGCGATGGCATGGCGCAAAGCCAGCGCTCGCGCGACGGGACGGGGACAGGCCCCTCCGGTGGCGGCGCCATGGACACGGTGCTGACGAATGCGCTGATCGTGGACCACTGGGGCATTGTCAAAGCCGACATTGGCTTGAAGGATGGGCGCATTGCCGCCATTGGCAAGGCCGGCAACCCCGACACGCAACCGGGTGTGGACATCATCATTGGCCCGGGCACGGAGATCATTTCGTGCGAAGGCAACATCGTCACCGCGGGCGGCATTGACACGCACATTCACTTTATCGCGCCGCAGCAGATTGAAGAGGCGCTGACCAGCGGCGTGACCACCATGATTGGCGGCGGCACCGGCCCTGCCACTGGCACCTTTGCCACCACCTGCACACCCGGCCCCTGGCATATGGAGCGCATGCTGCAGGCGGCTGACGCCTTTCCGATGAACCTGGGTTTCTTGGGCAAGGGCAATGCCAGCCTGCCGCACGGCCTGCACGAGCAGATCAGCGCCGGCGCGATTGGCCTGAAGCTGCATGAAGACTGGGGCAGCACGCCCGCCGCCATCAGCAACTGCCTGGATGTGGCTGAAGAGACGGACACGCAGGTGGCCATCCACACCGATACGCTCAACGAAAGCGGTTTTGTCGAAGACACGGTAGCCGCGTTCAAAGGCCGCACCATCCACACCTTCCACACCGAAGGTGCGGGCGGCGGTCATGCACCCGACATTCTGAAGGTGGTGGGCGAGGCCAATGTGCTGCCCAGCTCCACCAACCCGACGCGGCCCTACACCATCAACACGCTCGATGAACATGTGGACATGCTGATGGTCTGCCACCACCTGGATGCCGGTATTGCCGAAGACTTGGCCTTTGCAGAAAGCCGCATCCGCAAGGAAACGATTGCGGCCGAGGACATCCTGCACGATATTGGTGCGATCAGCATGTTCAGCTCCGACAGCCAAGCCATGGGCCGCGTGGGCGAGGTGATTTTGCGCACCTGGCAAACGGCGCACAAGATGAAGCAACAGCGCGGCCAGTTGCCCGGAGATTCCTCGCGGCACGACAACTTCCGCATCAAGCGCTATATCGCCAAATACACCATCAACCCCGCGATTGCCCACGGCATCAGCCACGAGGTGGGCAGCATTGAAGTGGGTAAATGGGCCGACATCGTGCTCTGGAAGCCGGCGTTCTTTGGCGTCAAACCTTTCTGCATTTTGAAAGGCGGCAGCATTGCCATGGCCGCCATGGGCGACCCGAATGCGTCGATTCCCACACCCCAGCCGGTGCACTACCGCCCGATGTTTGCCAGCTTTGGCGGGGCGATTGCCAAGACTTCGCTGACCTTTGTTTCGCAAGCCGGTCTGGCCGCAGGCATTGGCGAGCGCTTTGGGCTGGCCAAAACACTGTCTGCCGTCAAAGGCATTCGCAGCGTGAAAAAGCAGCACATGATCCACAACGATCTGGCACCGCGCATGGAAGTCGATGCGCAGACCTATGCGGTGCGTGCGGATGGGCAGCTTCTCACCTGCGAACCCGCGCGCAGCCTGCCCATGGCCCAGCGCTACTTCTTGTTTTGAAGATGCGGCTTGTCGATCTGGTACCACGCCAACCAGTCGCCCGCTTCAATCACCGGCGACTGGGCCACTGCGGCAGGCAAGGCTTCATACACCAGCACCGCCATCATCTGCATGCCACCACCGGTCAGCGCCACGGGCACGGTCATGATGCGCTTGGTGTACTCGCCGGTGTCTTGCGGCCAGATGCCTTCATAGCTGTCCAGCACCTGCTCCAAGGCATTGTCCAGCGGGTATACCTCGGCCAGCACTTGCTGCTGACCTTGCAGGCACAGGCCGGGGTACCAGCCCATGTCATGCAGGGTCCCCACCAAGGTGGTGCGCCCCGTCATCACCATTCCGGGGCGCAAACGCGCAATGTCATTGACGCCACCAGCGCGCAGCGTGCCGTACACCGCCACGTGGGCGACGCCACAGGGCTTCCAGTCGGTGACAGAGGGTTGGGACAGAGAGCGTTCGGTGGGGCTGGACATGCTGTTCATGCTAGTGGTTGCCAAAGAGCCATGTTGAATGCACAAACCACGCCAAGCTGTCATCCCTGATCCGAATTGAGACCCGCCATGTTGATCGTCAATAAACTTTTGCCCCAAGGCCAAGGCCTCGCCCGTGTGCTGCTGCAACGCGCTGCTACGGTGGAACTGGACTGGGACGTACGCCAGAAATCACGCTTTGCTGCCACCGACAGCCAGGGCCGCGATTTGGCTATCTTCCTGCCACACGGCCAAGCCGTGCGCGGCGGTGATGTGCTGGTGGCCGAAGACGGCTCCATGGTGCGTGCGATTGCTGCGCCGCAACGCGTCTTGAAGATCACCGCCTGCGCCCAGCACGGTACGCCGTTTGACCTGGTGCGCGCCGCCTACCACCTGGGCAACCGCCATGTGCCTATTGAGCTGCAGCCCGATCACCTGAAGATCGAACCCGATCACGTGCTGGCCGACATGCTGCGCAGCATGCACATGACGGTGGTAGAGGCCGATTTGCCATTTGAGCCCGAAGGCGGCGCCTACGGCGGCCATGTCACGAATGACGGGCACAGCCACCATCACCACGGGCACGGGCATCACCACGACCACGCACACCCCGCAGAGTGCTGCGAATGAGAAGGAAACCATGCCTCATCAGCCCTTAAAAATGACTTCCGGCAGTTTTCTGCAGTTGATGTGGCTGGCCTCCCCCGCCTTGCCGATTGGCGGTTTTTCATACTCAGAAGGACTGGAAGCCAGCATCAATGCTGGGCTAGTAGCTACGGAATTGGAAGCAGCTGACTGGCTGATCAATCAATTGCATCTCACCCAGTCACGCGGGGATATGGCGGCCATTGCACAGGCCCTGCCTGCGTGGGCCATGAACCACAAGGATCGCATTGCTGAACTTAACCACTGGGTGCGTACCACGCGCGAAAGCAGCGAGCTGCGCTTGCAAACGGAGCAAATGGGCCGCTCGTTGATGGAGTGGCTGAAAAATCGCTATGCCGGTGAGCCTGCAACGATGGAACGCATCACCTGGCTCGCAGCCCAGGATGCCAGCTACCCGCTCGCTTTTTCGCTAGCGGCCATGTTGACTGGCGCAAACGCCCGCGATGCGTTACTGGCTTATGCCTTTGGCTGGGCCGAAAACATGGTGCAAGCCGCTATCAAAGCCGTGCCACTGGGCCAAAACGCCGGACAGCGCATTTTGGCGCGCCTGACAGCCGATATCCCTGCCGCTGTCGAACACGCCTTGGCACTGACCGAGAGCGAACGACAAGCTTTTTCGCCCATGCTGGCCATTCTTTCGGCACGGCATGAACACCAATACTCACGCCTTTTTCGCTCATGACTTCTGCACTGCACCACATTCCCAACCGCACCAAGAAACTCCCGCCCCTGCGCGTGGGCATTGGCGGCCCGGTGGGCTCCGGCAAAACCACCATCCTTGAAATGCTGTGCAAGGCCATGCGCGACCAATGGGACTTGATTGCGATTACCAACGACATCTACACCAAGGAAGACCAGCGCCTGCTGACCGTGAGCGGCGCCCTGCCTGCTGAGCGCATCATGGGCGTGGAGACCGGCGGCTGCCCGCACACCGCCATTCGTGAAGATGCATCCATAAATCTGGAGGCCATCAACCGCATGCTGGTCGATTTTCCGGATGCCGACATCGTCTTCATTGAATCCGGTGGTGACAATTTGGCCGCAACCTTCAGCCCGGAGCTGTCGGATCTGACAATTTATGTGATTGATGTGGCTGCGGGCGAGAAAATTCCGCGCAAAGGTGGTCCCGGTATCACCAAGAGCGATTTGCTGGTCATCAACAAAACGGACTTGGCCCCGCATGTGGGTGCAGACCTGGACATCATGCGCAGCGACACCCTCAAGCAACGCACAACGCTTAAAGGCCTCAAACCTTTTGTGATGACCAACCTGAAGACCTTGGACGGTTTGGAAGAAGTGATTGCCTTCATTGAAAAGCACGGCTTGCTGGCCAAGGCTTGAACTGCATTGCCCATGTAAATAGCCCGCTACAAGCGGGCTATGGAATAGGTTGAAAGCGGTTGAAAGCTGTTGAAAGACTCTTCAAAGCATAGTCTTTGACCTGCGTTTTAAACGCTTACTTGTGCTGCTTAGAAGTATCTTGCTGCTTCTTGTCTGCAGGCTGGCCAGGCTGCTGCTTGTTGGGTGCAGACTGCTCGGCTTGACCAGGTTTTTGGCTGGGGTTGTTTTGACCTTGCTGGGTAGATTGAGCCATTTTTCATCTCCTTGAAGTTGGTGCAAGCCAAAGTGACTTCCACGTCCTCACAGTGAGACTTTGTCAATAACAGCGTTGTACGAATGCGTAAGTAACAAGTCTTGACGGCACGATCCACGCAGTGCAAGTTCGACCAGCAGACCGCATGGCTGAGATGCAATCTGCCCCCCAGCTTTCGCGTCAAGACGTTACTCAAAACAAGACGCGGCAGCGGATGGTGCCTGCAATGTCTGCCAGCTGCGCAATGGGCAACGGCGTTTCCGTGGCACCAATGTCCATGACCACATAGCCCAGCTTTTCATCGGTACGCAGGTACTGCCCGGCAATGTTCAGGCCGTGCTGCGCAATCACCTGGTTGATGGCAGACAGCACGCCTGGCACGTTGTGGTGCACATGCAAGATGCGTTGTTGCCCGGGGTGCGACGGCAGCGCCACTTCCGGAAAATTGACCGCCGATGTGGTGGTGCCGTTGTCGCTGTACTTGACCAGCTTTTCGGCCACTTCCACACCAATATTGGCCTGCGCTTCCATGGTCGAGCCACCAATGTGCGGCGTCAAAATGACGTTATCCAGTCCGCGCAGCGCAGAGACAAACTCCTCCGCATTGGTGGCAGGCTCTACGGGGAAGACATCGATGGCGGCGCCCGACACATGGCCTGAGCGGATGGCGGCTGCCAACGCATCAATGTCCACCACGGAGCCCCGCGAAGCATTGATCAAGATGGCACCTGGCTTCATGGCGGCTATTTCAGCGGCCCCCACCATCTGCTGGGTCGAAGGCAATTCCGGCACATGCAAAGTGACCATATCGCTGGCGGCCAGCAGCGCCTGCAACGATGCGGCCTGCCGTGCATTGCCCAGCGGCAATTTGTTCACCACATCGTGGAACATAACCTGCATTCCCAAGCCCTCTGCCAAGACCGACAGTTGGGTGCCAATTGAGCCGTAACCCACGATGCCCAAGGTTTTCCCCCGAATCTCATAAGCGTTGTCTGCGGTTTTGAGCCAGCGGCCACGGTGGCTGGCTGCATTCTTGGCCGGTATGCCGCGCAGCAGCAAAATGGCTTCTCCCAGAACCAACTCGGCCACGGAACGGGTGTTGGAATAAGGGGCGTTGAACACCACCACCCCGCGCTCACGGGCGGCGTTCAGATCGACTTGGTTGGTGCCAATGCAAAAACACCCTACCGCCACCAGCTTGGGGGCGGCCTGGAAGACGGCCTCGGTCAGCTGCGTGCGCGAGCGAATGCCGACAAAATGCACGTCGGCCATCTTTTCCAGCAAGGCTTCAGGCGACAGTGCGCCCGAGATGCTCTCCACGTTCTGGTAGCCCGCCTGGTGCAGCAACTGCAAGGCACCGGGGTGGATACCCTCGAGCAGTAAAAATTTGATCTTGGACTTGTCCAGCGACGTCTTGCTTGTCATGGCAGGGCTCCCTTTGTGAAAACGCAATCGGCCATTACAACGGATTCGCTATACCTCCACGCCGCAGAGTTACTTTCGCCAACACCAAGGTGCTGGGCCAACCGCGCCTGCTGGGCTGGGCTTGGCTACACTGCACAGCATGACGCAATGGACTTCTCGCCTGCTTTGGATAGGTGCTACCGGTTTGGTGGTGTGGACAGGTATTTTTGCCATCGCCATGGTGAGCCAGCTGGCCGACGCTGCCGACCGCTTGCATGCTGGTGCGGGCCAGGCTATGTTCTGGGGGCTGATGGGCCTGCTCATTGCCACGGTGGTGGTGCCCACCGTATGGCTGCTGCGTTTACCCGCAGCGCTGCGCTACCCACAAGCTACAGACATAGCCGCCATCGACGCCTACCAGCAGCGTTTGCGCGCGCACCTGGCGCGCAATCCCCATGTGCACGGCATGCCGCTGGGCAGTGAGCAAGAAGTTCACCTGGCCTTGGCCCATTTGCGCGAAAAGGCAGAAAGCGAAACCCGCCGCACGGCCGCCAGTGTGCTGGCCAGCACTGCGCTGCTGCAAAACGGCAGGCTCGATGGGCTGGTGGTACTGGTCAGCCAAATTCAGCTGGTGTGGCGCATTGCGCGCATTTATGGCTTGCGCCCCTCATTCAAGCAAATGAGCTATCTGTACGGCAACGTCAGTGCCTGCGTGCTGATTGCCAGCGGCCTGGATGAGGTGGACTTTGCCGAGCTGAGTGCCCCCATCGTGCAATCAGCCACACCGGCTGCCGTCGGCAGCATTCCCGGTTTAGGAGGCATGGGCCATCTGCTCACCAACAGTTTGGCCAGCGGTGCTGCCAACGCCTTTCTCACGCTGCGTGTGGGTTTGATTGCCGACGCCTATTGCGCTCCGCAACTCGCGCCTGAGCGCTCAGCCATCAAGCAAGGTGCCACACGCCGCGCTGCGCAGTTGCTGGGCACCATCGTCAAAGACTGCGGCACGCAAATTACGCAAGCCATCTACGGCCGCATCAAGCATGGCGTTGTCAGCACCGCGCAAGCGGCGGCCGACAGCGTCAAGCAAGCGGGCCGCAGCGTCAGCGGGGCCACGCAATCCGCCTACCAAGCCACAACGCACAGCTTCAGCCAAGCTGCGGCGCAAGTGCGCAACTCCACCACATCGGCCACGCAGCGGCTGCAGCAGTCGATCAAGCCCAAAGATCCAGAGTAACGCCTGCCGGGTGGATTTTTTAAGCCTTTTAGGCTTCTAGCCTTTATGTACCAATGGCATGCAGCTATCTATTTGGAATGGATGGATGCGCTTGCCGGTTGCGTCGCACGCTTCTAGCATTCCGGGCATGCTGCTTCGCCACCCATTCACGCTGTTGTACGCCCTGCCTGTGCTCGCTGCCCTGGCAGGGGCCTGCCTTTCCACACCCAGCCACGCGCAGGTTTACCGCTGCGGTAACACCTACAGCGATGAACCTTGCCAAGGCGCGCAGGCGCTGGATGTACAACCCTCGGTGCAAAGCCATGGCGGCAAGGCCAGTAATTCCGTGTTTCTATGCCGGCTCGGCGAGCGCCAATTCTGGAGCCCGCAATCGTGCCAGTCGCACAATGCCACCATGCTGCGCAGCCAGTCCGTCCCGAAAAACTGGACGTGGGAGCAGCAGTGGAAGCATGCGGAACGCGAATGGCAGCAAGCCGAGCGCCGCACCGCCGCCCAGGCACCGCTGACGCACCATGCGGATACCTCCCAGCTGGCCCAGCGCCGACGCGCACGGCCCGATTGCGCGCAGGCAGATCAACGCATTCGGCAGCTTGATGACATGGGGCGCCGGGGTGGTTCCGTGGAACACATGGAGCGCATTCGCGCTGAACGCAAGGAAACCCGTGACCGGCAGTTCCGGGTGGGCTGTTAAACCGCTGCTACAGCAGCTCCAGCACCTTCTCCGGCGGGCGGCACAGCGCTGCCCCCTTAGAGGTCACCACAATTGGGCGATTGAGTAATACCGGGTGCTGGGCCACGGCCAAGATGATTTCTGCATCACTCAATGATGGGTTGCCCAAATCCAGCGCCTGGTAGGCCGCCTCTTTGCTGCGCAACAGCTCACGTACCGGCACACCCAAGTGCGCCACCAGTTCGGACAGCTCCGGCGCGGTCAGCGGTGTGGCGATGTAGTCCACGATATTCGGTTCAATACCTCGCGCCTGCAGCAGCGCCAGTGCGCCGCGCGAGTTGCTGCAGCGGTTGTTGTGAAAAATGGTGATGTCGCTCATGGCACCAAGTTTAGGCGCTGCGTGCGGCTTTGAAACCACCAATACCCAAAGCCAGCCATGCCAGCATCAAGCACGTGCCGCCCCAAGGCACAAAGGGCCGAAAGGTCTCAATGCCGATGAAAGTGCGCAGATAAATCAAACCACTGAACAGCAGCACACCCAGCACAAACAAGCCGCCTGCGGCGCACATCCAGCGGTTGCCCAGCCCTTTGAGCGACAAAATACCGACGCCCAGCAAAGCCAGCGCGTGGAACATCTGCTGCTGCACCGCCATTTGCAAGCTGCTGCGGGTCGCTTCACGGACGGCCGCATCGGCGATAAAACCCAAACCGTGCGATGCATAAGCGGCCATGGCCACGCCCGTCAAACCGAACAAAGCCGCCACCGGAATCCAGAACTTGCGCATGCGTGTACCTTCTCGTTACAACGGTGCAGATTATCGACAAGCGCTGGCGCTGTGCACCGCCGCAAGGTCAAACCGCTGCACGCAGGTCCCGGCGCATCGCACGCAGGGCGGTGTCGATCATCTCTTCCAGCGTGGGATGGTAGTACGGCAACTCCAGCATGCTGTCCACAGTTTCACCGCGCTGAATGGCCCAAGCCAGCTGGTGGGCCACATGCTCACCGCCTGCGCACAACAGGCTGGCACCCAGCAGTCGACCCGTGCTGCGTTCGGCATACAGCCGCAGCAGATGGTGTGGCGCATGCATCAACTTGGAGCGACCACTGCCTGTGCCCGTGACGGTGCCCATCAGTGCATCGGGCGGCAGTTGGTCAAAACGCACACCGACCTCCGCAATGTCCGGATCACTGAACACAATGGACATGGGTGTCGTGCGGGGGCGTTCGGTCATGTTTTTCCAGTCGCTATCCCCCAGCGCTTTGAGCGCCTGCTGCGTCGCCAGCGTACCTTCGTGGCCAGCTTCGTGCATCAAGGCACGGCCCCCGGAGGTATCACCCGCCACAAAAACCTGGCTGCCGGCACAGCGCAGCGTGCCCGCTTGCATCTGCGGGCGGCCTTTGTCATCAAGTTGCACACCGGCCTGCTCCACCTCCATGCCTTGCAAGCGCGGCTTGCGCCCCAGCGCTGCCAGCAGGTATTGCGCACGGTGCTGCAAAGCACCGGCTTGCATCAGCACCCCATCGCCTTCTTTGCGCACGCTGATCTGCGCCTCTCCCAATGCCATCGGCAGCTGGGCGCCAAAGTAGCGGGCGGCGGCCAGTGCCACTTCGGGGTCACTGATCTTGGCCACCACCGGCGCACGCCCTGCGGCGGCCACCTGGACGCCCAGCCGTGACAAGGCCACGCCCATCTCCAGGCCAATGGCACCCAAGCCCATCACCGCCACGCTGCGGGGTAGCTCTGGCAGGTAAAACAATTCATCGGTCGTGATCAAGGCATTGCCCAGCTGCGCTACCAGATCTTCAGGTTTGACAGCTTCAGACCCAGTGGCCAGCACAAAGGCACGCGCTTGTACGCGGCGGCCATCGCTCAGGGCTAACGTATCTGGGGCAATGAAACGCGCCGAGACTTGCAACAAGTCAGTGCCGCCCAGCTTGTGAACTTGCCGCACATTGCCCGCCACCAGTGCATCGCGAATGGCCAGGGCTTCTTGCCACAACTGCTGCGGCGTAGTGTGTCCAGCAGGCAAGTGCTGCACGCTGCCTTCGGGTAGCAAGCTTTGCAAAGTGCTCCAGCGTTTGGCCGCATACAACACGGCTTTGGAGGGCATGCAACCCGCCCGGGCGCACAGCGTGCCCAAAGGGCCATGGTCGATCATGACTGCCCGTGCGCCTGCTCGGCGCGCGGTACTGAAGGCATGCATACCGGCTGTGCCGGCGCCGATGACGGCCACATCCACCTCGATTGTTGTGTTGTCTGACATAAGCCCCTCTCTGCTCACAAGTTCAATGCACCTTGCGCCCATTGTGAGGGAAGGCCAAACTAGCGTGCGACAGACGCTTCTGACACCGAGGCCTGGCGCAGCGCCTGCACACGCTGCTGCAAGTCGTGCGCCCAAGTGCGGCGGTCACGACCCTCGGCTTTTTCTGGTGGGCCGTAATGCACCACGGCCACCAAACCTTCGGCCTGCAGCGTGCGCCACAGGCTGCGCAATATCGGCTCGTCCAGATACGCTTCACACGGCAGATAAGAAGGCTGGCCGCTGCGGCCTTCGACAAACGTCAAGGCCACCGGTTGCACCGCCACATCAGCATCAATGGCTGCTTGCAAGGTATTGCCGTGAAAAGGCAGCAAATCCCGACCATTGCCAACCGTGCCTTCCGGGAACACCGCCAAGTGATCCCCATCTTGCAGTGCCTGCACCATCGCCTGCACGGTGCGCTGCGTAGCACGCCGCGAGCCACGCCGAATAAACAAGGTGCCTGCGGCGGCTGCCAACCGCCCAACTATGGGCCACTGGGCAATTTCCGCTTTGGAGATAAAACGGCAGTACTGCCCCGCATGCAGGGTAGGAATATCCAGCCATGACTGGTGATTGGCCACCAGCAACAGCGGCCCTTGCGTGACGGGTTGGCCCTTGATGCACAGCGTGACACCGGCACGCACTAGAAAGCCTTGCGCCCATTGCTGTACCAGCACTTGGCGCTGTGCCGCATCAAGCTGTGGCAAACGTGCGCGGGCGGTGTACGCGCCGCGCAGCACATGCCACAGCAGTTGACTGCATCGCACCCATGCACGCCAGTGGCCCGCCATCACACGCGCCCTGTCACGGCTGAAAGCTGCAGGCACTCGGTTTAGCCGCGCTCAAATGCCAGTTGGCCGTTCACCAGTGTGTATTGCACGCGTGCTGGCAGCTCATAACCCTTGAACGGCGTGCACTTGCCTTGGCTTTGCAAAGCAGCAGGCTCTACCGTCCATGCGGCTTGCGGGCTGACCACACACAAGTCGGCCACGCCGCCTTCGACCAACTGACCCAGGCTGGCCTGCAGCGTACCCAGTGCGTCGCCCAGCACCCGCGCAGGTGCAGCGGTCACGACTTCGAGCGCGCGCGCCAAGGGAACCTTGCCGTCTTGCGACCATTTCACTGCCAGCGACAGCAGCAGCTCCACGCCCGTCGCGCCCGGTTCGGCTTCGGCGAATGGCAGCACCTTGGCATCGTCATCGACGGGGCAGTGGTCGGAGACCAGCGCGTCAATGGTGCCATCGGCCAGTGCGGCAGCCAGCGCATCGCGGTCGCGCTGCTGGCGCAGTGGCGGCGCCAAGCGTGCGCTGCTGTCAAAGTAGCCGATGTCGTTTTCGGTCAGGTGCAGCGAGTTGATCGATACATCGGCCGTGATGTTCAGGCCTTCGGCCTTGGCCTGGCGAATCAGCGCCACGCCCGCCGCACTGGAGATGCGGCACAGGTGCACACGCGTTTGCGAGCCACGGATCAATTCAAAAATCGTGTGCAGCGCAATGGTTTCTGCCGCCACGGGCACGCCCGACAAGCCCATGCGCGTGGCCAACGCACCGCTGGCAGCCACGCCCTTGCCTAAATCTTTGTCTTGGGGGCGCAACCACACGGCATAGCCAAAAGTGTTGGCGTAGCTCAGTGCGCGCTGCAATGTCTGGATGCTGGGCAGCGGTACATCGGCCTGGCCAAAGGCTACGCAGCCAGATTCGGTCAGCTCGGCCATTTCGGTCAGGATCTCGCCCTTCAAGTCCTTGGTCAGCGCGCCCATGGGGAACAGGCGCGACTGGTGCAACTTCTCAGCACGAAACTTCAGCATTTCCACCAAGCCCTGCTCATCGAGCACCGGATCGGTATCGGGCAGGCACACCACACTGGTTACGCCACCGGCCACGCTGGCGGCCATTTCGGAGGCCAGCATGCCTTCGTGCTCATGGCCGGGCTCGCGCAGGCGCACAGCCAAGTCCACCAGACCAGGCAACACCCATTGGCCGGATGCGTCAATCACCCGATCTGCGGCAAAACCTGCAGGTGCTGTGCCGATAGCCACCACACGGCCTGAGGCGATGGCGACATCACCCACCTGGTCGTACCCGCGAGCCGGGTCAATCACCCGGCCGTTTTGAATCAAGATTTTCATGCTACACACCAAATTGGCCTCTAGCCCTTATTCCACCTGGGCTAGCAGCTATCAAAACAATCAGGCTTCGTTGCCTGCCACGATGGACATCACGGCCATGCGCACCGCAATGCCGAACGTCACCTGCGACAAGATCACCGCCTGCGGGCCATCGACCACGGCAGAGTCAATCTCCACACCGCGGTTGATGGGGCCGGGGTGCATCACGATGGCATCGGGCTTGGCCAGCTCCAGGCGCTTTTCGGTCAGGCCAAAGCTCTTGAAATACTCTTGGCTCGACGGCAGCAGTGCGCCACTCATGCGCTCGTTTTGCAGGCGCAGCATGATGATGACGTCACAGTCCTTGATGCCCTCTTCCAGGTTGTGGAAGACGCGCACGCCCATGCTGGCCAGATCGGCAGGCACCAAAGTACGGGGGCCGACCACGCGCACTTCGGCAGCGCCCAAGGTGGTCAGCGCATGGATGTCCGAGCGCGCCACGCGCGAGTGCAGCACGTCACCCACAATCGCCACGCGCAAGTTGGAGAAATCCTTCTTGTAGTGGCGGATGGTGTACATGTCCAGCAAGCCCTGCGTGGGGTGAGCGTGGCGGCCATCGCCAGCGTTGACCACGTGCACATGCGGGGCTACGTGCTGCGCAATCAGGTACGGAGCGCCCGATTCGCTGTGGCGCACGACGAACACGTCAGCGGCCATGGCCGAGAGGTTGTCGATGGTGTCCAGCAGTGTCTCGCCCTTGCTGGCCGAGCTGCGGGCAATGTCCAAGTTGAACACGTCGGCGCTCAAACGTTTGGCGGCAATCTCAAACGTGGTGCGCGTGCGCGTGCTGTTTTCAAAGAACAGGTTGAACACGCTTTTGCCACGCAGCAGCGGCACTTTTTTGACTTCGCGGTCGTTGACGCTGACGAAGTTGCTGGCAGTGTCCAGAATCTGCGTGAGGATGTCCTTGGACAGGCCTTCGGTGGAGAGCAGGTGAATCAGCTCGCCGTGCTTATTGAGTTGGGGATTGCGCTTGTACAGCACGTTTATGCCTCGTTGACTTCAAAGTGGAAGGTGCCGTCATCGCTGCGTGCCAGGGCCAGCGACTGGCTGGCTGGCAGCGCCACACGGGCGGCTGCAAACTCGGCGGCCACCGGCAGCTCACGGCCACCCCGGTCCACCAGTACGGCCAGACGCACGCAGGCTGGACGGCCGTAGTCATACAACTCATTCAAGATAGCGCGTACGGTGCGGCCGGTGTAGAGCACGTCGTCCATCACCAGAATGTCGGCGCCGTTCACATCAAAGCCGATCTGGGTCTGCACGCTTTGCGACATGCCACGCTGGGCAAAATCATCACGGTGCAGGGCCGAGGACAGCACACCCGCGCTGCCCGCCAGGCCCAAATCCTTATGCAATCGCTCCGCCAGCCACGCCCCGCCGGAAGCAATGCCGACCAGTTGCGTATTCGAGCCCATCAGGCTGCGCACACCGCGCAGCAACTCACGGTACAAGGCTTCGGCATCCAGCACCAAAGAACCAGCGGAAAGACTCATGCAATGCTCCTCAAAAATTGCTCCAAGATGATGCAGGCCGATGCGGCATCGGCATCTTTGGCACCACTGGCCAAAGCCTCGGTGGTGCTGTAGCGCTCATCAACTTCGTAAACTGGCAGATTAAAACGCCCGCGCAGCTGGCGGCCAAACTTCAGCGCTTTGACGGTGTTCTCGTGCGGATTGCCATCGGGGTGGTAGGGCACGCCAATCACCAAGGCGTGTGGCTGCCACTCTTTGATGAGTTTCTCGATTGCCGCAAAACGCGCATCTGCGCCTTCGGCCTTGATGGTGGGCAGCGGGCTGGCCGCGCCAAACACGCGATTGCCCGAAGCGGCACCCGTGCGCTTGGTGCCAAAGTCAAAGGCCAGAAACTGTTGAATGTGCGCAGGAAATTGCGCAGGTAAATCCACGGCCTGTACAGCAGCATCGCTGGGCCGTGGGCAAGGAATTTCGGGGGTCATGCGCGTCCTGCTTCGGGAGAAAGCATCCAGGGCTGCAAGCCCAGCAGGCCCAGCGCCCGGTTGTAACGCTCTTCCACGGGGGTGTCGAAGATGACTTGCGGGTCGGCATCGACCGTCAACCAGGAGTTCTCTACCAGTTCAGACTCCAGTTGGCCCTCCCCCCAGGAGGCGTAGCCAAGCGTCACCAGGATCCGGCGCGGGCCGGCGCCATGGGCAATGGCTTCCAGCACATCTTTGGACGTGGTCATCTCCAGCCCACCTTTGACGTTCAGCGTCGAGGCATAGGCCGATTCGTCGTCCTTGGCCCCTTCAATAACAATGGGCTCGTGCAGCACAAAGCCGCGATCGGTTTGCACCGGACCGCCACGAAGGACCAGGTCTTCGCGCAAGTCTTTGCGGCCCATGGGCAGGCTGATTTTTTCAAGCAGGGATTGCAAACTCAGCGTGGAGGGCTTGTTGATGATCAGCCCGAGCGCACCGCGCTCATTGTGCTCACACACATACACCACGCTGCGGGAAAAGGACTCATCCTCCAGACCGGGCATGGCGATCAGGAAGTGGTGCGTCAAATTGAAAGGCGCAGGTTCAGCGGGCATAGCTGCGCATTTTAGCGGCGAACGCTTGTTGTTAACACCCTCATCAACAAGCCCTTGGGCACGACTTATTAACAAAAATAAGAGCAGCTAGCCATTGCAATATCTTGTTTTCAACGCTATTAATAGCCGAAATCCAATAAACACGAAGGCAAGCCGCTCTTATTTTTAACGATGCGCCGCTGCACTAATCAGTTACGCCAAAACACCTATCTTGGAAGGTCGGCGACGGCTTAAGACGCTTCCCCTAGAATGCAAAGATTGAATCTAGACCTCACGCAGGCCCTCTTGACAGATGCGGCCCTACGGACAACGCATGGCATTTCAGCCCCCTGCAGCTCCTGCTGCAAAAAACACCCCAGAAACCACTGAAACCGTGTTGGCCCAGCCAATGTGTGTGATGTGTTTTAACGCCTGCGACCCCAGTGGCGCAGGCGGTTTAACGGCCGACATCACCACCATTGCATCGGTGGGCGGCCACCCTGTGGCCATCGTCACCGGAGTGATGGTGCGCGACACCAGCCACGTCTTCTCACACACCGCCATCGATGATGAGCTGGTCTCTGAGCAAGCCCGCACGGTGCTTGAAGACATTCCCGTTCGCGCCATCAAGGTCGGCTTTGCCGGCAGCCCCGCCAATTTGGCGGCGATTGCGGAACTCACCACCGACTACCCCGATATTCCCGTCATCAGCTATATGCCCGATCTATCGTGGTGGCAAGGTGATGGCTTGGAAGAATATCTGGACGCCTTCCAGGCCTTGGTGATGCCCCAGACATCGGTGCTGGTGGGCAACCACGGCACGCTCAGCCGCTGGCTGCTCCCAGATTGGAGCCAGAGCCGCCCCCCCACCGGGCGCGACATTGCCAAAGCGGCTGAAGCACTGGATGTCCCCTTCGTCCTGGTCACTGGTATTCCTTTGCCTGAACAACATATCGAAAACGTCCTGGCTTCCACAGAAACCGTGTTAGGCAGCAGCAAATTTGAACTGTTCGACGGCACCTTCAACGGTGCGGGCGATACCTTGTCTGCTGCCTTGACGGCCTTGCTTGCGGCTGGCAACGATTTGGGTGCGGCATCGCAAGAAGCCCTCGAATACCTGGACCACAGCCTGGGCAACGGCTTTCGTCCGGGCATGGGCCAACTCATTCCTGACCGAATGTTTTGGGCACAGCCCGAAGATGAAGCAGCAGACGCCTTCACCGAGGAAGATGCCAGTGAAGACTTGCCTCCATTGCCCTCCTCCGAGGGAAACCAACCGCCCTTAGAGGGCTTTGTGATGCCTCTCCATGACACCAAACACTGATCTGAATCTTCCCTTGTTCGAACGCGCCAAAGGCGTGATTCCTGGCGGCGTGAATTCGCCAGTGCGTGCCTTTAATGCCGTGGGCGGCATACCCCGTTTTGTGAAACGCGCCCAAGGCCCTTACTTCTGGGACACCAACGACCAGCAATTTGTGGACTACATCGGCTCCTGGGGCCCGATGATCCTCGGCCACGGCCACCCCGAGGTAATTGAGACCGTGCAAGCCGCCGTGCTGGGAGGCTTTAGCTTTGGCGCGCCCACCGAGCGCGAAGTGACGCTGGCCGAGAAGATTCGCGAGCTGGTGCCATCGATGGAAATGGTGCGTTTGGTGTCTTCGGGCACTGAAGCGGGCATGAGCGCCTTGCGCCTGGCGCGCGGCTACACAGGCCGCAACAAGATCATCAAGTTCAACGGTTGCTACCACGGCCATGCAGATTCGCTGCTGGTCAAAGCGGGCTCGGGTCTGGCTACTTTTGGCAGCTCCTCCAGCGCAGGTGTGCCTGCCGATGTGGTCAAAGACACCATCGTGCTGGAATACAACGATGTCGCCCAGCTCGAAGAAGCTTTTTCCAAGATGGGCAACGAGGTTGCCTGCGTGATCCTGGAGCCGATTGCCGGCAATATGAACTTTGTGCGTGCCTCGGTCGAGTTCACCCGCCGCATCCGCGAGCTGACGCAAGAGCACGGCGCGCTGATGATTTACGACGAAGTCATGACCGGTTTCCGCGTGGCCCTGGGCTGTGCGCAAAGCATCTACGCGCAAAAGATTGAAGGCTTTGCCCCCGATCTGACGGTGCTGGGCAAGGTGATTGGCGGCGGTATGCCGATGGCCGCATTTGGTGGTCGCAAAGAGATCATGCAAAAGCTCTCGCCGCTGGGCCCGGTTTACCAGGCGGGCACCTTGTCGGGCAACCCGATTGCCACGGCTTGCGGTTTGAAGACGCTGGAGCTGATCAGCCAGCCCGGTTTTCACTCCGAGCTGCACCTCAAGACCGGCCACCTCATGCAAGGCCTGAAGGCAGAAGCCGATGATGCGGGCATTCCCTTCAGCATTGACTGGCAAGGCGGCCTGTTTGGTTTCTATTTGCTGGCCGATCTGCCCACCACCTACCACGAAGTGATGAAGACCGATGGGGCGCTGTTCAACAAGTTCTACCACGGCATGCTGGAGCGCGGCCATTACTTTGCGCCTGCGCTGTACGAAGCCGGTTTTGTCAGCGCAGCGCACACTGAAGCAGACATTGACTGCACGGTAGAAGCCGCGCGCGAAGTGTTCAAGACGCTGTAAACACTTTTTCAGTCCTACGCTCACCCCGCACGCTGCAAGGCCTGCGGGGTTTGTTTTTAGCCAGGTCGCTGAAACGCTTTTTTCGCAGCCGCCACCTGCGCTCGTGTCACGCAGTCGGGCGCATGGTCGTTGACCATGCCCATGGATTGCATGAAGGCGTAGGCCGTGGTGGGGCCGACAAACTTCCAGCCGCGCTTTTTGAGCGCATGGGCCAAGGCTTGGGATGCGGGGGTTTGGGCGGGAATGCTGAGGCCATCATTGTCTTGTGCCGGTGCAAAGCGCCACAAGAAGGCGGCCAGCGAGCCTTCTTGCGCCACCATTTCCAGCGCACGGCTGGCGTTGTGGATCACCGCTTCAATCTTGCCGCGGTGGCGCACGATGTCCGCATTTTGCAGCAGGCGCAGCACATCGTTTTCATCAAATTGAGCGACCTGGTGGAAATCAAAATTGGCAAAGGCTGCACGAAAGTTTTCACGCTTTTGCAAGATGGTGTACCAGCTCAGGCCAGCCTGAAATGCCTCCAGACTGAGCTTTTCAAACAGCCTGCGGTCATCGGATACCGGAAAGCCCCATTCATGGTCGTGGTAGTGGATGTAGCTCTGTGTCGAGAGGCACCACGTGCAGCGTGCGCGCCCGTCGGGGGCCAAGGCGGTGGGGGTCATGTGTGTCAATCTCCTGGATCCACACACTATAGACAACACATAACCCGAGGCTGTCACGCACCGGGTTGCGATAAATTGTGAGCTGCATGCCCTAGCTATATATTGCTTTCAGATAGTTTTCTATCTGAAAGCAAGCATTTACAAGGGCCTATAGCTCCTTTTTTATTCGCCTTTTGCCAAGCGCGATTGGCGCATGCCATAGCACACGTAAATCACCACGCCCAGTCCCATCCACGCCATAAAGCGCACCCAGGTCAGCGTGGTCAGGTTCATCATCAGGTACACGCACAGCACGGCAGAGAGCATCGGCAACACCGGCGCGAAGGGCACGCGGTAGCCGGTGGAGTGCGGATTCTTTTTGCGCAAGATCAGCACCCCCACGCTCACCAGCACAAAAGCTGACAGCGTGCCGATGTTGATCATTTCCTCCAGCGCTTCGACCTTGGTAAAGCCCGCCAGGATGGCCACCACTACACCCACCGCAATTTGCAGGCGCACCGGCGTATTGCGCTGGGAGGTCACGCCCCAGCTGCGCGGCAGCAAGCCATCGCGGCACAGCGCCAGCAGCACACGCGAGGTGCCCATCAGCAGCACCATGACCACCGTGGTCATGCCCGCCAGCACACCAATCGAGATGATCTGCGCCGCCCAGTCTGCACCCACGGCGATGAAGGCGGTAGCCAGCGAGGGGTTGTCGGCCTTGGCCAACTCGGTATACGGCACCATGCCGGTCAGTGCCAGCGTGACCAAAATGTAGAGCACCGTCACCAGCGCCAAGCCGCCCAAAATGCCGCGTGGCAAGGTGCGCTGAGGGTCTTTAACCTCTTCGGCCGAGGTGGCAACGATGTCAAAACCTAAAAAGGCAAAGAACACCAGCGCCGCGCCCGAGATCACGCCCAGCCAGCCGTATTGGCTGGGCTGCGCGCCAAACAACCACGCCAGCATGGGCTGGCCCCAGACATCGCCGCTCACGCCATGCGCCACCACGGGCGGCTGGGCAGGTGGAATAAAGGGCGAGAAGTTGTCGGTATTCATATAGGTAAAGCCCACCACGATCACAAACACCGTGATCGCCAGCTTCACCATGGTGAAGAAGTTGTTCACCTTGGCCGACTCTTTGGTGCCACGCACCAGCAACAGGGTGAACACAGTCACGATAAAAAACGGCCCCCAGTACAAGGTGATGCCGCCCCACTGCAGCGTGGAAGGAATATCAATCCCCGCCGTGGCAAAGACAGTGGACAGGTAAATGCCCCAGTACTTGGCAATCACGGCTGCCGCCGAGATCATCTCCAGCAGCAGATTCCAGCCGATGATCCAGGCCAGTCCCTCGCCCAGCGTCAGATAGGTATAGGTATAGGCGCTGCCAGTGACGGGTACCTTGGACGCAAACTCCGCATAGCACATGATGGCCAGTGCGCAAGTGAACGCCGCAATGATGAAAGAAAAAATCACCGCCGGCCCGGCAAACGTGCCCGCCGCCCGCGCGCCCACCGAGAAAATGCCCGCGCCCACGGCCACCGCCATGCCCATGATGATCAAGTCAAAAGTGCCCAGCGTGCGCTTGAGCTGGCGCCCTGGCTCATCCGCGTCGGCCAGTGCCTGTGCGACGGTCTTGGTTCGTAACCACTGCATGCAAACCCTTTTGCTGCCTTCACATCCACGCGATGCGGGCAGCCTTCTTGTTTCAAAGGCAAGAGCATAGGGTTTATACCTAGACTACACAGCGAGTCTGCACTTACACCTGATTGCACGCTTGTTTATTGCACCGCCAGTCTGCAAGCACCTGACTTTCGCCATAGCAAGCACCTGCTTTCAGCCAGCCTGCATCGCACAGCCCCATTCCGCCAAGAAGCTGCATAAGCACATGCGAAGACGCAAAAAAGCCCAGCAAAACAGGGATGCCTGCTGGGCCTGTGTGCTTTAAAACACCGCGCTTACGGCGCTGGGGGAATCGCCAAAATCCAGTGGGCCATGCTCTCAGCCTGCGCTGGAGTGACTTGCGCATGGGCCGGCATGATGACGTTGCCCCACACGCCCACACTGCCTTCGCGAATCTTGCGCGCAATATAGGCCGACGCATCGGCCTGCTCACGGTACTTGTCAGACACCTGCACAAAGCTCGGTCCGACAAACTTGCGGTCAATGCCGTGGCAACGCATGCAGTTGCTGCTTTCCAGCGTAGCCTGGGCCTGCGCCAACTCCGGACTTGCCTCAGCCATGGCCTGCACGCGCTGCGCCGTGGTCTGATCCGAAGGCGTGCCAATGTACAAACGCACACCCAGATTGAGCAAACCCAACACCACCAAAATCATGCCAATGATGATGAGCCAGGCAATCCACTTGGGCCGCTGCATGGGCTCGTCGTCGTAGTCCCGCATGGAACATTCCTTTCCAAAAACAAAATCGGCATGGTGCCGAAACATCCATGCCGAGTGTGCGCCGCCTTGCTCAACTTAGCTTCAACAGGGGCGTTTTCACTGCGCCTTAAGGAATGGTTGAGGTAGCCCAGCCCATCGCAGACAGTAGCAACGCTACGGCAAGGCTAGGCGCCTCCGACTTTGCAACGGCGCATCAAGGACTAGATCGACCATTCAGTATCAATGGCGGAAGTGGCGGACGCCGGTAAAGACCATCGCCACACCGCGCTCGTTGGCCGCATCAATCACTTCCTGATCACGCATGGAACCGCCGGGCTGTGCCACGCAGGTCGCACCCGCATCGACCACCACATCCAGACCATCCCGGAAGGGGAAGAAGGCATCTGACGCGACGACGGTGTTTTGCAGCGACAGCTTGGCCGCTTCGGCCTTGATGGAGGCGATGCGTGCCGAATCCAGGCGCGACATCTGGCCTGCGCCCACGCCCATGGTCATGCCGTTCTTGCAGAACACAATGGCGTTGGACTTGACGAACTTGGCCACATTCCAGGCAAACAGCAGGTCTTGCAACTCTTCAGGTGTGGGCTGCTTGATGGTTACGACCTTCAGGTCAGCCAATGTCAGCTCATGGTTGTCGGAAGTTTGCAGCAGCAAGCCAGAGCCAATGCGTTTGGATTCCACCGCGTTGCGGCCGTTGGCCCAGTCGGTATCCCCCCCCGCAGGCAAGGCGATCTGCATCAGACGTACATTGACCTTGGACTTGAAGATCTCCAGCGCTTCGGCGCTGAATGCCGGAGCCATCAGTACTTCGACGAACTGCTTGGACACCGCTTCGGCTGCGGCCTTATCGACAGGGCGATTGAAGGCAATGATGCCGCCGAACGCGCTGGTCGGGTCAGTCTGAAAGGCTTTGGCGTACGACTCGTGCGCGTCTTTGCCAATCGCCACACCGCAAGGGTTGGCGTGCTTAACGATCACGCAGGCAGGCACGTCAAAGCTCTTGACGCATTCCCACGCCGCATCGGCGTCGGCAATGTTGTTGTAGGACAGCTCTTTGCCCTGCAACTGCACGCCAGTGGCCAGCGAGCCCGGTGCGGGGTACAGGTCGCGGTACCAAGCAGCTTGCTGGTGGCTGTTTTCACCGTAGCGCAGGTCTTGCACTTTGATGAAGTGACCATTGGACTGGCCGCCAAACTGCGCGCGCTCAGGCACATAGTCTTCAGACAGCTTTTCGTCTTCAAACTTCACGCTCGACAGGTAGTCGCTGATCGCACCGTCATACTGAGCGATGCGGTTGAACGCCGCCACCGACAGGCCAAAACGCAGCTTGTCGCTCAGCTTGCCATTGGCCTTGAGTTCAGCCAGCACAGCTTCGTACTGGTCAGCGGCGGTGATCACGCCCACGTCTTTCCAGTTCTTGGCGGCAGAGCGCACCATGGCGGGGCCGCCAATGTCGATGTTCTCGATGGCGTCGGCCAATGTGCAGCCCGCCTTGGCGACGGTGGCTTCGAACGGGTACAAATTCACCACCAGCAGGTCGATGGTTTCAATGCCATGTTCCTTCAGCGCAGCCATGTGCTCAGGAAAGTCGCGGCGGGCCAGCAGGCCACCGTGCACCATGGGGTGCAGGGTCTTGACGCGGCCGTCCAGCATTTCAGGAAATTTGGTGACTTCGGCCACTTCGGTCACAGGCAGGCCCTTGTCGGCCAGCAGCTTGGCGGTGCCACCTGTCGACAGCAACTGCACGCCCATGGCGTGCAGGGCTTGCGCAAATTCAACGATGCCGGTCTTGTCAGAGACGGAGAGCAGTGCTTTCATGGTGCAACTTAATAATGATGATGAAATCGTTACGCAGCGCTTACCTAGCAAGCGCTGACAGCTATCTATAAAGGAGTGCTGAGCGCCTTAGAGCATGTCGTGCTCTAAGAGTTTTTTACGCAGGGTATTGCGGTTCAGGCCCAGCCACTGGGCCGCACGGGACTGGTTGTTGTCCGACTGCTGCATGACCACATCCAGCAGCGGTTTCTCCACCAGTCGGAGCACCATGTCATACATGTTGCTCGGTATCTCACCTCCCAGATCACTGAAATAGCTCTCCAGGCTAGCGCGTACACATTCCTCAATGCTTTGGTTCTCGTTAGGGGCGCTCATGCAGCCAGTTCCTCAATTGCTTGCTCTGCATCTACCGCACTTGATAGCGGTAGACGTTCCATCTGCAAGCCCAGCTGATCAAAGTAGTCAGCCACGGCCTGCCACTGCACCTGGTAGTCGTCGATGGTGTTGATATGTTGTCGAAGTTCTTCCCCGCCGGGCAAAGCACGCACGTACCACGCAATGTGCTTGCGGGCGCTGCGCACACCGGTCAGCTCGCCATACAGACCATAGTGGTCTTGCAAATGGTCCAGCAGCAATGTGCGCACTTCAGCCACCAAGGGCGGCGCCAAGTGCGTGCCGGTGGCCAAAAAATGGGCCATCTCGCGAAAGATCCAGGGCCTGCCCTGGGCGGCACGGCCCACCATCACCGCATCGGCGCCGGTATAGGCCAGCACATCACGGGCTTTTTCAGGGCTGGTGATGTCGCCATTGGCCACCACGGGCACGCGCACCGCCTGTTTGACGGCGGCAATCGTGTCGTACTCGGCAAAGCCCTTGTAGCCCTGCTCGCGCGTTCGGCCATGCACGGTGAGCATCTGAATGCCCACGTCTTCAAACTGGCGCGCCAACTGGACGGCGTTCTTGTGCGCATCGCACCAGCCGGTACGCATCTTCAAGGTGACCGGCACATTGAAAGGGCGCGCGGCTTCCACCACCGCCTGGGCGATCTCGACGGCCAGCGGCTCGTTTTGCATCAATGCAGAACCGGCCCACTTGTTGCACACCTTTTTGGCCGGGCAGCCCATGTTGATGTCAATGATCTGTGCGCCGCGCTCGATGTTGTAGATGGCGGCTTCCGCCATCATGGGGGCATCGGTGCCCGCAATCTGCACCGAAATCGGACCCGGCTCGCCTTCGTGGTTGGCACGGCGGCTGGTCTTGAGGCTGTTCCACAAGTCTTTGCGCGACGTCACCATCTCGCTGACCGCATAGCCCGCTCCCAATGCCTTGCACAACTGGCGAAACGGCCTGTCGGTGACACCCGCCATGGGGGCAACAAACAGGTTATTGGCCAGCGTATGCTGACCGATGCGAAGCGCAGTCATAGGAGGTAAAAAGGCAGAAGAAAGGTGAACAGCGGGGAAAGGGCGGTATTGTATCTGCCCAAAAAATAAGCAACCCATGCCGCTATAAAGACACTAGCAAAGCATCAGGTAAATACCTGCTGATTTGCCCCATCTAATGTTTTTTTGTCTGGCCCGGTAAAAAAGCCCACCAATGACCAGAAACTGCTCGCAAGCCTTGCGCCTGCATGACTTCTTTCAGCCACTGGCGGTTGAACTCCACATCCGGGGAGATATCGTCTTGCGCCACAGCCAAGGTTTGTAGCGCAATGGGCAGGGCGAGCTGCACATCCCCCATGTCCACGGCTTCACCGTCAGCCAGAGGGCCGCGTACATACTGGCTGGCGATTTCGCTGTCGACCACCCACACGCGCACGTCCAGTACCTGTTGCATGTCGCCAAAGCCGGTGCGCACAAACGGGCAGCCTTGGGCCTGCAGCTGCATCCCTTGGGCTTGCAGCCGTACTTTGACCAGCTGGAAGGCGCGGTACATCGAGGTCTGCTGCAACAAGGCTGCGCAATCCATCAACACTTGCCGCTCTTCCCAGTAGGTCTGCGCGCCTTCTGCTGCCACTGGAAAGGGCAAATAGACCAGCGCAGCGCTGAGTAGCATTACGCTGACCTGCTGCTTCATGCTCTTCTGTGCAACCAATGTGACTTTCATACCCACAGCTTAGGACAAGGCACTGCCGTCTGTCAGCAGGCGAGCCCCTACACTGGCGCAATGGAAGCGTGGTTTCAAGAAATTTTGCAGTGGCTGGCGTTACCCCAGTTCGGCCTCAGCACACTGTTTGTCGTGGCATTGGTGTCAGCTACGCTGTTACCTTTGGGTTCTGAGCCGGCGGTCGTAGGTTTGCTACAGCTCAATCCTGAACTGTTCTGGCCCGCCATCCTGACGGCTACCGCAGGCAACACCATTGGCGGAGCTATCAGCTGGTGTATGGGACTGGGGGCGCACAAGGCGTGGCGCTCTGCACGCCAACGCCGCAGCGCAGGTTTGCCTGCGCTTGCAGGCACCAAGCCCCCGCGAGAACTCTCACGCAATGAGCGCCGGGCACGCATCTGGCTGCGCCGCTGGGGGGCCAAAACTTGCCTGCTCAGTTGGCTGCCGATTGTGGGAGACCCCCTGTGCGCAGTGGCGGGTTGGCTCAAGCTGCCCTTTTGGCCCTGCCTCTTTTACATGGCCATTGGCAAGTTCATGCGTTATCTCCTCATGACGCTGGCCCTTATGCAGGTGCTGCCACATCTTTAACGAACACGCAGCTATCGCCGTTGTCATTGCTAAGTTTTTATAGATTTGAGCCCAAGCCCTTTACTGGTTTGGGCATGGTGCTCTCTATCTGAGAGCAGCAGGTGCTAAAACGATTCGGTGTTGAGTCCCGGTATTTGATGGACCAGATCAGAAAGCACCTACAGACAAACAGATGTCGCGCAAAATTTTTCATATTTCACGCATTCTGCTAATGTCGCTGCTTCGTGATAGGAGCCGCTAACTTAGCGCTTATTTTCGCAGCCCCTTTGGTGCATTTGAACCACCAAACCTTGCTGCCTATTCAAATTTTGGTCCCTACCTCGCATGTCTTCTACCAATAGAAACAGCCGCTTTGTCATTCCTGGGTCAGTCCTATTGGTGTTTATCGCTGCAGCCATTGCCTCTTTGATCATTGCCGTGGTCAACGTGCGCTCTTCCGCTGTGCGCGTTGATGCCGTCGACGCCATACAGCGCATGACCTTTGCCATGCGGCAATTGAATGCATTTCAGGGAACGTTGAAGGACGCAGAAAGCGCCCAGCGCGGCTACTTGCTGACACACGACGAAGCCCATCTAGAGCCCTTCCACCGTGCAACCGATAATTTGGACATTCATTTACAAGGTTTGATGGAGCACAACGCAGACAGTGCCGCCAGAGAACGCTTGGTGTCCCAGATAGCCACCTTGGCCCGACGCAAGTTCACCCATCTGCAAGAAAGCATCCAACTGCAGCAAACCGGTAAAGCTGTTGACGCCATGAGCATCATGCGCATAGACAGAGGCCGCAATGATATGGAGCGCCTCAGCCTCTGGATCCAAGAGCTGAGCAATCTGCAAAGTGAAGAACTTGAACGGCGCCAGAGCGTGTGGGTAGAGGCTGCCTCCGCCTCCAATTTATATTCTTGGGGAGGGTCTATCACCCTGCTCGTCCTCGTCATGATCTCGGCACTGATGAGTGCCCGTGAATACCAGCGCAAATTGACCCAGACCTGGGTTTCGACAGGCCTTTCGGGCTTGAGCCAAGCGCTACAAGACGATTACAAACTGGACTTTCTTGGCCAACAAGCGCTGGAGTACTTGGCCAAATATTTAGGCGCCAAAGTCGGCGCTGGCTATGTGGTGGATCGTATTGACGGTAGCTACCAATTGTTTGGTGGCTATGCACTGCCCAGTGAGGGGCTGGCGTCACAGATCATTCCAGGCGAAGGTTTGACGGGTCAGGCCCTTACTTCCTTAGATATCGTCAAAGTACAAGACCTTAGCGAGAATCACTGGAAAGTACAGTCCAGCCTCGGGCAAACACAGCCCGCTGAATTGCTCATCATTCCGGCGGTGGAAAACGGTAAGGCCTATGCGGTTTTTGAGCTGGGATTTCTGCACCCCACGGGCGCTGCTGAAGCGGAGCTATTAAAAGGCGCTTCCAGCATCCTGGCCGTAGCTGTGCGCTCCGCGATTGACCGCACCAAGCTGGAGAAGCTGCTGGAAGAAACGCGCCTGCAATCTGAAGAATTGCAAATGCAGCAAAACGAACTGCGCAACAGCAACGAAGAACTGGAGCAGCAAAGCCTGGCACTGCAGCACTCGCAAAGCCAGATGGAACAGCAGCAATCCGAATTGGAGCGCAGCAACGCGCACCTGGAGGAGCAAACCCGCAAACTGGAGCACCAGCGCGAGCAACTGCTGCGCATTCAAGATGCGCTGACTGATAAAGCTCGCGAGCTGGAAATGGCGAGCCAGTACAAGAGCGAGTTTCTGGCCAATATGAGCCATGAGCTGCGCACGCCGCTCAATTCCTCTTTAATTCTGGCCAAACTGCTCTCTGAAAATAAAGCAGGCAATCTGACCACCGAGCAGGTCAAATATGCGCACACCATTTATGACGCAGGCAACGACCTGCTGTCTTTGATCAACGATATTCTGGACCTCTCCAAGATTGAAGCGGGTCAAGCTACGGTCACGCTGGAACCGGTTAATTTGGCCATCGCCATGCATGCCTTGGTAGAGCCTTTGCGTCCCTTGGCGCAGCAAAAAGGCGTGGATTTGCGCTACCAGGTGGAGGCGAATGTGCCTGCACGCATGCAAACTGACGGCTTACGTTTGGGGCAAATTCTTAAAAACCTGCTCTCCAATGCCATCAAGTTCACCCACCAGGGCAATGTGACTCTTCATATTTCCATGGATGCCCCCGATACGATCACATTTGCAGTCAGAGACACGGGAATTGGTATTGCCGAAGACCAACTGCAACTGATCTTTGAAGCCTTTCACCAGGCAGACGGCAGCACACACCGCAAATATGGTGGCACGGGCCTAGGCCTGTCTATTGCCCGTAACCTAGCCAAGTTACTGGGGGGAACTATCTCCGTTCACAGCGTTCCTGGCAGCGGAAGCGTGTTTACGTTTAAAGCGCCTGTGGAACAGGCATCCGCTGAGTTGCTCCAAACAATCCAGCCTACTCCGACCACTGCGGTGCCTGCGTTATCGCCGGTGACTGCGCCCCACGCGCCCTGCACGCCCATCACTGCGAGTGACGCAAAAGTAGAATTACCGTCTCCGACACAAAACGGTCGGCATATGTTGATCGTGGAGGACGATGAGCAATTTGCCCAAATTTTGGTCGACTTGTGTCAAGAGAAAGGTTTTAGCTGCGAAGTGGTAACCCATGCCGCCAAGGCACTGGATGCAGCGATAAAAAATCAACCCCAGGCCATTGTGCTGGACATCCATCTGCCAGATTTTTCAGGTTTGGGCGTTCTCGACTTGCTCAAGCGCAATCCTGCAACCCGTCATATTCCGGTACACATCGTGTCAGCGACTGACTACACCCAGGAAGCATTAGGGCGTGGCGCAATCGGCTATGCCTTAAAGCCGGTACAACGCGAAGAACTGGTTACCGCCCTAGAAAAGCTCGAAGCCAAATTTACACAAAACATCCACCGCGTTTTGCTCATTGAAGACGATTTGCGCCAGCAAGATAGTGTGCGCAGCCTCTTAAGTAGTATTGAGGTAGAGATCGAATGCGCTGATACCGCGGCCTTGGCCTTAGAGCAACTGGGCCATCACACCTATGACTGTGTGATCATTGATTTGAACTTGCCTGATATGAGCGGGTTTGAGCTGCTGGAGCAAATGGCCGAGCGAGAAAAAATTTCCTTCCCGCCGATCATTGTTTATACCGGCCGGGTTTTGACCCGCGATGAAGAAATTCAGTTGCGCCGCTTTTCAAACTCCATCATTGTGAAAGACGCCCGCTCGCCGGAACGCCTGCTTGATGAAGTCACCCTGTTCTTGCACAAAATCGAAGAAACGCTTTCTCCAGAACACCGTCAGATGCTGATGCAGGTACGCAGCCGCGATGCTGCGCTGGAGGCAAAAACTGTTTTGGTAGTGGAAGATGACGTGCGCAACATTTTTGCCCTGACCAGCATCTTGGAGCCCACAGGCGTGCATGTAGAAATAGCACGTAATGGCATGGAAGCTCTGGAAACTTTAAAACAGAAAGAAAATGTTATCGACCTGGTACTGATGGACATCATGATGCCCGAAATGGATGGCTATACCGCAATGCGAGAGATAAGGCGCAATCCGCAATGGCGTCGGCTGCCCATCATTGCGCTGACAGCCAAAGCCATGAAAGACGATCAAGAGAAGTGCTTAGCAGCAGGCGCAAATGACTACATTGCCAAGCCGCTGGACGTGGAAAAATTGCTCTCCCTTATTCGTGTCTGGATGCCTAATTAAGAAGGAATTAATTCCTCTCTTTAGCAATGCCCCATAGAAAAAAAATCCAAATTGCTGAAATAGAACAACGCTTGATTGTTGACGCTATTTATTATCGCTATCACTATGACTTTAGAGGCTATGCCAAATCTTCTATTTCCAGAAGTTTGCAAGCCGCACTGAATCATTTCAATTGCAATACGATCTCCCAGCTACAAGATAGGATCTTGCATCACCCAAATGATTTCGCAGAGTTGCTCAGTTATTTAACGATTCAGGTCAGTGAGATGTTTCGCGACCCTGAATATTTTTTAGTTTTAAGAAATAAAGTCGTACCATTATTACGCACTTACCCTTTTTTAAAAATATGGGTCGCTGGCTGCAGTAGCGGTGAAGAAGTTTATTCATTGGCCATTTTGCTTCAGGAAGAAGATCTTCTTGACCGAAGCATAATTTATGCCACCGACATTAATCCTCAAGCACTAAAGGTTGCTGAACAGGGAGTCTATAATATTGACCGAGCAGATTCCTTTTCGAAAAACTATTTAATATCTGGCGGAAAAAAATCATTATCAGATTATTATATTTCCCGTTACGGAAAAATATCCTTTGATAAGAGCCTGAGAAAAAACATCGTTTTTGCCGACCACAGCTTAGCCACAGATAGTGTCTTTGCAGAATCGCAGTTTATTTCCTGTCGGAATGTTTTAATTTATTTCGATTCAGTATTACAAGAACGTGTTGTACAACTTTTTAGTGAGTCCCTGTGTTACAGAGGATTTTTAGGTCTTGGCGCAAGGGAGAGCATACGTTTTACGGAGCAATACAATAATTTCGAAGAATTTTCAAGTAAAGAAAAAATATACAGAAAAAAAGTCCCTTGAAATTTCCAGAAAATTATCTACTCGGAATATTTTAAAGAGCAATCATTTATGACAAAAAAAACAACCATTAAATGCCTGATAGTGGATGATATTCCAAAAAATCTTGTTGCCTTGGAAGCCTTATTAAAAAATGAGAGTGTAGTCTTCCTCAAAGCGCATTCAGGCAATGAAGCCTTGGAGCTGCTTTTAGCAAATAACGATATTGCTTTGGCGCTCCTCGACGTTCAAATGCCAGAAATGAACGGATTTGAGCTGGCTGAATATATTCGTGGAAGCGAAAAAACGCGTCACATTCCTTTGATTTTTATTACTGCAGGCTCCAATGAAGAAAACTGGCAATTTAAAGGATATGAAAGTGGTGCTGTTGATTTCCTTTACAAGCCCATTAATCCTCACATTCTGGCCAGCAAAGTTAATATCTTTTTCGATCTGCACCGCCAAAGACAGGAAATTTCTCGCCAACTGGAAGAGAGAACAGAAGCTCTGCGCATCAATGATATGTTTATGGCTGTCCTCAGCCATGACTTGCGCAATCCCTTACAGATCATCAAAAACAGTGCGACGCTTTTAAAGCGGCAGTTACCAGACCCCAAAGCACTGGATTGTTCTGAGCGAATACTGAAAAGCAGCCAACGTATGGCACATATGATAGAAGAACTATTAGATGTTACAAGAATTCGTCAATCTGGGGGCTTACGCATAAATACCCAAGAACTAAACTTAAATAGCTTCTTAAGAGAAAAAATTGAGGAAATTAAAAAATTTCATCCCTCCAGTATTTTTTCTTTTAGAGAAGAAGAAAATGCTATTGGATATTGGGATGCAGAAAAACTACATCAAGTTTTTAACAATCTATTAGGCAATGCAATCCAGCATGGGGAAAAAGAATGCCCTATCGAAGTCACTATCAACTCAGATAGAAATAATATTTATATTTCTATTAAAAATTCCGGAGAAATACCGGCGGAAAAATTAAAAAATATTTTCACCCCATTCAGAGGGGAAGAAGCCCGCTCTGGATTAGAGGGAGGTTTAGGTCTCGGCCTTTATATCGCACAGCAAATTATCAAGACCCATCAAGGAGAAATTACCGTTAATTCCCGCGATCATTTCACCGAATTTAATATTATTCTACCTAAGCAAACAAAAATCGAAGATATAAAAAATATATATTAAACCGCATCTTGCTTCAAAATACCAGCTTCTATTTTTTCTAGAACTTCGTCAAGCTCCTCGATCTCAAATGGTTTAAGAAGGGTGTACACATTAGGCCCCCATTGCTTAGGATAATGCCCCAAATCGTAGCCAGAGCACAAAATAATATTTCTTTGTGAATCCTCTTCCAGCAATTTTTTTACAAAATCCACGCCAGAAATTCCTGGCAAGCTGATGTCAGCCATAACCATATCAAATTTTTGGCTTTTTTCCAGGAGCCATGCTTCTTCTGCCGACGCACAGGCAAAAATCGTACGGTGCTCATTTTCCATGAGACTTGCAATGGAAGCTCTTAATTCGTCATTATCTTCAATATATAAGATGCGCATGTCTCTTTAATTTTATTTAAGGGAATCTTACCAAAATCATATCATTACAAAAAAAGTCTTATTTTTCTGTAGGACAGAGCCTCAATGGTAATCCCCCCGTAATTCCAGTGCGCTGAGAAGTAGAGACTCTCACAGGAGAAT